>Ga0307993_1000985_pt1 | contig 9683 bp, 8 predicted proteins | sample EllFjometagen260_FD_203163 | JGI IMG/M metagenome (GOLD analysis project Ga0307993, IMG submission 203163) | Marine microbial communities from Ellis Fjord, Antarctic Ocean - #260 | ecosystem: Environmental > Aquatic > Marine > Unclassified | place: Southern Ocean | collected 2014-11-02 | reverse complement strand
CTCCTTCAATTTCTAAAGTCACTGTTTTTATTCCTGCAGCATCTCCTTCTTGGTAATTTAATTCTCTTAATTTAAAACCTTGTTTTTCAGACCACATCATATACATACGCATCAGCATAGCAGCCCAATCACAACTCTCAGTTCCGCCTGCGCCTGCTGTAACTTGGAGTACAGCACTTAAATTATCTCCTTCTTCTGAAAGCATATTTCTGAATTCAATATCTTCTAAAAGTTTAATGGTTTTTGTGTGTCGCTCCATCACCTCTTCATCAGAAGCCATTTCATCTTTATAAAACTCAAAAACAACTTCAAGATCATCTCTAAAAGTTGAAACTAAATTATATTCTTCTAGCCATTTTTTCTTAACCCTTAAAACCTTCATGAAGGCTTCAGCATCTTTCGGATTACCCCAAAAATTTGGATTGGCAGTGTGTTCTTCATCATTAGAAACTTCAATTAACTTTTTATCTATATCCAAATAGATTTTTAATTTTGCAATTCGTTCTGAAATATCTTTTAAATGGTCATTTGTAATCATATAACAAAAATAAGATAAAATATTAGTTAGTTATTTTATTAAGTGTCAAAAATGTCATAGTTATTTTATAATTTTATAAAAACTTTTTTAATGATGAAAAAAATCACGTTTCTACTAATCTTATTACTTACAATTTCAAATACAACTGCTCAATCTTTAAAAGATAAAGAAGGTGTTTCTCAGCATGAAGGATATATTTCTTTTTATTATGATACTACTGAAGACAAGGTGTTTTTAGAAATTGATAAATTAAATCATGAATTTCTTTATGTCAATGCTTTATCCGAAGGGTTAGGTTCTAATGACATCGGTTTAGACAGAGGTCAGTTGGGTGATGGAGTTGTTGTAAAGTTTAAAAAAGCAGGTAATAAATTATTACTAATTCAAACCAATCAGAAATACAGAGCAATTACCGATAACATAGAAGAAAAGAAGTCAGTTGAAGAAGCATTTGCAAAATCTATTTTACACGGATTCATAATAAAAGAAGAAAAAAACGGAACATACTTAGTGGATGCGACTAGTTTTTTTATCCGTGACGCTCATAATGTCGCAAATAAATTATTAATAAAGAATGAAGGGAAATACAAACTAGACCTTACTCGAAGCGCTTTTAATATGGAGCGAACAAAAGCATTTCCTAAGAATGTTGAATTTGATGTAGCACTCACATTTAAAGGAATTCCGAAAGGAAAAAATATCAAGAGCGTCACTCCTGATGCAAGTTCGGTAACTGTATATCAGCATCATTCATTTGTAGAGTTACCTGATAATAACTACAAAAAAAGAGACTTTGATACACGTTCTGGTTCATATTCAATGTCATATTTAGATTATGCAACTCCTGTAAATCAATCAATAGTAAAAAGATATATTTATCGCCATCGATTAGAAAAGAAGAACCCAAGTGCAACTACAAGTGAGGCAAAAGAACCAATTGTTTATTATTTAGATAGAGGAGCGCCAGAACCTGTCCGTTCTGCTTTATTAGATGGTGCTAGATGGTGGAATCAAGCATTTGAAGCAATAGGTTATAAAGATGCTTTTCAAGTAAAAATGTTACCAGAAAATGCAGATCCATTAGATTTAAGGTATAATGTAATTCAATGGGTACATCGTTCAACAAGAGGGTGGAGTTATGGTGGAAGTATTTCCGATCCTAGAACTGGAGAAATTATTAAAGGCCATGTTAGTTTAGGTTCGTTGCGTATTCGCCAAGATTTTATGATTGCACAAGCATTACAAGCACCTTATGCTAATAACGATAGTGATGATGATTTTGCGCTGGAAATGGCTTTGGCACGTATAAGACAATTAGCGGCACATGAAGTAGGACATACCATTGGGTTTGCTCATAATTTTGCAGCAAGCACTACAGATAGAGCCTCTGTAATGGATTATCCACATCCTCAAATAGAATTGAAAAATGGAAATATTGATTTTTTAAATGCCTATGCTACAGGAATTGGTGTATGGGACAAAGTAACTGTTGCGTATTCTTATCAAGAATTTTTAACAGATGAGAAAACGGAATTAAATAGAATTTTAACGGATGCTTTTAAAAGCGGATTGAAATATATTTCTGATGCTGATGCAAGACCACAAGGAAGCTCACATGCTTCTGGACATCTTTGGGATAACGGAAATGATATTACAAACGGATTAGAAGAGGTATTGGCTGTTCGTAAAAAGGCTATAGAAAACTTTTCTGAAGATAATATTAAGTCTTCTGAGCCTTATTCTGTTTTAGAAGATGTATTTGTACCGTTATATTTTTTCCATCGTTATCAAACGGAAGCAGTTTCAAAATTAATTGGAGGTTTAGATTATAATTATGCTGTAAAAAATGGAAACCAAACAATTGTAAAAAGAGTTGATGGTAAAACGGAACGTAAAGCACTGAAATCAATCTTGAAAACAATTAATGTAAATACAATCGCAATTCCAAAAAATAAACTAAACTTATTTCCCCCAAGAGCCATGGGATATAGTCGTTCTCGTGAATCGTTTAAAAGTAAAAACGGCGTGGCATTTGATCCTTTTGGAGCTGTTGATACAAGTTCTGAAATGACTTTATCTTTCTTGTTTAATGCACATAGAGCATCTCGTTTGGTACAGCATAAAAGTTTAGACAATAGTCAGTTAGGCTTGATGGAGTTGATTGATGCTGTAATTGAAAATACTTTTGAAAAAAACTATAAAGACACCTATTTTCAAGAATTACAAAATGTAATTAATTCTCAAGTATTAAATCAATTATTTTATTTAGCAGCAAATGAAAACGTATATATGCAAGTCACTGCAATTGTAAATAGTAGGTTAGATGAAATTGCCCAATTATTAAAAACGGATGCAACTGGAATTCAGAAAGTATATAACAGTCAATTATTGAAAAAAATTGAGAACTTTAAAAAGAATCCAACAAATTATAAAAAAGTAAATGCACCAAAAATTCCAGATGGTTCACCTATAGGAATGCATTAAAATAGTATGAAACGAGCATGTTGAAATTTTTTTATCCAAATGAATGAGAAAGAAAGAACAGGATGTGACCTTTTAAAAATAATAAAAGTAATACATGAAAGTAAATTTAATTAGCGATACTGTAACCAAGCCAACACCTGAAATGTTGGAATATATGATGAATGCCGAAGTAGGAGATGATGTTTTTAAGCATGATCCTACTGTAAATCATTTGCAAGAAAAAGTTGCGAAACTTTTTGGTAAAGAAGATGCCTTATTTTTCCCTTCAGGAACAATGGCAAACCAAGCAGCAATTAAACTCCACACACAACCAGGAGATAAAATGTATTGCGATAAATGGGCGCATGTATTTAACTTTGAAGGAGGAGGTGCAGCCTTTAATTCTGGAGTTTCTAGTCATTTGATTGACGGACATAGAGGAATGTTTACAGCAGAACAGTTAGAAAATTCTATTTCTGGAAGAGCAGATATTCACGTGCCATATTCACGATTGGTTTGTATTGAAAACACCACCAATAAAGGTGGAGGAGCTTGTTGGGATATCAACGAACTAGCGAAAATTAAAACGGTATGTAAAGCAAACGATTTAGCACTTCATTTAGATGGAGCGCGATTGTTTAATGCGTTGGTTGCCAAAGGTGAAAGTCCAGAGCAATATGGAGAACTGTTTGATACAATTTCTATTTGTATGTCAAAGGGTTTAGGCGCGCCAGTAGGATCACTATTAATTGGTTCTAAAGAACATATTGCAAAAGCATTGCGTATTCGTAAATTGTTTGGTGGAGCAATGAGACAAGCTGGTTATTTGGCTGCTGCTATAAACTATGCACTAGATAATCATGTACATAGATTGGCAGACGATCATAAACGAGCACGACAATTAGGTAAAGCACTTGAAAATTCTCCATTGATTAAAAATGTAGAGCCAATAGAAACGAATATTGTAATTTTTTATGTTGTAGATGGTGTTGATGAGAATGAATTTGTAAGCAAACTTGCTGAAAAAAATATTCTACTCATTTCTATGGGAGAAGGTAAACTTCGGATGGTTACACATCTTGACTTTACTGATGCAATGTTAGAGAAAACTGTTAATGAGATTGAAAAATTAAAAATTTAAAAACGGTGCTTTAGTTGTTTTTTCTTTGATTAAATTTGTAATCTAAATAAAAAAGTTGCGACCTAATGCTAAAGTGAAAAAAAATGAAACATTTAGGAATACTTATTTTAGGTTTGGTATTAGTTTCTTGTAATATGCAAGGACAACACCAAGAAAAAAAATTAATAAAAAAGGAGAAAGTAACAACTACAGAAAATATGGAATTAGCAACATTTGGAGGAGGATGTTTTTGGTGTACAGAAGCTATTTTTGAGCAATTAAAAGGCATACAGAAGGTAGAGTCTGGTTATTCTGGAGGTCATGTGAAAAACCCAAGTTATGATGCCGTAATTACTGGAGGATCTGGTCATGCTGAGGTTATTCATATTACATTTAATCCTAAAGTTTTATCTTTTAATGAATTGTTAGATGTGTTTTTTAATACACATAATCCAACAACGTTAAACCGTCAAGGCGCAGATAGAGGAACTCAATATCGTTCTGCTGTTTTTTATCATAATGATATGCAAAAAAATGCTACAAACGAAATGATAAACGGATTAGATAAAAGCGGAGCTTTTGAAAATAAAATAGTAACTGAAGTAACAGAATTTGATGCGTTTTATGTTGCGGAAGACTACCATCAAGATTATTATAGCAACAATAAAACTCAAGGGTATTGTCAAATTGTAATTAATCCAAAATTAGAGAAGTTTCAGGAAATGTATAAAGAGAAGTTGAAGAAATAAAAACAGCATCTTGCTTTGTTATATATTTAGTAAAACATAAAAAAATCACTTCTTGGTTTATTGTGAGGTGTTGTGCCTACTTTTATATTGATATACACACATGCATTTGAATCTAAGAAAGGAAACGTTTAAACCCTAAACGGCTTAACATTTTTTTTTCCATTTTCCAAAAGAACTCAAATTGACCAAACAGCCATCCAAATATAACGAGCATTATTTGATAAAAGATAAAACTTACAATCACATATAGAACCCAATAAACTAGAGTGTTGAGGTTTTCTCTTGTAATTCCTATTATTTTAATTATTGGTTTAGCAACAAATAGGGAAGAAGATCCAGTAATGCTAAAAACAAAAAGGATACTACATATTTGCCAATTTGATTTTATTCCCCAACGTTCTTTAAGATTACTCATAATTGTAAATTAGTTTGCAAAAATACAAATTCAATTAAAAAAGGCTGAATAACGTCCAGCCTTTTTTATAAAATAATTGGTAGAATTTATTTTTCTCCTAATAAGCCTTAAATTAGGGTGCCTAATCCATCTTGATTAACTGCTTTTTTTTTATCTTTCGACTTCAATAAAAATCCACTAAATAAATATAATGAGAAAATTAGCACTGCATTGGAAAATATTATTAGGTATGCTTTTGGGAGTAATTTTAGGTGTTGTAATGACAAATTTTGATGGAGGTAAGGAGATTGTTCAAGATTGGATAAAACCTTTTGGTAAAATTTTCATTAATTCATTGAAATTAATTGCTATACCATTAATACTTGCAGCGTTAATTAAGGGAGTTTCCGATTTAAAAGATATTTCTAAACTTTCAAAAATGGGAGGAAGAACAATCGGGATTTATATTACTACAACTGTAATTGCAGTTTCAATTGGTTTGCTTCTAGTTAATATCGTGAATCCTGGTAAATCTATTTCAGAAACAACTAGAAATGAAATGGTAGAAAATTATGGAGGAAGTACAACTAAATATAAAGATGAAGCGAAAAGTCAAAAGGAGAGTGGTCCTTTACAATCTTTAGAAGATTTGGTGCCGCAAAATATATTTGCTGCAGCAACAAGTAATCGTAATATGTTACAAGTTATATTCTTTGCTGTTTTTTTTGGAGTTGGATTGATTTTAATACCAGAAGAAAAAGGGAAAACTGTGAAAAATTTCTTTGATGGTTTCAACGAAGTCATTTTAAAAATGGTGGATTTAATTATGTTGGCCGCTCCTTACGGAGTATTTGCTTTATTAGCAGCACTTGTAGTAGAATCTCCAAGTATAGATTTATTTAAAGCGTTGGCTTGGTATGCATTAACAGTAGTTACAGGCCTTATTATAATGGTTGTTATTTATAATGTTTTGGTAATGGTATTTACTAAAAAGAAACCTAGTTTTTTCATGAAAGCTATTTCTCCAGCCCAATTATTAGCATTTTCTACTAGTTCTAGTGCAGCAACTTTACCTGTTACAATGGAACGTGTAATTGAGCATATAGGTGTTGAAGAAGAAGTCGCAAGTTTTGTATTGCCTATTGGTGCTACTATAAACATGGATGGAACAAGTTTATATCAGGCTGTAGCAGCAGTATTTATTGCGCAGGCTTTTGGAATGGATTTAGATTTCGGAACACAATTAGGAATTATTGCAACAGCAACACTAGCATCAATTGGTTCAGCCGCAGTTCCAGGTGCAGGAATGGTAATGCTTGTTGGAGTCTTAGGTTATGCAGGTATTCCAGAAGCAGGATTGGCACTTATTTTTGCAGTAGATAGACCTTTAGATATGTGTAGAACAGTTGTAAATGTAACAGGAGATGCAGCAGTTTCTATGCTAGTTGCTATGTCAGTTGGAAAATTAGGGGAACCTAAAGCGAAAAACTGGGATGATAATTATGAAAATGTAAAATAACCAAATCTTTTATTCTATAAAATTGAAATAGTGATTAATCAATAAATTTATTTTTTAATTCTTTAGTTGGTATCATGCAACTATCTTTTTTTCCATACCACTTATATCTATTCTTAGCAATATAATTGTAGATCCAATCTCTTATTGGTTTTGGAACTATTATAAAAACATATAAAACAGAATAAATTCCACCTAAAATTTTAAAAATCCTTAAAATTGCTGAAGATTTTTCATAAAGTTTATTATTGCCTATTAAAATAATTGAATTTAAATCAGAATTATTTTGATGAAACTGTAACAAAATTTGTTTTGCTACGTCTGATTGTAATGAGGCGAATTTAAACTTATGGTGTTTATCTCTTTTGATTACAAATTGAACAGAAGAGTTGCATAAATTACAGACACCATCAAAAAGAATTAATGGTTGATAAACTGTTTTATTCATGATGTAAAGTTACAAAACAGAATTTAATTCGTCTTTTAACAAAACCTTAATATTAGTTAAAAAGCTAATTATTAATTTCGTTTAAAATTGGTAAATCAAATGATAGAGTTTAAACAACTTCACAAATCTTATCCTATAGGAAAGAAAGATTCTTTACATGTACTTAAAGGTCTTAACTTAAAAATAAATGAAGGGGAATTTGTTTCCATTATGGGTTCTTCAGGTTCTGGAAAATCTACTTTATTAAACATTGTAGGTCTTTTAGATACACATGACGAAGGTGAATATATTCTTAATGGTCAGACAATTGAAAAATTGGATGAAAAGAAAGCGGCTATTTTAAGAAATAAATTTTTGGGGTTTGTTTTTCAATCATTTAATTTAATAGCTTATAAAAACGCCTTAGAAAATGTTGCGTTACCTTTGTATTATAAAGGGATTGGTCGTAAAGAACGACAAGAAATAGCACTTAAATATTTAGATAAAGTTGGATTGAAAAATTGGGCAACTCATTTACCAAATGAATTATCTGGAGGGCAAAAACAGCGTGTTGCAATTGCAAGAGCATTGGTGACAAATCCCAAAGTTGTACTTGCCGATGAACCTACAGGAGCGTTAGATTCAACTACTACGGATAACGTTATGGACTTGTTAAAAGATATTAATGATGAAGGAATGACCGTATTCGTGATTACGCATGAGGAAGAAGTTGCCAAGCAAACAGATAGAATTGTTCGATTAAAAGATGGTATAATTATAAGTGATGAGATAACTGAAGCTGGTAAACTAAAAGGAAAATATGTTTGATTTAGATCGTTGGCAAGAAATTTTTCAGACTCTAAGTAAAAATAAATTAAGAACAGCTCTTTCTGGATTTACTATAGCGTTTGCTATATTATTATTTACACTTCTTTTTGGAATAGGAAATGGTTTGAAAAACACATTTTCTGAACAATTTGCAGGTGATTCTCAAAACTCAGTTTATATAAGATCTGGAAAGACGACTAAGCCTTATAAAGGTTTACAAAGTGGTAGAAGTATTCAATTTAAAAATGATGATTCAAAGTTTATTAACACAAAATTTGAAGATGAAATACAATTTTTCAGCCCAAATGTTGAGCGTTTTAATGTATTAGCTGTTTATAAAGGTGAACAAAATAGATATCAAGTACGTGGAGTTTATCCAGACTATCAACCTTTAGAATCTGCTGTTGTTGAGCAAGGTAGATTTTTGACATATTTGGATTTAGAGAAAAAGGCTAAAGTGCTTGCTATCGGAAGGTTAGTAGAAAAAGATTTATTTGGCAATTTTAGTGGACTAGGTAAGAATATTAATTTAGACGGTATTTCATATAAAGTAGTAGGCGTATTTAGTGATCCAGGAGGTGATAGTGATGAACGAATGATCTACACACCATTTTCTACTGCTCAAGGTATGTATAGAGATAATGATGAGTTGGATCGATTTGGATTGACGTATAATCCAAATTTAAGTGTAGATGAATCATTAGTATTTACAAACTTACTGACCAAAATGTTAAAAGAAAAACACAATGTAGATCCTAGAGATCAAGGAGCAATTCGTGTTCAAAATTATGCAGAAGGTACTAAAAATGTAGAACAGTTTATGGGAGTACTTAACGTAATTATCCTTTTTATTGGTATTGGAACTTTAATTGCAGGTATTATTGGTATTAGTAATATCATGGTATATATAGTGAAAGAAAGAACTAAAGAATTGGGAATTAGAAAAGCTTTAGGTGCTACACCAAGTTCTATTATAGGTATGATAATGGTTGAATCTATATTTGTAACTGCTTTAGCAGGCTATGCAGGATTGACAATTGGAATGTTTACTCTTAAAGCTCTAGGAACAAGTTTAGAAGATTACTTTATTAAAGATCCAACTGTTGAAACATATGTAGTTGTTGGAGCAACTATCGTATTGATCATTGCAGGGACTATTGCAGGATATATTCCGGCAAAAAGAGCGGCAAGAATAAAACCAATTGATGCATTAAACGATAAATAAGTATGAAATTTTTATTTGACATAGATACATGGCAAGAAATTTATAGTAGTATTCGTAAAAATAAATTACGAACAGGTATTACTATTGTTGGTGTTATGTGGGGAATATTCTTGTTAGTTGTTTTATTAGGAGCAGCAAGAGGAGTAGAGAATAAATTTAATAAATTGTTTGGTGATTTCGCGACAAATAGTGTTTTTGTATGGGCACAGTCTACTAGTAAACCTTTTAAGGGTTTTCAAGAAGGGAAAGGCATCACTTTAAAAATATCAGATTTAGATGCTATAAATCGTGAAATAGAAGGTTTAGAGTTTGTGGTACCGAGACATCGAGGAAGTGCACTAGCTGTACATGATTTTAAAACAGGAAATTTTGGGATTTTTGGAGATTATCCAATGTTAGATAAAGTTCAAAAAAAGAATTTAG
>Ga0307993_1000981_pt1 | contig 9693 bp, 16 predicted proteins | sample EllFjometagen260_FD_203163 | JGI IMG/M metagenome (GOLD analysis project Ga0307993, IMG submission 203163) | Marine microbial communities from Ellis Fjord, Antarctic Ocean - #260 | ecosystem: Environmental > Aquatic > Marine > Unclassified | place: Southern Ocean | collected 2014-11-02 | reverse complement strand
ATTGCTTTACCTTACTATCAATACAGCAACCCCTGCAAGGTCTGGCAGATAAAATGGCAGAGGTAGCGGAGCAGGGTCCAGCATGCAGACATTTAAATTACGGTCTCAAGCGTGACGGTCTCGAATTCGTTACAGCTAACAAGGTTGCCATATTTGAAGAGTTAACCCGTTTTGCTAGCCTAGGCCTTGATGATGTAGAAAACATTTCAAATGCCCTGCTTTATGTTTACGACACGCCTAATTTAGGCATGGTTAAAAGTGCCTTTTTATTACAGCTATTAGGCTTTAATATTGCATGCATTGATAGCCATAATTTAACCCGCCTAGGCTGGAAACAATCTCAAGTAGCATTACCCAAAACCTTAAAACCAGAATCTAAGCTCAAGAAAATAAGAGCCTATGTGAGCATGACCCAGCAAAAAGGCACCGCTTACTGGTGGAATAGCTGGTGCCATTATGTGGCGGGTAACACTGGCAATCGTAAGTTAACCACTGGCCAGATGGTTAGTGAATACCACGCAGAGGCAATATTAGGCAAGGCATAGGCCTGCCTTACCTGCTAAAAGTCCCTAGAATCGAAGATTTGGGCCCCTGTTTACGGGGTCTGGGAACTATTTTCCATTTATTTGCAGTTTTGGGGTTGACAACTCAATATAATCTGTAGTAAAATAATGGTACATTAATCAAAGGAGGCAATATGCCAAAAAAAGAAAAAACAAATGAATATAAGAACTGGTCTGGAAAAATGATTACCTTAAACAGGGATGGGTTCATTCAGAAATGGATGGGGCACATCGAAGAGGTCCACAGTTTAATTAGCTGGCGTGACATTAAAGGCACCACTGCTAAATATGATGAAATTAAAAGATTAGCTAGTGAGCTGGCAGGTTATAATTTTGACTTAGATGCTGATGATGTGCACATTCATTATGATATGGATGGGAATGTTGACTCACACAGCGTTGGAAAGAAATTTCTTATTAAAAACAATGATGTTATTAATACACTAATGGAGGTAGAAGATGTTTAGAGAATTATTAACTAGTAACTTTGAGGTATTTGGATTTAGCTCGTGTTGTCATGAGCCAGTATATATGGATGCCCCAGATGGTATTGGGATGTGCTCACATTGTGGTGAGTGGTCCGATTTAACGTTTATTAACGAGGAGGAAGAATAATGTTAGAACTATTTATTTTTGATATATTTATTTTATGTATAATTGTCATTGCATTAGCAACGGCTTTTGTACCATTTTTCCTAGACGAAAATGACAGGATTAACAAATTATTTGAGGAGGAAGAAGATGTTTAATAGTTTAAAGAATACACCAGCACAGGTAGTGCATGCTATGACCGAGACAGATAAGCTTGTCTTTAGGTTGGAACAACTACAGAAATCTAGGTCTCGTTCTGGGGGTAAAGGCCCACAGTTTGGCAGACGTAGCAGACTAAGGAGCAGAGGGTGAATACTCGAAATAAAGTATATGAGTTATCCGATGGCTCAAAGGTAACTATTGAGGATGTTATGAGGGCCACAGGCATGAGCTATGTGGGCTGTTATAGCAGACTTAGGCGTTGCTCTAGTCCAGAGGATATTTTTGGACCTAAGAAGACCGGAGGAAGACATGCTGTGCCTCTGGTCTGGGAAAGCAAGCCCACGCAGGTGATTGGTGGACTTCAATTTAAGGCAGACTGGGAGGATGGAAAGATTTTAACCAGAAAAGGACCCATGCATAACAGAGATGGGTATATAATGACATCCAGAGAGAGCATTGCTCTTTCAGAGTACAGGGCAAAGATGCGCCAGCAATGGCGTGATACAAATAATATAATTAACAGGGAGTACGAAGATGAAGAGTGAAGATTGGAGAAGTCGTTTCGGCAATGAAAGCTGGCTTGAGACGTTAGAAAAGCAAGTGACAAGAAAGAGTAAAGTTAAGAAAGCTTTACGAAAAGACATTGATGACAAAATCGAACAGCTAAGGCTGATTGAGGAAGATATTAATAATATTATAGCTGATGCATTAAATACAGGCCAGCCCAGCAGAGAAGATGTTGAGTTTGCTTTATTAGATGCCAGATTAAATGGAGGTAAGTGATGGCTAACCTAAATAATAATAAGAACTTTAATGATGAAGCTCTAAGGATTAATAGGGCCTTGAAAAAGGATAATGATGCTATGTGGGCTGTTATAGATGAAGTTGAGGATTTCCTATTAAGTGTTAACACCCAATGGGAGGATGATAAACAACCTCAAATAATACAACAAATGATAACTAAAATAAGGAGCGATTAAATGAAAATTAAGAATTACATAGCGTGGTGCGAGGATAAAGGTTATGTCAATAAGTATGGTGAGGCCGACAGTATGGAATACGCCAACGAATACATGAAAGGCAAGGCCCATGCCAAGGAAAATGATAAACACAGCCTAATGGACACCTTGGAGCATGTAGGAATGCGAGTATTTGATGATGCTGGTATACAATACATGCTAGATAATGGTATTACACCAGACATGATAGGCTTAGGGGAGCCTAGGATTAAAGATATTAAGTGATTTAATTGCATAACTTTGAATCACTGGTACAATATCTAAGTTAGTTACTATGAGGAACAGTAGTATTATTTACTATTAGTATTAAACATAGTAACTATCTTAGTATTACTAAGAGTGCACTAAGTTTTTACTTCCATTTTTTCTTAGTGCACTTTTAGTGGTATTAACTACTAGGTAGCCCAGCCTTTGGGCAAAATGATAACTATAAGGAGTTTATATGAGTGAAATGTTACCACTGACTGGTGAAGTTGTTTTTAACAAACTAATGCAACCAGATGTCTTCATGGGAAATAGTAAGTACACACTTACCATTGCCCTAGACAAAGAGGGAAAGAAACTAGCAGAAAAGAATGGTCTTGCTACCAAGGAATATGAGGGCAAGTCACAAATTACTGCTAAGCGTAAGGTAGACTTTGGCCAGCCCAAGGTTTTCAATGCCGATAAGGAGGAAGTGGATGCTTCTCATGTATCCTTGTTTGGTGATAAGGTTACAATGTTAGTTAAAAAAGGTAAGGCACCTTACGATGCTTACACATACCTTGAAAGGGTCCGAGTGGATGCCAAGGCCGAGGGTGTGGAGGATTTTGACCAATCTGATTTCTAAAGATAGGTTATAATCTTGGGGCTACTATTTTGGTAGCCCTATTTAATGGAGGAGTTAAAATGGAAAATGAATTAGTCCGCAAGGACCAGTGCCCTGACTGTGCAAAACAGGGAAAAGATAAAGGCAAGGATAATCTGGCTGTCTATTCAGATGGTCAAACACACTGCTTTGCTTGTGGCTCTCATGGATTTACAGAGCACAGGGCAAGCGGAGCTCTAGGTGGGGTAAAAGTAAAAATCAATGACTCTAGCTGGATGCCAGAGTACAGAGGTGACTACTATTCACTACCAGACAGGAAGATTAGAGGTGAGACCTTAGAGAAGTACAGAATTAAATGTGAGAAGGACCACAATGGTACTATTTTCAAACATCACTACCCATACCACAATCAGAAAGGTGATATGGTTGGTATGAAAACTAGGATTGTTAGTGACAAGTCTTTTTATGGAAAGGGTGACACTTCAAATACTAATATGTTATTTGGCCAGCAGTTATTTAAGGCTGGAGGAAAGTTCCTTACTATCGTAGAGGGTGAGCTGGATGCTTGCTCTGCCTATGAGATGTTTGGTAGTAGGTGGCCTGTAGTTTCAATTAATAATGGTGCCAACTCTGTATCTAATATAAAGAATAATTTAGTTTGGATAGATTCTTTTGAGACTGTGGTCATCTGTTTTGATAATGATGTAGCAGGCGTGGAATCAGCTAAGCAGATAGCACCCATACTTGGGCCCAATAAATGTAAGATACTGACACTCTCTAAGCATAAGGATGCTAGTGACTACCTATCCAGTGGTGATAGTAAGGCATTCTATGATGAGTGGTGGAATGATGCTAAAGATTACACAGTAAGTGGCGTTGCTACTATTGATGAGATGCGTGAGGCACTCATGGATTATAAGAACACAGAGCTGGTACCGTTGCCTGAATCTTTTGGTGATTTGAATCACATGATGAGAGGCGGGATAGCTAAGGGTGAGCTTGTATCTATTGTGGCACACACTTCCATTGGTAAGACTACCATACTGAATGAACTTATATATCATTTTGCTACCAATACCAATGAGAAGATAGGTTGCTTCATGGTTGAGGATAACATTGATGAAACTATTAGGAAGGTAGTCAGTGTACACACCGCAGAGAACTTACAGCTCATTGAGCCTAAACAGTTAGACGTGGACAGTATCATGGAGTCTGCCATTGATATAGGTTTTGGCACCAAGATACAACTACACAGTGATGGTGGTGGTAGCATTGACATTGATGAGATGTTCTCTAAGATACGATACTTTGTTAAGGGCCTGAACTGCGGTATTATATTAGTAGACCCATTACATACAGCAATTAAGAACTTAAGTAATGAGAATATAGAAGATGTCATGGATAGATTTATAAAATTATGTAAGGAAACTAGGTGTGCAGTCATATTAAGTACGCACACTAGGAAGCCAGATGATGGCTCACATCCTCACAAAATCAGTGAGTATGACGTAAAGGGTAGTGGTGCAATACCGCAGGCCTGTCATACGAACATACTATTCAGCAGGGATAAGTTATCTGAAGATGATTACACTAAGAACTCAACACGCATACGAGTACCAAAACTAAGAAGAACGGGTCAGACAGGCGAGGCAGGTTGGACATACTTTAATGTAGAGACTGCTAGACTTGAGAAAGGTATCAACCCAAGCATGGGTGGAAGTACAGGTGATGATGCAGACTTTTAGTTGTGACATAGAAACTGATGGTATTGATGCTACTATAATATGGTGCGTAGCTGTACAAGATGTAAAGACTCAGAAAACAAAGGTATTCTATACTGCTGATGAATTCAATTCATGGTTAAAAGACCAGACATTAGTATTTCATAATGGTATAGCATTTGATGTCCCCGTACTTGAAAAGCTATGGGGCTCAGACTTTACTACAATAATGGTAGAAGATACCATGTTACTTAGCCAGTTGGACAACCCCAGAAGAGAGGGCGGACATTCATTAGCTAACTGGGGCCAGATTCTGGGTTACCCAAAAGGGGACCACGAGGACTGGTCCAAGCTTACGGATGAGATGGTAACTTACTGTCTACGAGATGTAGAGATAACTAGTAAGGTTTATAATCTTATGATGCAGATGGGGTTGAGCCAAGATGCTAAAGAATTAGAGTATGAAACTAAGAAGCACTGCTCTCTGCAAGAGAAGAATGGTTGGTTATTTGATGAGCATGGTGCGGTACATATATTACAATTAGTTAATGATGACCTAAGAAAGGCAGAGCAGGAAGTACATAATAACTTTCCACCTCTACCCGTATGGGAAAGTAAGAAACCTATTAAGCATTCAAGTAAATTTAAGAAGGACTATACTCGCAGTATAGCTTACCAGAGAGAGGTTGACTTAGGTTGTTATACGAATGATGATGATGACTACGGGTACTGGACTTACCCAGAGCTAAAGCTAGGTAGTAGACAGCAGGTAGGTAGACACCTTATGCATTATGGCTGGGAGCCTACTATCCTCACTGAAACTGGCAGACCTAAGGTTGATGAGTCTACTCTAAAGGATGTGAATATACCAGAGGCCAAAATAATAGGTCGTTACTTAATGCTACAGAAAAGGCAAGGCCAGATTAATGGTTGGCTTAATGCATTAAACAGGAATACTGGAAGGATACACTGTCGTGTACATACCATGGGAACTATAACTCACAGGATGTCCAGTAGTAACCCAAACTTACAACAAGTAACAGCAAGCGGTAAAGAGTATGGCTCTGAGATGCGAGCCTTATTTACTATACCAAAGGATAAAGTATTAGTTGGTGCTGACTTATCTGGATTAGAGCTAAGATGTCTCGCCCACTACATGGGGGATGACAAGTACACCCAAGAAATATTGACTGGTGACATACATACCGCCAATCAGAAGTCAGCTGGATTAGACACAAGGGATAAGGCCAAGACATTTATATATGCTTTCCTGTATGGTGCAGGTGACATAAAAATAGGGAACATAGCTGGTGGAGGTGCCCTAGAGGGTAAGACACTTAAGGCTAACTTCCTTAATAACACACCAGCACTTAGGACTCTAAGAGAGAGAGTAAGCAAGGCATCCGACAAGGGATACCTGAAAGCTCTAGATGGCAGGAAGGTTAGAGTTAAGAGTGAGCATGCCTCTCTCAATTTTCTATTGCAGAGTGCAGGAGCTATCATAGCTAAGAGAGCATGGGTTATCTTCCATGAGATTGCAAAGGGCTTTGATTACAAACAGCTGGGCGTTATACATGATGAGATACAAATAGAATGTAGACCAGAGGATGCAGAAGAGATAGGCAGGCTGACAGTTAAAGCAATGGAGCAGACAACAGATTATTATAAACTAAAGTGCCCAATTACGGGTGAATATAAAATAGGAAGGAGTTGGAATGACACACACTAATATATTAAGAGAGTGCATCAAATGTGGGACCAAAGCATACAACGCATCTGAGTTAGAATTATTCTGTAGAGAGAAGAAAGGTAAGAACGGTAGACGTAATTTATGTAAGGCCTGCAACAGGAAGAGGTGCCTTGAGTGGGGAGAGAAAAACCCAGAGAAGAGGGCTAAGAAGACAATACGTTATCACGCTACCAAAGTTTACAAAATAACATATGAGCAGTACATGGAAAGAATGGCCACCTCAGACTGTTGTGAAGTATGTGGTAGTAAAGAGAAGCTAGGGTATGACCATTGTCACAGCACCATGCAATTTAGAGGGGTACTATGTAATAAATGTAACAGGTCCATAGGGCAACTTGGTGATACAACAGAATCAATACAGAGAGCATTAGATTATTTAAAGGGAGACAAAAGTGAACGACAAACTTAACCCACATTATTACACAAAAGGAATAGATTGCATAGATTATATTACTTCAAAAGATATGAGTTTTCTTGAAGGAAATGTGGTAAAATATGTGACTCGATATAGAATGAAGAATGGTATAGAAGACCTAATGAAAGCACAATGGTATCTGACCAGACTAATACAAGATTATAATAAGAAGGGAGAAGTAAAATGAGTAAGAGTATACATACATTAATACCAGACGTATATGAGGTAATGAAGTCGAAGGATTATTCCGGAGATTTATCTGCCATTGCTATGCAGGCAGGACGTGAGGTAGAGGAAGCAATTAGTAATGCTTTCTCACCTTATGAGCAGAAGACAAACTTAAGAATGTCTGGCATAGGCAGATGTGAGAGGGCACAGTGGTACAATGTGAAGGGGTACACACCAGAGGAGATTGAAGGGAGTGTGTACCTCACCTTTTTACAGGGTCATGTGCTAGAGGCTGTTCTTGTGGCTTTAGTTAAGTTGGCTGGACATGACATAGAAAACCAACAAAAGAAACATACTGTTGAGGGAGTTAATGGCTCACAGGATTGCGACATTGATGGTGAGCTGGTGGATATTAAGACAGCCAGTGCATGGTCTTGGGAAAACAAGTTCACGCCAACAGGGATAGCAGATGATGGCTTTGGATATGTCAAGCAACTGTCAGCGTATGGTAAGAATGCCAACAGGAAGCATGGCTATTTCTTAGCTTTGAATAAGAATAAATCAACTCTAAAGTTATGCAAGCAGGAGCTTGAGCAAGACATAGACACTTTCATTGTTGACTTAAAAGAAAAGATGGAGTCAGATACACCACCAATGAGACTTGCTAAGGCCACTACCCTAACTAAGCAGGGTGAAGAAAAGCTTTGCATGACATGTTCTTTCTGTGGATTTAAGAAAGATTGCTATGGAAGTCTAATAGCTAGACCAATTCCATCTGGTAAAATAACTAATTACTTTGTTGACAATGTAGGAGCAAGCTTTTGAAACAGTTACCAGAATTTAAAGCTTACATAGCATCTACCTATGATGCGTGTTTAATATGTGATGAGCTAGAGATTGAGCCAGAGGATTTATTAGAGGCCTTTGAGGATAAGCTATTAGAAAAGAGAGATAGATTCTTAGAAGATTTTGAGGAGTCACAATGGAAATAGAATATATAATATTTAGTAGTGTATTAATAATAGCCGGTGCTATTGTTGTGCACTTTACAAACAAGCATTCATATGATAGAGGCATAATGGATGCTGTCCAGATGCACAGAGAAGGAAGACTACACTACAACACTTACTTAGATGACAATGGTGACAAGATGCTTAACATTGAAATCGACCCAATGGAGGAAGAATGAACACATTACCAAATGATTACCAGAATTTTATAGCACTAAGCAGGTACGCTAGGTGGCTACCAGAGAAGAAGAGAAGAGAAACATGGGAAGAGACTGTTGCCAGATACTTTGACTTCATGGAGGAGCACCTAAAAGAGAATACTAACCAAGAGCTAGTACCTAAGACTAGGAAAGTGTTAGAAGAAGCAGTGCTTAACTTAGAAGTTATGCCAAGCATGAGAGCCTTGATGACTGCAGGCAAGGCACTAAAAGAAAATAATATAGCAGGATATAACTGTGCCTACCTAAGTGTAGACCATTGGAAGGCATTTGATGAATGTCTTTATGTATTAATGCATGGCACAGGCGTAGGCTTCAGTGTTGAGAGACAGTTTGTTACTAAGTTACCAGAGGTACCACCTGTGATGGTGGATGTGGATGATGTAGTGGTAGTAGTAGACTCTAAGGAGGGTTGGCAATCTGCGTTCCGCAAATTAATTACATACTTGTATGATGGTGAGATGCCCAAGTGGGATTTCTCTAAGGTCAGACCTAAGGGTGCAAGACTAAAGACCTTTGGTGGCAGAGCCAGTGGACCTGAGCCTTTAATAGACTTATTTAATTTCTCTACTACCTTATTCAAGGAAGCAGTAGGTCGTAAGCTAACTAGCTATGAGTGTCACCGCATGATGTGTAAGATTGCGGAGGTAGTTGTAGTAGGTGGGGTCAGGCGTAGTGCGTTAATCTCTTTAAGTAATTTAACTGATGAGCGTATGCGTAGTGCTAAGTCTGGTCAGTGGTGGAGTGACACACCAGAGATGGCACTCTCCAATAACAGCGTATGCTACACAGAGAAGCCGGACATAGGTATCTTTATGAAAGAATGGTTGTCACTGTATGAGTCTAAATCAGGTGAGCGTGGTATCTTTAATAGAGAAGCGGCAATCAATCAGGTAGCTAAGAATGGTAGAAGAGAAACTGACCACCACTTTGGCTGTAACCCTTGCAGTGAAATCATCCTCAGAGATGGCCAATTTTGCAACTTAACAGAGGTAGTGATACGTGAGGCAGACACACAGAAAGATATCCTCCGTAAGGTAAGATTAGCCACCATACTGGGCACGTTTCAAGCAAGTCTTACGGACATTAAAAGACTTAGGCCGAAATGGGTTAAAAATACAGAAGAAGAAGCACTATTAGGAGTTAGTTTAACTGGTATAATGGACAACAGTTTCATGAACGGAAGTAATACAGATAGAGGACACTACGGTAAGCGTAGTTTGCCTGACTTCTTAATAGACTTACGTAAGGAAACTGTCAAGGTAAAT
>Ga0307993_1000975_pt1 | contig 9732 bp, 7 predicted proteins | sample EllFjometagen260_FD_203163 | JGI IMG/M metagenome (GOLD analysis project Ga0307993, IMG submission 203163) | Marine microbial communities from Ellis Fjord, Antarctic Ocean - #260 | ecosystem: Environmental > Aquatic > Marine > Unclassified | place: Southern Ocean | collected 2014-11-02 | reverse complement strand
CAAGAACTATTTTTTGTAGATTTCATGAGTATACTTCATGTGCTAATGCTTTTCTTCCGATAATATGGGAAAGTCGGCGAGCGGGGGAGACATGCCTAAAGAGAGTCTTGACCCCGAGACAAAAATTCGCGATAAAACCGCAAAAGAACTTGGCACGATTCGCCGAAGAAGAACTAATGATAACAAATCATTTTTGAGTAGTAAAGAAGATTTAGTTCTTTTTGGAGGAGTAGTATACGCTGGTGTTTTCGCCCTCCTTCTATTTGCAATGTCTTCCGGAATGGTGGGCAATACAACCTCAATTGACCACAAAGCATCTACTACATTCTTGGATATTGGCGACGAATGCGAAGAAATTACCGATGAACCTTGGTTGCACATTTTCCCAGATACTGACCGTGAACTATTTTCAATCGCAGGACATAACCTTCCGCTGGGAATTGCAGTACTGAATTATACAATCCTAGAGATACATGCTGAGGGCGACTTTGTTGCTTTATCTGAAGAATCGACGAGAGCCGTTGCCGGAGAAGGTGAAACTGCTGCTGGGAGGGCCTCCCATAGAGCATATTATACAGAACTTGAAGCCGGTAATTATGAAATCATATTACGCGTAACCGTGTATAATGATTCAGATATTCAAAATGCTACTGTCGTTGAAGGTGGGGAACAAATAAGTAAAGAGATACTGTTTGAAATAGAAGAAAAGGAGAAAACTTTTGACTTTCTTCCATTCGTCTCAAGTGGAACTATTAGAGACATCAGAATCACTGACCAAGGTGCTAGATCATGTTGGGGCGTACAGGACTTAGGAGATTGGGGCTATCTCTTGATGGGAGCGGAATTGGGTGGTGGCAGGGAAACTGCAATGCTAACTGGTGGTTCTGCTGGCATCCCCGCTTGGTGGATGGCTTTTATTTCGCTTTCTCTTTCAGTTATTTCATTGATGGTCTTGTACCCAATTACATACAAAGTATACCACCAAGAAGCTGACGATATGCTTTCTCGCTCCCATATAACGAGATTGGTCGAAGACACCATTACAAATACCGCTACTAGGTTGCACATTGATGTAGATTGGGAATTGTATAAAATTGAACCCAGAGAATTATCAATTGATATTATGGTCCCATACAAAAATACAGATGGGACATTTTCAGATAATAGAGATGTTCGTGCAGAAGTATTGAAAGAAATCCTAGACGAGTTTGCAATTTTCAGAGTATTCAAGCCAGTTCAACTAACTGTTAGGACAATCGGTACCGGGCATGTTGTTGACTTTGATTCTGGAGTCGGCGTCGGTTCTGTAGGAGAGGAGTCTGATCAATCAGAGCAAGATTATACTTCATTCTTCTCCGAATTACATACATTATCCGTAGTTGAAGATGAGGTAAGAGATTCTCTAGACCTTTTCTTCACACGTCGTTCTGATGTCAATTTAGAAGGCGCTGTTGTCACGAGTGATGACAAAGTCATATTCGTATCAGTGATTTATTATCCTACACAGAGATTTGCTTTCTTTAGATTTAAGAAAACCTCAGACCAAATTCATGATGAATTATACGAATATATATCCCAACGTAATTCAGACTTACTCGGTAGTCAAGAATTGATAGTAAAAACTAGAAATCAAGTTTCTACTCTCGCGGATAGATCTGGTGCTGGAAGAATAGAAAAGAGTGGCTTGGATGATGAAAGAGTTGTTGCTATTGCAAAACAAGATGGTTTGGGCGGGAAAATGCTGCAAACAAAATTCATTGGCAACGCCCTATCCACTGTCGAATATATGGCAAATGAAAAACGTGATTTTATTAATCGCTGGGGATTTTGGGGCCTAATCGCTTTCGTCTGGATTCCATTTATGGCATCAGGTGTATTGGTTGGCGCAATGTTGGGACTATTATCAAGAATGAACTTTACCAGAGTGTTATTAGCGACTGGACTTGGCGGTGTTGCTGCTTCAGTGACATGGGCGTATACTGCAGAAGGTATTGTCAGAGTCATGCATCATTACAAATTAGAAGCGGTTATTCCGTTGGTAATTACCGTTTTTGTTCTACTAGCGGTGTTCCACTTGCGTTCAACAAAAATGCGTAGACAAACCGAGTTATTCGAGGACACTTTACTCGATAATTTCCACGCTGATGTTCAAGCAAAATACGGCGAGAATTGAGGTTTTACATTGCAGTCAATAACCGTCATTGAAGGAAATGATAACCACGTCGGTGAGTTGGCCAATATTGGCATTATTACTACCAGTGATAGAGCCAGTGCAGGCCAATATGAAGACCAAGGGGGACCGGCGATTTTAGGATTTTTTGAAGAGGCGATAAGGAGCCCCCTCAATGTTCATTATCGATGCGTTAGTGATGACCAACAAATAATTGAACAATCAATAAAAGAATTGGTCGATGAAATCGGTTGCTGTGTTGTCGTAACCACTGGAGGGACAGGACCTGCCAAGCGTGATGTTACGCCAGAGGCTACTGCTGCTGTTTGTGACAGAATTTTGGATGGTTTTGGCGAACAGATGAGGGCAATCTCATTGACCTTTGTTCCTACTGCAATTCTTTCAAGGCAAATCGGTGGAACTCGGGGCTCTTGTCTAATATTCAATTTACCAGGCAGGCCAAAGGCGATAAGAGAGACTATCGATGAAATATGGAGAGCTGTCCCTTATTGTATTGATTTAATGAAAGGGCCATTTATTGAGATGAATCTGGAAATCTGTAATGCCTTTAGGCCCAAATCAAAATGACATCCTCCCTAACTAGGCGATTAGTTGATGGGCTAGAGTCATCGCCATGCAGTTGAGGGAAGGTTATGCTAAGACAGGGTAATGCGTTGATTTGTGGAGCAACAATGGTGACTCCAAGTCAAACCGCAATCGGAGATTTGAGAATTAGTGACGGTGTTATCTCTGAAATTCTCGTCGGTGGTGGATTATTACCAAATGATGATGAATTGCTAATAGATGGTACTGGGCTTCATTTACTTCCAGGCGCTATAGACCCTCAATGCCACTTTAGAGACCCTGGACAGTCGGATAAAGAAGACCTAGCAAGTGGTAGTGCTGCTGCAGTTAGTGGTGGAATTACTTCTTTTCTAGATATGCCAAATAACAATCCATCGATAACTACGATGGAAGGCATGCAAGGAAAGTTAGATACTGCCGCTGCAAAGTGCGTTAACAACTATGGATTTTTCATCGGAGCAACTCCTACAAATGTTGAACAATTACAATTAGCAGTTGGTAAACCAAAACAAGCAATTTCAATCCCTGGTATTTGTGGAATCAAGGTATTCATGGGATCATCTACTGGAAACTTGCTTGTCAATGAACGGCAAGCGTTGAAAACTATTTTTGATAATACCGCTGGATTGATTTCAGTTCATGCAGAAGATGAAGAACGGTTGGTAGAGCGTTTTGAAAGTTACAAAAATAGAACTGACATGGCTGCTCACGCAGAGTGGAGAGATGATATTACCGCATTACTCGCCACCCAACTAGCTGTTGAATTAGCAGATAATAGTGGGCATCGGCTACATATCCTGCATCTAACAAGTGGTTTGGAAGCAAACTGGCTGGCTGGTAGGACTCGTCTTCCTTCTCAAGGAGGAGAAGGTGCTATTATCACAACAGAAACTTTACCTCAACATCTCACATTTACTGAATCAGATGTGGAAAAAGAAGGTACTAGGTTGAAGATGAATCCACCAATTCGCTATCAACAAGATAAGGAAATCTTATGGCAGCGTATTCACGATGGCACCATTCAATGTATTGCTACTGACCATGCGCCTCATACCTTAAGTTCAAAATTAGAGGGTTTTCCAAAGGCTCCGAGTGGAATGCCGGGAGTTGGCACCTCACTGGCTGTAATGCTCACACATGCTAAGAATGGAATGTGTACTGTTGAAGATGTTGTAAATTGGATGTCAACTAATGTTGCTGATTGCTATAACATGTCTGGAAAAGGCAAATTGATAGAAGGCGCAGATGGCGACGTCGTACTAGTCGACCTGGAAAATGAAGTTGAGGTTATTGATGAAAACACCTGGACGCGGGTTGGCTGGAGTCCATTTAGAGGACGGAAATTGGTTGGCTGGCCTCAAATTACTATCGTAGCGGGTATTCCTGTATTCAAACGCGACAAGAGTACAGGACAGAAAGGTAAATTATTGGTTGAAAGGGGTCAAGTTGGCTCTCCAATAGTGATGGCACCTTGGCAATGAGAGAATTCATTACCTCTGAATTAACGCTCTTATGACCTAATTTGGCACAGAATGTTATAAGTAAAACGGATAAGACATAGTTGAGGGAAACAACATGAATACACTTAAGGAAAATTTAGGAGATGCTTACCAACAAGTAATGATTGGTTTTACCACCTTTATCATAGGAGCGATATGGGGTGGCATGAATGCTGGAGCAGATATGGTTGCAGCGGATGTTTATTGGCCCGCTGTAGTCATGCTATCCGGTGCTATGATCACATTACTGGGAACAACATTTGGAACAAACTATGAAGATGATAGGTCCAATGATTTACAACAAGCATTGAATGAATTGGCTGCAAAGATGGATGCATTAATCGATTCACACAAGACTGAAGAGGAATAATTTCAATATCAATTTTCGTCTAGAGAATATAGTTCACCATATTTGCTCTCTATGTATCTGATGAAGGCATCTGGGCTTGGAGGTTTTCCAGTTGCAGATTCTATCAATTGTGCAGGGGTCATAACCGAGCCTTGATGATGAATCCGAGGACGTAGCCATTGCAATAGTGAAGACCAGTCTCCTCGTGCAATTATTTGGTCAATATCTCCTAAATCATCGCTCATCGACTCTAGTAATTGGGCTGCGTACAAGTTTCCAAGTGTATATGTTGGGAAATATCCGAATGCTGCCATCGACCAATGAATATCTTGTAGACATCCTTCTGAATCTGTAGGGACTTTGTTTCCAAACCACTCCTCAAACATATTATTCCAAGTCTCTGGAAGTTCCTTTACAGTTAAGTCTCCATTGAATAATTTCTTTTCAATTTCATAGCGCAGCATAACGTGTAAATTATAAGTCACTTCATCTGCTTCTACACGGATAAAACCTGTTGATACCGTGTTAGCGATTTTGTTCAATGTTTTTGCATCCCATTGAGGTGAATCGGGGAATAGTTCCCTGAACCACGGGTTTGCAACTTTCCAAAATGCTTCAGTACGACCAATTTGGTTTTCCCAAAGACGACTTTGAGATTCATGAACTCCTAGTGAAACCGCTTGGCCTCTTGGAGTGAATGAAAACTCGCGCGCTAATCCTTGTTCGTACAACGCATGCCCTGTTTCATGCATAACCGCATATAGGCATGAAAACGGGTCTTTTTCATCGAACCTTGTTGTGAAGCGAGTATCTCCTGGCCACAAACCTGCGGAAAATGGATGAGTTGATGCATCCATCCTTCCCGCTTCAAAATCAAACCCCATATTGGTTGATACTTTCTCGCAGAATTCTGTTTGTGCTGCTATTGAAAATGTTAGGCCCTCGGGTAATTTAGGAACTGGATTGGTTTTTTGTGAGTGCAATATTTTTTGTAAAAGAGGCACTAGTTTCTCCTTTAATCCAGCGAATAATGGGTCATAGTCTTCTACGGTCATACCAACTTCAAATTCATCAAGAAGGACGTCATATGCCGTAGTTGTAATACCATAATAGTCTATTTTTTGTTTGGTCATATCAACCAACTTTTGTAATTGAGGTTCGAAAGCAGAGAAATCAGAATCTGCTCTGGCTTTTTGCCAGCCAAGTAGTGCTTCCGAGCGTGCTTTAGCAAACTCTGAAACGAATTCACTTGGAAGTTTTATTGATTTATCGTAAACCCTTCTCATCTCTAAGACATTGGCAGATTGGTCGCTATCAAGATCTGTTTCTGCTTCTACCTTCACCAATAATTCTCCTAAGTTGGAGTCTGTAATACGTAAATGTCTTTCTTTGGCCAACCATGCCAATATTTCACCGCGTACTTCTGCACCTTTAGGAGGCATTATTGTTTCTTGGTCCCATCCCAAGTGCCCCTGTAATGCACCCAGTCGATAGATATCTTTTACCAATTCAATGAATTCACCGTATGCGCTCATAACTTGAGCGAAGAGGTCTTTCTTCATCAACTATTCACTGTTATAGTATCAACAATACTAGCACACATTGAAGACTTCAAGCGGATTGGACTGTGCATGGTGAAACCATTCCGACGAAAAGACGGAAAGGAACTCCCGCCAATCAGTGATGACGATGAATTAATCGAAGTCATTGGAGAAATAGATGACAAGGCTTCAGATGAAGTCACCATCGGAGAAAATACCTCTGGAATTGTCTTGAATAATGACAAAACAGAATCAGATAATAGTGGAAATAATGATGAAGAAATAGAAGATGATATTCCATCTTTATTGAAGAAGAGTTCACAAACTGTTATTCGAACTTGCCTAGATATTCGCCGAGCTGATAATGTATTGATTGTGTGTGATCCAACCACAGGTGAGATAGGCCAATCACTGCATGAGGCCGCTATTGAAAGAACAGACCGTGTTTTACTGATAGTCATGCCAAAAGGGCGCCATCATGGCGATGAACCTCCTGTTCCAGTTGCAAATTTAATGCGCCAGCAATCGGTAATTATTGCTCCAACCAGGTATTCTTTAACCCACACTAAAGCAATACGTCAGGCACTAAAAGATGGTGCAAGAGTGGCAACAATGCCTGGAATGAATGTTGAAATGTTCACCAAAGGGGGTATTTCTGCTGATTTCACAGAAATCAAGCGGAAGATAAGTGAACTGTCGCCTGTATTGAGGCGTAGAAGAATTGTTAATGTCAAATCAAAGAATGGTACTGATGTCACTTTTGAAGTTAATTGGAGAGAATGGAAAATGGATGATAATGGCATCTGCAACCGTCCGAAAATGCTGACCAATTTACCTGCTGGCAAAGTATTCGTATTGCCAAGAGAGAATAGTATGAATGGGACAATCGTAATCGATGGTTCATGGGAATCGAACTTGATAGATGAACCTGTTACTTTCATCATTGAAGAGGGATTGGTAACAGATGTGAAGGGTGGTGCAATCGCTGCTTCTATTCGCCAAGAGTTTGGAGAAGCGGCTAGAAGGCAAAATGTCAAACAAAGAGAAAATGTTTGGACTGTTGCGGAATTCGGATTCGGAATGAATCCGATGGCAAGGCTACTTGGTAATGTTCTTGAAGATGAAAAAAGATTGGGTACTTGTTATTTCGCAATTGGCGACAATACATCCCTAGGCGGCTCGGCTGCAGTTGGGATACATATTCCAGGTGTATTGAAAAATGCAAGTGTATGGCTTGATGATACCCAAATTATCGAAGATGGGAACTTTTTGATTTAATCAGTAACCTGCATTTGCAGAACCACATATTGGGCAGTGCTTCCAATTTGGATCTAATCCAATTCCACATCCACGGCACATAACACCAGAACGAATTGTTGGTTGAACTGCTGCTTGTGGTTGATTCCAACCTTGTTGCTGCTGTGGTTGCTGCTGGTTCCATTGCTGCTGCTGCTGTTGTTGTTGTTGTTGTTGTTGTTGTTGTTGTTGTTGTTGTTGTTGTTGCTGCTGGTTCCATTGTTGCTGCTGCTGTTGCTGTTGCTGTAGTTGCAGTTGTTGCTGCTGTTGATTCCATTCTTGCTGCTGCTGTTGCTGTTGCTGCATTTGTTGCTGCTGTTGGTTCCATTCTTGCTGCTGTTGCTGCTGTTGATTGGATTGAACTGGCCTTGGTTGAGGAGTGAGGATTGCTTCTTGTTCCACCTTTGGCTGTCCATTATCAATCAAAGGCTTACGTACCGGGGCAACCGGCTTTGGCAAGGAAGCGGCTTTTTCACCAGCAGCGGAGGACATGAATTCTGAAAGTGATACAGAACCATCCCCATCTGTATCTGCTTGGGCATGAAGTGCTGTAGCTTCTTCTATTGTAGTATCAGTCGCTTCCGCTAATTCCTCAATTGATAATTGGCCACTACCATCAGCATCTGCGGCAATGAAATGCTCTGCTGCACTTACAAATTCATCTTGTTGTGGCTCATTCTCTTCACTCTCAGTTGCAATTAATTGCTCAACTTGTACAACTTCTGGTTGTATTTCTTCGACAACTTCTTGGGCAACTACCTGTACTATTTCTTCTTCAACTACTGGTGCTGTTTCTTCTTCAACACCAATATTGAATGCGCCAGCAAATGCGTCTTGAGTGGCTTTTGCGACTTCTTTTAGATTCTCATTATTTACCGGTGCTTGTTCAATCTCAGCCGCCATTACTGGCACTGGCACTGGCACTGGCACTGGCATTGGTACTGATACTGGCGCTGGCGCTGACATAGCTACAGGCGCAGCAACATTACTTTCTGCAGAAGGTAAAGGGATTGTTGCTTCACTTGGTAACGGGATGCTTTCATGCGCTGGGGTTTGAAATGGTGCTACTCCTTGTTTTGCTTGTACTGTTGGCTTTGCAGTTGTAGTTGGAACTGCAACTGCAGCAGATGCTGCTTTACCACTTGCTAGGGTCGGAATCGGAAGTGCATGCCCAGCTACATCCAATGAAATAATTAATTCATTGGCGATTGCTAAAAGTGCAGCTTCATTTGCTCCAGGGTTGGAAATTAATTTCTCAAAACCATTGAAATAGCGGGTAACTTCTCCTTTCCCACCAGTTGTAAATGCGATCGCTAATAATTTTAGAATCTTCATTGGGTCTGATAATTCCTTGAGTGAGTCATAATCTGCACCAGTTGCTTCCCTCTGACAATTACCCGCCCCTTTGCCAAGAGAGTTTTCAAGACCAAGATAATTCAATAGGGGGTCTGTAACATTCAATAATGACAAATGACCTGCAACCAAAAAGTAAATTTCTCCACCTTCACATTGCATTCTTTCGCTTGCAGCTTCAAAATCAAATTCTCCAGCGGTCAAAACTATGTCCGATAATTGAGCAAAGAAATTCTCCATCGCTTCAAATCGGTTCATTGCCATCAACTGATGAACTGCATCAGATGTGTCAACAACACCGAAGTATGCAGCAGCCTCATCGACTTCTATGCCCTCCGGCATAACTGCTCCTTCTGGTACTGCATCAGACATTCCAATCCCCTCAATTGTTACCGTACTTAGTCCCCTTCTTATGGCTGATGCCAAAGAACACTCCTTTCAGAAATATTTGTGACACTTTAACGGCTCCGTCCTAAATCAAAAATAGCTCTAGATTGTTGAGCCGTCCATCCTGTTTCTTGTAATTGCATCATGATGTTTCTTTGCACTTCACCATCGGATAGGGCTTGTTTTACCCAATTAGCAGCTGATTCTCTATCGGCGGCTTGGTGTCCTTCGAAAATGCTCAAATCAACTTTCATCGTAGCCTTTCTCTTAGTTTTCTTCGCTCCTTGAACTTCCTCATCATCTGCTTGAGGTTCAGCAACTTCAGTACTAAAATTTGGTTTTGCTTTGGCCGTGGTTGAACCCGGAGGACCTCTACTCGAAGAAGATGTTCCTGGGGGGCCTCTACTTGGGGAAGATGTTCCTGGAGGGCCTCTACTTGGAGGCGCCTTGCCAGGAGGTCCTCTATTCGGAGGAGTTGTTGGACTTCTGTCAGCACCTCTACTTGGAGGAGTAGTTGAACTTCTGCCATTACCTCTGCTTGGAGGGGTCTTC
>Ga0307993_1000969_pt1 | contig 9774 bp, 8 predicted proteins | sample EllFjometagen260_FD_203163 | JGI IMG/M metagenome (GOLD analysis project Ga0307993, IMG submission 203163) | Marine microbial communities from Ellis Fjord, Antarctic Ocean - #260 | ecosystem: Environmental > Aquatic > Marine > Unclassified | place: Southern Ocean | collected 2014-11-02 | reverse complement strand
AGTCCTTTTTTTAATTGACTCCCGACTACTTTAAAATGATTTTCAGATTTTCTATCTTCTAATTCTTCACCAAAGCAAAAAATTACTTCCAAATTATGCTTAAAAGAAGCATTTACTTTCTGAACCAACAGTTCATCTGTTTCACCAAAATAGGCTCTTCTTTCCGAATGTCCTAAAATAACCAAGTCAACACCAACACCTTGTAACATGCTTCCTGAAATCTCTCCAGTAAAAGCACCACTGTCAGATTGATGCATGTTTTGTGCAGCAACTTCAACAAATGACCCTTTAGTATCTTCAGCTACAGCGCTTAAATTTACAAAAGTGGGAGCGACAATCACACGAGTATTATCAAGAGAATCTTTATCAACACTGCTGATCATTTCTTTTATTAAATCTTTCGATTCTTGAAGATTTTTATTCATCTTCCAGTTTCCTGCTACAATTTTTGTTCTCATATTTTACTATTTTTAATATTGACAAATATAAGTTAAAGTATTAAATTGTTTACATTTGCAAAACGCAATTTATACCTTTAATGACACAGCAAGAACTAATATATCAAATCAAGAAAAAAAATTCATTTTTGTGTATCGGTTTAGATGTCGATTTAGATAAAATTCCAACACATCTATTAAAGTCAGAAGATCCTATCTTTGAGTTTAACAAACAAATAATTGACGCTACACATCACCTTTCTGTTGCTTACAAACCAAATACTGCCTTTTATGAAGCATATGGAATTAAAGGTTGGAAATCGTTAGAGAAAACGATTCGCTATTTAAATGAAAATTATCCTGATATTTTCACCATCGCAGATGCAAAACGTGGAGATATAGGAAACACATCAACAATGTATGCAAAAGCATTTTTTGAAGATTTAAAGTTCGATTCTGTAACAGTTGCGCCTTATATGGGAAGTGATTCTGTTGAACCTTTCTTAGCGTTTGAAGATAAATTTACAATTCTTTTAGCGCTCACGTCTAACAAAGGAGGTTTAGACTTTCAAGGATTAAAAGTCAATGAAAACGAACTCTATAAAGAGGTTTTGCAGAAAGCAATCACATGGAAAAATAATCAAAATTTGATGTTTGTTGTTGGAGCTACAAAAGCTGAATATTTTAAAGACATTCGAGAAATTGTCCCAAACCATTTCTTATTAGTTCCTGGAGTTGGTGCTCAAGGAGGTAATTTACAAGATGTTTGTAAATATGGTTTAACTAAAGATGTTGGGTTACTAATAAATTCTTCGAGAGGAATTATCTACGCAGGAAATAATAAGGATTTTGCTGAAAAAGCAAAAGAGAAAGCCCTTGAACTTCAGCAACAAATGGAAGTTATTTTAGCAAATCTTTAAAACTATCTGTTTTTTTATCATATCCATAAGGACAATGCTTACAACCACTTTTACAACAATGACCTCTCTTTAGGTGATATTTTTCTGTAAACACCTTGTACCCTTTTTCATTGAAATAAAAATCTTCAGGCTCTAATTTTGGTAATTTGTTGTAAGTCATGTTGCAAAAATAAAAAACGCCTCGAAATACGAGACGTTTATTTAATATCTTTTTGATTGGTGTTATTTTGAAAAAGGAGGATATTTAGTCATTATTTCAGTAACAAATTCTTTTATTCTCGCTTCTCTTTTCTTTACATCACTCATTGTTAATGCGCCTTTACCTATCCCTTGCCAAACTAATTCTTTCTTATCATTATCAATCATATCGATAAACAATGTCCCTTCGTTATATTGCGAAATTCTTGTTCCAAAATTCGCCCCATAATACCAAGGTCTCCAAAAGTAATTGTAATCGTCATACACTTTTACACGTTTACTGGTTTTTGCGAAAATATTAATGATTATGTCTGGATTCTCAGATTTCGTCATTCCTTTTGCTAACATTTCAGATTCTATAGCACGTAAAATTCTTCGTTTATCTAAATCAGAAACTTCAACTTTATCAATTCCTTTTTTATAAAAAGCAAACGTTTTATACTGACTAAAATCAACTTTAGTATCATAATCTGTAGCAACTCTGACACTAGAGCATGAAACAAGTAACATCGCTGTAAATAATAGTAATAGTTTAATCAATCTCATCATCTTGAATTTAAAATTATAAAAAACTTGTCTCAATAGTTGATTGAACTTAAAAGAATGCAAGTTTTTATTTATCTTTTTTAATTTATCTTTAAAGTATCAACAATCGTACCAAAAAAACGCTTTCAAACAAAGAACAAATATACTTTTTTGCTTTGATTTCTGAGCAACATCAAACTATGATTATTACATCAAGATACATAGTGTCGAAAAAAATACGACTCCTTTTTATAGTATCTTTAATAAAAATACCGAATCAAAGCCTTTTGATATTACATTACTAATAATTTTTATGTTTTACGGATTAAACCTCAAAATTCCGTAAATTGCACTTCTAAAATCGAGTACAATAAATGGAACAAGTTCAGCCATATAAGCCTAAATATAAAGTAAGAATTGTAACTGCAGCCTCATTATTTGATGGTCATGATGCAGCTATAAACATCATGCGAAGAATTATTCAATCAACAGGTGTTGAAGTGATACATTTGGGTCATGATAGAAGTGTTGAAGAAGTTGTAAACACTGCCATTCAAGAAGATGCCAATGCAATTGCATTAACTTCATATCAAGGAGGTCATAATGAGTATTTCAAGTACATGTATGATTTGCTCAAAGAAAAAGGAGCTGAACATATTAAAATTTTTGGCGGCGGAGGCGGAGTAATTCTACCAGAAGAAATCAAAGACTTAATGGATTATGGAATTACAAGAATATATTCTCCAGATGACGGTAGATCTTTAGGATTGCAAGGAATGATTAACGACTTGGTTAAACAATCTGATTTTGCAATTGGAGATGTCTTAAATGACGAAATAGATACTTTAACTGAAAAAAACCCAAAATCTATTGGGAGAATTATTTCATCAGCTGAGAATTTTCCAGAAGTAGCAAAAAAAACATTAGAAGCGATTCATAAAAAAAACGCAACTTCTACAACTCCTGTTTTAGGAATTACAGGAACTGGCGGAGCCGGAAAATCTTCTTTGGTAGATGAATTGGTTAGAAGATTTTTAGTCGACTTTCCAGAAAAAACTGTTGGTTTAGTATCGGTAGACCCTTCAAAACGTAAAACTGGAGGTGCTTTACTTGGCGATAGAATTCGCATGAATGCAATCAATTCTCCAAGAGTGTATATGCGAAGTTTAGCAACGCGCCAATCTAATTTAGCATTGTCTAAATATGTAAACGAGGCTGTACAAGTTTTAAAGGCTGCAGAATACGATTTAATTATTTTAGAGACTTCAGGTATTGGCCAATCTGATACAGAAATTATAGAACATAGTGATGTTTCTCTTTATGTAATGACTCCAGAATTTGGTGCTGCTACTCAGTTAGAGAAAATTGACATGCTTGATTTTGCAGATTTAGTTGCGATCAATAAATTTGACAAAAGAGGTTCTTTAGATGCCTTACGCGATGTGAAAAAACAATATATGCGTAATAATAATCTTTGGGATGTACATCAAGATGATTTGCCAGTTTATGGAACTATCGCTTCCCAATTCAACGATCCTGGAATGAATACGCTGTATAAAGCAATTATGGATAGCTTGGTTGAAAAAGTAGGTGCTGATTTAAAATCTACTTTCGAAATTTCAGAAGAAATGAGTGAGAAGATATTTGTTATTCCACCCTCTCGAATTCGTTATTTATCAGAAATTGCTGAAAATAATCGTGCGTATGATAAAAGCGGAAATGCACAAGTTGAAGTTGCCCAAAAGTTGTATGGAATTTACAAAACGATAGAGTCTATCGCTTCGTCTACACTAAGCGACCAAAATAGCATCCTGAAAACTGGATTAAACGAAGATGAAATTCTGAAACAAGTTCAGAATGACGATTTACCATTTGCAAAATTATTATTTGCTCAATTCGACAAGATAAAACTTGGCTTAAATCCATATAACTGGGAAGTAATTACTGGTTGGGATGAAAAAGTAAATCGCTATAAAAACCCTATTTATTCTTTTAAAGTAAGAGATAAAGAAATAAAAATAGAAACACATACTGAATCACTATCACATTCTCAAATTCCAAAAATTGCTTTGCCAAAATATAAGGCTTGGGGAGATATCTTAAAATGGTGTCTACAAGAAAATGTTCCTGGAGAATTTCCGTATACATCAGGATTGTATCCATTTAAAAGAACCGGTGAAGATCCAGCAAGAATGTTTGCAGGAGAAGGCGGTCCAGAACGTACAAATCGTCGTTTTCACTATGTGAGCATGGGATTGCCAGCAAAACGTTTATCTACAGCATTTGACAGTGTTACATTGTATGGGAATGATCCTGATTTACGTCCAGATATTTATGGGAAAATAGGAAATGCAGGAGTTTCAATATGTTGTCTTGATGATGCGAAAAAACTGTATTCAGGTTTTGATTTAGCACATGTAATGACATCTGTAAGCATGACAATTAATGGTCCTGCTCCTATGTTATTAGGTTTCTTTATGAATGCCGCTATTGACCAACAATGTGAAATTTACATCAAAGAAAATGGTTTAGAAAAAGACGTTGAATCAAAAATAGCTGCGTTATATAAAAGCAAGGAACGTCCAAAATATAATGGAAAATTACCTGAAGGAAACAACGGTTTAGGATTGATATTACTTGGAGTTACAGGAGATCAAGTACTTCCAAATGATGTGTATCAAGATATAAAGATAAAAACGATTGCTCAAGTAAGAGGAACCGTTCAAGCAGATATATTAAAAGAAGATCAAGCACAAAATACCTGTATTTTCTCTACAGAATTTGCGTTGCGTTTAATGGGAGATGTACAAGAGTATTTTATCGAAAATAATGTTCGTAATTTCTACTCAGTTTCTATTTCAGGATATCATATTGCTGAAGCAGGAGCCAATCCAATTTCACAATTAGCATTTACCTTATCAAACGGATTTACATATGTTGAATATTACCTTTCAAGAGGAATGGACATCAACAAATTTGGTCCAAACCTATCGTTCTTTTTCTCTAACGGAATTGATCCAGAATATGCAGTAATTGGTAGAGTTGCTCGTAAAATTTGGGCAAAAGCGATGAAACATAAATATGGTGCCAATGCAAGAGCACAAATGTTAAAGTATCATATTCAGACTTCTGGTCGTAGTTTACATGCGCAAGAGATAGATTTTAATGATATTAGAACTACACTTCAAGCATTATATGCTATTTATGACAACTGCAACTCTCTTCATACCAATGCGTATGATGAAGCAATTACAACGCCTACAGAAGAGTCAGTTCGAAGAGCAATGGCGATTCAGTTAATCATCAATAAAGAATTAGGATTGAATAAAAATGAAAACCCAATTCAAGGTTCGTTTATTATTGAAGAACTAACTGACTTGGTTGAAGAAGCAGTCTTATTAGAATTTGATAGAATTACAGAACGAGGAGGCGTTTTAGGAGCAATGGAAACGATGTATCAACGCTCTAAAATTCAAGAAGAGAGTTTGTATTACGAAACGCTAAAACACAATGGCGAATTTCCGATAATTGGTGTAAACACATTCTTGAGTAGCAAAGGTTCTCCGACTGTTATTCCTGCTGAAGTTATTAGAGCAACTGAAGAAGAAAAACAATTTCAAATTACAACTTTAGAAAACTTACATAAATCAAATAGTACAGATCAATTATTAAAAGATTTACAACTAAAAGCGGTAAATAATGAGAATATTTTTGATGCTTTAATGGACGTTTGTAAAGTTTGTTCTTTAGGGCAAATTACACATGCTCTGTTTGAAGTTGGTGGGCAATACAGAAGAAATATGTAAATTAATACCTTTTACATGCATCTTTTTGATAATAAATAAGTCTATTAAGTGAATATTAAAAACAAATAAAATGAAAAATACAGATTGTACATGTAACTGTGAAGGTTGCAAAAGCGGAAATTGCACTAGTTGTACTTGTGAAAACTGCACTTGTTCTAGTTGTAATTGCTAAATAAATTTATTGAGCATAGTTTAAAAACTGTGCTCATTTTTTATATAAAATTTCCTATGACAACACATGAAGTTTGGCAAAAATACTCTGAGGATCTAAGAAGATTTATCATTAGTAAAGTGAAAAATGATTTTACAACTGATGATATTTTACAAGATACTTTTATCAAAATTCACACGAAACTTCACACATTAAAAGACATCACAAAACTAAAACCGTGGATCTTTACGATTGCCAGAAATTCTATATTAGATTATTTCAAATCAACAAACAAAACTTTTGAAATTGCCAATTTTGAATCGGAAATTGAAATAACAGAAAACGTTCATACAGAAAAAGACTGTCTGCAAGGAATTCTAAAAAACTTGCCCAAAAAGTATCGTGATCCTTTATTTCTATCTGACATAAAAGGAATGAAGCAAGTAGACGTTGCCAAACAATTAAATCAAAATTTACCAACAACCAAATCTCAAATTCAACGAGCACGAAAACTAATTGCCCAAGGCTTTATGGATTGTTGTGGATTTGTATTGAATAAAAACGGTAATCTTGTTGGTGAAATTCAAGAAAAAGATGATTGTAAAATCTGTAATTAAACAAAATTTATATTCTTACAAACTTTTTAATTACTTTTCATTTTTCAAAACCTTCATCAATATATAATATGAAAAATATATCTATCCTCCTTCTTTTCCTGATTTCTTATACTAGTTGTACTCAAAAAAAAGAGTTAACTTATGAAGAAGAAATTGAAAAATTTCAATACGAATTGAATGTTCATTATTCTGATAAAAAAACATCGCCACTAAAAGGAACTGATTTTAAAAAATTTAAAGAACTTCCCTTTTTTCCAATTGACGCAACGTATAAGGTAGTTGCTAATTTTGAACGAACTCCAAATGAACCAATTTTTGAAATGCCTACTTCTGGTCCAAGAAAACCACTTTACACTCAGTATGGAATTGCAAGGTTTACCTTAAATGGAAAAGAATTATCACTACGAATTTATCAAAATCAAAAATTAATGTTAGATCCAGAGTATGCAACTCATCTATTTATTCCGTTTAATGATCAAACAAATGGAAATACAACATATGATGCAGGGCGTTTTTTAGATTTAGAAATTCCTAAAGGAGATACAATCGTTATTGATTTTAATAAAGCATACAATCCTTACTGTGCTTATAGCGATGGATATTCTTGCCCAATACCGCCAAAAGAAAATGATTTAGATACAGCAATTAATGCTGGTGTTTTATATACTGAAAAACATTAAGAAAGTGTTTTTACCAAGTACATTCCGAAGAATACTGCTAGAAACCCAACCGCAAAACTTGCAATTGTATAGATTGCGAAATTCATAAAATCTCCAGATTTCAACATCACATGGTTTTCATAAGCAAATGTTGAAAAAGTGGTAAATCCACCACAAAAACCTGTGGCTAATAATATGGTTTGATTACTTGATAACGTGTTATTTTTGATAGCAAACCCAAGTATAATACCTATCAATAAACTTCCAAGAATGTTTGCTGCAAAAGTTCCATAAGGAATCCCTGTTTCAGCATTATTCAAATATTTACCAAGGAGATAACGTAAAACGCTTCCAAAACCTCCTCCAATAAATACTAAAAATACTTGTTTCAAAACTTATGGTTTAAAGTTATCTGCATCAATCCAATTCCATTTACCAGTAACAGTTGCTTTATTTAATGTAATAATTCCAGGATTGGCTCTTATAATGGTTTTTAAGACTGTACCATCAACGAATAGCCATTCAAAATCCATTTTATTTTCAAGATTTAATGACACTAAATCATCAATATAAGATGCCGACAATCCATACACAGCATATCCATTTGCCTTGGCTAAATCTGTTGCTGCTTTAATATTCGCAAATCCTTGGTTGTCAGAAATCTCGATGTCATACGCTATAACAAACATCACTTTATCCATATTCAACAGTTCATCCGTTAAATCATCTCCTTCATTAGTTTCTAAATAAAAATCATGAACTTTAGGCAAGCCGTCAATTGCAATTTCCTCCATACCTTGTTTAATATTTTTATCTACCGCATAAGGTCTAAAATCTATTAAAGGTAAGTGAACTAGAACATGATACGTAATATATAAAAAGAGCACAAGTGAACCTAAAGACATCCATTTTAATAGGTTATTATTAAATAATGGTTTTATATGTTTTAATGTGAAAATTAAAAATGCAATTACAACTATTAGCAATACATTTTTATTAAAAGTTTGCCAAGGAGTTAATTTTACCGCATCTCCAAAGCAACCACAATCTGTAACTTTATTATAATATGCCGAATACCAAGTAAGGAATAAGAATAAGGATGTCATTAAGAAGAGACTCCAAACTGTAACCTTTCGTTTAAAACCAATTAATAAGAAAACTCCTAGCATTAACTCAGCAATAATCAAAAATATAGAAAATGGTAATGCATACGGAATCAAAAATTCCATATTCAATACATCTGCACTAAAATATTCTTCAAATTTATATGCCGATCCCAAAGGGTCAACCAATTTAACGAATCCTGAAAAAAGGAATGTTACCGCAACAAAAAGTCTTGCTATTAATGTTAAAAATTTCATTCTACAATTTAGTTTAATTCATATGTATCAAAGCAAAAACCGCATAATTTATCATGTCTTGATAATTTGCATCAAGACCTTCTGAAACTATAGTTTTCCCTTTATTATCTTCTATTTGCTTAACTCTCAACAATTTTTGTAAAATTAAATCTGTTAATGAACTCACGCGCATATCTCTCCACGCTTCACCATAATCATGATTTTTATCTTCCATTAGTGATTTTGTAATACCAATGTGTTTATCATATAATTCCGTTACCTCATTAGAATCTAAATCTGGTGTCTCAACAACACCTTTTTCTAATTGGACAAGTGCCATAATTGAATAATTTATAATTCCAATAAACTCAGACCTTTCTCCTTCATCAACTTTACGAGTACCATTTTCTTGTAATTGACGAATTCGCTGTGCTTTGATAAAAATTTGATCTGTCAATGATGGCAATCTTAAAATTCTCCAAGCACTACCATAATCCTTCATTTTATTGATAAACAATGAACGGCATATTTCTATTACTTCGTCATATTGTTTTGAGGTATTCTGCATAAATCTCTAAATATTTCCGTAAATTTCGGTTAAATTTAACGAATTAAAAAATTTACTTTTAATCTATGAAAAAAATTGCTGTTTTTTGCGGTGCAAGCATTGGATTCAATCCGATTTACAAGACTGAAGCTGAAAATGTAGGGGCTTATTTTGGTAAAAATAACATAGGATTAGTTTATGGCGCTGGAAAAATTGGTATGATGGGCGCTTTGGCAGATGAACTGTTAAAACACAATGGAGAAGTTATAGGAATAATTCCGCACTTATTAAAGCACGAAGAAGTGCTTCACTCAGATATCACGCAAGTGATTGTAACCAAAAAAATGAGTACGCGAAAAGTAAAAATGAGCCGTCTAGTAGATGGTTACATAGCATTGGCTGGAGGTTTTGGAACACTCGATGAGATTTTTGAAGTATTGACTCTAGGACAACTTGGTATTGAAAGTAAACCTATTGGATTTTTAAATACCAATAATTTTTTCAACCCAATTATTCAGCAATTAGACTTAATGGTCAAAGAAGGCTTTTTAAAAAAAGAAAACAGAAATATGGT
>Ga0307993_1000966_pt1 | contig 9792 bp, 7 predicted proteins | sample EllFjometagen260_FD_203163 | JGI IMG/M metagenome (GOLD analysis project Ga0307993, IMG submission 203163) | Marine microbial communities from Ellis Fjord, Antarctic Ocean - #260 | ecosystem: Environmental > Aquatic > Marine > Unclassified | place: Southern Ocean | collected 2014-11-02 | reverse complement strand
TTTTCTTTCTCGCCAGCACTTCATGTTATTAGCTGGCCAATCATAATTTGATATAAAGGCTTGAAAAATCTGATAGTCTATAAAATTATCAATATCTATCCATTCACTTACTTGCTGATAATTCCCAGAGTTTGTTAAATCGTTGTCTTCTATAAAATCATATAAAGCACTGAAATTTTTGTTGTTGCCTTCATTTACTTGACCATACCAACTTTCTATAATATCTATACTGTCTCCATCTACTTCTGTATTTTGCTCAAGATATCTTTCATCTAACCTTTCTTGCAGATAATAGATGCCCCAATACTCTCCATTTACAAATAATAAAATAGGCTCGGCAGCTAAATACTCTACATTTAGGTTTTTAGCCATACGACCGGCTATATAGTCGGTACATCCATTCTGACTCCAAGAGGAGTAAAACGGTTTCAGAATTAGTCGCTTAAAGCTATTAAAAGGCTTTTCATTTAATAGCTTTCCATCAAAAGCGGACTGGCCATATTCGCTTCGGGCATAGAGTCTCATCGCCTTTTGAGGCGGTTTCCTGCTACCACTCCCATGCATCCTAATACCACATTCTTGATTAAAGCTCTCATTACTCAGTGGCGAAAAGTATTCTATATTAATTAACCTTTCCCATTCTTGACCAGATTGAAAGTAATTGCCACTAAAGTTTGGTGCAGATTCATCGAAATAAATTCCAGGAACAAAAATCCCCGTGTCCTGACTAAAAAGTGAAAGGCTATCTGTAGCTATAGATACAATAGGCAACTCTATTATAGGAAAGGTGAGCTCCTTTATGAAATAGGTTTGCGTGCTAACTGGGCTTATTCTTTTGCCGTTATAAAACTTTGCTGCTCGTAGCACTATGACTTGTGGTAAGTCGCCTACAGGCAAGTGATGAACATCATCTGGGGACATCACTATATCGCTTATATTCTTGGTGCTAAAAAGTGACTTATCTAATGCTATTGAGTTGCTATATTGTATGCCCAGTATAGATGGTATACTTCCATCTAGGGTATAAAATAACTCTGTGGTGTCATCACCAATAAGTTCAAGATTGAAACTCTGACTATAAATTCCACCCTTCTGTGAAAATCTAACTGCATTAAAATAAGGAGACTCCGCTCCATTTGTAAACCCAGGTGTAGGCACTTCAAATATTATTCTTTCTGTACTGCCATCTATTTTGGAACCGAGACTTTGATCTGTAAAAACAGCAATAGATTCAATCTGGTCTATCTCTACTCCAGATTCATTATATATTCTTACTTTTTCTCCAGCAGCACTTATCTTGAAATTGGTATGCAACTCTCCACTCAGTCTATCTTTTCCAGAGCAAAATACTAATAGATGCTCGCTAGGCAACAGTTGTATTGCCGACAAATGCCATTTTTTCTGCTCATCCTTATCATCAGTAAGCCAATATTGAGATAAGTCTATAGTCGCATTACTTGTGTTGTACAATTCTAGCCAGTCAGTATAGTCCCCATCTTCATCGGCAATTGTAGCGTCATTAGAAGCCATCACCTCATTGATAACGAGAGTCTGACTACTTGCGGTTAGCGAGAGGTAAACGAATAAAAATACGAATGAAATTTTCATTTATAAGAATACAAATTTAAGAAATTGAGGCTTAGAGAACATAGCAGAATTGTCTTCTTTCTCTAATAATATTAATTCATCTTAGCCTCGCTCCATTTGAAGAGGGCTAGGTCGTACTTAATGGGGTCCACAGAATCTAACTCTAGTAAGTTTGCACTAAGCTCTTCCACGGCCTTCCAGTCCTGCTGCTTGCGGGTAAGAAGTCCAAAATGAAAAGCTGCTCGTTGTACGTGTACATCTAGAGGGCACTTAAGTTCTGATGGTTTTATGGAATGCCAGATACCGAAATCTAGCCCATCGTTTCTTACCATCCATCTCAGGAACATATTCAGTCGCTTAGCAGAGGAGTTTTTAGCTGGATTCGCTATGTGCTTTCGGGTACGGTCAGGTGCAAAGTCAAAGGCAAAAAAGGATTGATGGAAGCTAGAAATCTTATCATTCATGGTATCACCTACGAAATAATCTTCTAACGAATAGCCGTCTCTATACCAATGTCTTAGCACTTCTATAAAATACAATACGTCAGTAGAATTGAATGTGCGATGCACAAACTTTTCAAACTGCTTGAGCTCGGTATCCGAATGATCTAGGATAAATCGGTGTGGCTCCTCTCCCATCCAATGCATTAACTTATTCCCATTATTGATGATGGTCTTCCGCTGACCCCACGCCAGTATAGCGGCAAAGAATGCTGAGATTTCTATGTCTTCTTTAGTCTTAAAACGATGCGGAATAGAAATAGGATCATTATCTATAAAATCTCGAGGATTTAGGTTATTTAGTATGTTTTCAAGCTCTCTTTTTACTTGTATACGCTTCATTGGTACATCAAAAGTATTTTATTTTAAACGTTCCAATACTTTGAGATATTTAATACTTTTAAATTAACCCAATCCCAAAATCAAAGTGAACGAAAAAGAGGATTTAAAAAATAGAGTAGAAGATCAAATTAATTTGTTAAATACAAAGAATGCTTTCTCTAAACAGAAGTATCAAATATGTCAAGTTGTTGTACTTGTGCTTGCAGCTTTAGTTACTGTATCAGGCATATTAAAGGCTGCAGAATTTCCATGAATAAGCTATATGGTACTAGTACTTGGTGCTTTAATTGCCATTTTTACAGGAGTTTTTAGCCTTATTTAAATATCAAGAAAACTGGTTACTTTATCGCACCACTGCTGAGTTATTACAATACTAAAAAATATTGTATATCACTAAAAGCGACCCATATACTTCTTCTGACTCGCTGAATTTATTAGTTACTAGAGCGGAATTTAGTTTCATTCTTCTTCTATTTTGTTGTGTCATAATCCATCTATCGTGGATGTAGTCAATAATTAGGTACTTAATAACGTATCCATAAAAAAAGGATAGTCGATTGCTCAACTATCCTTTTTTATATTTTTAAAAATACTTTAGAACACTAATTATTTGCTGCGTTTTTCGTGTCTAAAAGCACATTACACAAAGAAATTACTTTGCATACACTCTTACTTGCCCTGCGTGACTGCCATTGCCGTCATTACCTGTTGCTCCTATAGCAACAGTACTCCCATCACTACTTAGTGAGACAGAACTTCCAGAGCCATCATTTGCTGCTTCTCCATAAATCGTTGATCGAATCTGTGTCCACGTACCACTTATATATGGATAAATATATACTCCTCCTGCGTTTGTACCAGTATTACCCTCTGTAGTACTTACCCCAATAGCCAAGATACTCCCGTCGCTATTTAGAGATAAAGAACCAAGCCCCCCCATGGCGTCACCTGCTTTTTCTCCATCGATATCTGCACCTAATTGTGTCCATGTTCCGCTTATGTTTTTGTATATTCTTACATGTCCAGCACTTGTTCCATTACCGTCATTCTGATATGCTCCAATAGCTACAGTACTTCCATCGCTACTTAGCGAAACAGACCGTCCAGATGCGTCACCTGCTGCTTCTCCATCTATATCTGCCCCTACTTGTGTCCAGGTGCCGCTTATGTTTTTATATACTCGCACGTGCCCAGCATCTGAAGCAGTGCCGTCATTCCATAGTGCTGCAATAGCCACGACACTCCCATCGCTACTTAGTGAGACAGAACTTCCAGAGTTATCACTAGCCGCTTCTCCGTCTATATCTGAGCCTACCTGCGTCCATGTGCCGCTTATGTTTTTGTATATTCTTACATGTCCTGCACTTGATCCATTGCCGTCATTATTTCTTGCTCCAATAGCCACGATACTACCATCGCTACTTAACGAGACAGAACCTCCAGAGACATCACTTACTGCTTCTCCATCTATATCTGAGCCTTGTTGTGTCCAGGTACCGCTTATGTTTTTGTATATTCTTACATGTCCAGAGTATGAACCATTGCCAGCATTACCCTCTGCTCCAATAGCCACGATACTACCATCGCTACTTAGAGATACAGATTTTCCAGATTGATCATTTGCTGCTTCTCCGTCTATATCTGAGCCTACTTGCGTCCAAGTACCGCTTATGTTTTCGTACACTCTTACCTGTCCAGCATTTGAAGCACTGCCGTCATTATAGTATGCTCCAATAGCTACAGTACTCCCATCGCTACTTAGTGATACAGAATAGCCAGAACGATCACCCGTTGCTTCTCCATCTATATCTGAGCCTATCAATATGCAACTTGGGCCACTGCCTGTTGAATTGATCCATCGAGTCCCATTATATACCTGAAGCTCTAAAGTCTCCGTACACCAAATCATTAATCCTGCAACAGGTGAGGCTATGGCATCTCTTTGTGTGGAAGTCATACGCGGCGGTAAAAAACCTTTGGTAGTAGAGGTTAGATCTAGTATAGATGTAGTTTCTGGACTAGTAGTCCCTATACCTACCTGTGCTTGAATACTAGTGGCTGCACATAGCAACGTAAGAATGAGTATTGTTTTTTTCATTGTATAATTGGTTTTAGTTTTTGGTTATTATTAGCTATAATTTGATCACCTTGTGGCTAGTGGTTTTTGTTTGTAGTAGGTACGTTCCCTTGGGTAAGAAGCTCACGTCTATGGTGTGGCTACCTGCTGCTAGGTGCTTCTCCCAATATAGCTGACCTAGCATAGAGTACAAGGCTATATCTTGATCTATAGGTGTTATCAGTGCTAGTTCATTCATCTGTATCGGGTTGCCCAGTATCTGTATATCATTTGCTGCCATACCGGTACTGAATTTTACTTTTCTTATTTCACTGTACGTACTTTCTCCGTTCATATCTCGCTGGTGTATGCGGTAGTAGTTGTATCCTATAACAGGCGAAGTATGCACGTAGTTGTATTCTTGGATGTTACTGCTGTTTCCTGCTGCTGCTTGGGTATGTAAGTTGGTAAATACTTCGCCGTCTGTACTATGCTGCACTACAAAATCCTGCGTATTCATCTCTTGAGCGGTACTCCACTCCAGTAGTACATCGTTTTGTTGTTTGGTAGCGGTAAAGGCTAACCACTCTACAGGCAATGGCGATGATGAGGATGCCAAGGTAATCTCACGTAAGGTCGCACTGGAGAGTGCATTGGTGAGTACATAGTTATTGGTAGCGTCATTGGTAGCACTCGTCACTTGGCTCCAAGCACTGCCATTGTAGTTATTTACCTCTAGGGTACTTTCCGTTAGTCCATTCAGCTCAGCATCTAGATAGCCTATCTGCACTGTACCGCTGTATGCAGGGCTATTAGCACTAAACAGATAATGTCTAGAGATAGAGGTAACGCTAGAGACTGTATTCGTTATAGTTGTATTTTTGGTAATGGATAAGCCATCTAGGTCAAATGCAGCAGATGGAACCAGTGTAAGTCCATTTACATGAAAGGTTTCATTGGCTGCTATCTTAAAGGCTGTGCCAGAGGTTACAGCGATGTCTTGTGCGGTAGACTGCAAACAGGCTATGCTACATAGTAAAACAAAGATTAGATGTACTGTTTTTTTTATCGTTGCTAGTATTGTTTAGACTTTCGATTCTTCTTGGATGTACTCAATAAATACATTTTGATTTTGGGTTATAAGTTTTTTTGCCCAGTTTGGTATAAAGTGGTTAGTAAAAAATTAAAATCCTACGCAAAGATATGTACACTAAAACTTATATATGATACACATTTAGTACATATTAAATTATATAACTTTGATTGATGTTCTAAATTAGCCCATCGCTCCTGTCAAATCCTCTATCAAATCATCCGCATCTTCTATTCCGACACTGAGTCTAATAAGCGAATCTACTATCCCCGTTTTTTCGCGTTCTTCTTTTGGTATACTAGCATGCGTCATAGTAGCTGGGTGTCCTATGAGGCTCTCTACACCACCCAGACTTTCTGCTAATGCAAACAATTTAGTTCCTAATGCTAGTTTCTTGGCATCTTCTAGTCTGTTCCCTTTAAGTGAGAAGGATATCATGCCACCGTATCCTCGCATTTGTCTTTTGGCTACGGAGTGATTAGGATGGTCTTCAAAACCTGGCCAGTAGACCTTATCTACCTTTGGATGTGTCTTTAGCCAACGGGCAATTTTCTCACCATTTTCACAGTGCCGCTGCATACGCACATGTAGCGTTTTGATACCTCTGAGGACTAGGAATGAATCCATAGGTCCGGTCACAGCTCCACTACTATTTTGTATACGGTACATCTCTTTGGCTATAGCCTCATCATTGCACACCAATGCTCCCATTACCACATCTGAGTGTCCACCAAGGTACTTAGTGGCCGAGTGCATCACTATGTCTGCTCCCTGGTCTAGTGGATTTTGCAGGTATGGAGTAGCGAAAGTATTGTCTACAGCCAGCATCACTCCTGCTTTCTTAGCCACCTCTGCTGTAGCTGCTATATCTATGATATTCATCATAGGGTTGGTAGGTGTCTCTACCCAGATTAATTTCGTATTTTCATTTACCGCATTCTTAATATTTTGTACATCAAGCATATCGACAAAGTGAAACTTGATACCGTATTGCTCAAAAATAGTCGTAAAAATACGGTATGTACCACCATACAAGTCGTTGGTAGATATCACTTCATCACCGGGATTTAGCATTTTAATTACGCAATCTATAGCCGCTATTCCACTCGCAAAGCAAGCTCCGTACTTACCATTCTCTATAGCTGCAATATTGCTTTCTAAGGCACTTCTTGTTGGGTTAGCAGATCTACTGTATGCATATCCCTTGTGGAATCCTATCCCCTCTTGCACATACGTACTGGTCTGATAGATAGGTGTCATTATAGCACCAGTAGTTGGATCTGGCTCTAATCCTCCGTGTATAGCTTTAGTGCCAAATTTCATTTTATCCGTATTCATTTGGTCAAATGTAACTTGATATCGATCTCTTTCCAACTTAAAATGACAGACTAATTTTTCTACTTGCCTACAGTCTCATGCACCTTTACAACTAATTATATGAGCAATTTGAAATACATTCTGATAGGGGTAATCATAGGGACACTTATCGTTTTTGCGATGTATAGAAATAGCAGTAAAAAGAAGACTCAAGAAGATGCCGATGTGGTAATAGAACGTATAGAAGCCGTAAAAAAAGCTCATAGTTACTGAAGGATACTTCTCAGAATTATACAACTACAAAGAAGCTGACAAGTACTTTTATGCTCTTATTAAATTTGAGAAGAAGGTATTCCTATTTGTAAAAAAAAGCCAGTGTAAACTATGACCATACTAAAATGTAATACCAAGTAGACGAGACCTTAAATAATAAACTGAAGTATCGAACTTTATATAATTTATATAAATAGAGGATATCAGCAAGACTAAATATATAATCTAGTCTTGCTGAGTAGTTAACTAAACTTTTAAAATCTCAGTTTAATAAACTAAATAGTGCTCACGACTGGATTCGAACCAGCACGTCCTAAAGCGGACACCAGCCCCTCAAGCTGGCGTGTCTACCAATTTCACCACGTGAGCATATGTGGTATTCTTTCATTTATCTAGACCACTACTTGCAGTGTGTCTACTATCTAATAAGGAGTACAAATATTCTATTTGTCTTCCTCTCGAGTATCCTCGATAAGTTATACTTATCGGGGCAATTTCAACTTATGAGCATATTCACTCACGAGCTTATTATAATGCAAATATAACTTGGACTATAGACTAGAAAACAAGATTCTCTAATATATATATATTACTTTCTAAACTAGGAAAATCTGTCGATTTCTCGTTTAATATCCTTGTCTTTTAGGCTTTCTCGCTTGTCATGGTATTTTTTACCTTTACCTATGGCTATTTCTAGCTTAGCAAATCCTTTCTTCGAGATAAATAGCACCAAAGGCACTAAGGTATTACCCTGATCCTTGAGCTTATTATTTATCTTCTTTAGCTCAGATTTTTGAAGTAAGAGTAACTTTTCTCTATCTGGATTTTGCACGACATATCCTGCGTTTTTAAACTCAGAAATTCGCATTCCTTTTATTTTTAGAATACCCTTAGGATCTATATAACAGTAAGCCTCAGATATGCTCACCTTCTTTTCTCGTACAGATTTTATTTCAGGACCAGTTAGCACAAGTCCAGCCTCAAATTTATCCTCTAATATATATTCAAAAGAGGCTCTTCTATTGACCGTAATACTATTATCTCGTGTCTTTTTCTTAGCCACTATTTGCTACTCTTTTTAAACTTTCTAACTCTTCCTCGTTTAGAATCTTTTGCCCAGTTTCTATTGTAGCTATTAGCCTCATACCAACTTTAGCTGTAATGGTGCAAATGATCTCATTATAAATTACACTTTTAAGTGTTGCTATAAATCGTACTTCCGAGCCCACAGGTGCTGGACTTTTGTGCCTTACATCTATAAAAGTACCTATTCCTTCTTCGTCCACTTCTTTCATATCTAGCACAAACAGTCTACTGGTCCACTCGGCATCTCGAGCCAAGGCATATGTACTGTAATAAGGGTGTAATTGTACTCCATTAAAAATGGCTGCGTCCTTTTTACCTACAGTCTTATAGAACTCTTTGGTATCTCCGTGTCTGAACAGTTGCTTCATTATTTTAAGCTAATAATTAGTTATAATTAGTGAGTACAAAGGTCACTAAAATTATTCATTATAATTGGACTCAGCTCAAAGAATAATCCCAATTAGTATTCAGTAGGTTCCGATGGAGCAAATGACACATTTGAACGTATAAATATTTCAATCAGGCATAAAATATTGAAGTGATAAAGGAATATACTCTACACTAAAATCTAAGTAGACTTTAAATCGCTACTATTTTAGTTCGAGGATACTTATACCTTCACCTCCTAATTCTACCCGTTCATATCGAATAGACTTAATAGCACTATTGGTTTTCAAATGTCTTCTAATTTCATTTTTTAGAATTCCATTCCCTTTGCCATGCAACACTCGTAATGAGTTAATCCCAAGTATAATAGCACTATCTATCCAAGAATCTATCTCCTGTAGTGCATCATAGGTTCTCATTCCGCGTACATCTTTTTCTGCTTTAAAACTAAACTGCTTGTCCATATAGGACTTGACACCTATATGCTTTTTTACAACTTTTTCTGTTAGTCTGCCTACGTGGTCTAGTTTACTAATATTAGTTTTAGTGGTAATAGAGCCCATTTGTAGTGTGGCCTTATTCTTCTTTATTTCTACTATTTCGCCTATGGAGTTAGTATCCTCTATCTGCACCTTGTCCCCTACCTTAAATTCTGGTTTCTCTTTCTCTATTCTAACTTCTTTACTTTCGAGATTACTTCCTAAGGCCTTTCGAGCTTTCTGAGTTTTACTTTTATCGGCATTAGACTCCTTTATAAGTCGAATAGTTTTCTCTATTTCTTTGTTCGCATTTTCTATAATGCCTTGAGCCTGATAATTTGCTTGCTCTAGTATATCCTTTTTTTTGATCTCTATTTCTTGTTTTAATGCCTTGTATTCTCGCTCTATTAATTGAGCTTCAATCAGCCTTTTATTCAAGTCTATTTGTTCAGACCTTACCTTTTCTTGCTCAGACTGAACCTCTGCCAGCAGAGCATCCAGGTCATATTGTTTTGTATTGGTTAGTGCTTTGGCTCTCTTTATTAATTTCTTATTCAATCCTATGTTTGCAGCTACCTCGTAAGCAAATGAGCTTCCTGGTTGGCCTATTTGTAATTTATACATAGGCTGCAGTTTATCTATATCAAATAGCATAGCCGCATTTACTACGCC
>Ga0307993_1000965_pt1 | contig 9799 bp, 5 predicted proteins | sample EllFjometagen260_FD_203163 | JGI IMG/M metagenome (GOLD analysis project Ga0307993, IMG submission 203163) | Marine microbial communities from Ellis Fjord, Antarctic Ocean - #260 | ecosystem: Environmental > Aquatic > Marine > Unclassified | place: Southern Ocean | collected 2014-11-02 | reverse complement strand
TCTTAGCGGCATCCGCTGCAGCTATCTGAGCGCCTTGAGCTTCGCCCAAATCTAAATTAGCTTTCATGGTTGCTAGTCGTGACTCTTCACCAGCAACAGTCTGTTCTAGCTTTTCTAAACTATTAATCTGTCTATTAGTAATATCTTGCTCGCCTTGCTGCATCCCCAGCATAACTCTTCCAGCGGTAGCTCCTGCTCCACGTTCTCCTTCCTGACCTGCCTGCACTAGCTGCTGACCTACACCCGCCAAAGCATTACGCTCTTGCTCAAAAGACTTTAGATTGATGTCTAGCCCTTCGTAAAAGTTTTCCTCTAACTTAGCACGAGCAGCCTTTACTGCTTTTTCGGCATCTCGCTCCGCTTGCTGTTGTAGTTTACCCTGCTTAGAGGCTTGAGCAAAATTCATTGCTGCTCCTCCTAGCGACACTGCTGTGCCTATGATTGCTGTTACTGCTGCCATATTATAATTTTTTTATCATTTCTTGTGAGTAATTATCTGCTGCCGTATACCCAAGGTCCTGATATGTTTTAATTAGACTTTTATTTTTAAGCAGCGCATAGCAGAACTTGTTACCGCTAGTCTTACATGTGTCTGTTAATGTTTTAATGAGCAAACTTAAAGCTTGTTGACGCTGTGGTTTCTTACTATAATTTCTACTAGAAATAATCCAATCCACCCAGGCAACTTTTGAATTTGTCATATATACAAAACCTGCACATACAGGTATATCATTATCTAAAACCATTATACCTCCTTTACCATTGTCAGGCAGGAAGTCTTGCAGAGGTGGAGTCCATTTCCAGTCCTTCCACCAGCCCACGAGTATTGCGTCGTAGTCTGTTTCTACTAATGGTCTTATGTTAAAACTCATTTCTAAACAAAGATACTAATTTTTAAGGATTGCTTTTAACTACTTGAGACTCTACAGCAAACAGCTCTGTTGCTATCGTTGCATTATTCTGAAGTATAAATTTCATGTAGTGTCCTAAAAGTCCATGTGACTCAGCCTCTTGATTTTTAATATATAAAATAAAAGAGTCTTGAAGTGTGGGTGCTGCACCACCAGCTACTGTCGCATCTACCGTAATCCTGTTTATATTATTCACTAGATCTATTTCTATTGCTGTCACCGTTCCCACTAAGGTGGGACCCGTGTAAGGAGGGTTAACAGAGTACAGGCTGTCTCCTATACTTATTATATTCCCTATGTTTATAGTAGTAGAAAAATTTATAATAGGAGTATTGGCAGTTCCTGTTACAGACAAGCTCTGTGATATGCCATTCATTGATCTAAGGGCATACTCTGTAAGCGATGCTGGATCACCTCCGGCACTTCTTATATATGCAAACCAGTCGCCTTCTTTCTGAACAAACCAGTCTAGGTCAATGAGCCCTGTGTTAGGCAAGTCAGTTTCTAGAGAAGCGGACCATGCGGCATCTGACTCTAAGTTTACTGTCTTAAATATTTTATTAACTAATGGGTCGTCATTAAATACGCTGGTAATTCTAGAAAAACTTTGTGTACCATAATAATTGTTTCTTACCGCATTCGTATTGTGCTGGTATATGTTACCTCCTGAAAAAGAATATAAATAATTATTCATACCAGCCATGTACTCAGGAAGATAAGAATAAAATGACGGCCACCCCTTAGAGTTTTCGCTGTATGTTAGAGTATAGTCTGGCATAATAAAAAGTTTATTTATACAAATTTACTAAAAATAACTGACCACTTTATCTCCCCATCCATGCGATGCGCTATAAGGCCATACAAAATATCTTAAAGGCTTGGTTCCCTTCATTGACCTAACCACATTAATGTATGATCCTTCTGATGATTTAAGAGCCACTATCTCCTCTTTATTTATTGTATCATAGTACACAACCATTCCGTTATTATCCTCAAACACAAGGGCTGCAAATACGCAATCTTCATACAAGAAGTCATGTTTATTTATCCTAACGTGATAGTCTTTTGTTTCTATGTAAACTGAGTCGCCCTCTAGCCCTGGTGTAGGTAGATTTTGTTGACACCTATTGGTCATGGTTTGATCCCTGAACTTTAACCCTGAATACAATTCATACCCTTCCAAAGTTCTTTCATCTCCTAAGCCATATTCCTTAAAGGTGCTTTTATTACACGGACTGCACACTTCTCCATTAACCCCTAGCAGTTGACGAACTCTAGACTTTGACTGATTGTCTCTAGCGCTCCAATCAACATTGTCATCCCAATGTCTTGCTCGTTTGTCACCAGTGTAGTCATGCCAAGCAATAGGCTTGTTAGGAATAAACAAGTCATAGCCATGCGTGTAAGCCCTTACGGATATAGATATTTCTTCTCCATTAAAATACATTAACGGATCATGGGGTACTTCTTTGCAGAACTTCCCTAGTGTAAAAGCGAAGTGACCCGAGTAAAACCTAGAAGGCATAGGCTCTTGTTGTTTGCCTGCACTATAAAGACTAAATATGGGAACGCCTTGATCCCACTTTCGAATAGACATTCCATAACTATTCTCATCTATACCTTGTGGGTAAGTTTCAGGACTATACGCTGGTACACGAGAGGTTAGCAAAGGTTTTTCATGACCTTTTTTTATTAAACCATTTAAGGTATTTATACAATCCTTATCCCACCCTTTTACAAATCTATGATGCGAGTCTATTTGTAGGGTGTAGTCCTCTCCGCTATAGTGCTGTTGAATTTCATTACGCGCCCAGCACACACCTTGAGATTGAGTATGAGGTATCTGAATTACAATAAACCTTCCGTCGCTTGCAAACTGATCTAGGTTATCCCAATCATCCTCTTCAGAGTACTGATGAGCTATACATATTTTTAATCTTTCAGGATGAGCCGCTTGTTCAATAAGGTCCTTGATGGTAGGTACAAGCTCAGGGTCACGATAGCTTGCGATTTGTACAAATATAGATTTCATTTAATTTAATTTTATATACGAATATACTAAATTATGTACATCGGGGGTTATTACAAGCGTCAACGGATGAGATGAGAAGTAAATATCTTCCACTAGTGCTCGTGCCTACAGGTTGTTGCTGTCCTACGATTCCACATTTAGGACTTCCTCCACTTGATAGGAGATAAGATATAGTCATACCTTGAGTTAATGGTATATCAGATTCTATGTTCCAAAACTGATTGTCACATCCGGTAATTGCATAAACCAATGCTGCTGCGTCTTGTGTAACTTCACCAGTAATAGTCAATGCAATACTTTGATCAGATGAAATAGTATTAGGATTATAAACAAAATCCATGGTTCCTACTTGAGAAAATCCTGTATTAATTAAAATTCTCGGATTACTATCAGCAACAAATGCATCTTTAACATTAAACCCTGGAACGCCCTCTACGTAAGATCCTAAACCTATTCCGGTAAGATCATATCCTCCCGTAGGACCGTTTATATTTAAAACCATTTCGTCTATTGTACCCCTTACGGTTGAAGGTGTGCCGCAAAGAGCTGTTCCACCTTGGAAACTTGCAGATGATTGACTCCAATACCTAGAAACAGCTCCGTCACTATATGTACCCGTAGAAGCATATGCGCTACTCAGGCAACCGCTACCAGCGCCATATAATTCTGTGGCTGTACTCAAATCGTTAGTGTCAGCAAAAAAGCCATTAGGGTTTCCAGTAGGGCAAGAGTCTGTAGTGCTGTTAGAAACAAGATTTAAACCAAAGCAAGGTCCTGCTACTGGAGCGCAATCATTACAAGTGCTAAAAGGACCTGAAAAAGTTGATGCCGAAAATGAATTCCCACTGACTTCTATTATAGCTTTATAGCAAGGATTACCTGCAGTATCAAGTTTCATCACGCTATTTGCAGTAATGTTCATGTTTTCGGTTCTTACTCTAATAGTAGTTCCTCCAGAGCAAGGCTCCATATTCCAGTAATTATATGGTGATGGTGGTGATGTATCGGTAAAACAGGTTGCTACAAATTCTGGATAACCACTAGCATCAGAAGTAGCACTATTTAATCTTGCACAAACCGTAAAAGTAGAACTTCCTAGATTACCTGCTTGTGTATTTCCACTAGAGCATTCTAAATATGAATAATTTCCTTTCAGTACATACTCCGCGCAAGCTGCTGCTACTGGGCAAAAATCTTGAATAGTATTAGAGGTTGCTGTGGTGCTTGGTGAAACCAACTTCCAACATCCTGCTAATCCTGTAATTACAATATTATCGTTTTGACTAAATCCGTTTCTTTTAGTAACTAAGTTAGTAGCTCCACTTGTAGTTTCTACAACATTAAAAGAAGGTGTAGGTACAACAGGTAGTATGCATGGAGTATTTCCAAGTCCTGCGCTATCACAAGCGCTATAAACAATTCCGTCATACAGCCCTATATTAGCCACTACATCACTAGTACATATTGATAAATCATTTATAGTATAGCAAGTACCAGATACTTTTACGGATGATGTTCCTGATGTAATGCTATCAGACACATTAGTAGGCATTTTAATAATTACTTTAGAACCACCGCTGCAAGGTGTAGCATTCCAATAGCAAAACCTTTCAGGTGCAGGAGGGCAACCTAAATTAACTGGATCTAAAGGAAATGACCCTATTAAAGTTAAATTGTTATTTAGCACTCCTGTAGTTGGAGTAGAATACCCTACTGGATTGTCGGTATTAGCACTAGTATAAAACTGACCAGTTGTAGGGTCTTTATACCTTCCGTTTCTAGGGGGTTTGTCAGTAGCTGAATCCACAATATAAGTAAATGTAAATTCATCAGATGAAGGCACACTATTAGGACATGGGTTCAATAAATAATACTTAGGTATGGCAACAGGCTGAATATTACAAGGTCCAGTTATGGTTGCGGTTACTGCATCTGTTGATGCATTATTAATTAACCAACAATTAGCACTAAGGTTTGTTGTAATTTTTTGAGTAGGCTGATAAGTCGTTGTTATAGCTACAAATGCAATCGTACCAGTAACCACATCGGTAACTTTATAGCTAGTATCAGCAGGAATAGGCGGATCTTGAGAGGGAGGCGTGCATGACTCGCAAGCCACAGGATCTAAAAGTCTTCCACCTACACCACCCACACAGTCAACTTGCTCTCTTGCAGTCGCGCCACCCATCTGATAAAAACCATTAGGAGCGCACGTAGTTAAAGCTTCGTCTAGAAAAACCTCATTTGCGTCTGCAAAATTTATAGTGTCAATATAGTATGTACCCGCTGCTGCCATTATGTAAAATTACTTTATTTTTTTTAACATTCCCTAAATGATACTACTGTTCCTGAGTTATCTATCTGAATCCAGCCTTGCAAAAATCCTTGACGTGCCTCTTGTTTTCCAGCCGGTGGAGCAACAAAGGCAAAGTACTTATTGTTTCCTCTGAAGGGAACACTAAAGGTTGGATTCTCAAAGAACAAAGTACCAGGATTATAAACATTGCCTATACTTGTTACTGAAGTATATACAGGAACAGAGCAGAAAGTTGTATCGTCGCACAAAGGAGCTATATCTTTTCCCTGACTTCCGTAACCGCTAAACATCCACACAGGAGATTCAGCGACTAGAGACGGACAATAAGTTGTGTCTTTACACCCCGAGGCTCTGCCTATAATTTCTCCACTAGCACCATTACCCCAATTTATTTTTTCAATTGTAGCACACTTACGATCACTAGTATTAGTAACAGTTAAACCTATCTCATCATAATAAATTACATCTCCAAGATTGTATAAAGCTTGAGAACTATCTGCAGATAAAAACACTCTTGTGCCATTAGCACCACACTGTATTGCTGCATAGTAATTCTCTGCACATGACGCTCCAATCGTTGCTGTCCCAGTAGTTCCTGAACTAAATTCACTTAAGGTTGGAATACTTTGGCTGCATACTGTTTTAGGTGAATTGCTTACCGTTACATTGTCTTGTGTTTCAACACCATTGCAGGCTATATATATAAATGTATTTGTAGGTCCGCCGCAAGGTGCTCCTGGAGTAGCTGTACCTGTGTTGTTTGCAAATACTGGTACAGTAGAAGAACAAATCTCTGGCTCTGGTGTAATTCCAATATCTAAAGTAACAGAACTTGCATTACCCTTGCATCCTGTAAAAGAAACTACTGTTTGCGAAGCGCCTTCGTTTAGTAAAGTGTAAGTTGTACATTCTCCTGGAGATGTAAGTGTGTAAGTATTACATCCTGCAGGCGTAGCTTCAGGAACTAAAGTCCCTCCATTATCTTCAACATTACATCCCACACAACAAACGTCATTTAAGTCAACATCAGAATAACATAATTGAATTTCAGTACTATTTCTATAGTCATATATCAAGTATAGGTTATCATTATTATTACCACTAGGCATAGTAAACTCAGCAAAATACTCCTGAGTATTTAAAACATTTCTAACTGGAGTAGCTTTAGTTGAAGCAGCTAGTAAGCTTCTAGTGTCTGACTCTAAGTTTCCGTAGAAAGTAGCGCTTCTTAAGAATCTAAAATTATTTTTACCATACTGGAAATCGTAGTTATCATTATCTTTAATGATTTTATTGCTTATAATCCTTACAATAGCATTTTGATTTGGAATTAGACTAGCTCCTTGAGGTCCAGTAAAACTTAATCTTTGAGACACCAAAGGGTTTAATGTCCCATTTTTAAACTCCATTTGATTAGATTGTGGAGTAGATCTTCTAAATAAAGCATCTTGCCAAAAATATTGATTGGTAATAGTCTTAGTTAAAGTAGGAGTACTCCTATCTGCATTACTAGTTATCCCTATTTGCCAAAGCGTAATTGTATCTGCTTCAGGACAATTAACAGTTACCTCTAGGGTGTCTGTAGTTAAGCTATTAGACGATACCGTAATTGTCATTTCCTCAGCATACACTAAACCTTTAGGAACTTGCAATATGCCGTTTATAGACGTAGTAACACTTGTACTAGTCCCATTATAAATAGCAGTAATTGTATAGGTATTATTGTCTGAAGAATCTTCAATAACAATATCATTCCCCGAAACTGCATTTGATCCAGTTTCTGTAATCATCTTGACTAGACCTCCGCCTACATTAGGAGTGTTGTCTTGAGTTATCACATTGCCGTTTCCTCCAGAAGGAATAACATACTCTATATCAACCGTACCTACCACTTGAGTTACGTTAACACAGTAAGTAAATGATTCGCCCGAGGGTATAGTAATGTTGCGGCTACCTCCACATAAGTCACAACTACCTACAAAAGGTAAGGTAATGCTGTTAGCAGATAAAACATATTCGTTCATATAGGGGTCAAAACCACCTAACTTTTGAGAGTCAAAATTGTCATGGAACAAATCTCTAAACCACCCGCGCATTCCTGCTTCAGATATGACGGCAAGGGATTCATTATTGTAAGCACCTCCCTTTAATTGAATAACAGCTCCTCTCTGCTCATCAGTAAAGAATTTGTCTGCTCCAAAAACAGCAAAGCTTTCGGGATTTCTACTTATACCAAACTCTTCTAGTCTAGCTATTTGCTGACCCAGTACGGTAGGCACAGATGTTAATGCTCCTGTTCCCCCCGCATCTGATAGTAAATCTTTTCCCGCTAGTACATAAGAAATTTTATCTTCTTGAAGCGTGAGTATGTCTGTTTGTCTAGCGTATAACTTTTGTATTGATCCAAAAGAATCTTCAAGTGGTTTAAAGTTTAAAAGTCCTAAGTTAAACTCATTAAGTCTGTTTATGTTAGACTCATCGTTATATACACCACTGTAAGTTAAGTCTGCAAATCTATGTGCTTCTTGATATTCTTGAGTTGAGGTAGTAGTAACTCTGTTCCCTAAAGCTAAAGCTTCTCCCTTTACAGAGTCTCTTATAGTGTAGCTCTCAACGCCATTTCCAAAAGAGTAACAATCAAAAAAGCCCGTGTCTATAACTGCTGGTTGTTCTGTATTTATATCTTGATTACTTCGAGTTCCGGTATGCTGTCCACTATCATCTATTGGAAAAGACAAATTATTTTCATACCATACGTCAGGTAAGGCATCAGATGGGATACTTTCAAAAACCACAACCCCTCCTGAATCAGCTCTAATAACTTCTATAGACATTGTTACTGTTGACGAAGCACCCCCACCATAACCATAAAAACTTTTACAATTATCAGTTCCAGTAGCTAAAAACCACATAGAATCATCGTCTGTATTTTTATAAAAACTATAATAATTTGTATTGAATTTTACCGGAATATATGGAGACTGATCTGTTCTAAATATTTTATTAGCAGGATCTCCAGCAGCTTCAATTCTAGGACTAAGATACACATTGCTCAATGAAGCTCCGTTGCTAGTATCTGTAATGCTGTTAGTTTGAATAAGGTTTCCAATGTTAGAGGCATTAAACCAAGTCTCAAAATTTGCATATGTAGCGTCAGCAACAAATGATTCTTGTGGAATAAAACTGCTTGTTCTAGTAGGACATTTTTTTGATCCCCTCTCTCTTACTTGTGAAATAGATATGGTAATAACAGAACCTGCGGGAATTGTATAATTTTCATATCCCGTCTTGTCAGCTTTAAAAACATTAACCCTACATCTAGCCACAGGATAACCTTCAGAAGCTCCACTTATACCAAAAGTAGCTGTGTCTGATACTTCTTGAGAGCTTCCCCCAACATCTGTAGATGAATCAACTGTAAATCCATCGGGAATAATCTGCATATAGGGACCTGCCGGAACCGTTACATATATAGGCTCTGCTACAGTCCCTGGATTTGTAGGATTTAATATTTTTAAAAAATCTTCTGATTGTACTTTTTTCTCTATAACAGTAGCATTAACACATCTATTAACTGTTCCGGATGTGTCTGATTTTACTATTAAACGTTGTCCAGTTTCTATTTTAGCAGCGCTCTCTCCATCCAACAAAAAATAAACATCATTAGCATTGGGGTCTTTAAAAAAACGCTCTGAGTATATAGTTTCGTAAGTAGACTCATTTGGTTTAATAACAAACTTGTAGAATTTAGCCCAAACAGGAGCTCTTTGTGTCCAAGGAATAGTTACTTGTATTTGATTTTGAGTAGTGGAATTAAAACAAGGTATTTGAATAGTATTATTTGGACTCACTAAAGCCGTGGATGATCTTAAAAATTCATCCATATAAACTATTCCTATTTCATAACCCCTATTACTATGAAGACTAGTAGGATTTCCAATAGAATTTAAACTTGCAACTTGAGAAATAACTTTAAAGTATTCATAAACATCACCATTGCCTGGAGGCGCAGCAGGGTTTTGTACAAATCTCATCGCTGGAATTTGTAATTGAATTGATGTAGTACCAGGAGTGTTGTTTATTATTTTAATTGGATCCCCTGAAGCATCAATTCCACTTTGAAATTTAGTAACCGTTCCTGAAGCTGTAGTTAAAGTATTAGGAACAAAACAATTAAATAAATCAGTTAATGTAAATCCATTGCAAGATGTGTCTCCAGATGCTGCGTAAACAGGTTTTATATTTGCAGATGTACCTATAGAATTTTTAAAATCTTGAGATTCTACTAATTCATATAATGAATCAAAGCTTTCGGGAAGTAAATAATTAAACTGTAAATTAACATTTTCCGTTTTGGAGGTAGGTGTCGGAGACCCAGAGAAAGAAGAATTCTCAAAAACAATAAAAATATTAATAGCAGAGCCAATATAAATTCTGTTAATGGATTTACTCCAATAAAACTAATATTTATCACTGAACTACCTACAGAAACAGTACTGCCAAATGTATAATTTCCGCTTAATACAGTAGCTTTTAAAT
>Ga0307993_1000955_pt1 | contig 9877 bp, 11 predicted proteins | sample EllFjometagen260_FD_203163 | JGI IMG/M metagenome (GOLD analysis project Ga0307993, IMG submission 203163) | Marine microbial communities from Ellis Fjord, Antarctic Ocean - #260 | ecosystem: Environmental > Aquatic > Marine > Unclassified | place: Southern Ocean | collected 2014-11-02 | reverse complement strand
AGTAATAGACTCCGCCAAAAACCCCATTGTCAAGGTTCCCAATAAAGGTTTTGCCAACAAGGCCACCAATTTGCCCAGGAGCAAAATTTGCTACCACATCACTGCCCAATTGCGCGTGTGCCTCAAGGCTCATGTCTTCAAGTTCATAATTAACAACTAACAGTTGACTGGCAGCGCCATCGGATGTGTCAGTTGCCATTTTTCTGCTATCGGCAATGCCGTTAGAAACCGAAGAAATAGATGCGACGGCATAGGCCTCTGCCGTGAAGTTCACGAGGTTAGGATGCGCTACAATACCCTTCCAAAGCTCTGAATCTAAATAGGCTTCTACGCTGGCTTGATCGGTAAAGTAATAGACTCCGCCAAAAACCCCATTGTCAAGGTTCCCAATAAAGGTTTTGCCAACAAGGCCACCAATTTGCCCAGGAGCAAAATTTGCTACCACATCACTGCCCAATTGCGCGTGTGCCTCAAGACTCATGTCTTCAAGTTCATAATTGACGACGAGCACTTGTGGTTGAGCATCATTGGTGTCGGATGCTGGGCTTTCCACCTTTTCTGTGCAGCCGAAAAGAATCAGCAACAAGGCGGATAGAATGGTAGTTCTCATAAAATTAAGTTTTAGTGATTTTTTAATAATAGTAAACTTAATGAAAAATCTCACCGTTCAGCCTCTGAACCTAAGCCTCTTTCGGAAAGAAAAAATCGGGCAGACCAACTACCCTATTTTTGACCTAATTCTACGACTGTTAGATCGTCCAGAATGAAATCTGATGTTTCTTTCTTAATTTTTTTAATGCCAAACCATGAATTCCCAGATGGAGATGAAGTGAAAATGAATGTAAACAACTCCGTGTCATGAACTTGATTTAACACATTCTCAAAGAGGACATCTGTGTTATCACCTAACACAAAAGCATAGCCGTCGTCTTCAGCTTGATACTTAAAGGACACTTGGTATTTTTTGTTGGGTTCAAACCTTAAATTTTGAGGAATGGTCTGAACGATTAGACCAACGGCATCTTCATGCAGCTTGAGTGACCAGTTGCCATTCAGTACGTCATCCAGTTTTTTCCCGTCCCAGCCCTTTTGAGTGTAGGGGGCATGTTTTTCTGCAAGATGCACCCTTGGGTCATTGGCACCACCAGCTGCCCCTTTGACAAAAGGAAGCAGCCCAGAGGGGATGTGCTCAAAGTCTTCTTCAAAATAGATGCTGTCTTTTTTGACTCTTCTGTTGGCCTTAATGACCCTGATATCATCATAAATTACTGTAGAACCACCTTTGCTTGTCTTGAGTATCAGTTTGATGTTGTCCTGGTCTGTGTCAACATCAAAAAAGACATGCATTTTTTGCATTTGACTACCATGCTTGCTGTCCGCTGCTATGTAATTTGTCCATAGAGAGTGTGTTGTGTAGTTTTCATTGACGCCTGTGCTGGACTCAAGCCTTAATGTAGCTTTTCTGCCCCCAGCTGTTTGCACATAGACTTCTGCAGAGTAAGAGCCTTTGGGTAGATCCGGGAGGATCTGAGACACCGTTACATCTTCCTTGCTTTGGTCAATATGTAAGGCATATTGTCCAAGACTGTCCCGCACGACATGCGCCTTTTTGGTATGGGTTTCCCAATGGTCAACGGAGCCACTGTTGAAGCCGCCATTTTCCACGAGCGCACCTTCTCCCCAATGGATTTTTGCAGGGGTCTGCGGCTCTTTGTAAAGAACATAGGGCGTTTTAGCTTTTGCAGAAATTGTTAGGCTGCCATTGGTTACATTAATTTTCTTACTTAATGTTTTTCCTAAATCACTCAATTCATACAGAAAGACGGTGGTGGCGCCATCCCATGATTGGGGCAGGATCCAATCTGTTATGCCACCCTTTTCATTCCAATGATAAAGCTTGGCCTCCTCTAGAGGACTCCAGGGCAATAAATACGTACCGTCCCGATAAATTACTTTGTTGTCTTTTGCGATAACCTTTTTACCAGATTGTGTTTTGACCACAACATTGTTCTTTAACAGAATAACCCCCTCTTCCCATTTAATGATAGGAAAATGCTGCAGGTATTTGGTGGGTAAATTGGTTTGAAAGGTGATGTCAATGCAATGGTCATAATTCACCCTTCCTTGCCAGCCCTCGTGGTCTACCATCTCCGCTCCCCCGAGCAGAGGGTGTTTGGCAATCCATGTGTCTTTTTGATGATTTCGAATGAAGCGTACAATTTTGCTATTGAAACCTTTGATTGATTTTCCGCCATATTTATAGTCAACGGCCCAATGGTTCCAAACCGCATGGTATTCTAGATCTTGCGGAAATTCTGTTGCTAAAATCAAGTCAAGAGAATTAATCTCCTCTGCAACCTTGCGGCTGTCCCAGCTGCCTTTTGCATACCACACATCCAAGTAGATGAAGTCTAGATTAGGGACTTGCTTTTTTAACGAGCTCAGCCTGTTGTACCTCTTATTGTCTATTGCGTCATTTCGCTTGTCTATTCGATAAGATTGATCTAGCCAATTCCACCCTAGATTTTCTTTGACTACTAATGATTCGCTAAACATTTGTGCTTCAGGATAAGACTCTGTCCCGTTGATGTGCACCCCAATATCAGCATTGTATTCATTGGCTTTGTCGCAGAGCAGATTCATTTCCCCCACACCGCCTTGTCGAGTTCCAATGTATCCATAATCAGGATGGTTAGAGTCATGCCCTTCGCCCCCATACCCTTTAAGGATGACAAACTGACCCAGCCCATCGGTATTTAAAAAGACCCTTTTCGTTTCGTCTAATGATTTTGAAAAGGGATTCGTGGCCTGACTTGCAAAGTTCATGGGGATCCTGAAAACAACCCAATCCTTCACTCTTTCCGCGCCATAGGGATTGTTCATGATGCGCCTAAAGGCGATGGCTCCATCTTGCCAATTTAATTTATTGTCACCATTGGCATCATCTGTCAGAATGATTTTCACTTGTGGCAATTGGCTTGTGTAGTTTGTCCTATCTGCCCGATACAACCATGACCCACTCCAGAGACTTGTGTAGACAGCGTGATCTTTTTTGTAGGTTTTTTTTAAAATTCTGTTTATGTCCGTTTTTTCTTCAACGGCATTTGTCCATATGGCGGCAGAAAGGTCATTATTAGAGACGATGCCATACAAAAACCCTTGGGTTACCGTATCTAAAAATGTTTTGCTGTTCAATTCTTGAAAAACGTCGCCTTCATTGCCCCCCACTGCGGTATACATTTTAGCTCCTGAGAAGTTTGCGTTTTCTTCTTTGGAAGAAATTGTCAATAATGCATGCTCTGGAAAAGCAATGGTTTTAACCTTAAAGTCTCCAGCCTCTTTGATTTCAATGAATGCTAAATCCACAATGTCACCAATCACTTCTATTTTCACCCTCAGCAAGACCTTGATGTCTTTGAGGCGCATTGTGTAGATGATGGCATTCTCTTTAACAGAGGATGTCACTTTAGGGGAATACGCTATTCCGTTGATTGATACAATCTTATTGCTTGATGAGTTTCCGCTTAGTACCGCGTTATTTTTAACTAACCTGTATTGCTTTATTGAGGGGAATTCAGAATCAACGGTTAAGACCAACTCACTTGAGCTAATAGATGTGTGTTTTGCCTCTTGAGAAGAGGCAATCAAGGGCAACATCAAAGCAATAAGTAGGTGTATAAATGGCTTATTCATTTCTTGTAAATTAATTTGAGCTTCAATGGCGCGTTGTGTGCCGAGGCGATGTTACACACGCATAATAATACTACCTTTAAAGGGACTAAGCAGGCTGCCACAACAAGTATTTTGAGTTTTGTTTTTTATTTTCCGGAACGCTGTGTAGCCACCCACTCACATCAAATCACAAAAGACAAAAAATGGATCAAACAACCACGATTAATCAGACAATAGAATTTGTAAAGTCTGAGCTCAAAAACGCTGAAGGTGGTCACGATTGGTTTCATGTAGAACGCGTTTTAAGAAATTCGATTTTAATAGCTAAAGATGAAGACGTGAATGCTTTTGTCGTCTCCTTAGCGGCGCTTTTGCATGACATTGCAGATCCGAAATTTCATGACGGTGATGAAACCATCGGCCCAAAAAAAGCAACCAAATTTCTTAAAAATCAAAAAGTTGACAAAGAGACGATTGATCATATTATTAAAATAATACAGCACATGTCGTATAAGAATTCTTTCGAAAAAGACGGTAAAGTATTCTCCTCTAAGGAGCTAGAGGTTGTGCAAGACGCAGACAGATTAGACGCTATTGGCGCTATTGGTATTGCCCGCTGTTTCAATTATGGCGGATTTAAAAACAGGGCTTTGTACGATCCAAATATTTTACCCAATCTGAACATGACAAAAAAGGAGTACAAAAAATCGAATGCCCCAACGATTAATCACTTTTATGAAAAGCTATTGCTCCTAAAAGATAAAATGAACACGCCTACGGGGAAGCGACTGGCTGCCAACAGACATGACTATATGGAGGCTTTTCTGAAACAATTTTACGGCGAATGGGACGGTAAAGCAGTTTAAGAGGCAGCTTGGCAGCCAACACAGTTGAAATAATCAAAAACCATGAAAAGATTAAACAGCCTACCTGCTTTAACGATGTCACTATTAAAAGTCCTTTTAGCAATATTTCTAATTTTCGGAGGGGTGCAGCATTTTATAAATCCTGATTTTTACATTCCTTTTGTGCCTTCATTTTTGCCATTCACGTTGGCTATTGTGTATGTCTCTGGCTTGTTTGAAATCTTATTTGGCCTTGCATTACTTTTCAAAAAACAGGCAACCATAGGCGCTTGGGGAATTTTAATTTTAATGCTCTTGTTTTTGCCAATTCATATTTGGGACGTGTTTTCTGAGACACCTGCCGTAGGAAGTCATAAAGCTGCTTTGGTAAGATTGCCAATTCAATGCTTGCTCATATTTGTTGCTTGGAAGATTAAAAATAATGTTTCACAACATAAATTAACCAATAGATAGCAGCCAATAAGCCCCCCTCTTTGTTGGCACAAATATTGAAGAAAAGCCCCCACCGGTATTTTCGCTTAAACAGAAAAATTAATCAAACACATAAAATGGTGATCGTCATTTTTGTTTTAGTCCTTTGGTATGGAGGATTATTTTTCCAGTCTTTCTTCCTGCACCGCTATGCGGCACATCAGGTATTTACCATGTCAAAAACGATGGAACGCATAACGTTTGTTTTAACTTGGATTTTTCAAGGCCCAAGCTATCTAAGTGCTTATGGTTATGGGGTTATGCATCGCATGCACCACGCATACACTGATACTGAAGAGGACCCCCACTCTCCATCGTATGACGCTAATTTATTTGCGATGATGTGGAGAACAAGAACAATCTATCATGACATCAATGAACAGCGTATTGATATTGAGCAGCGGTTCACTAAAAATGTTCCGCAATGGAAAGTTTTTGACCGGGTTGCAGGCTCTAGCTTTTCCCGATTACTTTGGATTATTGCTTATTTATTGTTCTTTGCATTCTTTGTGACGGCTTGGTGGCAGTGGTTATTATTCCCTATGACATTTTTAATGGCCCCAATACATGGCGTGATCATTAACTGGTTTGGCCATGTCTGTGGCTATGAAAATTATAAAATGAAAAACACAAGCAAAAACCTCTTCCGTTTTGATTTTTTAATGATGGGCGAGGGGTATCACAACAATCATCATAAGCACGCAAGCAGCGCTAATTTTGGTGTAAAATGGTATGAGGTTGATATCACCTTTTTGATTATAAAAACACTGAATGCCTTTGGTTTCATTAAGTTGAAAGCCAATGAATAGATCAGAATCTTTAACCGGCCCTTCAAAGACACTCAATGTCGTGATTCAATAGTTTTAGTGATTGACTTACAAGGAAAACCTCTTCTTCAGAAGGGGCTTTTTTGTGGAGTCAAGTGTCGCTGAATTGAAGGAGGGGGGATATGCCTAACTTCGAAGAATGAAAAATATTATTCTCATATTTTTATCGCTGATTTTTTTAGTCAACGTAAACTCTTGTAGTTCAGAAAGCAATAAGTTCCACCCAGATCTAATGGATGAAATGCATGTCTGTCACGAGAATTCTAACTATGATTCTACAACGATTCTTAGCGCTTTAGTGGGCACTTACGACTGGAGGTATGTTCGAGTAGCTATGAGTTCTTATGAAAGTGACGAAGATTATAATGGGTGGATGCTTCAATTAAACAACGATGGCTCTTTTGAGCTAAATCAAAATGATACTAATACGGTCCTGGGCAATTGGTTCATTGAAAAGAGTTTGGCCAGTTTTCAGATTAATACTCAGCCAACTATTGAATCAGTTTGGGGAGAAATATTAATTTGTGACTCTTACCTTATGTTTTTCAATAGCCCGCTGGATGGTCCTGACCATTTATACCAAAAACGATAATGCATGGTAATAACAAACCCCCCCAACTAATTAGAGCTAACTAATTATTAGAATAGAGCCTCTTCTTCGGAAGGGGCTTATTTATGAAGTCAAGTGCCGCTCAACCGAAACATGAGAATATGCCTACTTTATGCCTGGATTCTTTGTGAGCAAGTCCGGGTACTCACCCTGTTTAAGCTCTCTTATTCCCTCAGTTTTCCGTTTTTCATGAAGACCTGGGCCTTTGACTAGGCAGAAATCATTCATTCCGGAAAGGGGTCCTGTCGATAAATCTACACACACGACCACATGCATACAATGAAAAACTTAATGTTAAGTAAACTTAACATTTATTCCTGTATATTTGTAAAGTCAACTTAACACCAATTATATAATGAAACTTAAAATATTTAGAATTATGGCAATTTTTTTAGGAGTTACTGGAACAACGTTATTTGCCAGATTTATGGAAGGAGGCGCTTTATTTATGTCGTTGATATTAATTTGTCTATTAATCTCAATCTATTTTATTGTTAAAAGCATCTTAAACATCAAAACCAACCCTGATGTTTCAGTAAAAATGCTCAAGCATATAAACGATAGTGGGATACTAGCATTGACTTTAGGAGTTCTGGGAGCTTTTTTAGGATTAATATCAGCTTTTGATTTTATAGAGGCAACTGGACAAGCAGCGCCTCATATTATTGCTGGAGGTCTTAAAGTAGCATTATTGTCACCACTTTTTGGACTTTTTGCATTCGCAATATCTAGACTAGCAATCCTTTGTTTAAGGATAATTCAAAATTAAAACACTTAAAATGACACTATCTAAAAAAGAGATATCAATTTTAATTGAGATTACTTTTTCCATAATATTTACACTGATTTTTCTCCCTTTTTTTTATAGAAATCAAGAAACATTATTTGTTATTAGTGAATTAATGGGAAAAGTCATTGAGATAATAATTTTCGTGGTAATCTACTTCTCTATCGCCTACTCTTTGCTAGAGGTTATTTACAAAAATAAAATAACTGAAGACGAAAGATGTGATATGATTAATTCCAAATCCTATAAATTAGGATACCTATTATATGAATTTAGTCTATTTATTTTTATTGGTAAATTAGTTAATTCTTCTACTCATCAAAATGGAGAAATTATTTTTTTAATTCTAGCGCTATTACTAATAGTTTCAATAATTAAATCCACATATCATTTCTATCTTCACAGAACCTTTTAAAATGGTATTAAAAAACAATTTAAAAGAGTTCAGGCAAAACAAAGATTACACCCAAGATGACCTTGGTAAAAGTGTAGGCGTTAGCCGGCAAACTATAATTTCTATCGAAAGATATAGGTATAAGCCAAGTTTAGAGTTAGCAATGAAGATTGCTAGAGAGCTAAATATAAAAATTGAAAAGCTCTTTTATTTTGCTTAATAAATGCAAAAAACCCCGCCATTGCTGGCAGGGTTTAGTGGCTCCTCCTCTTGGACTCGAACCAAGGACCCTCTGATTAACAGTCAGATGCTCTAACCAACTGAGCTAAGGAGGAATGTGTTCCCGTTAAGGGCTGCAATATTACAAAGATTCACCCGGTGGCGCAAAGCTTCCCCCTATCTTTGCTCTGAATTTTAAAAAATTGTGAAGATGAGCTTGTTGATCGTAGGAACCGTTGCCTTTGACGGATTGGAGACGCCCTTTGGTATTCGCGAGAAAATCCTTGGTGGCTCTGCTTTGTATGGCTCATTGAGCGCGGCACTGTACACCGACGATGTGCAATTGGTGTCCGTTGTGGGCGGCGACTTTCTTGCCTCAGACATTCAGTTAATGGCAGACAAAGGTGTCAATGTTGATGGCCTGGAAGTGATTGCTGATCAGAAAACCTTCTTTTGGAAAGGCAAATACCACACGGACATGAATAGCCGTGATACCATAGAAACGCAACTGAACGTGTTAGAGAACTTTGTGCCCAAGGTTCCTGAGTCTGCAAAGTCGTGTGACATTGTGCTTTTGTGCAACCTCGTTCCGGCGATTCAAATGATGGCGCTGAAAGCCATGAATGAACCAAGCCTTGTCGTGCTGGACACCATGAATTTGTGGATTGACAATACCCTGGAAGACTTATTGGCTATCCTGAAGGAAGTTGACGTTTTGACCATCAACGATGAAGAAGCACGCCTGCTGTCTGGAGAGCATAACCTTGTCAAAGCATCAGAGCGCATCAAGGCCATGGGCCCATCTGTCCTGATTATCAAGAAGGGCGAACACGGCGCTTTGCTATTTGGTCCAGAAGGAAGAATTTTCTTTGCGCCAGCACTGCCCCTTGCTAATGTGGTAGACCCCACGGGAGCTGGAGACTGCTTTGCTGGTGGATTTGTAGGCTACCTCGCTCAAACCAATGACTTCTCCTTTGACAACATGAAGCGTGCCTTAATGGAAGCGGCCACCATGGGCAGCATTGCCGTTGAAGCATTTGGCCCAGAGCGCATCTTTCAAGTGACTCGCGAAGAGGTCAGGGCACGTCGCGCACTGTTCACGGATTTGGCTCAGGTCAACTAAGCCATGCGCGCAGACCGCTATCTCTGGTCAGTGAGGTTGTTCAAAACCCGGGGTCTGGCAGCTGAAGCACTAAAAAAGGGCAAAGTCACCATGGACGAAATCCGCATCAAGGCCTCGCGGGTGATTCGGCCTGGTGCCCAGTTCCAGATTACCTACCTAGGGTACAAGCGCCAGTTCAAGGTGTTGGCTCTTCCTGTCTCCCGCGTTGGGGCAAAGCTTGTCCCAGACTTCCTTGAGGAGACCACAGCACAATCTGAATTGGACCGCAGGGACCAACTTGCGGCGGCCAAAGGATTTGGTTCTCATCGCGTGGTAGGTCGACCTACAAAAAAAGACCGAAGGGACATCGAGGATTTCATGAATTGAGTCGCCGAAATACACACAAAAACGAGGGTTCAAGCTGGCTATGAATCGCCCATAACCCTTTGTGGTAAGGACTTCTCATTAAATGGTTGATAACATTTACTGCTGTGGTGTGATGGCTATGCCATGATTTCTCATATTTGCTTAAATCATCCAATTAACCTAAACCCCCCTATGATGAAACATGTACTAACAATCAGCGCGGCCATTCTTGCCTTTAGCATGAGTGCCCAAGTTGAGGGTGAAGTGATCGAGCTAACAGAGCTTGAAATCGTCTCCTCGCGCTACGATGAGAAAGCGCCATTCACGGTGACCAACATCGACAAAAAGCAAATCACTAACACACTTGCTTCACGTGACATCCCTGAGGTGCTTAACACGTCACCTTCTATTTACGCAACCAACCAAGGTGGTGGTGCTGGCGATGCCAGAATCAACGTTCGTGGATTCAACCAACGCAACGTAGCTATCATGATTAATGGCGTTCCTGTGAACGACATTGAGAATGGCTGGGTATACTGGTCTAACTGGGACGGCTTAGGTGA
>Ga0307993_1000949_pt1 | contig 9906 bp, 19 predicted proteins | sample EllFjometagen260_FD_203163 | JGI IMG/M metagenome (GOLD analysis project Ga0307993, IMG submission 203163) | Marine microbial communities from Ellis Fjord, Antarctic Ocean - #260 | ecosystem: Environmental > Aquatic > Marine > Unclassified | place: Southern Ocean | collected 2014-11-02 | reverse complement strand
CATAACCACGTTTGCACAGTCTATGATTAGACACTTATCCTTACCCTTGAAGGCTCTAAGCCCACGACCTACCATCTGCTTGTACAACCTTAATGATTTTATTGGTCTAGCGAAAAGTAAGCATTCGATTCCAGGCTCGTCAAATCCAAAGGTCGCCATGTCTACGTTAATCAGAACCTGTATCTTGTTGGTATTAAAATCTGAATATGTTTCAGTTATTTTCTCATCTTTTATTTTAGAGTGAACAACTCCACAATTATATCCAAGCTTAATAAACTCAGCCTTCATTACTTCAGAGTGCTTAATATCGGATGCGAATACTAGCGTCTTCATATCTCCTCCATACTTCTTCCACTCACTCATTGTGTTAGAAAGAATCTTCTCTTCTCTCACAACCTCACTTGCTTGCTTCTGATTGTAGTCTCCGTTTACAGTAGGTACTTCAGATAGCTTTGGCTGAACCAAAGAGGTATAAACATTCACATCGCAAAGTCTTTTACCTTCAATAAGCTCCTTTACGGTAACTTCTGATACAATATCATCGTATCCCCTTAGTAAATATCCATTTTCATCTATAGGTGTCGCTGACAGCCCTATAATCTTTGCTGAGGTGTATGTGTCAAAGATATAGTTAACGTACTCTGAGCCATGAGCAAAATGGCACTCATCAATAAATATGAAGTCGTAGTGGTCTGTGTGCTTTCTTGAGTATAAAGATTGAACACTAGCTATAGTAAGAAGGTCTCCGTTGTCTTCACTTTTGTTTCCTAGAAGAAGATTACCATACCCAAACTTCTCCTGGGTTTGAACTGCTAACTTTATTCTTGGAACAGTGAATAGAACCTTTTTACCTTTTGAGGTTAGGGAATCTATTATAATCTTAGATAATATTGTCTTACCGAATCCTGTTGGAGCGTAGCATAGAACATTGTTATGCTTTCTAACTGCCGTACTCAATGATTTCTTTACTCGTTCTTGGTCCTCGTATAGTGTATACTTCATATTAATCTTCTTTTTCTGTTTCTTGAAATTCTATCCATTTACCTTGAGCGTCTCTACCGTCAACCACAAATCCACTTAAGTATCTAGCGTATGAATCAAGCCACTTGTAAAACTTATTCCTTGATATTGTAAACTTAGACTTGGGTGCGTAGTCAGGGTTATCTTCAATAAAACTAAAGTAAAGTTCATTCCTATAAAGCCTTTTATTCATAGGTATATACTGCTTCGTACCCTTAACCAAACCTACCCACTCAATAAACTCATACGAAGTTTCTGCTGAAAGCTGACGTATCTCTAGGTTAATAAACTTACTCTTAACAAGTCCTGTTTTCAAGTAATTACCCAAACATTTTATCATGTAGTTGTCAAACTTAGTCCACTCCTCAGTATCCCACTCGGCAAAGAAGTGCCTACCAAACTCATCCACGGGCGTGTTACTTCCGTTGTAATGCTGATGTAACTCTATCTCCCACTTCCTTCTAGCAAAAGAATTACCCGCTCCCTTGATAGCGTAATTGGTTGTTATAGCTACCTTTGGAGACTTTCCGAATGGAATCTTAATGGCATCCTTATTTTTCTTCTCTAGGGTAATACCCTCGGTGATTAATGAAAACAACTTCTCAAAGTCAAAGTGTTTCTTAACGTCATCAAAGCAAAGTATTTGAGTGTCAGAGGAAACTAACTGATAAGGGAATGACTTCTCGAAATTAAAGTGCTTTCCGTCAATGATTACCAACTTCTTCATCTGAGATAGTGCATTCATAAACAAACCCTTACCTGTTCCTCCTTCAGGATTGTCTGATATAACCTCATCATTCAATATAACAGCAGGTGACTTAGAAAAGTTCTTGTATCCGTGCATAAGAAATCCAATGGTAGACTCCATGGTATCTATTCTGTTAACGTTATTGTTGCAAATATTTCCGATAAACGTCTTGTAGTCGCAATCTAAATCCTTAGAGTTAAGAAATGGTCTATTTATAACTTGGTCTTTCCATATATAACCACCTAAGTCTAAGTAATCTATAACTTCAGTTCCATCCTTTTTAATTTTTAAAGCACAGTTAGTGAAGTAAAGGTAAGCCTCATCCTTGGTGTCAGATATGAAGTGAACGTCTATAGTATCTAACAGCGTAAGAAACTCCTCCCTAAATAACCTAACCCCATCAGCGAAGTAGTTGTATATTGATAAATCCTCTAAGTCCACCAAGTAGTTCAGTACAAAATCCTTTATGTCGTTTTCGTTTGCGTGGTCTATTAAATTATTTACAACTCTAACGAATACGTATCCCCTGCTTCCCTCTGGGCAAAACTTATAAAAACCATTGTCCTCCAAGAAAATCTTGTACTTTATGTGTTCGATTTTTATTGCCCCCTTGTCACTTTTTGACCAAAACGTTTGCTTCTCGTTATCACTCTCAACCTTAGCTATTACAGTGTCAATAGTTTCCTCATCTAAATCCGTGTTCTTTAACTCATCTCTTATCTCCTTCTTTGACGCTCCCCTCTTTAGCTTGTTCTTAATCTGATTAACCCTATCCTCATCCTCGTAGTACTTAGTACCGAAGTTAGCCGATTGGCTATAGGCTGAGTTTATTGTCTGATTAATCTCTGAGATTGGAAAGTTTTCGTTTGAATACTGACTAATAACGAATGATGCTAACGATTGGTTTATTCCGTAGTCATTGAATGCTGAAGCCAACACGTATGCGTTATGGTTTCTTTGACCCTCAATCATTGGATACTTCTTTGTCCACCACTTAGTAAGTATCTCTACAATCTTATTCTCGTCAGTTATTGGAATAGTAGGAGCATCTAACTTGGTTACAACCTCCTTGTATTCAAGTTCGTCTATCTTGTCCCATAAATCAGAGTCTTTGTTTATGTAAATCATTGGGTCGTAAGACTCGTAACAAACTCTCGATACGTTTCTGCTTGTCTTATCGAAGTTGGGTGATGAGAAGTAAGTGTTTAGCGAGTTGAAGTAGTTGATGTGATTATCTACATCGAATGGAATCTTTACTAAAACCTTAATCCCATTTCCAGAAGGCGATATGAATACTGAAAGTACGTACTTGTCTTTCATCATTCTCTCCTTATCGTTCTGCAACTCTTTCTTTGTTTCATACCCATCAAAGTCTAGGCAAATAATTCCACTGTGCTGAATTAGTGACGTGTCGTTTCTTTTTGTGAACTCCCCACTGAAACAAATAGCAGGCAGTTTCTTCTTAAGCTCTTGCCTAACCTCTTTGACTCTCTCTGCTCTAATTTTATTTATAATTTCTTTTGATGTACCACTCTTTATTCTGTTCAATACAACGTCTAATGCCCTATGAAACGGAGCTTCAATGCTTTTTATGTTTTTAAATATTGTTATTTTCTGATTCATTCTGTGTTGATTTATGTTGCTGATGTTAACTCGATGTTGATTTTATGCTTATTTTTTTCAGTGATAGTAAGGGCTGTGTTAGTAATGTTAACTTTTAACCCTTGTATATAAGAAAGAAATATATTAATTAGTATTTACCCTACCGCTATATAGGAAAAAAATAATTACATTTCAACACAATAATGCTGGGGATTTTTCCCCAGCCCTACTGCTTACTCATTTAGAAGGGCATATCATCCGCTTCTTCGCTCTTTGCACCAACACTTTCTTTGTTGGTATTAGGCTTCCACGTGTCAAGCTCCATGTAGTGCTTACCTCCCTGAGATAATTTCACATCCATGTTAACCCATCCGTTAGATGCGTGTTTTTTAAGAAACTCAGTTGCTTCTTCTACTTTAACTGAGATTTTACCGATAACGAAATCGGGTGTTTGTCCATCTTTCTTGAAAATGAATCCGTCTGCAAAGATTTTTTCTTCTGCCATTTTATTGTATTTTATTTTTTGCCCACAAGTAATGGTGGTGTAGGCATCCACCTTTTATTAAAATAATTCTTCTTCTATTATAAAGCTACTAACGTCTTCTAAGGAACTTTCTCCAAAGAACTTATCGTATACCTCTATTGCATCCTCAACCTTCCTCTCACCTCCTCTAATGAAGTCTTCGGTGGGTCTAAATATTCCTAACATCTTAGTTGTCTTGTCTATAACAAAGAATACCAAAGGTTTTCCGAATATCTGTTGGTATATGTAGCACTGACTATCGTAGTTGTAGTTCTTAGCTGACCACTTAAACTTCTTAATGTCTCCAGTGGTCTTAAGGTCTATGATGCAATCATCCGTAATGATGTCTGCCTTTCCTTTCCACATTCTCCCCTTTATCTCTGCAATTCCAGGAACTTCGTACTCATTGTTTTCATGCATAATCTCGTCATAGAAGTTGATGTTACCCTTCATCTCTGCTACCCAACTCCTAATCTCCTCGCCCTCCTTCTCAAGAAGTGCAAACGGAATATTATTCTCAGCAATAAATTCCTTGTAAGCCTTAGTGTTCCTTGTTGACGCATCCACAAACTCCCACTCTCTTGCTTTCTCAGGCTCTAGTATTAGCTGATGGAAGTACCTGCCTTTTGCAAACACTGGGTTGTCATCCCTACTCTTTCCGTAATCCTTCGGGTTGCTTAGTAGAGAGCCTATGTCTGAGTTGGATAGGTAATTCTTTCCAACACCTCCGTAGTACTCCTTGTCGTCTTTTAGTTTTTCTATTATATCATTCATTACTTAATTTGTTTTTTGATTTCACTTTTTATCTTAGTAGTAACCTTGTATTTCTTACCTAACTGCTCAACAATCTTATCCAATCCTAATTCCTTGTTGGATGCTATGTAACCTAGAACCCTTGACCAATTCTCTGAAGGAATCTCTAACTCATGTATTTTTGGTTTCTTAACCTCAGCTACAAGCTCAGGCACATCTTCTCCAGTCCATAATGACAGTCCCAATCCGTGCATAGCAATGGCTTTGGCAGTTGCTCTCTGTATTGTTTTGTTAACATCAAAGGACGTAATCTTGTCAACCATAACAGACTTGTTTCTAAAGTCCATAATCGGTAAGTAATCAATGTGTTCAATACCTTCAACATCAATACCAACCTTTACATAGCCAGTCTTTCCATCCGTGAAATAATTTAATCCAGTATGTTCACTCTCATACACATTTCTTTGTGAGTTTGGATATTCCAACTTTAGTAAGTTCCAGGCGTTTGCCCATGATAGGTAATCCAGATTACCCTTTCTTTCCGTCTTACCCTTTATGGATACTGACGCTAATTTTTTGTACGTTTCTTTCATTGTTATTTGATTTTATTATTTATTTCTGTGTATTTATTCATTATTCTGTCCCTCTCAGACTTTAAGAAGTCTATTGCTTTCTTAGGGCTTTTGTTCTTTATTGAGTCTTGAATACCCTTTTCAATAAGGTCTAGCTTCTTTACATACTTCTTGGAGGTAAGGTTGTAAACCCCATTCTTCCATCCACTACTTAAGAAAAACTCCTCATCCTCCTTAGAAATCTGTTGGTAGTAATGAAGCTTGTTAACCGTGTCTATTATAACTACCTCGTCAGTCTTATCATCCTTGATTATCTTTACTGAGTAAAGAACCACAGACTTGTATCCGTTTCCATCTATCTTTACAGAGTAGTTATCATCAATGGCTTGGCTGAATATTTCGTTTAGATTGTATTTCATTTTGTTAATTATTTACTTGCAAATGTAATGATATATTTTGGTTTTTACTAACATATCAACATATTTTATTTTTTCCACATGTCTCTCTCTACTAGCTGAGCAATTATTCCGTAGTTGGTTAGGTCTTGGTATGTGTCCGTTAGAGTTTCGTTCTTACCCTCTGACTTTGTGATGATTAGGTTCTTCCATCTGTTAACCTTATCCGATATTCTGTACCACAAACCAGTCAGTGCAAACTCTTTCTCTTCATCATTCTGTAGCTGAGTTCCTGCACTGATGTTACCCATTCCATAGTCGATATGCTTCTTACTGAATAGTTCAAACTGCTCTGCCATTATCTGCGTGTACCCCTGGTATATGTTTGGGTAGTCTCTCTTTAATTCTTCTGTGTATTTCATTTTATTTTATTTTTTTATCTATTAATCTTATGAATGTTTCTCCCATTTCTTTATCTATTTTCTTTATGCAGGTATATATTTTCTTTGAGTTTCTTGTGGCTTCGTCTCTTTCTTTTTGTGTTGAGTCCAAACCTAAATTGCAATAAATTATTGCATCAACTCTTAGTAGCTCATCTATCTTCTGCTTGTCTTTCATTGTAGTGTCATCCACTACATCTTTAAAGTTTTCTATTGTGTATTTCATTTCATTTCATTTTTTTTAGTAAACTAAACTTGAGTTTACGGTGTTAATAGTATTGTAAATTTTACTTGCCATTAATTCCTCTCTGCCCTTCTTTACATTTAGAGATATAGCTTTAAATGTTTCCAAAAACCTCTCTACGTCAATGTCTTTGTTTTGTTCTACCTTAACACCCTTTAATTCATTCGTAAGTTTCTTGTTTTCTATCTTCAATTTAATCAGCTCATTTTCCAGAATCTCTTCACGAGAATCTGTTAGTGGGTTTACTGTTGAACCATTATAAAACTTTTCAAAAACTTCGTCATACACATTCTTCGCAAAATCACTTTGAGAGTAAATCGTAGGAAATATTTTTAAGTAGTGGTAAATATTTGTTCTATGTCTTCCTAAGAAGATAGCAATACTTTCAGGGTCATGACTATTATCTATTAATATTTGAGCAAACACAATCCTTGAGTATACAATCTTTCGCTTCCTATTGTCTTCTTTAACATCTACTCCAACAACACTAAGTACTAGGTTGTACAGTCTTTCTTTTTCTTTTTCTTTTTTTATTAAATTATTTAACATTGTTTTTAATTATTTTTACATTAATACTATCTTCATAGCGTATATGATTACTGCTATAGAGATTATAAAGGTTAATATTGATAAAATTCCTCCTTGTGGTTGTTCTTCTTTTTGTTCTTTCATTGTTATTTAGTTTTATTTGTTATTATTTATTAATTCTTTTTGTACTTTATTCCAGTATTTTACTGTGGTTGTCTTATTCATACCTCTGCACCCTCCGTTCCATCTCCTTGCTTTGGCTTCAAAACTGCTAATATTTTTGTTATAAACCAAGAACATTTCAATGCTTTTCTGCCTGTTCCATCTGTTAAGTAAGGTGTACCTCCTAGAGTCTCCTCGAATTTTGAGAAGTCTGTTGACCTCCCTTACCATTATAGGTCTTATCTGTAGGCATCCTACTGCATCCTCGCTCTTGTTATAAGCCGAATCATTACCTGATGACTCTACCTGGATTATTGCTCCTATAAGTCCTGATACTTTAACTATGTCTTCAACCATTTTAGTAGGTTGAGAGTGAACAATCGTCACTTCAGTTACTGACTCGTATGCATATATACTTGATACTATTACTATTGCTATGGTTATTAATAATGTTTTCATAATTTTATTTAATTTAAACATATCGGGAGGTTAATCGTAATTAGGACAAACTATGTTGATGCCTCCCCTTTGATATGATTTTATTTGTTTTTATATGTTATTAATTTCTTCGTTTATCAATTCGTGTATCTCATCTATAATCTCTCCGTCAGACATCATCTCTCCGTCTATCTCGATAATTCTCATCACCTCATCTATTACCTTCAGCATTCCTCTGCCGTGAGATATCTCTCTTGAGTTACCAAAGTCTATTAATTCTTGTGCTTGTTCTTTCATAATTTTTATTTTTTATTTTGTTTTAAAATTAGTATTGTATAAGGCAAACGATTCAAATAAATCTGTAAGCATTTTTGTTGCGTCTATCTTATTGTCATTCTCTCTCTCTCTGCTCTGCCATTCTCTTACTCTGAACGTATCATCCAGGTATTCGTTTTGAAAGTTTAACTCCTCCTCTAGTAATTCTTTTGTCTTTCCCATTTTATTTGTTTTTAGTTATTTAATTTATTGTTCCTTTACTTTAATATCCGTAGCTCTTGATTTAATTCCATAATCACTGTTGAATTTATCTCTCGCTCTCACTTTCGCTTGGTATGTGAATAATGCGTTAACTTGTATAACGTGATTATTGTATTCTGCTAGGTATTGCTTTCTTTCTGCCATAATTTTTATTTTATTTTAGTTATTAATTTAATTCCTATTCCTTGAGTGACTGTTGTGAAACGTATCGTGTAGGTTTTCTCTTCTCAGTGTGCATACTATTTTGTATTCATTAGGTCTCTGAACGAATGCTATGTCTTTTCTTTGGTCGTAGTATAGGTAGCTCTCATTCTGTGGTAACATATACCTTGCCTCCATTCTCTGTAAGGTATCCTTTCTCAATCCTCTGCTGAATGGTACGTGTCCGTTAGTGTGTTCAATTTTTTTCATAGTGTTCAATTTTATTTAGTGTTTATTTTTATTGATATGCAATGTTAGTTATTAAATATTTATTCACAAAACTTTTACTGTATACTTATGAACAATCGAATGTTAATAACTTTAATCATTAACTCTGTAGTAGTGTGTAAATTCTCCTTGTTCTGTGTAAAAATCTGTTTTTATATATTCTCCTTTTTTTTGTAGTGACAACAAACCTAGGTAATTTCCTAATTCAAATGCTATGCAAATTCCTTGTATCTCATTCTGTATCTTGTAGCTATCTTTGTTCTTAATTTCCATATTATTTTTTTAGTTTTAATTTTGTTTGTAGTTAACTATATATCTTTGTTAGGGTGCATTACCTTACCTCGTTAAGTAGGTAATCTACTATACAATCGTACTCACTCCTAACATCTACATTAAAGTTAGATTTTAAGAATAGCTCTTGATGATTTAATACTTCGGGAAATATCAAATCATATTCAAGTTCTTGGTATTCTGTTTCGTTGTTCTCAATGTGGTTCATAAATAATTGAGAGAATAAAAAGTCTTCGTAATTCATAATAATTTAATTAAACGCACCCTAACAATATATATAGTTAATGTGCTTAGTTAATATTTGTTTTTAATTTGAAGGCTAGTGCAATCGCACACTAACCATAGATTTAACGTTATTTATATTTTTCAAGATTAATAATCAATTTCATCAATCTTTGTTCTTTGTTCTTAATTTCCATAATTCTAATATTTATATGAGTGATTATTCTTTTTACAGTTATCTAAGTCGAAGAATTGCGTTACCTTCTTCTTTACCTTTTGAGTTCTGTAGTGTTTCTTGTAGTTATATCCCTTTTGCGTACTACAGCTAGAAAGCATACTCACCGATAGTAATACTATGACTGCGTAAATTGTCCAGGCTAATTTTGTCTCCTTGTTCTTTATTCTTGTAATTGATTTCATTTTGTTATTTTATTTTAATAATTATTTAACTTCACTTGTCCATAACTCATCTAAATACCATCCGTTATCCCTCATTACTTTCGCAATGTAATTGTCTAAGTGCTTGCGTCCGTTAAACGTCCTTGTAAGGGTCTTTAAATGCTTGTACATATAGGTAGGTTCGCCCGTTTCAAATCTCATTGTTGCTCTTATTGTCATAATATTTTGTTTTTAATTTGTTAATAAAAAGCATATAACACTAGCTATATGCCATACTCGTTCATCACATAGCCAAATCGTTATATGCAATTATAGCCCCGACTTTTTAATAAAGTAATTTGCAACTTCGGGTATATGTCTTTTGTAATAAGGCTGTTCACTTTTGCACCACTTTCTTACATCTTCTTTAGATTTAAAGTTTTGAAACTGAAAAGTAATCTCTAACTCTTCAATAAACGCTCTAACTGTCCAACCTTCCCATATATGTTTGTCTAAATTCATTTTGTTTGTGTTTGCCATAATATTTTGTTTTTAATTTGTTAATAAAATAATCATTGAAAAAATTGTAGCTAAGCTAATCAATCCCATAGCTACAAAGGTTAT
>Ga0307993_1000944_pt1 | contig 9938 bp, 9 predicted proteins | sample EllFjometagen260_FD_203163 | JGI IMG/M metagenome (GOLD analysis project Ga0307993, IMG submission 203163) | Marine microbial communities from Ellis Fjord, Antarctic Ocean - #260 | ecosystem: Environmental > Aquatic > Marine > Unclassified | place: Southern Ocean | collected 2014-11-02 | reverse complement strand
CAGGAATATATTTCTTCAAAGATTGATGATGTAGCAACAGCTATTAACTTAGATGAACGTCTCCGAAGAGATGTAAAAGATCTTCTCAACAACGAGTATCACGGTGGTAAGAAAGTAACTAACAACTACTCCGCCGAGCAAGTAGCGATAGAGTTTGTCCATTTCTTAGCTTCAAATAGTGGGTCGAACAGACCTGCAGCGGTTCTAGAATCCAAACTTAGTAGTCGTTCTCTGAGTGTTATTAACCCCGAATACAAATTGGGGCAGGACATGAAAGACGCTCTCACTTTGTTGGGGGTAACTAGTCCAACCCTTCATGGATCTTTGGATGTAGATACTGAATTCTATTCGTTGATTGAGACACAGCTAAAAGGGTTAGTCGGGAAAGATGCGATGCTTTCGTATGCTGATGTAAAAACTTTTTACACTCAAGTTAGAAACCAAGCGGCTGTTCACAAGAAGAGAGCTATTAACGATGGGCGTAGTCGGGGGAAAACCCGACGCAAAAACTTAGCGGAGATAGAGCAGTTGGGTCTGATAGATGATGACCCACAATCTGTAATTGATGCTCTTGAAGAGGTCGCTGAGTCAGGGCAAAAACCCTACAGCCTTTTAGCGAAAACCCTACTCAAGAACAAAGAGCTTATTCGTTCGGTCAGATTTTTCATAGATAGTAACCCAGCATCTTTTGCAGGGGCGTATTACATGGATGGCTTGGGGCAGAGGACGGTAGTAATTAACGTGGATAGGGGGACCAACGTAGTGGATACTTTAATTCACGAGTATCTTCATGCGTTTACTAATGACATCTTCCGCACACCACCGGAACATAGAACGGCAGCTCAGAATGAAGCCGTTACGAACCTAGAAGAGCTACTCCGTATCGCTCAACCATTTGCGCGTAAGTCTGGTAAAGGTAATCTTGTGTGGGGTACGGCAAACATCGACGAGTTCTTGACTCACATACTAACTGATACTGAGTTTCAGAAGTTTCTTAACGGTGTAATCCCCTCGAAGGGAGGCGCAAACCTCTTACAAAGAATTATTAGGGAAGTGGCTAAGTTGCTAGGCGTAAGAACTTCGGAACTAAAGTCAGCTATTCAAGCCGCGCTTGACCTAACTAAAAGTGCAAACAGACCTCAGCCCGAAACCAAAGCATCGTTCGCGAGTCAGGCTGCAGGAAGCATTCACAAGTCTCAAGCTCAACTCCACCAGATGTCAAAAGACATGGACATGGGAAATGATGCGGCTGTAAATGAAAAGCTAGAAGAGAGATCTAAGGAGATCGTTGAGTTCGCTGCGGCTTATGTCCCAAGTGAGCTTAATGTAGTCGTGGATGAAGCAAGCCCTGAGATAGCAACCGTCGATAATAATACGGGTGCGCTTATTCTCAATCCAAAACGAGCAGCTCTGTATCTAGCCAACCAAGGGGTAGAGGGGCTGGATGCTCAGAGGAGGAAACACGCCCTCGGAATTATTTTAAATAAGGCAGTAGGTCAGGCGGCAGCAGACACGATGATAACGGATGATCAGTATGTTGCCATAACTGAGTCGATGACTGAGTCAGAGATAGATGCCGAGATAAGAGAGGCATACCCACTTGATGAGCAGGAGGCTGCGTTCGAAAGATTAAGAAGTGCTGACGCAAAGGTGTCTGCCACTGAGAGGTTTGACTTAGCTAAGAAAGCAATTGCTAGACACACTGATTTAGCCACTACCGGAAGGACAACTAATCAGCAGATCGCTTTCTTGCAGTCCAACCCTTCATTGATCCCAACCTTCATCACTTACATGAAGGCGTTCCTCAGTAAACTTACTTATCACAGGACACTGAAAGATGTTTCTCCTGAGATGAGGAAAGCTGTTAACAATACAGTGAGAGAAATCAGGGGGTTAGCACTTAACTACAAGCCAGCTCCTAGCATTATGAACCATAATCCTCGCGACCCATACGCAGTCGTGGAGAAACTTATGGGGCAAGCCATCGATGTTAATATGCTAGAGCCTACTACTAAGACAGATAGTGCTAGTCTACGAAATCGTTTAATAGATCAGAAAGATTCCGAATCTGTTGTTTTGAGAAAACCAGATACACAACCGGATACTGAATCTCAATTTGGCCAAGACTCTAAACTCCCTACATTCGCAACCGAAGTTGAGATGCAGGAAAAAGATATCGGAAACTGGTTGGAGATTCTTGATGTCCCCCTCTTAGAATTTAGTGAAGACTATGAGTTTTCAAAGATGGGTAGGGTAAAGCGGACTCTATACAAAACTTTTCTCCGTGCCGCAGACAAGCGTGTTGTTAACTTCTACGACCAAAACAAAGCTTTTGTTCGCGAGACAAAAGGGCTTGTTGATGAACTCCAAAAGAAGCACAACAGAATTTTAAAGGCGGAAGATGCGCGACTAAGTTCTATCACAGGCACTGCGACCGGAAACATTCCGGCTCAACTTATTGCTAGAGCTTCGGGAACTACCGAAGGATCACAACTAACTACGGCGCAAGAAGATCTGGTTCAAGAGGGGTATCTAAAAGATCTAGCAAACGCGAATAAGCTACCCACGGTTGATGAAAAGAATGCCGCTATTGATCTAGCCGAAGCTGGTAAAAAGCAAAAGACATTAGACCTCCGAGAGGCGAATCGTAAAAAGCAGTTTGCCGAGCGGGATGCAGCGATGCATGATCTGTTATCTCTATCTCCCGACATGTATAATTTGGTCATCGAGATGAGGCAGATCCAAGATCAGCTTTCAAAGAAAGCGATAGAAATCTTTGGACCTTCCATGAATCCCGAAGATTTGAATATGGCTTTTGATTTTAACAGGGGTCTGTATTTAACAAGGTCATATCGTATGTTTGAAGACCGTAACTTCTCGAAGCGAGTTAAAGAGTCTGATCAATACGCCGAGGTTCGTGAACGAGCAGTCGCTTACTTCATGAAACAACTGCAAAGCCAAGCGGTCGATAAGCTTGTGCTGGGGGGAACCGTAACCAAGGGTCAAGCTCAGCTCAAAGTAAGAGAAGAAGCTGTTGGGAAAGACTCTAAAATGCAATCGGACGCAACGGCGATGATGAATAATTTCATTGACGGGTATTCTCGGGCAGAATCTAGGAAGAAGATCCTAAGTTCCCAGCGACAAATGGGGGAACAAAATTTAGTTCTACAGGATGTAGGGTTCCCGAAAGGGGGTCCACTTGAAAAGATTGTTGAAAAGATAAATAACAAGAAGGAAATTCCAGAACCAATAAAAGAATTGCTTGGTGAGTTTGGTGAAGACACTGGCATTTATAATCTCAGCTACTCGTTGAACCACACAGCGAGCATGATTTCTAATCAGGCGTTCTTTAATAAACTAAAAGAACTGGGAACTAATAGTGACAACCCGTGGATGGTTACCAGAAAAGAATACCTAGATAATCCAGCAAAGTATCCAGACTGGGATACGGTCCTAGTCGAAGGGAGTGGTGATCTTAATCCGCTTAAGGGTATGTATGTCCCCATACAAGTAATCTCTAATTTAAAATCTTTGTTCGGGGGTAAGGAACCCGATATAACTGATCCACTTAATGAGATGGCAGAGCTGCAGGGGATGCTGATGCGAGCGACTAAAAAATCTGTAGGACTTTCTCTTGCTTATAAGGTTCTGGGATCTCCTTCTTTCTACATCAGAAACGTCATCGGCAATATGTTGTTCTTTGGCCCAATGCAGGGCTACCCATCACACAGAGTGATAAGAGATTTCGGTAGAGATGCTACGGGTATGTTTACTAAGAATCCTGACTCAGTCTTCTACCAGTTGGGTGGGTCTGAATTAAGTTTTAAACTCCGAGAACTTAGATCAAGGAATGTTTATGGAGACGAGCTTGAAGTATCTCAGATACAAGAGCTTCTCTCAGGAAAAATAAGCTACGATAGTTTAGCAAATGATCTAGACAAAGTAGCTGCTGCTTCTGGTTTCCTTAAAAAAATTAAGAATAAGAGCGGAGCTGTTAAGATCCCTGATGAACACATCGAGATACTAGCGAAGGTGGGAGTCAAAATAACCGAGACGGGTATGATGCCAGTGAAAGCTCTGCTTGTGGCTAACAAATTTCTTTTGGAGAAAGGGGGCGCTCTAGCCTCCGCTTGCGACGGGTTCTTCAAGATTGGTCTCTATGATTTTGAGATGAAGACTTTGATCGAAGCCGCTCAACACGATATAGAAAACGGAAAACCATATGGGAAGTATGGGAAACTGCTAGATAATAACGGCGAGCCGAATAACACCATGAAAGATATGGCTGCGGAGATCGTGAAGGACACAGCACAATCCTACAGTAGAGCCTTACCAGTTATTAAATCATTCACATCCAGTAATCTCTCCATTGCTATCGCTCCTTACGTTCGATTCGCGGCTGATGTGCCTAGAGTTTTTGCGAACGGACTAGCTAGGGGGGTTAAGGAAAGAGGGAGCGACAACCCAGTCATCAAAGCTAGGGGTAGAAAGCGTTTGCTGGGAGCCACAAGGACTACGGCTGCGTCTGTTGCCATGACTAAAGGAAGCCAGATGCTCCTTTGGGGTATCGACGACGAAGACGAGGACAAAGCATTCCGTGCAATGGTTCCCAAGTGGATGAAAAATGCAGGGATTCTTGTATTCAAAGACTCTGATGGGGACACATGGTCAGCCGATATAACTTACCTAAACCCATTCGCCATCATTCAAGATCCTGCTGTCAGGGCTATCGAGTCGTTGGTCAGAGGAGAGGGAATCAAGGAAGCCACGACGAAATTTATAGGTCAGGTTTTGAAACCCTACGCCAGTGAACAAATACTTACAGGGGCTTTCCTCGATGTTTTTCAAAACGAAAACCAGTATGGTAGCCCAATAGTTCTGGACGGAGATGACGATAAGTTTGCTAGAAGGAGGGATTATATATTTGAGAAAGCCTTCTCACCTAGATCACTAATGTCGGCTGATGCGGCTTATGATTCCTTCCTCTCCAAGGAAAGCACCGCCTCGTTCTTCGACTCGGGAATCGGGCATCTTCTAAAATCGGTGATGCCTTTGCGACTACACCAACAAGATTACACAGCCGGAGTAGGGCGTTACTTATATAACCACACGGACGAATACAGAAATAACAACCAAGCATTCAATACGAAGATGGGGCAAATGGGTGTTCTTCCAAAGAAGGAAGTGTTGGAGGCATACGACAGGTTCTTGAGGAACAGGATGTATCTGAACAACGACTTCAAACAAACGATCAGAGGGTTTGAAAAGATCGGTTTGTCCCGCTCAGATATTGCACGTATTGCACGATCTAGGGGGGTTAGCGCAGATCGGCTAAAGAATAATCAGCTAGGCTTTATGCGTAGACCTGTCCCATCCGCTCCACTGAAGGAAAGGCTTGAGGAAACAGCTAATGGTCGGAGGCGGCTTCAGTATGTTAAAGAACACTACGAACAAAATTACCCGAACGAGCATATCAGCATAGACAAATGAAGTAAGATTCCAAATCTTACACAATGTCTTCCAGCCCTCCAGTGTGGCTAGCGCAATTCTTTGTCTCGTTCTTCGTGGAACATTGCCTTGGCTAGTATTGCATAGTTGATGATGTCTTCACAGGCATCGTCAACTGTCTCCCCAGACACAGACAACTCACCATCGTTCGTGAATGTTTTTATGCGTTGGATTTTGTCCATAACACGCATCATTATTCCGGTCACAGGATGCACGTTCAACATTGTTGAACACCGGAAATTTGCGAACACATCATCTGCATTCTTCCCGCCTGTGTAATCGCTGTTCTTCTTCTCCATAATCTTTCGGCATTTATCCGCAGTATCTTCATGGAGTTTGAGTAGTTGTTCTAAGGTCATGAGTCTGTTTTAAACGTATCTATGAATAGAATCAATAGAGCAATCAGAATAATTAAAAGGGCGATCTCTTGATTCATTGGAACTCACCTCCCGTAATTTGATGGATGGCTTCCTCGACTTGTTCGTAGTGTCTCGGGTCTGGGCTAGTGTCCCCAACCAATGCCAAGATACTTCTAATAAACAAATCGAGATGTCTCTTCTGGTTCGCCCTCACGCAACGAATACTTGCTGCGGGTGCGAAAGCAATGATGCTCCATCCTGATGGGTTCATCTGGTTGTCGTCCTGCCTAGCCTTTAGAGACAGAGTGCGGTCGTTAATATCTATTATGACAGAGGTTGTATTATCTGGTTCTTTCATATGTTAAAATTGGTTCGGCCCTGTGTAATACGAAGAGGTAAGTTCCCCTACTCGGGAGTGGTGTATCTTATTCATGTTATCCATTTTACGGTTGATAGCTTTCATGACGTATTCCTCAATCGATCCGTTCGATATCATCACCTTTTGTAGCGCGTCAGACTTCGCCCCGTTCCGGTGAATCCGTCCAAGCACTTGGCTGAATTCTTTGGCGTTGAAACTAGGGCTAATCAAAGATAAGCGAGGGCGGTTTCCAAGCGTGTCATGCAGGGATATACCAGTCCCTCCTGTCGCGGCATTGAGCACGATACAATTTGTTTCGTCCGCTTGGAACTCATCAATGAAACGGTTCCGTTCTTCCTGCTTTACCGTCCCAGAGATGTAGTTACAATTTAATAACGTAGCTGTTTCCAGTAGCGACTCGGTAAAGTTCATGAAGACTGCAACACTGTAGCCTTCTTCTACTGCATCTTGAGCCATAGCAACTATGTCTTTTACTTTCAGTAGCTCGCACTCTTGTCTAGCTCTCAATATCTTTACGAGGATACTCATCTCATCCGACTCCTCCAACCATTCAGACGGAAGCATTCCCTTTTCAATGTAATCTGTAACGTGAGACGCACTCATCTTCAGTGCCTTATAACTCTTAATAATCTTAGCGTTATTAGAAAACTGGATCGGGTCTACCAGCACTCGGTTTCCTCGGAAGGAATCGGGGAAGTCTGCAACAGTGAGACCGTGTGTGTTCTCCCCATACATTGTCCTCCGCAATTCAGACAGGGCGAAGGTGGGGTCTGTCATTTCGTAACCACCAAAGTATCCCGACTTAACTTTGAGATACCTCATCCATTGAAACCAATTGAGTTTATTCCCCCGTGCTTTGTCATTGCTGTGAAGCCCAAGCATATATCCGAGGGGTCTCATTTCCATTGGGGATTCGCATGGCGTTCCACTCATACCATGAACTCGGTAACCCGAACGGGTTAGACCAATAAGAAGGTTCCCGTTTTGGGTCCACGGTCCTTTCGCTTTATGGATCTCATCGAACAGGACAAGGGTTCCCTTCGGCAACTTCCAATGGAAAGTCTTCTTGCCTACCTTACTAGCCCACTCGGACTTACCAGTGCGGAGCTTCTCAAGGTTAAGGATGAACAAGGGGTCAATGCCTGTCTCCCTAAGCTCTGTCTCCCATGAAGGGAAGACCGCCTTGGGGCAGACAACAGCAACACCAGTAATCTCACCTCGATCCAACAGAGTCTTGGCAACTTGTGCTCCGACTACTGTCTTGCCCGTCCCCATGTGGGAACTGTCCAGCGTATTTGTTTTTTTAATCAAACAGTCTACGAAGAAATCGTGGGCGGTTTCCTGCTTCGGGAATAATGTCTTCATGTCCCGAGCTTTGGGGCTACCTCCCATATTTCGATTAATTCTAGCGAGTCCTTCAAGGACTCGTTGGCCCCGAGGAAAATCCAATTGCTTTCCCCTGACTGCTCAAAGATACACCATCTGTCGTTCTCGGTTAGAGAATCAGGGATGTCGAACGGAAGAAGCGAGAAGTCTCGCATTTCTCGGGAGGCTACTCTGTAATCACACTTGTGTGTATCTATCACTTCATACAGACCTTTCTTTATTTTTCTTAGTATCATTTTATTTAGTTGTTCATTGGTTTAGTAACCATGTGGGAGATAATCGTGGGGGTTAGCCCTCATCTCATCTAGGTCCGTTAGGTGTGGTTGCCCGTGGCGGTCCTTGTCTTTGAAGCAGGACTCACAGAACAACGCATCATGTTCGTCGTGTTCGTAGCCTTCATCTCTCCAAGAGGGAGTCTTATCGTCGGGGGTATTCTCGATGCCGCATCGATGACACTTCTCATCAGGCTCTTCAATCATGGGCTTCTGTGTGTTGGGCTTGGAATTCGGCATCGCCGTCCATCGTTCGGGTGGCTTCATCAGCTTGCTCGTCGAGCCATGCATGGTGGGCATGTAGCTCCCCCATGTATTCGTAGAGGTCGAGGGTAGACCAATTCGCATAGGCTCGCTTACCATCGGAGATGGTCTCATTAATTGTATTCGTATTCATATTCATTTTATTGGTGGAGAGGTTGCCGTTTATCGTGCCACTAATCGCGCCACTTAATCGTGCCATCTCTCATTTAGGTTCAAGGTTCAAGGTTCAAGTTTTGTTCATTTCGTTTCCCCAGCGACTCCGCTTCGCAAAACGATATTTCTTTTCTGCCATCATATAATCTGCGATGTCGTTTGCCTTCCGTGCTTGCTGATCCACAGGTACAGTTCTCATGTGGCGCATACTCAAGGCTTCGGCGGCGAAATAATCGTAGAGGTCTAATGACTCGCGGTTTAGTATTGTTATTTCTTCATTCATTTTAACTCAGGTTATTGGATGTCATTGGATGTCCTTTTATATGGGCTGTACATACCTGTGTATGGGGTGTTTATTCTTCGGTAAGCCGTCCGGTCTAACTGTTCGTTAGGGACTACGCCTCCCGCTCTCCGAAAAGATATAAGAGCTGCCTTAATCCACAAAGAGTTCTTCTTACTTTGGGTCCACCTATCCACAGCATCACGCCAATCGAGTCCTTTCTTGTATGCATTGAACCCTGCCTTTCCAGCTCCGCTATCAATGTTTCCGCTATTAGTTATTCGCATGGTCTAATTGTTTACAGCTTGATGTCAGGCAGGGGCTTCCCCAACACACCCATCACAGTGTTGTATTTCTTTCGGGGCTTACTCACCCAAGTTATAGATACCGCGATGGCGAATAGTTTCATATAGATTTTCATATCAGTTTGTCGTTTGGTCTGGGTTATAATGTTCCTCGATTACTCGAACGAGCTGGATTACCCTAGCGTTAACCTTAGATCGTGGGGCGCGGATAATTGGTTCGGCGTTTAAAATTTCTTTTATCTCTTCCTTTAGTTGGGAAACAGCTCGGTCTTTAATTATCCTTTTATGCACCGCAATCTTCCGGTGCTCCTCACGCAGTTCATGCATCTCCATACGGTGGATGGTTTCAATGAAGGTAGAGTCTTGGCTCGGGTATGGTTTGATCACTTTGCTTTGGCTTGGTTTCATGGTTCAAGATAGGGGTTCAAGATTTGTTTTTAACCCAGCCCGTGACAGAGTAATAGTTTCCGTCCCCCATGTCTGCGAACAGACCGTGGAGTTTTAGGGATGGGTGGCAACATAGTATCAATCCACTATCGCCTTGGGTCTCTACCTCGATGAGGTGAGAGGCGGGGATGATATCCTTCTTCAGTTCTTCTATTTTTTTATTCAGTATTATGTTCATGGTTTTATGTGGTTAGTTATTCTTGGAGGCTGATTTCATTTTTGACCTCCATCCCGATTGCCTCCCAGCGGAGTCGGGCGATGGTGGTGGCATCCATCACAAGGCTGCGGGTAGGGCGAACTCCCTGCTCAATTGCTTCCTCTCGTGCGGCTTCGACCCCTTTGGACCATTCACAGCACATTTCAAAAGTGTTGAGGGCTGCGGTAGCCATGTCGTCTAGGAGTTCGTCGCGGGTCGTCGCGGCAAATGGTTGGTTGGGCTGTTGGTTGCTCATTTTGTAGTGGTTGCCGTTGATACTCAACGAGTTAGGAGGGTTTTATTTAACGTCCAAAAAGCAATTCTTCTTCAGGTAAAGGTTCTTTGCCCTTGTTTAATTCATAGACATGCCTACGAATATATTGCCGTAA
>Ga0307993_1000942_pt1 | contig 9947 bp, 23 predicted proteins | sample EllFjometagen260_FD_203163 | JGI IMG/M metagenome (GOLD analysis project Ga0307993, IMG submission 203163) | Marine microbial communities from Ellis Fjord, Antarctic Ocean - #260 | ecosystem: Environmental > Aquatic > Marine > Unclassified | place: Southern Ocean | collected 2014-11-02 | reverse complement strand
CCCTTATCATGATCGTTATCCAACTGTTTATTATCATAGAAATCTACTAACCAACCAACTAAGGGGCGCGCTCTAACCAACCAACTAAGGGGCGCAGTGTTCCACGTGAAACAAGCCAGAATTTTTTTCTGGCTTTTTTTATTTCCGAGAAAAAATATGTAATAATGAAGTTAAAGTTATTTTTTACATAAATTTGGCGCGGGGGCGCCAGTAGTAGGTCAACGATTATATTCAGGTGGGCTCCATTTACATTCTCGCGGGGTTGGTGAAATGGGGGTAGTCTCTTTTTGGGCAAACCTCCGCAAATTGGCGCGGGGGCGCCAGTAGTAGGTCAACGACTATTTTCGGGTTGGTGCCTCGCGCCGACCTTAGCACAGTTGTAAATCAATGTCAAGTCTTTTTTCAACCAAGCACCAATTAAATCAAATTCCCCCAATCCCTGCGCCAGTAGTAGATCAACGATTTATTTTAAGTTTGCTCCGCAGGCGCCGATCCTACCACAGCCGTGGCAACTTGTCAAGAACTTTATGAAATTTCCCCAACCCCGCAGCTATTTAGTTAGTCTGGGATAACCTTAGCGGGGTCGAGCAAACTTGAGCAGTGGAGCGATGAATTTCGTAAATTTTCGTAAATTTAAGCAAAAAAGACTTGACTTTAGGTCGCAAAGGGCCCCCGGGAATTAAATTGTGTTAGGTCACCTTCTTTCTCCGAAAGTTGTTGACAACCTTGGTATATGGCTGTATAATACTTTCATAAATTAAACAAAAGACCAATTAAGGAACTAAACATGATTGTAACCTATGATATTGCCGACGGCTGCTTTGACTTCCACACTGAAAACCAGTGGGATATACTTATCAAGCAGTGGCGTGAGATGCTAGAAGAAGATGGGGAAGATGTAGTAGACCTCGACGAATTTGACATATTTGAGGCTATTCATGGCGACGAAGTATCCTTTGACACTATGGATGAAGCTGCTTCAGTTGTAACCTATGATATTGCCAACGGCTGCTTTGACTTCCACACTGACCTTGAGTGGGTAAGGCTCATTAAGAAATGGCGTAAGCTGCTAGAAAGAAATGATCTTTTTGATATAGAATACGCAGAGGATGATGAATTTGTAGAACTATACTTTTTCGGCGATGTGGTTTTCTGCCGCTCGCATGACTTTGAGGGCAGGACTCGCAGTACTTTAAAATAACCCTTGACATAATACCTAAAGGCAAGTATAATAAACACATGAAGACAAAGAACCTATTTAACAAATTTTTCGGGAAAAAGACTATGACAGACAAAACAGTAAACTACACAGACGAAATGGTACAAGCTATGGTAGCGGACTACTCAGACAAACCTACTACAGACACAGTAGATAGACTAGCAACTGAGTTCAATAAAAGCACTCGATCTATTGTAGCTAAGTTAGTACGAGAAGGCGTATATGTAGCAAAACCTCGTCTAACTAAAGCCGGTGCTCCTGTAATTCGTAAGGCAGACCTAGTAATGGCTATTCAAGATCACATGGGTGGCATAGAGTTACCTACTCTTGAGAAGGCTTCTAAAGCTGATCTTACTAACCTACTTAATGCTCTGCCGAAGGAAGGCTCTAAAGACTAATGAGCATGAAAACGCATCCGTCAAGCAGACGTATACTAATATTGATATGCTTGACGTACCTTATAATAACAGTATTGGATAAACTAATATGAAACAATTAGATTTAGAGTTTGGAATAATGCCCCCTGTACCAGAGGGGATGTGGATTCACGAATGCCCTGGAGTTGGTACAACCGCTACTGAAAACGGATACCCGTGTAATTGGTGCAATGCAGAAGAAATAGAAGGTACGGAAAAATAATTCTTGACCCCGCAGGTGAAATTAAGTATAATAACTCCAATTATCAACTATGACTAGCTAGTTGAACACCCTTCCTACTCTGGGGTGTATAAAGCGTATTTTGAGTAGGGGTTTCGCCAAGTGCTACCGAACATTGGCTGGTTTTGTATCTTTGTACCGAACAAAGTAGGTGGTGACTTCAGTTCTCCTTTTTCGTAAATAAAATCTGAAGTAGGGTAAATTTGTTGTACATGTCGGAGGCGGGAGGCAGTACAACGCTAACACAGGCTCCTTTTTAGGAGCTTTTTTTATGGACGACATAAAATAAATGTTGACAAATTTCTGAAAGTCCAGTATAATTAGGAATATCAAAAAAAAAGAGAGGAAGATGACCAACTACGAATTAGTTACTGACCGATACGACCGAAACTTGCATTATATAGTGCTAAGACACTTAGGTGGCTATCGTGAGATGGTACATATGCTTGATAACATGACATACTCTGAGGCTAGAATAGCTTTCAATAATTATATACAATCTGAGGCACAATAACATGGCTAAAATCATTAAATTTCCGAGTAATACTGAGACACTAATAGTAGAAGACTTATTGCGCAAAATGGACGGACTCGATAAAGTATATCATGACCTAGATGAAGCGCATAAAATCCTAAACGACCTTGAGCAAGAGCTAAGTTACCAAGAGCGAGAATTTGATGAGCTTCTAAAAGTATACGCTAAGACCGTTGGAGGAGACAACCTAGAGCAAGAGATGCTTCGCTATAGTAGTAATACTGAGATCTGTATTGATGAAGACACTCAGGTGCTGTCAATTCGATGGATTAACAATGATGGAGAAGACCAATGAAACTATACGTAATAGCTGGAGAGACTGATAAAGAATATATTATCCGAACTTTATATGGATATAGCTCAAACCATGCAGAGTTTAACTATAGAAAACTAGAGCCGAAAGCTGAGTGTCTAAACATAGATCTTTTGACTAAGGAAACTGCAGATGAGTATGGTGTATTCTTTGCCGATTGTGAACAGCTTTGTATCAACCAAAAGGAGATTGTATGAATTACACTGAAGAATCCACAACATATGTAGTAGACAGCTACAAAGGAGAACCCACCTACGAAACAGTACATCGGTTAGCAATAGAACTGAACAAGAGTACGAAGTCAATAATTGGTAAGCTATCAAAAGAGGGAGTATATCAGAAAGCGGTATATACTAGTAAAACCGGAGAGACTCCTGTGACCAAAGCAGAGTTAGTATCCTCTATAGCAGAGAACCTAGGCTTAGAACTTGAAGACGTTGCGGGGTTGGAAAAGAGTCCAAAAGGTGCACTAAAAACCCTTGAAAGAGCTACGGGGTCATAAAAGACTAAAAAGACTAAAAAGTAAAAGAAGGTGCCTCGGAAACGAGGTATTTTTTTTGGCTAAAATAAACCTAACAAGATTGCCCTCCCACTAGTATAATCAGGAATAATTGGGGATAACCCTCATAAAAGAACTTAAAAATGCCCAGAAAAAAACGAGTCGCACGCAATTGTGGACTTTTTTCGGGGCTTAAATAAAAAATAGAGTTGTACCAAAAGGATGTTTATAGCAGGTCAGAACGACCGTGAGGTTGACGTTTAAGTCATGTTGAATTATCGTAGTCATCAAGAATTAGTCAGTGACTCTCTTGTTGATGAGCAGAATATGTATTAATGATGATCTATAATAATCAGTTTAATCAGAGATAACACCAGTAGAAGCCCTTACTCTTACGTTTCAGGGCTTCCTGTAACATTGTCTCTATTAAAACAATTATTATCTTGTTGAGAAGAAGTATTGATTGACTTTGTTTTTGATCGCTGTCACACAATATGTGTTTATTTTATCATACTTTTTAAGATCTGTATAGTACTATTTTTGCTCACCTTAAAGGGTCTTCGCCTTTCGAAGAAGTAGGAAAACGTAGCTGATTCTTATAAAATTATTTTCTAGAAGGAGGAAAAGAGGGCTTTCACCCTCCTCATCTCTGACCACATAATGCTACTAGAAAAGCTACCATACATCCTAGTGTTATCATGCCCTTGCTGCCAATACACTTGGATAAGCAGTACTATTAGCACTGTCCTTATGCAATCTGAGCACTTCCTCAACATCAACCTCTCGCTGAGAGATCCTCACCTTGCCAAGATGATCAGAGGAGAACTCTAGCAAGTCATCGGTATTACAAACAGGGTTAGCAACCCCTTCATGCACCTCAATCACATAACGAAAGAGGAATGTTTCTACTTCTTCTACCAAAATCATTTTCATACTGTTTCTCCCTTAATAATTCTTAGTTGTGCTGCCTCATCTACATAGGCAGCATATTCACAGCTAACACACCTTGATCGAGGGGACAGTTCATAGCTTGGTCTATCACACTGAATACAGTTGATAAACTTAACCTTGAACTGATCCTCTACCGCCGCCATGATAGCATCTCGCATAATCATACATCATAGACATAAGGAGTGAGATCAGGCTCTTCATAGCCTTCACCTTTCATAATCTTACCGTCTTCACGGTAGATAGGCTTACCATCTGGGCCTAGCTTGGTCATATTGCTACGGTGAACTTCGTGAAAACACTCGTCAACATCAATCCCACAAGCATGAGCTGTTCCATAGACAACGTACAGAATATCTGTAAGAGCGTCTGCAATCTCCAGTAAATCTCTCTTAGCCAAACCATCCCGTAACTCCTGTACTTCTTCATCAATTAATGCTAGCCGAAGCGATGATGTTTCAATGCTTGGCAACGTAGGGTAGATTAGAACTTCTTGACCGAATGCGTCCATGAAGTCTCCTACCTTCTCAAAATTACTTACTTCCATTTTTGTTCCTTACTTTTATTTTGTTTAGATATTATATATGGCTTAACCTGCATTGTCAAGAAATATCTTCTAAGTCGCTGCGGGGTAGCAGAAGTTTTGCTAGCTCTCTATCTTCCTCGGTATCATCAGACTCATCAGGAAATTCCACTATGAAAGCTGATCCTGCTTTTGTCCAGTACTCAGGTATCTCTGCCTTTCCAACAGGGGAAACTTTGTAAATTTGTAGCTCGTCCCTGTCCTCATGCACACTCCGCCATCCTTGCATCATAACCTTAATAGTTGGTTTTGGCATTTCTTCTAGCTCACTTTCCGAAGTGCTAAAAGTAAACATGGTGGGCAAACCTGGACGAGTATCCCCTCCGTAGCGGTAACCTCCTCTGTCTTGTGCTACAGTAATGAACTTAACGTACCGTTCAAACTGCTCGTCTGTGTATTGCTTTTGCATTTTTGGTTTTCCTTGTTGTATTGCTTTAAAAAACATATTATAGATTTCCACTTAGCCTTTCCATTATACTTCTCCTCTCAGAATCTGTAAATAGACGCCAATTAGATATCTCCGCTAAAGTTCTTCCGCATCCTTTACATTTATCTTCCAAGATGCGGCACTCTTTTCTGCAAGGGGATTCAATCCCAGAGGTTGTTATAGTATTTCCCAAATAAACGAAAACCGTTGGCTACTCTATCAGTTTCTACGTCGTGAAATTCCTCTCCGACTTTTGAATTAAAAGCATAGATCATCTCTCCCAACGCCCAATTCCAAGCCTCTTCACTAGCGTCCCAAACATCCTCAGACTGCGAAATACCTTCTGGCAGATCCTCCTGCTCGATACGAGGTACAATATGCTGCTTTCTTTGCAGTTGTATTAGCATAGGAAGTATAACATGTGATAGAGTAATATCCATGCTATGTGTATCCCAGGGATCAATCCTAACTTTAATCTTAGGCTCTTCCTGAAATTTGATCAAACCAATATGATGATACCATCTATATACAGGGTAGTTACCAATACTTACTTTCATAATAAATCCATGTCAAAATATTCTTGTCTACAGTTTTCACAGGTTATGTACTTTTCTACAAACTCGTCCAGCTCTGCTGCCTTTAAATAAGGTAAGTGTATCCCTGTGAAACATGTCCGATGTTCCTCTGAGCCACAGTAAGGATGCCCTGCGTGCACTCCTGTCATTGTTATATGTGTTGTTTTCATCATAGTACCTCCTCCTCTAGTGCATAGATCATTAGACAGTGTGCCTGACAATTCTGTTGTAGTTCTTGTATTTCGTGCACAAGCACTACAACAACACTCAGAAGCACTAAAAAAGTACCTACGATTAGTATGCTTGCCATAGTATCATTTCTCATGCTACCTCCTGCTTCCAAAATACATCAACCAGTACCTTCTCCAGAGAGTAGGCTTCAATTTCCCAAGGTTGATCTACATATGCACAATCTTGGTAGTCAATGCCGTTCCATAAGTAATTATCACTGTTCATTTTACCACGAATAAACTGACTGGCATGTACTAGCTCGTGTGCTATATTAGATGCTAGCTCTTGATCGCAATAAGGAGCAGTATCGCCACACTCAAAAGAGTAATTCTCAGAGAGAGTGATTTCTACATGCTTTGTATCGCCATCACAAAGACCTGCAGTGTTGCCCGCTAGTTCCTTCACATAATCAAACTCAATAAGAGCCTCATGTGGAGCACCTTCCGGAAACAAGGAGTTTATAACATCGTCAATAAACGTGTCAAACTTAGTATTTTCATTATAGTATCTAATCATTTCTGTTCCTTTAGTTTATATAAATATTATACGCCTCTTTGGAGCGGGTTGTCAATAACTAAATCTCTCTTCCTTAAAAATCTCCGAAGTCATCTTTGTCGTCATGAAGTAAATAACATCCTATCACTACGATCAATACTACTATTATTTCTGTTGTTGTCATATCTTTTTCCTCTTTATAAATCTATAACTACGTTTGCGAAGATACGAAACTTGGTTACGTATCGCGGTTTCTGTACGCCCAGGAATTAGCTCCATCAATTCTTCTAAGGGAATATTGAAGTAGTGAAGCGCAAGTAGTTTGCGTTCTTCTATCGTCCAAGGCTTCTTTTTATATATTTTCATGGGGTTATTATATTCCAAAACGTGCATTTTGTCAAGAACTATTTTAAAAGGATACTAACTAAAAATTATTCTTGACATGAAGGTTAGTTTCGTGTATAATTCACAAATATTAAGTTAGAAATTTATTAAAGAAAAACGCATTTAACTCTTGACAAGATGCTAAGGAGCGCGTTATAATATATTTCAAGAATCATAGGAGACAAGATAATGGAAGCAATGGATATAGGTATATTTATATTTTGCTTAATTGGGAGCGGGCTAACATGTCATGCTCTCGGTAGGAGAGAAGGAATTGAATCAACAATAGAACATCTCGTAGACGAAGGTCTGCTAGAGTTCGAAGAAGACTAAACATTACTCACATAAAACAGGATTAGAATAATGCCAACAAAATTTAAAGAATCAATGACAGTAGTTATAGACCGAAAAAAGAAGCAGTACAAGACTGTTAACTACTTTATGAGCGGTGTAAGCACAAAAGAACTATTAGCTGCTCTCGAAAGCACCAGCACACTTCCTAAAAAGAAGACTAAGATTCGGAATGAGCTAGTCAAAAGGAAAGTTATTTAATGCACGTAAAGGTATGGAGTAAAGAGCATTGCCCTTATTGCGTTATGGCAGTAAAGGCATGTGACCAGTTATCAGATATCTTAGACGACTTTGAGTACGAAGTGGTAAAGCTAGGTGTAGATTTTGAAGTAGAAGACTTCACCAATGAATTTATGTACGCTAAAAGTCTACCACAAATTAAGGTAGACGGAAGACACGTAGGTGGGTGGTCTCCTTTCAAAGAGATCGTTACCACTGAAATACGTAATTATGATGGCAATATAGGCTCGCCAACTAAATAAATTAAGAAGCCTAAAGCAAGAAGGAGAAAATAAGTGAACAAAGATAGAGTAGCAGTATGCTACTTATGTGACTTGGTTACAGCACTTTGCTGTATAACAATACCATTTCTAATGATATACATATCAGCAACAGCAACGATCTAGGAGAATATAGATGAACAAAGTACAAGTACAAGCACAGTTAGCAACAGATGAAGGTACCATATACGAAGTCTATCTAGACCACTTAGGCTATGCTACTTTTGGTATTGGACATTTAATACTAGAAAAAGATGCTGAGTATGGTTGGGAAGTTGGGACTTCTGTCTCTGAAGAGAGAGTTACAGAAGCCTTCCAAGCAGACTTAAATATTGCTATTGACGAGTGTGAAGTGTTATACGATAAGTGGGAATCATTCCCAGGAGAAGTCCAAGAGATACTAGTGAATATGCTATTCAATCTTGGAAGACCTAGACTAAGTAAGTTTAAAAACTTCAAGAAAGCACTAGATTCAGGCGACTGGAAAACTGCTGGCGTAGAAGGCAGAGACTCTGCTTGGTATCGTCAAGTAGGTAACAGAGCCGAACGTCTCATGGTGCGTATGGAAAACGTGAGTTAGATGTCAAAATTACTAGCAGGTATAATAGTGGCTATGGGTGTTTCAGGATACATGTACTATCAATTAAGTATAGTACCAATGAAGAATGAAATAATAGAATTGACCCGTGTCACTATGGCTCAAGAGCTTAGAAATCAAGAGCAGTTAGATACAATAGCAGCTATAAAGGACAGCTTTGAGATTGCAGGTAAAGCCTTGCAAGGAATGCAAGTAAGGAATCAACAATACGAAGACCAAATGTCTGAGTATCTTGATGTATTTAGACGACATAATGTATCTAAACTAGCCAGTGCTAAACCTGGCCTACTAGAAAAGCGCGTCAATGCGGGTACAAAGGAGGTATTTGATGCTATTTCAGAAGACAGTGTTAGGATTAGTCGTCTTAACGATTAGTAGTTGTAGTTTAATACCACAGCCACCAAGAGAAGTTAAGATTGTAACTAAGCCTGTTCAGATTGCTATAATACAACCCGTACTGCCTAGGTCTATCAAACTAAGAGAACCTAAGTGGTACGTTGTATCTGATGCAAAGATTATAGAGCCGTGTATTAAAGACCCTGAGACTAAAAAACGTGACTGCAAGCTAGGAAAGGAGGATCAATATCCTGAAGGCTACAGCTATCTTGACAGATTTTTAGATAGCATAAAAAAGAAGAATGGAGGAGATATTGTATTCACGGCTATGACTATAGCTGACTATGAGTTAATGGCTCATAACACCCAAGAGATTAGAAGATATATAAATCAACTTGGAGAAGTAATAATCTACTATCGAGAAGTAACTATACCAAAAGAAAAGGAGTAATAGTGAAATACCAAGTAGTAAAAGACTTTCTACCTGCGGATGTAGCAAAAGGTCTTGCAGATTACATTTACTTTTCACAGGCAGCTAATTGGAACTACTACTATAAGTTTGGAGAACAAGAAAAGCCTCGCTATATAGAAAATACTATAGCGGGATTGCAGGATAAAATAGATACTCAAAGACTTTTGCGAGAAAGCCTTGCAGAAGGACACTTTACTTACAGATTAAAAAGACTTACAAAATGTAAGGAAGAGTCTTGCAGTTGTGTTATGTGCCTGTTTAGAGAAGATGTGCTAAGCAGCCCAGATTTCCTACAGTTTATAGGACAGTTAGCAGGTATAGACAACCTAGAATTAGTAGAAGACTTTGCAAGTGTGTATGGGCAGGGAGACTTTTTAAGTATTCATCCTGATCCTAACTTTGATGTTGCTTTTATATTTAATCTTACACAAGAGTGGAAATATGAGTACGGAGGTTGTTTAACTGTGTTCGACAACAAAGAAGAACCTCCGAAAGTAATTTTTCCAGAATATAACTCCTTAGTGCTTTTGTACTTGGGAGACGGGGGAATAGATCATTATATTAGTGAGGTATCTTCTTTAGCTCCTAACTCCCGTATTGCTATCAGCGGTTGGTTTAACGCACCCAAGAAAAGTTCTTGACATTGTATCTGACTTTTAGTATAATACTTATTCAATTTTAGGAGAACACCATTAATCTTTTTTACTTAGACGAAGACCTCGATAAGTCTGCAGAATATCATGTTGACAAACACGTTAACAAGATGATTCTTGAAGCCGCACAGCTTATATGTACTAATCTCTGGATAGATCATCTATTCGGAT
>Ga0307993_1000941_pt1 | contig 9949 bp, 10 predicted proteins | sample EllFjometagen260_FD_203163 | JGI IMG/M metagenome (GOLD analysis project Ga0307993, IMG submission 203163) | Marine microbial communities from Ellis Fjord, Antarctic Ocean - #260 | ecosystem: Environmental > Aquatic > Marine > Unclassified | place: Southern Ocean | collected 2014-11-02 | reverse complement strand
TTTATGATGATACTGGAAATGATTCTGTAAGGCATTTTAGCGTAAAATTACTCCTAAATAATAAAATCATTTCTAAAGGAAGAGCCACTTCTAAAAAGAAAGCTGAAGAAATTGCTTCAAAAAGAGCCTACTTTGCATTTCAACATGAAATTTCTTAAACTCACTATAACGTTATAGTTTTTTTTTAATATTAACCAAGTTAAGATGTTAAAATATACTTATCTTAGCTAATCATATTAACTCTTTGGATATGCAAATACATTCGTTAGATTTAGTTGATGATTATTCATTAATTGGCATTCACAGTTCTGAAGAGGATTATAAATTGGCTTATTTACTTAATTTTCATTTAAACACCAAATTTACCAAGTCAGATGTTGACTTAGATTTTAAAAATATAAATGCCTCATTCCCTATTTTTGAATTTATTGATAAAAAAAATCAATTAGCAAATTATTTGATTTCTAATAAGTGTATCGGAAATACAAGTGCAAATACTGGCATAAATTTGTTTTCAAAAAACGAATTTTTCAGTTCTACATCTTATCTAATATCCGAAAAGAAAAATATAGATTATTTTATAAAAATTGAGGGAGATGTGTCTAGTGTTGAGCTATTTAAAACTATTGAAAAACTCAATAAAATAAACCAAATCGTTGCTTCTTATAAAATTAACCCAAACAAATTAAACTCGAAAGACTTTTTAATATTTTAATTTATGCAATTACTTAAAAAAACAAAAATCGTTGCCACTTTAGGCCCTGCTTGTAGTAAAAAAGAGGTTATCAAAAATATGGTTCTCGCGGGAGTCAATGTTTTTAGAATTAACTTTTCTCATGCATCTTATGATGATGTTGCTAAAAGTATAAAAACTATTAGAGAAATAAACGTAGAAACAGGTATTTATACTGCAATATTAGCCGATTTACAAGGCCCTAAACTAAGAGTGGGTGTAATGAAAGAGGCTCTTTTGAAAAAAGGAGATATATTCACTTTTACTACAGAAGAATGTGTTGGAAATAATAAAATGGCTTATATGACATATCAAAGTTTCCCTCAAGATGTAAAAGCAGGAGAGCAAATTTTGGTTGATGATGGGAAATTATTATTTGAAGTTATAAAATCTGATAATAAAAAAAATGTGACTGCTAAAGTCATAAGAGGTGGTGAATTAAAATCAAAAAAGGGAGTAAACCTGCCTAATACCAATATTTCACAACCTGCACTAACTGAAAAAGATATAAATGATGCAATTTTTGCAATTGGTCAAGAAGTAGATTGGATGGCGCTGTCTTTTGTAAGAACTGGAGAGGATTTGAAAATGTTACACGATTTAATTAAAAAACATTCAAAACATAAAATTCCTGTAATTGCTAAAATTGAAAAGCCAGAAGCCGTAAAAAATATTGATGATCTTATCCCATATTCTGATGGATTTATGGTCGCTCGTGGAGATTTGGGTGTGGAAATTCCAATGAATGAAGTTCCTTTGATTCAAAAAAAGATTGTGTTGCGTGCTAAACAAGCAAGAATTCCTGTAATTATTGCAACTCAAATGATGGAGTCAATGATTACAAGTCTTGTTCCTACAAGAGCAGAAGTTAATGACGTTGCAAATTCAATTATGGATGGTGCAGATGCTGTAATGCTTTCTGGAGAAACATCAGTTGGTATGGATCCTTTGAATGTGATTGAACATATGACGAAAATTATTGCAAGCGTTGAAGACTCACCATTAATTACTGTGCCAATAAAACCACCACATGTAAAAACGGTAAGATATATTTCAAAATCAATTTGTTATCACGCTGCCAATATGGCTAATGATATTGATGCTAAAGTAATTTCAACACTTACCAATAGTGGTTATACTGCATTTCAGGTTTCTGCTTGGAGACCAAAAGCACACATATTGGCATTTACTTCAAATAAAAGAATTTTAACGATGTTGAATTTACTTTGGGGAGTTGAAGCATTTTATTATAGTAATTTAGTAAATACAGACACTACAATTAAAGAAATAAATCAATTAGCAATTGATAAGGGATTTTTAGAAAAGAATGATTATGCGATTAATCTTACATCTATGCCTGTAAAGGAAAAGGGTATGGTAAATACACTGCGATTGACACAATTATAGTTTTTAATTTTTCTTATTATTTGGTTAGTTCGTTTAGAGATAATCAATATATTAGGTTAGACTTATTCTAAAATTTAGTATTTTTAACTTAAACTTGATACTATGCCTATAAAAAATTTTAGAGCACCTCAAAAGAAAGCGGAAAAACCATCTGGAAGTCCAATTTTAGTGTCCGATTATATGACCACAAACTTAATCACGTTTAAACCAGATCAATCGGTAATGGAGGTGATGGATTCTTTGATAAAGAATAGAATTTCTGGTGGACCAGTTGTTAATAATAATGGAGAGTTAATTGGTATTATTTCTGAAGGCGATTGTATTAAGCAGATTTCTGAAAGTCGCTACTTTAATATGCCAATGGCTGAAACAACCGTTGAAAACCATATGGTAAAAAATGTTGATGTAATAGATGGAAATATGAATATTTTTGATGCAGCTAATCTGTTTTTAAAATCAAAGAGACGTCGTTTTCCAATTATTCAAGACGGAAAGTTAATTGGTCAAATTAGCCAAAAAGATATTTTAAAAGCCGCACTGGAACAAAAAGGAAATACGTGGTAGTTATTCTCTTTTAATCAATAAATAATAATCATTTTCTAACGCAAGATACCCTTGATCGTATACATAAAAATAGGTGTTACCTGTTTTGGTTGTATAAATAGAAGTAAATGTATTAAAGTCAAAATTGTTACTTAACAACTTTACTCGAGTTACTTTAGTCTTTCCTGTTTTATTAATATTTACAAGTGTTTTATAGTTTTTACGAAGCCTATAATTCACATTCCTAATCATATTCTTACTTTCTTTATCTACTTTATTATTGTATGTGTTTCTACAATAATCTGAACAAAATTTCTTGTCAATTCTACCCTTAAAAGGTTCTTGACATTCAAGACATTTTTGAATTTCCATAGCGTTATATTTTCAATTATTTAACTGCCAATATAGGGAAAATATTCGAATGTTGTCGTTTACAGTCAATTACAACCGAAAGTAACCGTTTAACAACCAATAAACATTAAACCCTCTCCTCATCTTTGCAGTGTCAAACGAATTGGCAACTAAAATAATTATTAAAAATTTAAAAACTTATCTTATGAGTACGTTAAGAAACAAAGTACAGTTAATTGGAAACTTAGGAAACAATCCAGAAATCATCACTTTAGATAGTGGTAAAAAACTAGCGAAATTTTCTATTGCTACAAATGAATCTTTTAAAAATGCCGACGGAGAAAAGGTGCAAAACACACAATGGCACAATGTTGTTGCATGGAATGCAACTGCAGAAATTGTAGAAAAATATTTGGAGAAAGGAAAAGAAATTGCAATTGAAGGTAAATTAACATCTAGATCTTATGATGATAAAGATGGTAACAAAAGATATGTGACAGAAATCGTTTGTAACGAATTACTAATGCTTGGTGGAAAATAGGTGTGAAAAAAGACATCAAAGGGAGCGCAGATTTGTGTTCCCTTTTTCTTTTGTTTATCTAAAACAGATTATCTATTCGATTCTTTTGTATTGCTTGTTTTGCGATGACAAAAAGTAGTTGTGTGTGTTTATTAAAATACGCAAAACGCTTATCAGTCGTATAGCCTTTATAATATCTATAATAAATTTGCTGTGCTATTACTGAGAGTTTAAACAATCCATATACATAATAAAACACCAAATTATGAATTGGTCTTCCGCTCTTTTTACTGTATTGTTCTACTATTTCTAATCTACTTGGGTTTCCTTCAAAAACTGTAGGACTTGGCAATCCTTTTTTAAGCATATCCATATCAGAATCTGTAAGCCAATAAGATAGCGATGTCCCTAAATCCATCAATGGATCTCCAATGGTACACATTTCCCAATCTAAGATAGTGTTGATTTCTGTCCAAGAATCATCTTTAAACATCACATTATCATACTTAAAATCATTGTGAATCAAACTACTCGAACTTTCTTTCGGTTGATTGTTTTGTAACCATTTCATCACAAATTCTGATTCTAAAATTTCATCTGTTTGTGCTTTTAAATATTGCTTTGTCCAGTTGGTAACTTGTCGCTCTACATAACCTTCCGGTTTTCCTAAATCTGCAAGTCTCGCCTTTTTATAATCTACATTATGTAAATCTACATATGTATCAAGCCAAGTGTTAGAAATAGTTTTAAATCCGACTGGAGAAATGGCTCTTCTTTTTGCTTCTTGATAGTCTAAAATAATTCCGTTTGCCTTTTCCATTATATAAAATGGTGCGCCAATGACTGATTCATCATCAGTAAAAGAATACACCTTTGGAATCTTTGTAAACTCAATATATAAATTAGACAATACTTTGAATTCACGACTCATATCGTGTCCTCTCTTTACGGCTCCAAAAGGAGGTCTTCTCAAGACGTATTCTTTGTTTTCTATCAGTAATAAATAGGTGAGATTTGAAAACCCACCAGAAAATCTTCGAATTTCAAGCGTGCTTTTGATATCATTAATTAATTCACAATCGTGTAAATATTGCTTTAAACTACCTAATGGTAAAGATTCCTCTTTACTTACCGCAACTGTTGTGTCGTCTAACATATTGTATTAAAAAATTAACTAAACGCTTTTATCGTTCTTTTCCCCAACTGATACATATGTACTTCGTCTGGTCCATCGGCATATTTTAGCATTCTACCGTACAAATAAAATTGTGACAAAGGAACGTCTTGAGAAACTCCTTTTGCACCATAAATTTGCATCGCTCTATCAACAACTTTTAACAGCATGTTTGGCGATACAATTTTAATCATTGCTATAATATCTGTTGCTGCTTTATTGCCAACAGTATCCATCATATATGCTGCTTTTAATGTCAATAGTCGTGCTTGTTCAATCTCACATTTAGATTTTGCTACATCTTGACGAATACTACTATACTCTTGTAATTGTTTCCCAAAAGTGGTTCTTTCTGTAGCGCGCTTACACATCATTTCTAATGAGCGTTCTGCCATCCCTATCATACGCATACAATGATGAATTCTTCCAGGACCTAGACGTCCTTGTGCTATTTCAAAACCTCTACCTTCGCCTAACAATATGTTTTCTATAGGAACTCTAACATCCTTTAAAAGTATTTCTGCATGACCTTCTGGTGAATCAAAATTTCCTAAAACAGACAACGGACGAACAATCGTTAGCCCTTTAGTATCCATAGGGACTACAATCATACTCTGTTGCGTATATCTTGATGCATTTGGATCTGTTTTCCCCATCACAATAGCAACTTTGCATGCAGCGTTCATTCCTCCTGATGTAAACCATTTTCTACCGTTAATCACATACTCATCTCCATCTCTAACGATTGAAGTTTCAATATTTGTAGCATCTGAAGAAGCAACTTGAGGTTCGGTCATTAAAAAAGCAGAACGAATCGTTCCGTTCATCAATGGTTTTAACCATTTTTCTTGTTGTTCTGGAGTCCCATATTTTGCAAAAACCTCCATGTTTCCAGTATCTGGAGCCGAACAGTTAAAAACTTCTGAACACCAAGGAATTCTTCCCATTAATTCTGCAATTGCAGCATATTCAAGATTCGTTAATCCTGGACTAAATTCTCCATAATTCTTTGGAAGAAATAAATTCCACAATCCTGCTTCTTTGGCTTTTTCTTTTAACGCTTCAACCGCTGGATGTAACGTCCAGAAATTTTCAGGATTTGAATTATACATACTTATCTCTTGCTCTATTGGGTAGAGATGTATATCCATAAAATCTTGCACTTTTTGCAACAATTCTTTTACTTTATCTGTATGTTCAAAATTCATTTTAAAAAGTTTTTATCCTGATATTAAATAACCTCCATCTGCAACTTGTAGGCTTCCTGTAATATAACTTCCTGCTTCAGAAGCCAATAAAAGCGCTACACTTGCTATTTCTTCTGATTGTCCCATTCTGCTGAGTGGTAATTTTTTATTGATGTGTCCCATCACTTTATCGTCTGTCCAAAGTGCTGCACTAAATTTCGTTTGTATCAATCCAGGACAAATTGCATTTGCACGAATATTGTGTCGTCCCCATTCTTTTGCTTGGTTTTTTGTAAGCATTGAGATTGCTGCTTTACTGGTAGAATACAATCCAAGTCCATAACCTGGAATTTCACCTTCAATAGAACTAATATTAATGATGCTTCCTCCACCTCTAGACCTCATACTTTCTAAGCATTTATTTGCCAAATCCCAAGGCGCTTTCACATTGATATTCATGATTTTATCAAATGCATCTAACGGAGCATCTTCAATCGGTCCATATACAGGATTCGTAGCTGCATTGTTTACCAAAATGTCAATTCCTCCACATTGAGCAATCGTTTTTTCTACCAATTCCTTTCTGCTTTCTATATCGCCAACGTGACAAGAAATAGCAATTGCTTTTAAGCCTAAGGCTTTAAATTCAGCAACAACTTCTTCACAAGCATCTTGCTTTCTGCTACTTATTACAACTGTTGCTCCACATTCGGCAAATGCTTTGGCTGTCGCCTTACCAATTCCTTTTGAAGAACCTGTAATAATGGCAACTTTCCCATCTAAATTAAATCTATCTTTTATTATACTCATCTGATCTGTTGTTTTTACGTTAAAAAATCTGGATTTCTATATGCTGGTTTTGGATATTTATAAAAACCTTCTCCTGTTTTCATTCCTAATTTCTTATCGTCTATAAAGTGTTTTTTGTAGTATGCTACTCTTGCCTTTCCTGCTTTATCTCCAGTTCTCTCACTCCACAATTTTTCGACATTATAAACAGTTTCTAATCCAATCATATCCATAATTGCACAAGGTCCCATTTTGGTTCCTGATGTAATCATCCATGTTTTATCAATTGTTTCAAAATCTGCAACTTCTTTAACCAATAAATCCCCTGCAGCAAACAACAAAGGTCCTAACAAAGAATTTATAACATAGCCATGTTGCTCTTTGTAAATTGGTATTGGAACCATTCCTATTTCTTTCGAAAATTCTACAACTCTATCAAAATACTTAGCGTCGGTTGTTGCATGTCCCATAACTTCACCAATATTGGCATCCCAAATCCAGTTTGCAAAATGCAGTGCAAGAAATTTTTCTGGACGCCCAGTTTCTTCTGCATATTGACTTGGTAACATGGTCGAAGAGTTGGTTGTAAAAATTGTTTTTTCAGGGGCTAGCTTTGATAATTCAACATAAAAAGTCTTTTTTATCTCAAGATTTTCAGGAATTGATTCACTTACTAAATCTGCACTTTTTACTGCTTCGGCTAAATTGGTTGTATAACTCAATCGAGAGAACGTTTCATCTATTTCTTGTTGTGAAACGCCACGAGTTGCCATAAATAGCTGTGCAAATTGTTGATGAAATTGCTTGCCTCGCTCAAGACCTTTGTCAAAAGCATCATAAACAGTTACATGAAACCCTTTAAAAGCAGTTTGCCAAGCAATTTGGGAACCTAATGTTCCTGCTCCTGCAATCGTTACGTTTTTTATTGTCATTTTTATTCTCTTTTATGTATTAGAACATCTCTTTAGAAGCCAAAATTGTCAGTTCTTCTGTGTTCATTATTGTTTTTGCCAATCCTCTTGTTCTTGTCATTTCATAAGTGTAGAAAAATTTCATCGTATGAATTTTACTTTCATAGAATTCATTCAATTGAGTTCCGCTTTCATCTTTAAGTAGTTGTTTTGCAGTAGTTGCAGTTTTCAACCATTGCCATCCTATAACAATTGTGCCAAAGAAATCCATAAACACGGTTGCATCGGCAAGAAAACGTTCATAATTTCCTTTCATAGCATGAGGCATTAATGTACCAATTACTTTTTGTACCAAACTAAGATTTTCTAATAATGTGTTTGCATACGGTTGTAATTCATCAAAAGCAGCAGCGGTTTTAATAGTTTCTTGAATTTCAACAGCCAATAATTCTAATGCCTTTCCGTTTTTTGCTGTAATTTTTCTTCCTAATAAATCCAATGATTGTATTCCTGTCGTTCCTTCATACAGCGCAATAATTCTAATATCTCTATAGTATTGTTGTGGCATAAAATCAAAACAGAACCCATATCCTCCCAGAATTTGTACAGCATTACTTGTTGATTCTATTCCTTTTTCTGCTGAATATGTTTTTGAAATTGGTGTTAACAACTCTAATAATAAATGATATTTTTCTTTCTCTTCTTCTGATGTACTTGTGATTTCTTTATCACAATAGTTTGCTGTCTGTAACGTCAAACTCAATGAACCTTCAACAATTGCTTTTTGACTAAATAGCAACCTTTTTATGTCTGGATGATTGATAATTAACGTTTGCCCTTCTGTTGTATCTTTCTGACCAGAACTATTTAATTTTCTTCCTTGCGGACGTTCATTTGCATATTTTAATGAAGAATAATATGCTGCAGAAGCAATTGCTGTTCCCATTCTTCCTGTTGCAATTCGCGCTTCATTCATCATTTGAAACATATAGGATAAGCCTTTGTTGGGCTCACCTAAAAGCCAACCTCTACAATCCTCATTATCCCCAAAAACGATATGCGTTGTACAATATCCTTTTTGCCCCATTTTATCAAATTCGCCAACAATAGCAGCATCATTATAGGTGAGTTCATCATTTACTGCTGGACGGTTTTTGGGTACAACAAATAACGAAACTCCTTTTGTTCCTTTTGGAGCGCCATCAATTCGTGCTAAAACTAAATGCACAAAATTGCTTGAAAACTGATGATCTCCTGCTGAAATAAATATTTTTTGTCCTTTGATTAAATGATACTCCTTATCTGTTGGAGATGCAGTTGTTGCAACATCAGAAAGCGAACTTCCTGCTTGTGGCTCTGTCAAACACATAGTTCCTCCCCAAGTCAAATCAAGCATTTTGGGTACGTATGTGTCTTTTAATTTTTGACTTCCAAAGGAAAGAATCAAATTTGCAGAACCTGCCGTTAACCCAAAATATCCTGGAACATGGTTATTTGCTGCTTCCATAATAAAGTATGCAGCATGAAAAAACATAGAAGGTAATTGCATTCCTCCATCATCATAATCAAAACCAGCACCAACAACTCCTAATTCTCCTCCACCTTTTATGATGTGCTCAAATTGTGGGTGTACGTTTATCTTACCATCTTTAAAATAGGATGGCTTTTCATCCATCTCTTTTATAAAAGGAAATAAAGTTTTGTCTGAAAAAGTCTTAATAGAATCAATAAAAATATCTAAAGCCGTTTTATCATAATCAGCAAAACGCTCTTTAGTTAATAACTCTTCTGCTTGGTGGACATTATATAATAAGAATTTTAATGTGTCTATAGATACGTATTCGTTCATTTTTAGATTTTAAAAGTATAAATATAAGAATAATCTATATTCAGTCTAAAAAATTACTCTTAAAGGTGTTGTTGTGGATACAGTAAACTCAGACTCTTACCGTTTTTATCAATCTTTCAAGATTAGATAAATGCTGGTTTTTTCATCAAATAAGAATTTGTTGAAAACAAAAAAGAGTGTCAATTGACACTCTTTTTTTATATAAAATTTTTTTAATTAACTCACACTCTCACCATTCTTAACATCTCTTTCCGACTCAATGAATGCTAGTTTTCCATCTTGTGTGTCGGTCATTAAAATCATCCCTTGACTTTCTACACCACGAATTTTTCTTGGAGCAAGATTCACCAAAACACTTACTTGTTTTCCAATAATATCTTCTGGATTGAAACTTTCTGCAATTCCCGAAACAATTGTACGAACATCTAAACCAACATCAACTTTTAATTGTAGTAGTTTTTTAGTTTTAGGAACTTTAATAGCCT
>Ga0307993_1000938_pt1 | contig 9960 bp, 21 predicted proteins | sample EllFjometagen260_FD_203163 | JGI IMG/M metagenome (GOLD analysis project Ga0307993, IMG submission 203163) | Marine microbial communities from Ellis Fjord, Antarctic Ocean - #260 | ecosystem: Environmental > Aquatic > Marine > Unclassified | place: Southern Ocean | collected 2014-11-02 | reverse complement strand
AACTCATGTCCACATTCTGGGCACATAGTTTCTATGAATTTTCTTTCTGTTCCTTTTTGAAATGTACTCCCGATGTTATCTGCTCCCTTTTCAATATCAGCATCAGTTACTTCTTTGTCCGATTGGCTAGGAAACATTACAGGTTTAAACTCTGTATTCTCAATTTTATTTTCCCACACACCTAAACCCCATTCATTTAGTTTATTCGACTTCCAGTCATTAGCTAAGATGTCCCAGTCCCATTCTCCAAAGCTTACATTATCTTTAATAATGAATTGCTCTATCTGTTCTTCTGTAAGGTTCTCTGCTCGTATAACTGGTATTTCTTTTAGCCCAATCTCTTTACAGGCTAGGTATCGCATATTGCCTCCTATAATGCCGCCTTCTGCATTTACAACTATCGGTCTTAGGTTTAACATTTCAGGGAAATCTTTAATACTATTGACTAGCTTTTTAAACTCTGCCTCTTTGATCGTTCTCGGGTTTGTAGGATTTGAAAAAACCTCTGTTATTTTTACTTTCTCAATCATGTCTTTATTTATTTATTTGTTCTTGTAATTTTTTCTCTAGCCTTTTGCACTTCTTTTCTAGGTAGTCGATCTTATTGATTTCGTCGTAATCTGAGTATGGCTCAAATACGAAAGATTTTTGTAACTGATCTAAAACAGGGTTCTGCTTTTTATAGTCATCATATTTCTTATAGCTGTGCATTACGTTTGCCATGTTTATCTTCTTGCCGTTACGATCATAAAACAAGACTATATTTTTCCATCTCATTTTTAGTTTGTCCCTTAGCAAGTAAGTTAGCAAAGCCCTAACCTCAACGACTCTTCGCTCTCGGTTATCTGTAAAGACATCGATCCCTGAAAGCTCAGAGATCTTATCTGCTATGTTTATTGGTTTTAAATTATTTACCATATTTCTTATATAAATCTGTTAAGTATCTTGTTTGATCTTTAGCGTTTGAATAGTGTTCTAAGTAATGTTTTTTGTTTATTTTTTCTATTATTTTGTAGTCTAAGCCGTTAAACTGATAGTCTAATGTTTTTAATATCCTGCTTATGTTTGCCGAATAAGAGTTAAACTTTTCGTTTTTATTGGTTGATAATACCTTAATGCAATTATATATCCTACAAGCCCTAGAAACGTCTGACTCAAATTCGTTTTGTTTTAGTCTAGTTAAAATATTGTTTTGTAAGCCTGATAATAATAGAGTTAAAATATTCGTTTTGCTAAATTTCTTTTTAGATTCAATATGCCAATCGTTACATATTTCTAAAGCCTCTATGCAATGTTTGTTTCCTGTAGCTGAGTTACGTTGAGCAAAATCGAATGCCGTCCATTTCTTACTTATTTGTAAGTCGTGTATGTTATCTTCTTTAAAATTAGATACAACATAATAGTCGATTGGTATTTCTAATTCTTTAGCTACTTGTAACCTGTGTTGACCGTCTATAATTCCGTGCTTATAGTTAACCATTATTGGTGTTTGTAGCCCGATTAATTCTACAGACTCTTTTATTCTTTTGACATTTTTAACGTCTAGGTGTCTGTTGCCAATAATTTTTGTAAATAGATTGTAATTTTTTGTTGATTTAATTTGTTGCTTGTTCATGTTTATTAATTTGTCCTAAGTTTTAGGAGGTTATAGCATTCCGAGTATTTCTCTTTTGCCTTACTTTTGTATTTCTCTTTAAATAGTTTATATAGTTTTTTTCTGTATTGAAACTCAGTCTCGCATTCTGCGTAATACTTTTCGCAAAACCTCTTGCCTTTACCTTTAAAGTAATTAACGTTATCTGCGGCATCCCCTGCGATCATCTGCTCGTAAAAATTATACATCGCCTGTTCTTCTGATATATCGTAGATCTCTTTATGCTTATAATGATAGTTATATAAGAGGCAAGGAAACTGTTTGTAATCTTTGTCGATGCTTACAATCATGACATTTGATCTGCCGATCTCTCCGCTTAGTTTTTTCCAATACTTAGCTACCATGTCATCTGTTTCTACGCCGTAACCGACTATGCTGTCGTATTGACTCTTAACGTAGTCGTGCATTTCAAATAATAATGGCGGTCGTTTGTATTCGCTTCGATTCTCTTTATACTTATTGCCGATAAAGTGCCTAAAATTGCCTCTAGATCCGTTAAACGTTATGACCTTTTCGATAGTGTACATCTCCTCTAGGGTGTTTACAATATTCATGTACTGTTCGTCAAATTTATTACGAGCTTCGCATAGATCTGTTTGATGGTAGTCATCTTCTGGCGTCTCTCTTTTCTTACAACAACTAGCATATACTAGACTGTCGGCGTCTACTAGCAAAATCATAAATCGTTTAGTTTTTCTAGAGTGCCTTCAAATAATGGTATCTCTTTTGTTTCTGTTTTATCCTCAGGATCTAGCTCTTTTAATTCGTCTTTTATTTTGTCTAAATACCACTCCTGCATTTTAGCGTTTTCCTTTACCACTTGGTTTATAATAAATGGTAGATCTTTAAATAGCTGATCGGTATTATAGACTAGCCATTTTGAATCGTCTAAATCGCCATACCCGATGTGCATTTCGCCGTCGGAGCAATATAAGTGATGCGTTTCATGTATATAAGTAAACTGGTTTTTCTCTGCTCTAGCTTCTAGCAAATCGCCTTCTAGCTCTGTGATCTTTTGTTGTAGTCGTTCTGTTGATGTCATCTGTCTGTTTTAATATTAATGTTTGCAAAGTTTCTTTGAGTCGTTTTTTTAATCTGATAGTTAATAATGATGTCAGTTATCTGCGGATCTTCGGCTCTTAGCTCTTCGATCGTTGTTTTTAATTGCATTAATTCTTTTGCTGTCATTATACCTCTTCTGTAAAAACCTCTTCTAGTTTAAAAATCCCGTTGTCTCCTGAGAACTGAATAGTTTTGCCGTCTGAGTAATTCTCTAATTTAATACTGCCGCCCTCCCAAAGCTCGATGTCTAGGTAAACTTCGTGGTGCTTGTCTTGTAACCAGTCCCACAATACTGATTCTAGATTTGATTGCTCTGTGTCGATAAGAACTAAAAAGCCTTGTCTGTCCTGAGATTGAAATAATGTTTTCATGTGTTCTGTTTTTAATTATACGCTAATATAATACAAAAAAGGTTACGATACAAAAAATTCAATAACTATTTTTTATTATTCCATATTACGTTTAGATCAGCTATCCATCTATTAATAAGTTTTGGGTTGCAAGTGCAGGGTTTATAAAACGAATGCTTTTGATATTCTGCGTGTAACTTGCATACCAAATCAAATTCGGCTCCGCTGATAACGTCCTTTGTTCCTTGTCGAAATACTGTCCATTTTTCATGATCTGCTTTTTTAAATTTTACCATCTTTTTATCTTTATGTTGTTTAGATCTTTTCTACGCTTGTCGCAGTTACATTTTGTGCCTTTAAATGCGTGATAGGTTTCTACTAAATATTTGATCCCTGTATATTTTGTTATGTAATAAATTATGTCTCCTAGTTTCATTTGAATTTTTTTAAAGTGTTTAACGGTATCTCATAGTAAGCTGATCCTTTGTTTCGTTTTATAGGGCATTTTACGACCTCCTTATGCTTTATAAATCCGACAATACTAACTACGTTCGGTTCTACAGTTTCGTTGTACTTAACGCCTATATATACATCCTTTGGTTTTCCTAGAACGGTGGCTACTTTTGGCATGATATGTTTAAAGTAATTTTTAGTAGCTGATTTTATTTCTACTTTTTTGGAATTAATAACCATATCGCAATCGTCGTATAAACCTGAGTCGTCTAATCCCTTGGCAGGTTTTTCTACATTGTAATTTTGCTCTAGCCATTTACCTGTTAGCATTTCACATACGACTCCTCGCCAAGCCTCGACGTCTGTATATCTATATTGACCTTCTTTTATTTGCTCAAAGGCTTTTATCTGGTCTCTTGCAAAGTCTTTATCTGTTTCTAATACGGGTATGTTTATCATAGCTTCTTTTTAAGCTTGTCCTTTACTTTCTTATATGTGAAATACAGAGCATAGTAACCGATATTTGATCGCCTTGAAAACTCTGCTATTTTTTCGCCTCCGTTAATTATCTCGAAGATCCGTCTGTCGTACCACTCCATTTTTTTAAGCTCGTCTGTGACCCGTTCGTATGCCTCAACATAGTTTACTTCATTGTAAGCGTAGTTATCATCGCCGTTCTCTTCTAAATGCTCATCTAGCGATATGATGTAAACGTTCTTGCCCTTTCTTTTTAGATCGACAAATAGTGTTTTAAGCGTTTTAAAAATATAATAGTAATTAATTTCGTCTTTAAACATGATGTCCAGAGTTCCCTTTTCGAGTTGTAACTGAATTTTAATGTACATCTCCTGAGTAATGTCTTCGGCTATTCTTTTTGTGCAGCCAAATGTCTGTACTATCTCGACCCACGTGTCGTGTTTTTTTGCTATTAAAATTAATTTTTCTCTAATCATATTTCTTTAGAGGATCGTAAATGTCGCCGACGATGACGGGCAATCCTATGTCATTAACTTGAAAACTAAATGTCTCGAAAGCGTAGCCTCTGCTCCTGCCGCAATTAACTGTGACCCAGTTTTTGTTGACGGTATTCGCTTCGAGTTGTATTACTGTCTCTGCCTTTTTTTCTAAAAAGCTCCCTAGATGACCAGTTCCTAATTTAGTAGATCCGAAGTTTTGATGGATGACGTTTATTATATGGCAATTATAATTCGCCGACCACTCCATGAGCTTCTGAACTACTGCGTTTGACTCTTCTAGATTATTGACGTCGCTAACTAGATCCGCTATGCCGTCTATTATAACCAGAGATGGCTTATCTATATTCCTAGATAGAAAATACTCTATAAACTCGATGCGTCGCTTATAACCGATCGCTCGTAATCCAAAGGTATGATATTTTTTATTATCTAAATTGTAGTCCATATCGTGTAATCGCTTGAATACCTTTTGACAATGCCATAGCCCTTGTTCGGTGTCGAAGTGTATTAAATGACCTTCGCCTCTGTGACCTTTTATGTCGCCTCCGTAAACGTTAGATCCGCTTAAATAAACTGATGCTAATAAGGATATAAAAAATGTCTTCTTTGTTTTAGGTGGAGCTGTAACGACTGATAAATTGCCGTAAGTTCCTAGTGGTATCGGTAACTCTTTGACTCCTTCCTTTGAATTTATTAATTTTGTCCCGTATGATAAAGCGACGGGTGGGTATTCTATTTTTTTTGATGTATCAACGTGGCAATCCTCTTGAATAACCTGCATTAATAACTCGTGTTCTGTTTCTTTCTCGGTCATTATAAAATGTAGATATAAAAAAGGGGATAAATTTTATACCCATCCCCTCTAATTAATAAAAAGGTGGTTTCTTAAAACGGTAAACCGTCGTCTTGCAATTTAACTGAATTAGAGTTTGCCGCCTGAGGAGCTTCGTCTTTTACAACTAATTGAATAATACCTTCTTTATCTACTTTTTGACCTTTGCCGTTATCGATCCAGACTACTGATCCGTTTCCTAGTGTTTTTCTTGGAATTTTAGCCTCTCTCTCTTCTTGTGTTTGATTGTCTGTAATCCATACGTTGTTTTTAAATCGAGTTTCGTCGTTTAAAATGATCGTAAAATTGTAATAGACTTTTCCATCTTTCTCTGCTTGAAATTTGTGGTTAGGTAAAGCCTTGATGTCGATACTTGCGTTAATAATTGCTCCCATGTTGTTATTGTTTTTTGATTGTTACTGGTTTTTTAAAATTGTCTGCCTCGTCCTCGCCGAATACGCCTAGCTCATAAAATCCTGTGAGCTTTAAAACGGCTCTGCTCATAGCTCTCTTTTCTGCCATTTCGGCTACGTACCAACTATTACAATTTCCGTCTTTGTAATTATCGCCTTTTAGTGCTGATCCGAATGTTTCTACTCTTGCGTCTTCTTTTGTTGCCGTAGCTCTCATGACTGAGAAATTGGGTGTACATTGAATAACCTCGTAATTAATATTGATCTTTTCAATCGCTTGGATTTTATCAATACCCTGTCGAGTAATAATAACGTAGTGCTGATGCTTGAATACGTCTTCTGCGGTTAAATCATACTTCTTGTATAATTCTACTAATTTGTCTCTGTTCATTTTACTGTCTGTTTATATTTAATATTTACGATTTCTTGGTTTAGATCCTCGACCTGATTCTGTAAGTCTAGAATTTTTTTAGTGAGCGAATTTACCTTGACTTCCTTCTCTAGTGTTTCGACTCTTTTCATTAAGGCTTTTATTCTCTCATCCTGATATTTAAGGATCTCGTTTTTTACCTCATGTGATACGTTATATTTTACATCCATTCTAGCGTCTCTTTAAATGCTTTTCTTTCTTGTAGCTCCTTGTATAATTGAAGTTGTGAGAAAGCGTCTCGATACATAGCTGCGTGAGCTAGTTTGATCTCTAATGTGATAATCTCTGATTTGATTTGATCTAATTGTGTTTCGTTTTTCATGTGTCTGTTTATTTAACTGTTATATAAAGTCTTTGAATAGTTCTAGATAATACTGTTACGACTGCCCCTTTATGTTTTTTCGTTGTCGTTCCGTCTTTCCAATTAATTTGATAAGTTGCTTGTGGTTTTTTCATGTGTTCTATTTATTATTGTTTCGTAAATATAATATAAAAAATTTAATAAAAACAAATTAAACGCAAAAAAAAAGAGTAGAAACCACTTCCACTCCTCTTTTATAATAAACAGAACCCTCAAATATAGGGTATTACGTTGTAACAACAAAACTTTTATAATGTTTTATCATGTCCTGTAATTCGACTGTAGATATTTTAACTGTTTTTTTAGCTTTTATATATAGATCGTTAGAAGTTCCTAAGCCATATTTAATGTCAAGGTTCTGACCAAACAAAAACTGCTCTCCATATTTAAACACATTACATCCTGCACATTGTACTTGGCAATTAGTTTCGTCCCATCTAGTTGAATAGTGTTTACGGCTTTGAAAGTGTCCGTTTTGTAAGCGTTTCCAGTGATCTCTTTTACCGCACGTAAAACAAGTGGCTATCTCATTAACCGCTTCTCTCTGTCTTATATATTGACTAAAAACTGAGTCTAATTGTTTTACAACTTTGCTTCTGGAAGGTTTTTTTGCCATGCATATTTATAGGTAAACAGATAAATGTACAATAATTTATTAGGTTATCCTAAAAAAAAGTAATAACTTTAAACTTTTTCTAAAATTCTTAGTAAATTTCTTTAAAAATATATAGTTAAAAGTAATATAAACGGCACCTTATGGAATCCTACTTGCCGATTGCTTTAAATTTCTCGACTCCTCTAGATCCGAAATAAGCTACATAAACCGTAATAAGAAGAGATTTAAGTAAATCGATCCACTCCTCAGAAACTCCGAAATCAATATTTAAAGAGTCTAGAACGATTAAGAAGACCATAGATACTGTAAGAAACAGTAAAGCTAAAGGTCTAGTGTTTTTAGACAAGAAAGAATCTGACTTCATGTCCGACTCCCAACGTTTAGAGATCTCTTGCATTTCAGCAATATCTATATCTAATAGCTTTAACGCCGTTTCTTTGTCGGCAGGAGTTAGTTTACTATCGCTAGTGATTAAGCCTCTTAAAACGCCTAAAAAACCGCTCTCTGGTAAAGCCACGCCTATAGTAGATCCTGCTTTAATCAAGAACTTTCCAACCTTAGTTTCTGAAAATTTCTTTTTAGGCATTATTTCTTATTGTTTTTATTTAACAGATACCATTTATGTACCGTATATCCTATGGTTACGCCGATCAATATGATCTTTAGTATGACGTCTATATTAGTCAATGATATTGTGAAAGTGCTTGCGTTAATAATTAAAGTTTGGTAGTCTGTTCTCATTTCTTGTCGATTTGTTGGAGCTTTTTAGCTGCCCAATTTATGCCTGACGTTCCGCCCCATCCTAACCAAGCTACATAACCTGCGTCTTTCCATGGAGTTTCCTTATTCTCAGCACCTACTTCTGCGTTTTTTTGATGTCTTTTAAATGCCGACATCCTAGCGATCGTCTCACGACTAATATTCTCTTTTTTGGCTAATTGGTTAGCTCTAGTCCATCCAATTTGTGTCATACCCTTTACCTCGTCTTTATGTTTATCTCTCCACCTTAGAACCTTTTTAGCATTATTACTAGCTGAGGCAGGATAGTCATTATAAGTTTCTAGGTTAATCATTTTTCCCTGAAAAGTTCTGTAACAAATAGCTATTGCTTGCGACTTATCATGGTATCTCATGACCTGAGGTACACACCTGATCATGAAATCGCTTTGTTTTTCTCCTATTTTCTTATTAGGTATTGGCATTCTGTCTTATTTAGCAGTTATCGCAATCAGCGAAAGTGTAATAAATGCCTTTTCTCTGAATTTTTAATACTTGTTTTCTGTTAGTCTTTTCGCTTTCATAAGAAACGTGTAGCCATCGAGGCTCTGAACCGTATTCCCATATTAACTGGTCAAAATCTAAGTTGTCTTTTATGTAGTGAAACATTTCAAGATTAGTTTTACCGCCCATAGATGTAATATCTATTGCGTTTCCAGTCATATGGCTCGACGTTTTAGAGCCTCCTAAGCCCGTATTTAATTTAAGAGACCTAAACATACTATTTACCTTAATCGGAGCGTCCACCCATTCTCTAAGAGGTTCAAAGACCTTCTCAGCCACCAGTTCCATGTTTTTAATATGTTCGGGTTTCGGTTTATTAGATATTCCATACGCTTTTGCGTAATCAGATCCTGTCGCTTCCTTGTAAGAAATATGTTTACTTATTCTCTTCATCTTTTTCTGGTATTAATTCGTATGAACCGTCCTTTAGATCTATGTTGATTTTACCATAAGCCTCCTCTAATTCCTTTTTAGATTTGTCTTGCTCAACCATTAGATCTGCGTACATATGATTTAAGCTGTGCTTCTGAGTTTCTAGTAATCCAAGATCATGTAAGATCGCTCCTTTTTTTTGCTCTTGCTCTTGTAATGATTTTAATTCTGCTTCTTTGATTTTTGACATTTTATTTAGTTTTTTAAGTTATAAATACAAATATACTAATTTTTACATTGACAGTTCTTTTCTAGCATCTCAACTTTAGCTGTTAGCTCTTGTATTGACTTAACCAATAAAGGAACTATTTTAGAATAATCAACTCCTTGCATTTCTTCTGCATCTTTTTCCCCACTTACTGCATCAGGTAAAACCTCTTGAAGTTCGTGAGCCATAACTCCGTAACTTCTGCTTTCATCTGTTTTCCATTTAAAGTCATAAACAGGTATTTTAGAAACTTTGTCAAGTCCATTAAAATCTTGTAAATCTTCTTTTAGTCTATAATCTGAAGTAGTGTTATAAGTAGTTGTTGTATTAGTATATGAAATGCTTCCTTTTTCAGCACTTTGATGAAGAAATTGCAAAACTGTAGACGAACCATTATCTTCTTTATGAAATTGTAATAATGCAGGAGCAGTATTGTTAGTGGTTGGAATTATTAGCAATTCAGCAGTTGTTGAATCGCCTATTTTTAAAGTTCCATTTTTAAATACTACGTTACCTACTGAATCAATAACCATTCCCTCGATTAAAGAACCTGAACCTGCACCCCTTGTGTAGAATCTTAAATCGCCACCCCAAGAACCTACTGTATTAGAAGTTATAAACGCTGATAAATTTCCAACTCCCGCAGAAGCTTGCCAACCAATACCATTCCTACGAACATCTGATGCGTAGTCTGTTGCTGCTGTACCTGTTGTAAACGCTAAATGACCATTAATAACTGTTTTTTGATAAGGACTATCCGTCCCGATACCTACGTTGCCTGTGATGTCTTGGAATACTATAACATCTTTAGCTTCTGATGAATTTCTTATTGAAAACCCTCCGTTTGAAACACCTGTTATTCCTTGACCTATAATATAAGTTTCGTTATTA
>Ga0307993_1000937_pt1 | contig 9963 bp, 15 predicted proteins | sample EllFjometagen260_FD_203163 | JGI IMG/M metagenome (GOLD analysis project Ga0307993, IMG submission 203163) | Marine microbial communities from Ellis Fjord, Antarctic Ocean - #260 | ecosystem: Environmental > Aquatic > Marine > Unclassified | place: Southern Ocean | collected 2014-11-02 | reverse complement strand
GTGTCGCGACTAAAATATAATTGTTGTGCCATAGTTTATCTCCTATGTATCTTGAAAAGACTTGGACGTGAACTTTTGTTCGTGCCAGTATTTTCTAATAGCGAACCTCTATAAGCATCTCTCCGATACCTAGGGGTTCTAATACACCTTCGTCAGTGTCAATACTAACTATAGTGATTTGTTGTGTGGCGTAGGATTTGTTCTGGGCATCTACATATTCTAGAATGGAGTTTTCTTCCAGAACAGTTTCTACGTCCTCTATTAAGGCATTTAGCCCGGCTTGGGCATCTTCCTCGTTAACATAACATCTAACAGTTACAGATAAATATCTATCTTTATACCCGCCAGTTTGGTATTCTCGTGTTTCAGATCCAGCATTCAAATGAATCGCTGGAAACTCTTCTATCTCATCCCAGAATTGTAGTCTAGGTTGCACATTTTCATTTACATCGACGAGATAAGCTCCTGAACCATCAATATCCTTTAGTTTCTTTACCAAAGAATTTATAATATTCATTCGCCTTGATGTGTATATTCTCGCGTTTCCCACTATACTCTCCTCGTAAAGAATCTACCCATTGCTATTTGTGCAGCTATCTCCCTTATAGAGCCAGCTATTAAATTTCGTGGATCCCATTCTGGTGATCCTTGCTTATACCCTACTTCGAACGTTTGATAAGGAAACTTATCATAAGTATACCCGACACTAGGATACCCTTTAGGGGTAGTAATAATATCAGTTACTCTTACAGACTCTGCGAAACGCCCTGTTTGATACTGTAAATTTGGTCTTACCATATTCTTGGCTACTACTTGTGGTAGTTGGTTATTGAACATAGCTATCATCTGTAAGGGACTTGAAGCTGGACTTGAACTCTTTTTCCTCTTCCGTACAGGACCTTTAGCTATTACGCCTATATTGACAGCAGCACTTCCTTTAGTAGTTTTGGGCTGAGTCTTAAGAGTAGTTTTAGTTTTTGGACTTTTCTTAGCCTTTTCATTTTTACCCTTAACTTTTATACTTTTACTTCCTAACCCCTTAAAAGGGTCTACTAATGCACTGGCCGCTTGTTTACTCTTTCTCTCAAGAATAGAGTCAGAGCCTTTAAGAGTTGCCCAACCCGTCTTAGTAAACCGCATAGAACTGAGGGCTTTTTCTATCTGTTTCTTAAGTGCTACTTTAGCGGCTCCGGCTTCACCACCCCTTTCTAAGTTGTCAGAAGCAGATTCTATTCTAACAAGCATCATATCTCTAGCATCATCACGTTCATAGGATAGATTAATACCATGACGCTTTAGCATAAGATTAACACTATTCTGCTCTCTTGCGGGTAAGTCTCCTAGAGTTTTTGCCATTCCGTCTCTTAGCTGGGTCTCACTAACGCCTAGCTTATCGAGATGCCCTAAATGGAAGAAATTACCTACAGTGGACTCTTTATGCTTTGCATTCTTCTTCTTGCGTACAGCATTGTTTGTGATTCGTTGTATCTCTTTAAAGTATGTCGCTAAAGCCGCTTTGTAGACTAGTTTTATTCTTTGAAACGTAATGCTGGGATCTAATTCCCATTTATTCTGCCTAGGTCCTATCATTGGCTGTGTTATAAATACTAGTCTCAGTCTCTCAGACTGTATGTAAGTAGACTTATCTACCTTTATAACCTTTTTTAAATCTCTTACTTCGTCTTTAATAGTATCGTATGCAATTTTTGCAGCTCCATGAATCTCTGCTAACTGCTCTGCATTAGGCACTACTTTTCTCTTACTAAATTCTAATTTTGTTGCGCTAAAAATACTTGCAACACTAGTAGTAAAGGTATGATATTGATTATCTACTACAAGCTTTCTGTATTCTCCACTAGAAACCCTGAGCTCTGCATGTAGCTTCTTGAGAAAATCATAGTGTTTAGCCTTACTCATTTAAAAATTCTTATACAAGTCTAAGACTCGTTTTATGTGGTCTGGGAAGGCCACGTTATTAGGTTGACTAGTAGAGGAGGCATTTTGTATAGAGGCACCTGCCATTACTTTACGTTCTTTATACTCGTCTTTTAAGTAATACGTAATTAAGTCATATATTGCTAATTTCAAGTCAGCTGGTACGTCAGCGTAGCCCGCTTTGTAAGTAACTACTACCGAGCCAGGACCTTTTGCCCAATATCTAGAGCCTGCGCCGGTTGTGCGAGAGAGACTATCCGTATCAGTATCTAAGAAGTACTGATGTGCTCCCGTGGTTAAAGTAACGTACGCAGAGCTATAAGAGGTTCTCTCTTGTACTGTAGTAATACTAACTACAGGACTCTCCGCTAGTTGTACGACTTCTGTGTTATAGGATAGAGATATTGTCTCTACTTTATCTGTTGCGTAATAGTCTACGAAAGAGCTATTACAATAAGTTTTTACTAATTGACTCACGGACGGAATCAAAGCAGAAATTTTCAAGTCCTCTTTAGGGTTTGAAATACCTTCAGCTTCTTTATACTCGTCTAGTGTTATTAGATTTGCCATTTATAAGTCCATTAGTAAAAACTCGGGGGCGAACCCCCCAAGCTTTATTACTCTTCTACAATTAAGATGCAGCGTATTCGATACGTACTGAAGGTGCATCACCGGCAGCGCCAGCAAACAACTCAGTAAATCCGAGAGACTGTGAAGCAACAATAGCAGTACGCTGATTGGCTGTTTCATAGTCAGTTTCGATTGCAACACCGCGAAGACGAGGCACAACATAGTTGTGTACGTTAACAGCGATAGCAGCAGTCTTGTTAGCAGCGATAGCGAACTGGTCGCAGATTACTACTGGAGAACCGTAAACAGAACCCATAGAACCTTGAACCTTAGCAGCCATATCTGAACCAACTTCGCTGATATCAGAGAAACCAGCATCATTGATCAAGTTGTAGTACTCACCAACACTAACGATATAAGCAACATCAGCAGGATTAACTCCATACTTGCCCATCTCACCACGTGCTTTCATAAGAGCTGCAGCAGTCAAAGGAACAGAACCGTTAACGGCTAGGTCAGTTACAGAAGTAGAGTCAGCAGAGAAGAACGAACCAGAACCATCAGTTCCAGCTGCGCCACAAAGACCAACAATGCTAGCATTACCAATAGTGAATGCGCCGTCAATTGCACGAGCATGAGCACGAGCCAAAGCAGACAAGATCATTGGAAGGATTGTAACTACTACTTGCTCATCAGTATCATTACCGATGTAAGTACCAGATATCAAACGCTTAGCAAGAGCAGTAACTTCACGAAGCTCAAACTCATTTGCAGCAACCTGAGTTCTGTTCTCTAATATACCATTACCGATTCCGCCAGTAGCGAAAGTAGCAAAGTTAGTGTCGTCCATCAAAGGAAGAACTGTAGCACCAGAATTGACTTGCATTTCACGGAACAGACCAGCAACCTTCTGTTGAAGACGAACTTCTTCTTCAAAAGTAGTAGCAACGATAGTATCTAGAGTGCCTGCGTTAGTGTCAAACTGAACACCAAGTTTTTGCATAAGGTCTTGACCGAACTTAGTTCCGTTCATACCTTTCTTGGTGATCTTACCAAGTACGTCTGCCATGAGGAATTCCTTACCAAACTTGCTAAGGTCCTGATCGTCACGTCCTGAGAAAGACTTCTTGCTGTTTTGCATAGCAATAAGTTCAGCAGACTTCTCGTCGAGGTCAGCTTTGTGCTCTGCCATAATTTTAGCGATGTCTGCGTCTTTAGCATTCATCTTTGTATCCATGTCTGCCATTAATTTTTCAACGCCAGATTGAATGCCCGTTTTAACACGGATGTTTTGTGCTTCGAGTACTGAAGCATTTGTATCAGCTTCTAACTTTTCAGCTGCTTTTTGCTCGGCTTGCTTCATTGCGATTTTAGCGGCTGTGTCATCAGCTACCTTCTTTGCAAAAGCTTCCAAGTCGATGTTTTGATTGTCCATTTTGATCTCCTGATCTACGGAATCTAGTTCCGCGCTTTTCGGTGTGTTATCCCTAGCTACATTAGAAGCAATTGCTTCGTCCTTAGCCAGAGACTGACCCGCTAGATCTACACGATTAGTGAAAGTTTTTTTGAATTCTTCGTACTCATCGACTGAGTCAAAAGACTTCGCGAGCGAAAAAGTAGCTGCCTGATTGCATGGCACGGAAACAACCGATACCTCAAATAACTCAGCGTCCTTAATCATTAATCCGTCGGTTTCCTTTATATAATCAGCATCCTTGACTCGGAAACCTACGGAAAAGGCTCCAAGAACACCGTCTTTTACAAGCTCAGCAACATTGCCTGGGGCACTCTTACTGATCTTACATTCTAGCTCTAGACCATCTGGGCCTGCTTTCATCCCAGTAGCACGACCAATAGGTCGATCATAGTCATGGTTGAATAGAATGATTGGGTTTTTCTCAAAATTCTTCAAGCCACCTTTCTGCCAAGCCTCTGCTGATATTGAATCGCCTGCGCGATCAAAGTCAGAAGTACTTGCCATACCACGAATCATCACAGAACCATCTTCCGCCTGCTCAGACTTAAATGTGGACGTAAGACTAAAAATTTTATCCATCTTTCTTCTCCACTTTAACTTTAGCAGGTTTAGCAGCTACAGGCTTTTTAGCAAGTATTGGCTCCACGGGTGCTTTAGTTTCTGCAGGTTTTACTGCAGGTTTTACTTCGGGCTTATCTAGGTCTTTGATAAAGGATCCAAACTGCGAACTAGCCTTTAATGAGGATAATGCACCTCTATAACCTCCGAAAATATGATTAAGCGTAGAACCTAAAACAGGTTGTTTTTGTCCCAGCTTTTGGTAAGCTTCTTCACTAAGTACCTTTCCTTCTTTTAAAAAGAAAGTTGATAAACTCTTAAGAGCTTTGTTAATTTTTACTTTATTCGCCATCTTCGTTTTCCTCAACGGGTCTGCCGCCCTCACTAGGGTCGACTGCGGAACCTGCTATATTTGCAGGAACCCTTATTTCTTCAGTACCTTCTAGCTCTGGGAAGCCTAGTCTTTCTCTGGCTTCCGCAGGAGTAATGATACCACCATTTACTAATGAAGTGTAGTACGCCGAAGCATCGCTTAGCTCAGGAGCTAAAGCGGGAATATCGGTAATGTCTTCAACACACTCGAAACCATAGAATCGAGTCATGGCAAAATTAATTTTTCTAACGATAGGAAGTATAGTCTCCAAATAATATAGTCGTAAATTTGGACGAATGTTAGCATTATTTCCAGAATCCAAAAGAATCGGAGGGACTCCGAGTGCCTTCAAAATTATCTTTTCGTTGTCGGCTATGCTTTGTTGAAAATCCAAATCTTTAAAACTTACGTTAGAGATAGCATCTACTTCGATACCACCGTCTAGAATGAGGGGTCGTCTACCACCAGCATCTGGTTTGTAGCGAGCTTGCCAAGATACAATCATACGTTCTTTGATCTTGTCAGAAAGGGTGTTTGGTGACTTAAGTACAAGTCCTGGTACTGCGCCGTTCTTGAAGAAGTTATCTTGAAACTTTCTCATAGAAGATATAAGGTTCATAGTACGGGCTGCAGGACTTAGTCTAGGCACACCACGGTATATAGAATGGAACGAATTCTCTTTAATATGTATGATTTCACTAGTAGTAAACTCAACATCATTTAAACTATAGTGGGAAACATATGTCTTATCATCTGCATGTACAATAACCTTCTCTGCTGGAAGATGGTACATATGAGCACCGTCGTAGTAGATGAAGATGTTACCATCAATAATAAAGTCTGTAATTAAGTTTCTACGGAATGTATTAATATCCTGATAAGGATTAGGCTCTCTATTAAGAAGAGTCTCTACCTTACTTCTTTTAATCCCTCTGATAACGCCTTTAGTACTTGTATTAGGCTTAACAGTAGTAGGTATCTCAGCGCAGTCATCTACGATCATATTCACACCACGGTTAACTATCTCTAGCTCTTCGTAAGCGCGAGTATAACTAAGGGTGAGTTCGCGGGAAGCTTCCTTTTGCCCTACATCAAACTGTTGGGCAGGATTTAGCTTTTCCTCGGTTCTACCTAATAATTTATCATACCAAGCCATGTTTTTCTCTTTGAATCTCTACCCAACGCATCTGCTTCTTTGCAGTACCTAACGAAGGATCTTTACCATAAATTGAATGTAGCAGTAGATGATGTGTATGACATAGTGTTACTGTATCATCGTATAGCTCGGCAGAATGTTCTTCTATAAAGTCATCCCGAAGCGACTGTATGTACTCGGGGTTATGTTTATTTTTAACAAGCCATTGATTTAACAAGGGCGTTAAACTGTAAAAATGGTGAAAATCTAGCTGCTCTGTCTCGTCACAAATCTGACAAGCCGAACCTTTATTATACTTAGACTTTGCCTTATCCCGTACATACTTTACAACATCACGTTTTAGCTTAGGCATTTTGGTTCGGGTTCCTGATTTTTCATTAGAAGAATTATATCTACTTTAGGGTATGTTGTCAATAACTATTTTTCAGCAGGTGTCGCTAGAAGGATACATTCGAGGTTATAAACGAGTATAGTGCATAACGAATTGCATCTGCCATGTGCGAAGCCATATTATGCTTCGGTTTTTCCCTTGCAAGGTTCGGGTTTGGATCCCACTGATAAGAGTCTAGGCAAGTAAGGCTCTGTTTGCATTGTTGATCGACAAACAGTTTATTATTATCAACAATACTTGCAACATGCCCTATGCCGTCTAGTACGGACTTCTTAGCGTTAATAGTGGAAATATCATAGTTCTGTGCAAAGTCAAATCGTGTTTGTTGAGCAGCGGAGTCAATATATATAAAGTCGATATCCCATCGTTGTATAAGTTTCTGTATCTCCGCTGCATGTTGTTCAGTAGTTCTTTCATTATTCATATACTCATCTACTAAGTAGAACTTATCCTCATCCCAGTCATAGGCGATTACACACATTGCGGTAGGGTCTTTGAAACCTACGTCCAACCCCGCGAACACGTCCATCTTCTTAGTCTCAAACTGAGAGAGATCTAGTACGTTTTCTTCAAAGTTGAAGCTCCATATCTGACCTTCATAAGTGTTAAAGTCAGCTTCGTACTCTTGTTTGAATTCTGCTTCTGACATAGACTTACGCGCCTCTGATATATCAGACTCTGACATACGAGGGTTATCTTTATAAGTTGCTCGAATAGACACCCATTCTGCAAAGTCATCTGAGAATCCTCTATAGAAGAACTCAGAGAACCAGTTGTTCCGACCCCGTGGCGTGGAAATGAATAGTGCTTTTGAATTTGGTTTATCTAGGGTAGGTCGTAGTGCTACGTTGAAAGCATCTTTACCGTCAGCTAGTGCTGCTTCATCAAAGATAATAAGATCATAAGATCGACCAACACAGGAGTCAACCTGATTTACAGAACCCATACGGATAGTAGATCCATTAGAGATTTCAATAACTTTATCTTTGGCATTATCTTTGGTGACTTCTAGGTCAAAGTGTTTAATTAGGTTCCTTTGAAGATCAAAAGAAATCTGAGACAAGGCATAGTTGGGAGACATAATGAGGATATTGGACCCAGGTACTAGAGACACTAGTTGTCCAATGATATTAGCAATATAGGTCTTGCCTTGCCTCCGGGAGACGGCGGCGCAGACAAACCTATATTTAGGGTTATTGATGGCGTTAATTATAGCCATTTGTGAGGGCAGAGCCTCAATTCCTAGGAGATCCAAATAAGGATCGACTGGGAGTTTCAAGAATCTTGTCTCAGATTGTAAATCGTAAATTTTATCAGAGAGTATGTCTCTCCTACTTACTTCAACTGCCATAGTGCTCTCTTAGTCTTCAGTATTAATTAATGTCCAGATGCCGTATCCTAAACCTGCCCAAGCTGCCCACTTTACTAAGCCTCCTAGCAGTATAGCACTTAGGCATATACCGATAATCATTGCACCGTCTAAGGAGGTTCGTTCCTTAAGAATCTTACTAAGATACTTCATGAGTGCCTCTCTTTTTATGTCCGTTCCATGCTACGAAGCCTGCTAAACGCAGAGTCCAGAATGCAAGGTAGTTTAATACTTTAAATCCATTTACTTCGATACACACATCTCGAAAGACTGTGTCCATATACTTCTGATCCTGAGGACCAATAGTTGTACCATCTTTCTTTTTAAGAGTAGCATGCTTATAACCATAGTCATGAACTAAGCCGCCCATCAGTAATACTCCTACAGGAGACAGGAAGGTTGCTAAGAACTTAGGCACCGATGCGCCATCGAACTCAAAACCTGCTGGAATTACGTATTCCTCTCCTTTTAAGCTATAGTGAAAGTCTTCACATACTTGCCACTTACGAGTAGTTAGAAGCCACATCAATATTCCGCCCCAAAAGCCTTTGCTAGCTGTTGCGATAGGAACAGGCTGCATCTTGGGCATGTTCGAGTATTTAAAGTCTATTCGGGGTGTTGCTTCTTCTTTATCCAGTTTGTTTACAACGAAACCTATAATAACTAGTGAACCGAGTACGGTCCATTGCCAAAAAGTTACAGCTAAATCAACTAACATTTCCATATTCTATTTTTTCCCAATTGCTTCTTTAGCGTAGAACGCTGCTACAATGGCGGCTACGGATACGAAGTATGTAGGTGCCATATCACCTAAAGTTTTGGCTGCATTAGGCAACCCTGCTATTTCCGCTACTACTACTGCGAAGGGGTATAGTAACATCCCTCCCAGTGCAAACCATGCCATGTTTCTTTGCGCGTCTCGCATTGCGTCTTGGTCTTCAAGCTCTTTACGCTTTGCTTCAAGATACATCTTCTGTTCTTCATCGGAGACTACACCATCACCGTTAGTATCTGCTGGATGTAAATCAGTCATCATAGAAACCCAGTTCCTCATCCGCGAAGATTACTCGGTAAGCTAAAAGGGCTACCCAATCTAGTATAGTATCTGCTATATTATATATCTGCGCTATCATCTTCAACTTCTTCCTTGTCTTTTAACCAGGTTTTAGCCGATAGAGATTCAGGTGCTTTCTGTTGATACCCTTTAAAGTGGCTCTCAGCATCTAGCTTGGAGGGAAACCCTACAATATCCTTTCCTTCTTCTTTAACGTACCAAGTACCTCTTTTCTCGTAGATCATGCTGGTGTTACTCCCATATTCATAAGTGTAACAATTACACCCGCTAGGAACAGTATAATCGTTCCGCCCATTGATAACATACGGCTATCCATCCGCTCAAGAGTGTGTTCTATAGCCTCAAGTCTTGTAAATGTGGTTTTCCAACGCTCTTCGCATTGTGCTTCATGCACACTAAACTCCTTTTCGATACTATTTATCTTATCGGAGCTTTCAAGAAACTTTTTAGTAGTCGCTGCATCCCAGTTGACATCATGAAATTGTGTCTGTTCCATTAAGTAGTTTTTCCATTAGCTTCCCATAATTCCCTTGTCCGAAAGGTACAGCTTCGTTAATCTGTACATTCGTCTGGTTCTTTATGTTTCCGCCCTCTGCTTTAGCGAGATCGGCTTGTGCCTTTATCTCATCAATACGCATTTTATGTGCCATTTGTAATAGATCCGCTAAATCCTTGCTAGAGTAGACGCCAGATTCCTGGGCTTCTTCTAACTTAGAGGCGATCATCTCGTCCAGCAAAGAACCAATATTATTCTTATTACGATAACCCATGTCCAAGTATACAGTATCTATATACTTTTTCACCTCACGCTTATTTAGGAGATCGACAACTTGTTGCTCTCCTACTTGTAGGTGATCACATACACCTCGGATATTTCCGAACTGTAAATATGAGTTTGCAATTTCCCACCCTTCAGGTGATATTGTAGTTAATTCTTTTGCCATGGTAGAGAGTATACTCAATTATAGATTGGTTGTCAAGATTTATTTTTGTTAGGTCTAGTCTGCAAGCGGGTTATCAAGTGCTCTTTGCAATTTGTCTGAAATACGCTTTTCAAGA
>Ga0307993_1000932_pt1 | contig 9992 bp, 8 predicted proteins | sample EllFjometagen260_FD_203163 | JGI IMG/M metagenome (GOLD analysis project Ga0307993, IMG submission 203163) | Marine microbial communities from Ellis Fjord, Antarctic Ocean - #260 | ecosystem: Environmental > Aquatic > Marine > Unclassified | place: Southern Ocean | collected 2014-11-02 | reverse complement strand
ACATCTATTTGTTTTCTTAATACTCTCCGCTATTGTTTTGTAGTCTATTGGTCTTACAGATTGTAAGTCTATTAATTCTACATCTATTCCTTTTTCTGCTAGTGCTGTTACAGCTTCTTCTGCTACTCGCATCATTTTACCAAAAGAAACTAAAGTAACATCAGTACCAGCCTTTTGGATATTGGCTTGTCCTATTGGGATGTAGTATTCTTCTTCTGGTACGTCGTGCTTAAAGCCGTACATCTGCTCACTCTCCATAAAAATAACTGGATCTGGATCTATGATAGCAGACTTTAAAAGTCCTTTAGCATTGTAAGCATTAGATAGTACTACTACTTTTAGTCCTGGGCAGTTGGCATACCAGTTTTCAAAAGCTTGTGAATGCTGAGCACCAAGCTGACCTGCACTACCTGTAGGCCCTCTAAAAACCATTGGAGAACCAAATTGGCCGCCACTCATACTGTTCATTTTGGCAGAAGCATTTATTATCTGGTCTATAGCTACCAGACTAAAGTTGAAAGTCATAAACTCTACGATAGGCTTAAGACCATTCATAGCGGCACCTGTTGCTATACCTGTAAAACCAAGTTCAGCTATAGGCGTGTCTATTACCCTTTTTGGGCCAAACTCATCTAGCATTCCTTGACTAACCTTGTATGCTCCATTGTACTCGGCTACCTCTTCTCCTATTAAGAAAACACTTTCGTCTTTTCTCATTTCTTCGTTCATTGCTTCACGAAGTGCTTCACGTATTTGCAGTTGTCTTGCCATTTCTTTTTTACGAAGAGCAAATGTAAGAATTATTGGCTGATTTTTGACTTAGGACTTATTGATTTAGGATGAATGATTGACTTAGGAAATATTGACTCAGGACACAGGACTTTTGATTTAGGACTGCTTCGCTGACTCAGGATTCTTAAACTCGTTTACCTTTAGCTTTGTTGAGGTATTAATCAGTACATTTTAAAACTAAAACAGCACATGAGACACATACTTAACATACTTTCTATAGCCCTGCTTTCTACTTTTTCACTCACGCTATCTGCCCAGAGTATTAGTGGTAATGTAAAATCATTTAAAAGCGAAACAGACCTTGGCTATGCCAATGTAGATATATACAAAGGCGATAAATTAATTGCGTCGGTGCTCGCAGATAAAGAAGGAAATTTCAATGTAAAACTAGATACAGGAACGTACCGTGCCGAGATAATATACGCCGGGTATAAAAAAATAACCCAAGAAATACATGTGCAAGAGGACGAGAAAGTAGCTATAAGCCTAAAAGTAGATAGTGAAAGTATATTCTCTAAACCAAAAGAAGATAGCCCAGCATACGATAGGGGAGATGGTGGTTTTGTAATGGATGAAGAGGTCTATTATCACTCTGATATAAGTGAAGAAAAAGATAAGTCTATGAAAGTGACTAGCGGCTACGCACCCAAGATGTCCAAAAAAGGCATGGGCATAGTGCGTGGAGACTACAAAGGTCCACAGCAAGGAGTAGCAGGCAAGCTTACCGCAGGGGAGATTAATGATTTTAGTAAATGGAAACTATGGACAGACCTAAAAGCAGATGAACTGAGCGAGTATCAAAAGGAGTGGAACTATAGCCCTAGTAAACGGTATATGGTACAGCTAATAGATGAGAGCGGATTGCCCTTGGCAGATATTACTGTACATCTAAAAAAGAAAGACGGTACGAAACTATATACAGCTAGAACGGACAATACAGGTAAAGCAGAACTTTGGAAAAGTTTGCTTTTTGAGCAGCAAGATACCAAAGAGAAACTAATGATAGAAGTACTCTTTAGTGGAAAGAAATTTACAATCAAGAATGCTAAATCATTTGAGAATGGAATGAATAGACTAACTCTAAAGGCAGCGTGTAACCAATCTCAGAAGGTAGACATAGCCTTTGTAGTAGATGCTACAGGCAGTATGAGCGATGAGCTCAATTATCTCACAGCAGAACTCAATGATGTTATGTTTAAGAGTAAAGAGATCAGCTCTACGCTCAATTTTAGCTTTGCCAATGTTTTCTATAGAGACCATGGTGATGCATATCTTACTCGCAAGCAAGATTTTACACGTGTACTATCTGAGTCTGTAAGTTTTATTGGCAGTCAAAGTGCTGGTGGAGGTGGAGATTTTGAAGAGGCGGTAGAAGTAGCTTTAGATACAGCGGTGAATGCCTTGTCTTGGAGCCCGTACGCTAGAGCTCGGATCTTGTTTTTAATCCTAGATGCTCCTCCGCATAATACCCCAGAGATTCAAGAAAAACTAAATAGAATCAGCCTGCAAGCTGCTGCCAAAGGAATACGAATAGTGCCTCTAGTAGCAAGTGGAATCAATAAAGGAACAGAATATCTGATGAGAAGTATAGCCTTAGCTACCAATGGTACGTATGCTTTCTTGACCGATGATAGTGGGATAGGAGGGAGTCACCTAAAACCAAGTACAGATAGTTATGAAGTGGAAACACTAAATGATTTGCTAGTACGCGTGATTAAGAGCTATACCTATATGCCAGACTGCGAGCAGATACTGCCAGAGTTAGACCTAAACTACCCAAGCGATACTGTAGTATACTCTCCTCTAGATACTACAAATGTAGATTCTAGTAGCGTGAGCCCTGTAAAACCAATAGAGGTTACTTGGACATTTTATCCTAATCCTACACGTGGTCTAGTCCATATAAAAGCAAATGTTGCCATAGCAGAACTATATATTTCGGACCTGAGTGGTAAGGTGCTACAAGTAGTAAAAGACATAGAAGCGGATAAGATAGTACAAGCAGACCTGAGCGGATATGCCAGCGGTATATACTTGATTCGCTATCCCGTAGGTAAGCGATGGGTGAGTGGTAAGGTGGTGGTAGTAAGAAACTAAGGTACGGTTATAATAATAGGGCTAAGGTTAGCTCTGATTGTCTTCCCATTGACCTCAACTTGTGCACGTATACCTTCTATGATTATTCTATCGCCACTTTTTAAACGACTGAGTATTTCTTTCATTTTGGGAGTCAACTGATTGCTGCTAGAGGATGCCATTATAGCTGGATTGTCTTTGAAAGCAATTATCATTTTGAAACTCATCACGGTGTATGCTAAGTCCTCTTTGGAGTAGACCCTGATCTCTGTTTGTTTTAGAAGATCTTCTTTGGTATAGTTCTCAGCGTAGACATCAATAGAGCCAAAAGTTGCTTGTGCTATGCTATCTGTTTTTGTAGGCTCATTGGTTTTTATAGTTTTGGAATCATAAGATCCTTCACTTTTAAACCCCTTTACCCCTAGAATGATTGGTTTCAGTGCTACTAGATCATATTGGTCTCCGTTTACAGTTGCAAACACAGATTCTATAAGTACTTTATCTCCTGCTACTATCTGATTTAGTGCTCCTTGCATTTTGGGAGTTAGCTTGTCTCCTGTACCCGACAAGAGCATAGAAACACCCTCTTTAGGTGCTATTATCATTTTGAATTTGGCTACCACATATTGATTGCCATCTGCAGAGGATACGGTAAGTTTATCTTGAAGTAGTATTTCACTACGGTCATAAGGGCCTTCGTGTTTTAGCTCACCGAAGACTAATCGTGGTCCATCGTCAGTAGTTTGTTGTGCAAATGCACCAAAGGAAAGAAGAATACAGAGAGTAAAGAGTAAGTTTTTCATATGGTTAGATTTTAGTGTGTAACGCCAAATGTACCTATTTTAGTGTTACGCTATTTTTATCACTAGTCGATTTTGCATTGCGAAACTCAAATATATATAAAAGGGTCACTTGCACTAAAGCAAATGACCCTTCTGACTTTTTTTCGAAAGGAGTATTTTACTTTTTCTTTCCTGAGCAGCAGCCTTTTTCAGTACCGCATTTTTTTACTTCTTTAGGTTTGCAGCAGCTGTCGAGCTTGTCTTGACCTTCTTTACTAGCCGCTAATTTATCGGTAGCGTACCCTAAGTTGCTGATAGTCTGGTGGATTTGATCCTCAGTCACCTTCTTATCATTGTATCTCACGGTTAACATTTTGGTCTCCGTGTTCCATTCTGCGAATGATATTCCGGGGATGTCCATTGCCTTTTCAATTTTGTCTTTGCACATACCGCACTCTCCCTTTACTAAGATAGTTTGTGTGATAGTCTTGGCATATACACCTAGTGTACCTACCATCAATAATGCTAAAAATATATTTTTCATGTTTGTTTTAATTAATTACTCTGTTATTCAATTACTCAAAAGGATTACTATACTCCTCTTTAGTTAATAGTTCCTCGTCTGTTAAAGTCTTCAAAAATGATACCAAAGCTGCTTTGTGGGCATCGCTTAGATAAATAGAATCTTTGAGAGCATGCAGATTAGGAGCGTCGTTTGTATTTACGGCACTTGTGGCATTCATATCACTTAGATAAAATTGCACCACTTCTTCTAATGTATTAAACCTGCCATCGTGCATATAAGGTGCGGTTTTTTCGACGTTTCTGAGTGAAGGCGTTTTAAATTTAAAATTATCCTCTGCACTTTCATTTGCTCCTCCACGACCAAGGTCTCCATTGCTAGAAAGCCCGTTACTTAGGAATTCTCGTCTCATAAATAGTCCATTACCTGTACCGTGACAGTGAAAACAATCGGCACCATAATTAGCGGGTTTGTTTGGATTCTCCTCATTGATAAAAGATATAGCTTCTGAGTTAAATATGATCTCTCCTACTTTTTCTTGGTCTGTAAAAGACTCTAACCCTAGCTGCACTCGGTCATACTTGCTGTTGCCAGATACTATACTCAGCATAAATTGCTCTAGAGCTTTTCCGAGCAATTCTTCATCTATTGTAGAAGTGTTATATGCTTTTTTAAACTCTGCTGGGTAGGTTCCTGAGCTGCTCAGTTTAGCAAGTACATTGCCTATTGTTTCATCCATTTCTGTAGGATCCTCTATTGGCATTAATGCTTGGTGACGAAGTATGTCTGCTCTCCCATCCCAGAAAAACCCATCTAAGTGCCACATCAGATTAAAAATGGGCATAGAATTTCGCTTGCCGATGGTTCCTCTTATCCCCTCACTAAAGGCTAAACCATTGTCTGTAAAAGCTTGGGATTGATTATGACAGCTTGCACAACTTTGCGTACTATCTGCACTTAGTATTGGGTCATAAAAAAGCATTCTACCTAGTTGTACTCCTTCTTTAGTTAGAGGATTATCACTTGGCACACGAGCAGGCGGCAATATACTTAGAGCATAGTCTGCAGTGTATGGAGTAGTCCCAAATGGAGTGCCTGGCACCTCATTTACCACATCTTTACAACTGTAGATGCCTACCACTAATAGTATGTATATTAGTACTTTTTTCATTTAGAAGCAGCACTTGTTAGTGTGAATACATCTGCAATATTCTCAATAAGCTTGGTGGTAACTGGGTCAGATATACTGTGAGTGCTTCTGCCATCTAAGGTGAAGCTGTAACTATTTGGATTAATAAATACTTCTGCAATATCATAGCCTAAAGCTACCGAAGAACCTGCAGCTCCGTGAGTAAAATTAGTAGGCAATTCAAAATCTACTTTATTATTACTGCCGGCTAAGTGAAAGATAATACTCTCATCTGCATCTACGTCTTTTCCTTCTATAGCAGTGAATATATAGCCCCCTACCCAGCCCCAGTGCAGGGAGTTGTTAATAGCAGATAGTGGATGATCAGAATTATACTGATTTGGGTTGCCATGGTTTATAGCAGAATCTAGCCCTATCGAAAAGCCGATAGATTTATACGTGCCATATGGTATATCTACTAGAGAAAATGTAGTCATACCACTGTGTGCTTCTATGTGAGCATACTGGCTGTCTATAGTTACTTTACTACCATCTTCTGCTATCAGATAAAAGCTCCCAAGTAAGTATGCTAACCTGCTAAAAGTTGCATTTTCATTAGCTCCAACGGAATACGCTGTACCAGCTGTGAATTCTTGAGTGCGTACTGTATGGTTCACGGTAAAATCTATAGAAGCAGAATTTGCTTCTACTATTGGATCTACTACATCATCCTCTGTGCAAGAGGTGAAGCCAATGGCTAAAAGACCGAGCATAATATAAAATGTGTTCTTCATTTTGTTTTTTCTAATTAAAGTATAATAAAAGTGCCATTACTAACATAATGCCATCTTCTATGATGGTGACATAACTCATAGGGAGGTTAAAAACAGTACCGAGACAGGCACATTGTATCTCAGATTTTTGCACTACCGATTTTACTACTCCTATTAGACTTACGAACATAACTATAGCTGTGATGAGATGTGTTAGTTCATTGTCAGAATATAGGAGATAGGCTATACCTAATCCTAATTCTATAAACGGAAACACATATCCATACCATTTTGCTTTAGCAGCTATGATATCATAGCTTTGATACGCTTTAGCAAATGCCGCAATGTCTAACATTTTAAAGAACGAAAACACGAGGAAAAAGCCAGCCATAAAGTTGGCCATCCACGTTTTCATTAGAAACATCCCACTACTAAACTCTAGGAGTAACGTTGTTCCTAGCAAATATAAAACGATAATTAGTAAAGGTTTGTAACTTCGGTTACTCTCCTTAGACGTACTGTGCCCAGTGGATGTTGCACTGAGGCTGTATTCCCCAGCGGCTGCCACTAGGCTGCTAATAATGTCGTCGTGCGGCAGACTCTCGCCTTCTAGAGTAGTATTGCCCGTATCTTTATCTATGGATATTTTTTTGATAGCGGAGTTTCCATAGAGTGATTTCTCTATCTTGCTCACGCAGCTCATACAGGAAATACCTGATATTGTATATTGTTTGCTTTCCATTTTTTTAATTATTAAATAGATGATTTATTGAATTTTAGAAGTAATTCTTCTATCATTCATTGCATTATTAATCTACTCTGATTCCCCTTTTAGTCTCCATCGGAATCCACCGTACATCATTCTACCAAAGATAGGTCCATACACTAGTCCAGCATCAAAGTTTTGACTGAATGGATTGGCTGCTTCCTGTATCGGGTTTTCTTGTGAATAGTTGAGTATGTTTTCAACTCCCATATATACTTCAAATTGCTTTTTGAAAGTCTTACTTACTTGGGCGTTTATTAGAAAAAACTGAGGGGAGTATCTTGGGCTGGTGATAGGCATTGAACCGACGGATAAAACTGTATCAGTCTTTCCAGCTATTCGCTGTGGTCCATACCAAGTTGCTGTACTGCTAAATTGCCAGTCGTTTCTAGTGCGTTGGGTTACGTTAATAAATGCTCTATGCTTCGATATAAAGGGTTTAGCCATCACCTCTGTATTCTCCATTGTCATAGATAAAGGGGGTCTAGTGTAGTATTTTGTCTGTACATCAAACATTCTATAAGCTATTCTAACTTCCGTTCTTCGAGCAGGAGTTAGGTCTAGCTGTGCTTGTAGACTATTGGCACGTGTGCCATTTTTCATATTGTAAAAGGACGCTTCACCTTCAGTCTCGCGGTCTATCACCACTTCTTGCATAAAGGTAGTATTGAAATAATCTACTCCGATGGTAGCAGGCATGTACCCCAATCTAAACTCGTGCTCAAAACTGATACCTGAATTGATGGCTACTTCTTGCTCTAATCCGTATGCTAAACTCGAGTCTGTAAATACAAAATTAAATTCTCTCCCACTAGCAAAAAGGAACTGGTTCTGTGCCAATGGATTACTGGTTCTTCTCCCCATCCCCGCGGATGCTCTGATGGCAGTTTTATCTTTATTAAATCTATACTTACCGTGAAATCTAGGAGTGATAGACAGTCCGTAAATAGAGTTGTAATCCGTACGGATACCACCTACTAAGCTGAAGGTTTCTTTTGGCTTATAGGTATACTCCAAAAAGGCTCCAGGCACTATTTCTTCACGTTCAAAACGGAAGTCGTCATAGGTTTCTCTTACATTATCGTACAGGAAAGATAGTCCCGTCTGAAACTGGTGAAATGAATTACCCAAGATTCCTTCATACAATAAGTTTACATAAGCTTGATCACTATGAGCTTGGTAGGTTTTACTATTTGTAGAGGAGCCATATACACTGGTCATTTCGCTATGGTTAAAATTGTACTGAGAGCCAAAACTACTAAACTCTTTGCCTTTGATACTCTTGCCTAGCTTAGCAAATGCATCTATTACCTTAGAGTCTATTTCTATACCATATCCTGCTGCTGGATTTTCGTAGTATTGAGTCTGTCCAGCATCTTGCTCATTTTTATGAAAACTTACATTCGCTGTTCCTTCAAAACCACTTTCGGTATAAAACTGCCAACGGTTCATTACTTTGAAATCTTTGCTCAGAGGCATATCTAGAAACCCATCCTTGTTTCTATCGTTTTGTACTCCACGATATCCGTAGCGTGCTAGTACAGAAGTAGCTACATGCTTGCTGATATCCTTTACATACATTAGATCGGTCTCTGTTCTTCCTCCACCTCCTACAAACTGGTCTAGCAGAAACTTCTCTTTACCAAAAGGTTTTTTTAGCTCAATGTTAATCTGCCCAGCTATACTCTCATATCCATTTACCACGCTACCAGCACCTTTAGTAATTTGTATCCCATCTACCCACGCAGCAGGTATGTGGCTCAGTCCGTAGTAGGAGTTAATAGTACGTACACTCGGCATATATTCTCTGCCTATAAGCGTATAGAATCCATCTAGTCCTAGCATCTTAATCTGCTTAGTACCTGTGACGGCATCGCTAAAACTCACGTCAATAGCAGGAGAGTTTTCGAAACTTTCAGACAAATTACAGCAAGCCGCTTTTTGAAACTCACGCTCTCCCAGGAGTACTGTAGTGCGTGGACTTAGTTTACTCAGACCATACGTAAATCTTTTGGCCAGTACTATGGCTGTACCAAGTTCGTTTTGCTCTTTTAGTGTGAATGTGTATAGAGAATCTTCTTCACTGATATGCTGTGTATCTGTGCTATACGCTGCAAACGAAGCTATGAGAACTTGAGAATCATGGTAGTGTTCTATGATGAATTCGCCTTCGTTATTGGTGAATACTCCAGCTGGTTTTCCTTTCCAGTGTATAAATGCTCCCGCTAAAGGAGTGATTTCTGCACCGCTGCTAAAGAGTACTTTTCCCTTTATTTCGGCGTGTTCGTGTTGTGCACTTGCGTACATGCATATACTTAGCATGGCAATGAGTGCGAATATGTTTTTCATTATTTTGTGTTTTTATTAAGTGTTAAAATTTAAGATTATCGAGGGCACGAGTTTCTTAAAATTCTAACATAAAAACACTTGAAGTAGAGCCTGAGATGGCGGCTCTGGACTGGTCTCTCTATAGTGGAATTCACTGATATGCAGTGAATCAGCCACAGGTATGAAAGCTTGGAAAGGTAAGTGGAGTATAACAAGCGATGGGATCTCTACTGAACTAGTTAAAGAAGCATCTACTAAATGCTGAGGAACTACTAGTTCCATATTATTTTCACAAGACTGCGTTTTGTTTACATCGCAACACTCAGATATTGTTACAGCCGCTTGATGACTTATTCCTATGTTCTCTAATCCACCACAGCAATGCTTCAGGTCTATATGCAACCCTACAGAGGGAAGCAAGAATAGAAAGGAAACTATGATAGCTATGAGCTTTTTCATTGGATTGCAAATGTATAACGCTTTAGGAGATTTATTGGTATGTTATGATTTAGCATGTTAGTAGTTTAAAATGGTGAAGAATATTCAGGGTTAGTTGTTAAGTCCTTATCCGTTAAAGTTTTAAGGAAAGCCACTAAGTCCGTTTTGTCTTGTTCTGTAAGGAATAGTCCTTTCTCTCTGGTTTGTTCCAAAGCAGGGTCTAGAGTAGCTGAGGCTTTGATCTCAGAATTATAGTGCTCTACGACTTGTTCTAGTGTTTGGAATCTGCCATCGTGCATGTATGGTGCTGTAAGTGCTATATTTCTTAAGCTCGTCACCTTAAATTTAGCCTTATCTCTTGCATTTTGGGTGGCTTTTTCTCTAC
>Ga0307993_1000927_pt1 | contig 10027 bp, 9 predicted proteins | sample EllFjometagen260_FD_203163 | JGI IMG/M metagenome (GOLD analysis project Ga0307993, IMG submission 203163) | Marine microbial communities from Ellis Fjord, Antarctic Ocean - #260 | ecosystem: Environmental > Aquatic > Marine > Unclassified | place: Southern Ocean | collected 2014-11-02 | reverse complement strand
GTGGCAACGGGTGGGCGATCCAGACAGCTGCCTTCTTTGCCGCAGGATGGTAAAAAAATCATTGGCTACCGAGAGGCCATGACCTTGAGCAAGCAGCCTGATTCAATTGTGATTGTGGGTTCTGGCGCTATCGGTGTAGAGTTTGCTTATGTCTACGCTGCCCTAGGCACCAAGGTGACTGTTGTGGAGTACTTGCCTCGCATTGTTCCCAATGAAGATGCAGATGTGTCTAAGGAGCTAGCGAAAAGCCTGAAAAAAACGGGAATTGACTTCATGACTTCAACGGAGGTGACCCATGTGGACACTAAAGGCAAGGGTTGTGTCGTGCATTATAAGGATGCAAAAGGCGAGCACAGCATGACCTCTGAAATGGTCTTGAGTGCTGTTGGCGTCACGCCCAACATTGAAAACATTGGCCTTGAGGCAGTAGGCATCCAAACTGAACGCGGCCACATTGTGGTTGATGACATGTACCGAACAACAACGCCTGGCTACTACGCCATTGGCGATGTGGTACCTGGTCAAGCATTGGCGCATGTAGCGTCTGCAGAAGGCATCATTTGTGTGGAATCCATTGCTGGTCATAACCCTCAAGCCATAGACTACAACAACATCCCTGGCTGCACCTATTGCTCACCTGAGGTTGCCTCAGTGGGGTACACGGAGGTACAGGCAAAGGAGGCGGGCTACGAGCTCAAGGTTGGTAAATTCCCTTTCTCAGCAAGCGGTAAGGCTGCTGCAGCTGGTGTCACTGATGGCTTCGTGAAAGTCATTTATGATGCAAAATATGGAGAGCTCCTTGGTGCTCACATGATTGGTGCCAATGTCACGGAAATGATTGCAGAAATCGTTGCCGTTAGAAAACTAGAAACCACTGGCATGGAACTCCTCAAGGCCATTCACCCGCACCCCACAATGAGTGAAGCGGTGATGGAAGCCACAGCGATGGCTTATGGTGAAGTCATCCATCTATAAATTCAATTGTTACCATGGCCACTCGACTAAGAGCTTCTGAAATCCTGCATGGTTTTGACCGATTCCTGCTGTCAGTTCCCCATTGGGAGGCAGCATCTGGTCAGGTAGTGGCCCTCTTAGGTCCATCGGGATCTGGTAAAAGCACCTTCTTGAACATGCTTGGTGCCCGCATGGTGCCAGATGAGGGAAAGGTTTGGTACGCAGGCAAGCCGCATAAGCGCATTCCATTGGTTCCGGGGCATCCCCGCATCCGCATGGTCAGACAGGATTTTGGCCAAATGCCCTACAAGTCTGTCAGAGATAACCTGTTGGAGTTTTCGGGTATTCGATCTGAAGCGGCTGAGCATCGCTTGGTGAAGCAATGGATGAAGCGCATGAACCTTGCGCCAGCCTTAACCGATAAAGCAAAAGCCCTGTCGGGGGGTGAGTTGCAACGCCTTGCCATTGCGCAGGCCATGATTGGTCAACCGGGTGCATTGCTCTTGGATGAGCCCTTCAGTCATTTGGATCCCATGAGTAAGCTGATGATACAGGACATGTTAAGGGAATGGCAGCCTCGATCAAATTCTACCGTCGTGATGGTGGTTCATGATGTCAGGGATGCCATGGCGTGGGCTGACCGCATCGATGTCATGATTGACGGGAGCATCGTTGAGTCAGGAAGCCCTCAAGCTATTTATGAAAACCCACAATCAGAGGCCATGGCTTATGCCTTTGGTCGGGTCAATGCATCCCCCGTTGCCACGGCGCCAGAGCCCATGCGTAACAACCCCAAAGCCTTTGTCATCAAGGGCCAGTGCTATGTGCGACCTGAGCATGTGACCCAGGGCATGATTCCCAAGGGTTCAAAAATCATCCGTACCGAACCTGAGGGTTCGCAAAGCCTCAATGTCTGGGAAGATGCCTCAGGGCGGACCTGGTATGACATGGCATGAGGTAGATGTCTTGATGTAAGGCACAAAAAAAGACCCGCCATTGCTGACGGGTCTTCCACAAAAACCTGTTATTATTTACTTACTCACCTTGTTCACCACGGCTTTGAAAGCCTCTGGGTGATTCATGGCGAGGTCAGCGAGAACCTTGCGGTTGAGTTGAACGTCATGTTTGTGCAACTTACCCATGAAGGCAGAGTAGGACATTCCATGAAGACGAGCACCAGCATTGATGCGCGTAATCCAAAGGGCACGGAAGGTGCGCTTTTTGTTACGGCGATCCCGATACTGGTATTGCAGACCTTTTTCGACGGCGTTTTTGGCGACCGTCCAAACATTTTTACGTCGGCCAAAGTAACCCTTGGCCATTCCCATGATGCGCTTTCTACGGGCGCGACTGGCAACATTGTTTTGTGAACGTGGCATAATTGAATAGATTTTGGTAACGCGGCTGTTGAAAGAGCACTTTAAAAGCGTTTACACATGGTTATTGATTCCGGATGATTGATGGTATGGGGGTTCAGCTCAGATACCGAGTTGACCCTTGATGTTTTTCACATCAGCCTTGTGGACCAATGTGGAATGTGTCAAAGCACGCTTGCGATCTTTCGATTTCTTGGTCAAGATGTGACTCTTGAACGCGTGCTTTCGCTTGATTTTACCTGAACCAGTCAGCTTGAAACGCTTCTTGGCAGAGGACTTGGTTTTCATTTTAGGCATAGCTCTCAGGTTTTGGTTTTTGTGGCTATTTTTTAATAGGTGCAATGAGCAAGAACATCCGTTTCCCTTCTAGGTGAGGCAGAGCCTCCACTTTTCCTAGGTCGGCAACATCTTGTGCGAGGCGAAGCAAAAGCAACTCGCCCTGCTCTTTGAAGATGATGGATCGTCCACGGAAGAAAACGAAAGCCTTGAGCTTGGATCCGTCTTCGAGGAATTTTCTAGCATGTTTGAGCTTAAAGGCGTAATCATGGTCATCAGTTTGAGGTCCAAAGCGGACTTCTTTGATGACAACTTTTTGTGCCTTGGAGGCGATTTCCTTCTGTTTCTTCTTCTGGTCGTACAAGAACTTCTTGTAGTCAATGATTTTACAAACAGGGGGATCGGATTTTTCAGCGATGAGTACCAAATCCAGGTCCTGCTCTTGCGCGCTAGCTAGGGCAGAACGCGTGTCAATGACAATGGGTTCTTTACCGTCTTGAATCAAACGAATGCTCGGTGCGAGAATTTCGTCATTGATTCTGTTGGGGTACTCTTTTTCACGTCGACCTTGGCGATAACCGCCTCGGCGTTTTCCTCGTGATGAGCTCTTTCTTTTTCTCAGGGTCTTGCGTTTTTGGTTGGATTTCTTGTCTTCATTGCGATATCACACAGTGAGTTCCTTGTCAACTTCAGCTTGAACCAACGTCGCAAATGCGTCATGACTCATGGTGCCAATGTCTCCCAGGCCGTGACGGCGAACTGCCACCTCTCCGGTTGATACCTCTTTCTCACCAACGATCAGCATGAAAGGAATCTTCTGAACTTCCGCATCGCGGATCTTCCGACCGACCTTTTCATTCCTTGCGTCAACGAGGGCGCGAATATCGGACTTTTCTAGCAGATTGACAAGCTCTTGGGCGTAGTCATTGTATTTCTCTGAAATTGGAAGGATACTAACCTGTGTAGGCGTTAGCCATAAAGGGAAGTTGCCGCCGCAATGCTCAATCAATACGGCGATAAAACGCTCCATCGAGCCAAATGGCGCACGGTGAATCATCACAGGTCGATGCATTTCATTGTCCGCGCCCTTGTATTCAAGCTCAAAACGTTCGGGTAAATTATAGTCCACCTGGATGGTGCCAAGCTGCCATTTTCTACCCAAAGCATCACGGACCATGAAGTCCAATTTAGGGCCATAAAAGGCAGCTTCACCGACTTCAGTTACCGTTTTCAAGCCTTTGCTTTCAGAAGCCTCAATGATGGCTGCCTCAGCCTTGTCCCAATTGGCTAGGTCGCCAAGGTATTTTTCCGGTTTTTCAGGATCCCTAAGACTGATTTGCGCTGTGTAATCCTGGAAGTCAAGCACCTTGAAGATGTAGAGAACCAGGTCAATAACCTTGTTGAACTCTTCTAACAGTTGATCAGGCATGCAGAACAGGTGTGCATCATCTTGGGTGAAGGATCGGACACGGGTCAAGCCGTGCAATTCACCACTTTGCTCATAGCGGTACACCGTGCCAAATTCAGCATAACGCACAGGCAGGTCCCGGTAGGAGCGAGGCTTGGATTTGTAGATCTCGCAGTGATGCGGACAGTTCATGGGCTTCAAGAGGTATTCCTCGCCCTCTTGAGGGGTGAGAATGGGTTGAAAACTGTCTGCCCCATATTTTTCGTAATGCCCGGAACAAACGTAGAGTTCCTTGTTGCCAATGTGCGGTGTAATGACAGGTTGATAGCCTGCTTTTTTCTGAGCTTTTTTTAGAAATTGCTCCAATCTCTCCCTCAATTCAGCCCCCTTTGGCAACCACAAAGGAAGCCCCATGCCAACCTTTTTTGAGAAGGTGAAGAGCTCAAGTTCTTTGCCCAATTTTCTGTGGTCTCTTTCCTTGGCTTTTTCTAGCAATTCCAGGTGCTCAGTCAGCAACTTAGCCTTGGGGAATGCGATGCCATAGATCCGTGTGAGTTGGGGTCGTTTTTCGTCGCCACGCCAGTAGGCACCCGCCACTTTGAGTATTTTGATGGCTTTGATCAAGCCCGTGTTAGGGATATGTCCACCGCGGCAGAGGTCCGTGAATTGGCTGTGGTCACAAAATGTGATGCTGCCATCTTCAAGGTTTTCAATCAATTCTGTTTTGAAGGGGTTGTCAGCGTAGGCAGCCAATGCATCAGCTTTGGAAACTGAACGCTTGGTGAACGCAGCTTTTTCTCGAGCAAATTCCAGCATCTGCTTCTCCAATTCCAGAAAGTTGCCCTCACCAAAGGGTTCTCCTTGGAAATCCACATCGTAGTAAAAGCCGTTTTCTATGGATGGACCGATGGTCAACAGAGCATTAGGGTAGAAGTGAAGGACGGTCTGTGCAAGCAAATGCGCACCGGAGTGCCAGAAGGCTTGCTTGCCTTCATCGCTATCCCAGGTGTAAAAAATCAGGCTGCCATCGCCGGGAAGAGGATCGTGAATCTCAACGGATTCACCATTCCATGTGGCAGTTAAAATTTGTCTTGCAAGTCCAGAAGAGATGGATAAAGCCACGTCATGGGCTGAGGATCCTTTCTCTGTTTGACGGACAGCTCCGTCGGGCATAGTGATGTTGAGCATGTGCTTCGGTACAAAAGAAGTTCGGTGGACAAAGTTAGGTTAATATCTTTGCTGGCATGAGTACAGAAGAAATTGTTGCTGCCTGCAATGCCCGGTGTCCAGACACCTTGATGGAAACCCTTGGCATCATCTACACGGATGCTGGAGAAAATTGGCTTCAAGGTGAGATGACCGTGACACAAGGCCATCTGCAGCCCATGGGGTTGTTGCATGGGGGTGCCACATTGTCCCTGGCGGAAACCTTAGGCTCTGCCGCATCCCATGTGTTCATGAAGGACCCCGTAGGTTATGCAGCAGTTGGCTTGTCCATTCAAGCCAATCACATCAAGTCTGCCCACCTGGGTGACAGGGTGATTGCGACGGCAAAAATGTTGCACAAGGGTCGACGAACCCATGTGGTGGAAATTCGGGTCACCCTTGCAGGCGGAGAATTGGTTTCCTTTGTTACCATGACCAACGCCATCATTCAACGACCTTCTGCATGACCCACTTTGCCCTCATTCGAGAAGTGGATCAGCCGGTTAAGTTGTTGGCCTTACGCCCCAATTCTGGTCGTGACTTTGTGTTGACTTCTTTTGCCGGTCAACGCGAGTGGTATGGCATTGAATCGGTGGCCTATGATGATGAAGCCATGCAACTGGCTGAACAGGTATTGCAAACGGCCAACCTGCCAGTCATTCAGGCAAAGGATTCCCATGATCAAGCGAGCTATGAAGCATTGGTGTCTATGGCTATTGAGGCTTGCCGTGAAGGCGCTCTAGAGAAGGTGGTACTTTCACGAACCAAGGCCTATGAGTCGATTGAGGTGAAGCCAATGGACTGGTTCAAGGGCCTCCAATCCCATTACCCAAGCGCCACCCTGTTCATGATTTACCGAGAAGGTGAAGCTTTGTGGATGGGTGCCACACCAGAATGCTTACTTGACAACCAAGGAGACCAACTGCAGACCATGAGCTTGGCGGGCACGCGACCTGCTGGGACTGCTGGGGCATGGGGTATCAAGGAAAGGGAAGAACAGCACTTGGTCACCAAGGACATTGTGAACATGCTGCAAGTGATGGGTTGTGAACGGATCGTGGTTGATGGCCCCGCCTCTATCAAAGCAGGCCCTGTAGAGCACCTTTGCTCATGGATAGAGGCAGCGTTTGACCACAAAAAGGCCCCGCAGTTGGCGAGTGCCTTGCATCCAACACCTGCCATTGGTGGCCTCCCGCGGGCACAAGCATTGGCATTCTTGAAGGAGCATGAGGGCTATGACCGCAGTTGGTATTCAGGGTACTTTGGTTGGAAGGATGACGATAGGTATGCTTTTTTTGTCAACCTTCGCTGCATGGAAATTGGTTCAGATGGCATGCAATGTTATGCCGGGGGTGGCATCACTTCTCGGTCGGAGCCTCGCGCTGAATGGCTAGAGACAGCAGCTAAGTTGCAAACCCTTGAACAAGTGATCTTGCATTAGATGTCAGCATTCCAATCCACTGCAGCCTTGTTGGCACAAGCCCTTGACCACATCGAATTGGCGGCATGGGTCAGTTCGCCCGGTTCGCGCAATGCCCCTGTGGTGCTTGCCTTGTCTGAATTGAAGACGCCTCATCGCGTCATGCTCGATGAACGCAGCGCTGCCCATGTAGCTTTAGGTGCTGCCCTGCAAAGTGGCAAGCCTTGCGCAGTGGTTTGCACCAGTGGCACAGCGGCTATGAATTTTGGCCCAGCGGTTGCGGAGGCCTTCTACCAGCGAATCCCTCTGTTATTAATCACAGCAGATCGACCCTCTGGCATGATTGACAATGGCCATGGGCAAAGCATCAGGCAGGTGGGTCTTTTCCGGCAGCATGTGAGAGCGGAAGCCAACCTTCAGGTGGATCATGGCGATGTGGAGTTGCTTCGTCAGAACGCTTCAGCCTTAAGAAAGGCCTTGAAATCATTGGCCTATGGCCCTGTCCACATCAACATCCCATTGGAAGAACCACTTTATGGTAAACCACGATTGCCAAAGGGTTTTCCCGCATCCTTCCGGTTGGACCTGAAGCCAGTTCATGATGAGGATTTGGCCTTGCCAACGTTTCTGATTGATGCAAAACGTCCCCTGCTGATTGTTGGACAGATGTTGGCATCGAGAGCCTTCATCCGACAAGTTGCCAAGCTTCGCCAACAAGGTTGGCTTGTTGTTGCTGAGCACCTAAGTAACCTGCCAGTTGGCATGGCCTTGTCTCTGGAGGATGCTATTTTGCAAAAGGATGCATCGTTATTCAAACCGGATGCCATTGTCAGTGTCGGGGGTTCATGGATGGCGAAGCAAGCAAAGGCCATGCTGGCTGGGTTGCCCCATTTGTCCGTCGCTGACGTTGCCCCTTTCCCTAACCTGTTTGACGGGCCGTTTGCGACATGGGCCTGTGGCGCAGAGGATGCCCTGGCATGCCTGCTGGACTCAAAGCTGTCAACGGCTGGTTGGCAGCTTCCCACCATGAAGCTTGAAGTGAATAGGCCTTCAGACAGGCAGTTGACGGACCTTTCGGTGCACATGTACATGGCATCATTGCCCTTGGATGGATGGGATATTCACTGGGGTAACTCCATGTCTGTCAGGCAGGGGGCACATGCTTTTGCAAAGGGCGGATGGGCGCAGAAAGTGACGCATTATGGCAACCGAGGTGCCAGTGGCATCGATGGCAGCACATCAACAGCCCTGGGTTCTGCGTGGATGAGTTCCAAACCGACTTTGTTGATCACGGGCGAACTGTCTGCACAGTATGATTTGAATGCCATGCTGCAGTCTAACATTCCCGTCAACTTGCACCTGCTGATTGTCAACAATGGTGGCGGTCAGATTTTTCAAGTCATCGACGGACCTAAGTCCGCACCCAATCACGAGAGTCATTTCCTTTTCCAGCATGATAGAAGCTTTGAGGATGCTGCAAACTACCTCAAGGTGCCATACCTGTCTGCACACGACATGAAGTCGTTTGAATCCGCTGTTGCCCGAATGATGCAAAGCCCCAATGCTGCCATTCTGGAAGTGTTCACGGACCCAATGGCCAGCGAACGATCATGGAAGCGTCGGCAGGACGCATGATGTAATTTTGTGTCCATGAGCAACAGACAGTGGACCCCCATCAAGACCTACGGCGACATCCTTTTTGAGATGTGCAATGGCGTCGCGAAAATCACCATCAATCGACCAGAAGTGTACAATGCCTTTAGGCCTGAAACCAATGTAGACATGATGGATGCCATGGATATTTGCCGCGAACGTGGTGACATCCGGGTTATCATACTAACAGGTGTTGGCGACAAGGCTTTTTGCAGTGGTGGTGACCAGAACGTGAAAGGTGTCGGTGGCTACATCGGTGAAGACGGGGTGCCCCGTCTGAATGTGTTAGATCTGCACAAAAAGATCAGAGAAATCCCTAAGCCAGTGATTGCTATGGTTAACGGCTATGCCATCGGCGGCGGGCATGTGTTGCATGTGATTTGTGATTTGACCGTTGCCTCAGACAATGCCATATTTGGTCAGACAGGCCCTAAAGTGGGCTCCTTTGATGCGGGCTTTGGCAGCAATTACCTGGCCCGTCATGTGGGACAGAAAAAAGCCAGGGAAATTTGGTTTCTCTGCGAACAGTACAGTGCAAAAGAGGCAGAAGACATGGGTATGGTGAACAAGGTTGTGCCATTGGTAGACTTGGAAAACACGACGATGCAATGGGCTGAAACCATTTGCAAGCGTTCACCCATGGCTATTCGCATGATCAAGCGCGGCTTGAATGCAGAGCTGGATGGACAGCGCGGATTGATGGAGTTTGCTGGCGATGCCACCTTGATGTATTACCTGATGGAAGAAGCACAAGAAGGCAAGCAAGCCTTTTTGGAGAAGCGCGACCCAGACTTCAACCAATTCCCTACATTTCCTTGATGCATCATTGGCTGAGCGCCTTGCGCTTGAGAACCTTGCCACTTGCCGTGGCTTGCATTGCCCTAGGTACCTTGTTGGCTGAGGATCACGGCGGCATGTCATGGCCCGTTGCCATCCTTGCGGTGCTAACGGCTGCTGTCTACCAAATACTATCCAACCTTTCCAATGACTTAGGCGATGGCCTCAAGGGCACCGATGATCACCGGCCAGAAGGGGTTGAAAAAAGGGCCTTGGCATCCGGTCAACTCACGGTTGGTCAGCTGCAACGAGCTGTTCAATGGGCAACAATCTTAGCAGTAATCCTGACCTTTGTCACCGCCACTGTGGGGACTACACAGATGGGGTGGATGTGGCGGTCTGTCTTTGTTGTGTTTGGATTGCTTGCCACCCTAGCTGCCCGTTCCTACACCTTAGGAATAGCTTATGGCTACCAGGGTTATGGCGATCTGTTCGCTTTGGTTTTCTTTGGTCCCCTTGCGGTCTGGGGCTCGTTCACCTTGCAAGTTCAAGGCTGGCAACCACTGATTTTATTGGCTGGTTTAGGTGTGGGTATGTTGGCAGCTGCCGTGCTCAACCTCAACAACATGCGGGACATTGAAACCGATGCCGTGGTTGGCAAACGAACCCTAGCCATGCGAATGGGATTGAAAGCTGCAAAGCATTACCATAGGGTCTTGGTTTTGGGAGCTTATGTGGCAGCAGGCGCCTATGTCTGGCTTCAAGCCCCTTTGACTTGCAGTCGGAGTTTCCTTTTTGTCGCGGTTCTTCCTTTGATGTTGAGTGGTTTGCGTGACATGAGAAAGGCCAGTAACCCAGCCCAATTGGATGCCCTTCTCAAGCCCTTGGCCATGCAAACTGCCTTGTTCGCCATCATGCTGGGCGTGGGGCTATTGATCGACTCAAATGCCTGTGCGG
>Ga0307993_1000924_pt1 | contig 10035 bp, 7 predicted proteins | sample EllFjometagen260_FD_203163 | JGI IMG/M metagenome (GOLD analysis project Ga0307993, IMG submission 203163) | Marine microbial communities from Ellis Fjord, Antarctic Ocean - #260 | ecosystem: Environmental > Aquatic > Marine > Unclassified | place: Southern Ocean | collected 2014-11-02 | reverse complement strand
TAAGAACATGCAAGCGTCCCGAGGCAAAAAATACGTGTTTTTCTATAAATGTGGGTAACTTGCTCCTGTTAGCCCGTTTTGTGTGCCACATTTTATTTAAATTAGCGTACGATATTACCCAATTTAACGCCCTTTTTTAATGCCTAAAATCCGCATACTTAATAGCCGCTTATTTAAAGCGTTTTAAACTTAGCAGGCCTGCTAAGTTCTGATGAATGTTGATTTACTTTGCCGGACAAACAAACACCATGGACATCTCTTACATATTAAACGACTTAAACGATGCGCAACGCCAAGCGGTGGCCGTTGACGACCAGCATGCCTTAATATTGGCCGGTGCAGGCAGTGGCAAAACCCGGGTATTAGTGCATCGTATTGCTTGGTTAACCGAGGTTATTGGGCTGTCTGCTTACAATATTATGGCGGTCACCTTTACCAATAAAGCGTCAAGCGAGATGCGTGGACGAATTGACTCACTCATTGGTCAAAAAGCGCTAGGGTTAACCATGGGCACGTTTCATGGCATCGCTTACCGGTTGCTGCGTCAACATTATCAAGAAGTCGGCTTGCCGCAAAATTTTCAAATATTAGATTCGGATGACCAAAAACGGGTGATTAAACGTCTGTTAAAAGGCATGGAGCTGGATGAGGCGCAGTGGCCACATCGTCAAGTGCAAGCGTTTATTAATGGTGAAAAAGAGGAAGGCAGACGCCCGCATCACATTGATATTGGTCATAACCCCTTTGTTGGCCAGATGGTGCAGGTTTACAGTGCGTATGAAGAGCAGTGCAAGCGTTCTGGATTAGTTGACTTTGCCGAGTTGTTATTGCGAGCCCACGAACTTTGGTTAAAAAATCCGCACGTGTTGGCCCATTATCAAGCGCGTTACAAGCACATTTTGGTGGACGAGTTTCAAGATACCAATAGCCTGCAATATGCTTGGTTGCGTGTTTTAGCCGGCGGGGCGGGTAAATTGTTTGTTGTGGGCGATGATGACCAATCTATTTACGGATGGCGAGGCGCTAAGGTTGAAAATATTAGGCAGTTTGGCGACGACTTTGCCAATGTTCAGATGGTCTGCTTAGAGCAAAATTACCGTTCAACCAATACCATTCTAAAAGCCGCTAACGCCTTGATTGCCAATAACACCAGCCGCATGGGTAAAGAGCTTTGGAGCGATGGTGAAGACGGCGCGCCCATTCGTATATACGAAGCCTTTAACGAGATGGACGAAGCCAATTATGTCTGTAGTCAAGTTAAAAGCTGGTGCGAACAAGGCGGAGCGCGCAACGAGATTGCCGTGTTGTATCGCTCTAATGCGCAATCTCGTATTATGGAACAAGCCCTGTTGCAAGCGCAAATTCCGTATCGAGTGTACGGTGGCTTACGATTTTACGATCGTGCCGAAATTAAAGACGTCTTAAGTTACCTGCGTTTATTAAGTAACCGTGATGACGACGCCGCCTTTGAACGTGCGTACAACCATCCGCCCAGAGGCATTGGCCAAAAAACAGCCGACGGCATTCGTTTATTGGCGCGCGAGCAACAAATATCCATGTGGCAAGCCGCCAAGTTGGCCGTTAAAAACGGCTTAACCGCCCGAGCTAAAACCTCGGTAGCGGGGTTTTTAGAGTTAATTGAAAGCATCCATGACAGTACCGCCGACCAAGATTTGCAAGATCAAGTCATGCAAGTTATTTCACGCTCAGGCTTGCAAGCACACTTTGAAAAAGATTCATCAGAACAAGGTCAAGGGCGTTTAGAGAACATTGATGAACTGATAAATGCAGTCAGCTTGTTTAAAGTCGCTAAACCTCAAGAGTCGATAACAGGGGTCGAGTCTGAAGATGAAGCGAATCAGAAAAATGTCGATTCTGAAAATCAGCAGGCCTCTCCTGAAAATCAAACACAGCAAAACGATGGCACGCTTAATGAGGTGAATGAATTTACCGATCCGCTCTCCGAGTTTTTAGCGCAAGCCGCCTTGGAAGCTGGCGAACAGCAGGCTGACGAATGGGAATCTTCGGTTCAATTAATGACCTTGCACGCCGCCAAAGGGTTGGAGTTTCCGCTGGTCTTTATGGTGGGGGTTGAAGAGGGCTTGTTTCCTTCACAGCGTTCGGTGGATGAAGGTGGCAAGCTCGAAGAAGAACGCCGTTTGGCGTATGTGGGCATTACCCGTGCCGAAAAGCAGTTAGTTATCACCTTTGCCAATCGTCGTCGATTGCATGGCTCAGAGTATTACCCTGCGCCGTCGCGTTTTATTAAAGAGATTCCCGCTGAATTTGTCGACTTTGTTCGTCTTTCAGGGTCGGTGCGTTCAACGACCGAATCGTCGATGGAAAGCAGTATTCAAAAAGCCTTAGCGGCGCAAAACCAAACCGGTTATCAGATTGGTGATCGTGTGTTTCATGTTAAGTTTGGCGAGGGCATGGTGCTGTCGGTGCAAGGCTCGGGCGAACACGCCAGCGTAAATATTAACTTTGATGACGTGGGTTCAAAATGGTTGGTGATGGCCTACGCCAAATTAGAGAAGCGAGGGTAAATTGTGTCGGAGTCGGATTCGGTTAATCACAGCGGGTTTTTTACCGTCACCAGCTTTAAAGCCAAAGGCATGTCTGAGCCCATAAACTTAGCCTTAAGCCCAAAGGATATTTGCATGGTTTCGGGACCGTCAGGATCGGGAAAATCACAATTTTTTAAAGGTTTGGCCGATTTAATTACTCATGAAGGCTCCGTCAAGTTAGAGCAGCAAACGTTAGAACACACCTGTCCAGAAAGCTGGCGCGCTCAAGTCATGTATTTTCCAGCAGAAACCGCTTGGTGGGACGATGTGGTGGCCTTGCATTTTGACACCTTGCCAACCGCAGAAAAGCTGCAAAAAATTGGTTTAGACCCCAATTTATTAAACGCCAACCCAGACTCACTCTCATCGGGTGAAAAGCAACGGCTTGCCTTGTTACGTGGTTTGCAATATCAGCCCAAGGTCTTATTGTTGGATGAAATTACCGCCAACCTCGACCCTAAAAGTGAAAAGCTGGTTGAAGCGATGGTGGCCGAGTATGTTCAGAAAGCGAATACCGCCGCACTTTGGATTAGCCATGACCCCGAGCAAACCCAACGTATGGCCACTCAAACTCAGGTTTTTTCAGACAGTCATCTTACACATGTCGGACAACACCAAGATAAGGAGGTGCAAGCATGATTTTAATTAGTTATTGGGATCTGGCTGCGCTGTCCATTTTGGTGTTACTACTTGGTGTTTTTCTGTGGTTAAGTGGCTTTAATAAAGTTAAAACGTTATGGGTTGCAACCACCCGAATGGTAGTTCAGCTCCTGTTTATGGGCGTTTGGCTGAGTTATGTGTTTAATGCCGATAATCCGCTGTGGATTGTTTTAGTGGGTGTGATTATGCTCACCGCCGCCGGCTATGAAATTACCAAACGTCAGCAATACCGTTTTAAAACACTCAATGGCTTATTAATCGGGTTTTTAGCGCTGTCCATGACCTCTTTAGTGTTGCTGATTGGTGTACTTACTTTGGTCATTCAACCTACTCCGTGGTACGAACCGCAATACGCTATTCCGTTGTTAGGCATGTTATTAGGCAACAGTATGACCGCCATTGGCTTAGGGCTAGACACCCTAACGCGCAGTGCCGTGCAGTCTAAAGCCAAAATAGAAGCACAGTTAGCGTTGGGCAAAACCGCCAAACAATCTATGAACTTTATACGTCAGCAAAGCCTACATTCCGCGATGATTCCGGTGATTAATATGCTGGTGGCCGCCGGTATTATCTCTTTGCCTGGAATGATGACCGGGCAAATTTTAGCGGGTGCAGACCCTATGGAAGCCGTTAAATATCAAATTTTGATTATGTTATTGATTGCCGCGTCAACCGGGTTTGGAACGCTGATCGCCGTTAATCTTGCCAGTCGCAAGTTGTTTGATTCTAGGCAACGTCTAAAGCTGGATGATTTAGTAAAGAGTAAATAAGTTAATTCGCCTTTTTGTTTTCTGGGGCTACTTCAATAAACATTTATTTTTATTGGGTTTTTTGCTACGCTTTTAATTCATATGATGTTGCATTGACGTTACCTCATAAGCGATTTTCTTGAATCTATAAATGGCAGAGGTATAAACATGGCATTACGACTAAAAGACATTGTGGCAGCCGCCAAAAAAAATATTACCGAAGTATCGAGTAAAGAAGCGCAAGATCTCTTCAAGTGCGGCGGTTATAAACCACTGGACGTGCGAGAAGCCGCCGAGTACTTAGATGGCACCATTCCCATGTCGGTGCACGTACCAAGGGGTATGTTAGAACCCATGTGCGATAAATGTTACGAAGGCCACAGTGGAGACCTTGCCGAACTAGATCAACCTTGGGTGGTGTTCTGTTTATCAGGGGGACGTGGCGCGTTGGCGGTGGATACCATGATTAAAATGGGTTACACCAACGTAATCAACTTAGCCGGTGGCTATAACGCATGGAAGCAGTGCAGTTATCCCATCTCCGTACCGCCAACTGAAAACGGCTTAATCCGCCTAGACCATCCATGGAACCCAGGGTTTCAAGAAGCGTCGAATGTGTGTTAACGTCTGTTAGGCGTTGTATCAATAAATCGAGTTAACGTAACGTTAAAACCCGACAGGCCTGCTTAAATTCAAACTTAAGCAGGCCTGTTTGCTTTGGTGAAGGGTTGGGGCTTTAGAAAAGCTTAGGTAGTAATTCGTCAAGCCATTTGGTGAAGTTGATTTTCCTTTTGTATTCCTCTCGTAGTTCGGCAACTACTTTTTTAAATAGTTGTTGTTCTAATTCATTGTTGACTTTAGTGGCTGCATGATTAATTAGTATTAAGGCTTGCTTGTAGGCTTGGTTATTCGTTAAATCTAATTGTCTTATAATAAGTTTATCAAACAGTTGCCAAGCATTTATAAAGTTCGTTTCTGGGTGTTGTGCAATTGTCAAAATAGCCATTTCAGAGGCAGGATACTCTTTAACCAATTCGTAGGCTTGTCGGTTTTTAGATTGGTAAAGATACAAGTCAATTAGGTTGTCTGCTGGCAAAGTAAAACGTTTGTTTTGACTGGATAAAATATGCTCAAGTAAAGTCGATTCCGCTTCTTTTAAAAAGTCAGTTTGTTTTTTTAAATTGGGTTCCCATTCTAATAGTTTTATTAAATCTTCAAGCTTTTCTGAGGCTTGGTAAATAAGCCATTGTGCTTGTTTTTTGCGTTCGGTTTGTTGTTGATATTGTGCAAGCTTCACTTCTTGTTTAAAGAGTTCGGTTTTATCAGAGCGATTATTTACCCGTTTCTTTAAACGCGTAAAACGTGTTTCGGCGTTAGCGATTAGTTCAAAGCGAATCTCTCGTTCAAGTTGATCAATTTGATCCTGAAAACTGCTGGCGGTTTTTTCATAAATACGGATGATCGTTTGCCAGTCCTGGTGAGCCTCGGCAAACTTGATTAAGAGCGCTTGCAGATTAAAAACACTTATTTTTTGTTCGTAATCAAAAAGATTAAAGCTTTGTAAGTTTTGCCATGCGTTTTGCGCCAGCGTATTTAACTGAGCTTGTTCAGTACGATTTAAATGACAGTAAAAATCATCTAGCGTTATGCCTAATTTACTCTCAGAGCAGTATTGATTAAAAAGCCAAGCGGTTTTTTGTAACGGTTCCCATTTAATCTCAGCAAACCCATTCGCGAGTAATGTGTAAAAAAAGTTTTCACTGGGGATTCGAAAGCCACCGGAGTCGTCAATGGTATCTAGCGCTTTATTGATGCGTTGCAATCCGTATTCTGCCAGTTTGAAAAGCTCCTCTTCGGTTAAGTTTAGGCTATTGGTTTCAATTTGCTCACAGAGGGGTTCAACTTTGGAAAAGTAGTTGCGAACTTGGTCGTAATAAAATAGTTGCCGATTGTAAGGTAGGGCAGCCGTTATTTTTTTGCGTAAGGCTTTAAAATTTATGAGTCCCAGTTTATTTTCGGCTCTAGCAATCCAGGCTGTAGTTAAATCAGGTGATTGCTCGATCAGTTCAAGCAGCAGATTTTCAAGTTCCAGTTTGGTTAATGAGGATAGGTAACGGGCAATGGTCTGATATTGTTTTTGTTTGGCGGTGGCTTTGCTAGTCGCTTGCAGTTTATCTGCGTTTGACTTTATGCTCAGGGGCGCTTGGCCATTTTTAAGGTGCAAGACAGCGGCCACACAATGCTTACAAAAATCGACTCCATCGGAGGCAAGACAGTTACAGCTGCCTTGAATTAGGTGAGGTGTATGGACAATGTCTACCGCATAAGTTTGAGACGGCTTTGAGCCTTGAACCTTAGCAAGTTGATGATTTTTTGAAGTTTCAATGGCGAGCACATTGCCTTTTTCAAAGAGTTTTTGGCCACGTTTAAAAGCTGCTTCTCCGGCAATTTTTATCAGTAATTCATCTGTAATTGGTTTCATGATTCTGTAATTGGTTATTTTTTTTCAGGATACCAAAATTATAGTAGTTTTTGAAAAGGAGTACGTTTAATAACAGCATCATGTGCTCAGGTTTTAACCTTCTGGGTTTGTATAGCGCGTTTAATATTTTATTAGGGTATTAAGCCTTAATCGGGTTTAAATACCGTGCCCGTTTTTTTGGGGTGAGTTTAGCTAGCTCCACCATAATAAACGCGTCGATGCAGTCGTTAAAGTTGGGATCGGTGCTAAAATCGATAAACTGGCAGCCTTTGTCGTCACAGACCTCGGCGTATTGTTTGAACAGGGTGGGCACTTTAACGCCTTCGGCATCGAGTAGCGCATTGAGTTTTTTGTAGCTGGCTTTGTACTCACCGCTAAAAACGTGTTTAGCAATTTTCTGGTTCTCTGTATTCAACTTAATGGGGCGTTTGGCTGTCGCCAATTTTGTTTGTTGCGCATCGCCACCACCAAACTGTTGGCTGTAAAAGCCAATAATCAACTCTTTGGCATTCTGTGGATAGGCCGCACTGAGTGATACGGGGCCAAAGAGGTATTTTATGTCTGGGTGCTGGGCCACATAAGCGCCAATGCCGTACCATAAATAGTCTAAGCTGCGTTTGCCCCAGTAGCGAGGTTGCACAAAACTGCGCCCCAGTTCTATGGCGTTGGGTAGTAGGGTTTCCATATCCGATTTTAGGTCAAACAGGGTACTGGTGTATAGTCCTTTGGTGCCGTGCTTTTCAATAATCTTTTGGCATTCACCAATTCGATAAGCGCCGACAATTTCAAGATCGTCTTCATCCCATAAAACCAAGTGGCGGTAGCGTAAATCGTATTGGTCTAAATCCATGGCGGTTCCGGTGCCTTCTTCAACGGTTCTAAAGGTCAGTTCACGCAGACGACCAATTTCGTGCATTACAGGTGAGTCGTTTTCAAAATCGTAGAGGTAAATCTCTTTACCGTCTTGTGTTTTTCCTAGCAACGTACTTCTGGTAAGTGCCTTTTTTAAGGCTTTACGATCAACCGGATGGGCAATAGTTTCTAGGGTTTCAAAGATAGGCGCTTTGCCTTTTTTTACTAATTTAGCTTCTTTGTCTAATAAGTAGAGGTGTTTTCTAAGGCGATTAGCTAATGTTTTATCTGGCAGGTCGAGTTTGCTCACTGCTTTCCATGCAATAGGCTTGCCAATATGAAATTGAATTTCTTGATGGCTTTTATTAAACATCTCTTGCACCAGCATGAGTGTGCCTAATGGTTTGTAAAACGCAGACAGACTATAAAAGAGGGCGGAATTTCGAGCATCGACATAAATCGGCACAATGGGTGCATTGGCTTTTTTGGCGAGTTTTAAAAATCCCGTTTTCCATTTGCCGTCGCGCACACCGTTGGGCCGAATCCGCGATACCTCTCCTGCGGGGAAAATAATCACCGCCTCATCTTGGTCAAGTGCGTTCATAATCGCTTTAAACTGTGCTTTATGACTGTGTTTGTCGCTTAACTTGTCGATGCCTAAAAAGAGCGATTGCAGGGGTTCGATGTTATTAAGCAGGTCGTTGGCGACTATGCGCACATCTGAACGCACACTGCGCACCATTTTTAACAGCGCTAATCCATCTAGCGAGCCAATTGGGTGGTTGGCGACAATCATTAAGCGGCCTTCTGAGGGGATGCGGTTTAATGAGCGTGCGCTGACTTGATAGCTAAAGTTAAAGAAGTTAAGCACGTGGTCTAAAAAAGCAAAGCCTTTTAAGTGTTGATGGGTTTCAATAAACTGATTAATTTCGTCTTCATGGGTGAGCGTTTTAACCAGTTTAATCATTGCCTTACCACCCAGTTTTTGCGGTAGGTCTGGGTACTTTTCGGTTAGTGCTTTCTCTAAATTAAGCATACGCTCTCTTCTATAAGGATTAAATTTCTTTCCTATTATTGAAGTTTGTATTTAAGATCAGGTGACAGTGCGGTGATAGTTTTGTTACAGCACAAAATAAGACCACTTAAATAGTGATAAAACACGATTATCAACATAGTTGATACGTCTTGCTTGATGCCCATTAGAGCGAGTAACAATGGTTTTAAATACAAAGTTCGGGCATTAATCACATACACCAACCCCGCTTTTTTTAGCAGGCCTGTTCACTTTAATAACCCGTTTTAGATTTATTTTGGCGTAGGTGAGGTTTTAGAATGTTGTCAAAGATTTGAATGCCTTTATTTAAAAAGCTTAAATCGGCTTAAATAAAGGACAAAATTGATTTTAGGTTGACCAGTTGGGATTCATAGTCAGCGTTTGTTTCTGTTTTAACGGGTAAACAATTAGTGGCATTGGTTATGTTTAAATTTATGTATTCATAATAGGCCACCACCTTTTGATTAAACGCTTTTACTTTTGATGGAAACTAAAAGAGTGGTTGGCTTTTTAGTGTTTTCTAAAAGGCAATCGTTTAAAACCCAACAGGCCTGCTTAAAATCAATTTAAGCAGGCCTGTTTAGTTTTAAATGGCGTTTTAGTCAACTCGTTAATAAAGGTTTTATTAAGCGCGCTAATGAACGGCAACGCTTATCCAACTTATTAATTCATCCACGCGGTAATTTAAATTTACTTACCGAGGTTTGTAGCTCTTCTGCGGAAGCTGATAGGGTTTCACTGGTGGCGGTGGTTTCTTCTACCAGCGCGGCATTTTGTTGCGTGGTGTTGTCCAGTTCGGTAATGGCACGGTTTATCTCACTGACACCTTGCGATTGCTCTTGTGAGGCACTGGATACTTCGCTCACAATGGTGAGTAGTTTTTGAGTTTCGTTGGTAATTTGATCTAACGATGTTCCAACTTTTTCAACCTGATCGACCCCCACTTCAATTGCGCTTGATGTTTCGCCAATTAAATGGCCAATGTCTTTAGCAGCATCGGCCGATTTTCCGGCTAGGTTTCTCACTTCGCCTGCTACTACGGCAAATCCACGACCATGCTCTCCTGCACGGGCGGCTTCAACCGCCGCGTTTAAGGCGAGCAAGTTGGTTTGGAACGCAATGGAGTCAATCAGGCTGGTAATTTCACGAATTTTATCCGAGGCCGTTTGAATATTGGTCATGGAATTTTTGGTGTCGTCCATTAAGGTGTTGGCGGTGGTCAGCATGGTGTTTTGCGACTGCGCAATGTGGCTGGCTTCTCGCGTATTCTCTAAGTTGCTCTGAATTTGAGAATTAGTTTGCTCCATGGCCGCCGAGGTTTGTTCTAAGGCCGCCGCTTGTTCTTGGGTACGCTGATTTAAGTTTTGCGTGCCTTCTGCCACGCTGCGTGTATCGGATTGCACTTGGTAGGCAATTTCGGTAACGTGCATTAGCGTTTTAGACAGGCCTGCCATACTCTCGTTCATAGCTTGTTTGGCATCGTTAAGTGTGAACTCGTAGCTATGGTCAATCGGTTGCGTTAAGTCGCCATCCGCAATGCGTTTAGCGGCACTGACCACATCGGCAAAACCAGACTCAATTTGATTTAAGGTTTGGTTTAAGGTCTCTTGTAGGCCTTTTATATCACCTTGTGCATCGTTGTGAATGCGCTCATCAAATTTACCACGTGCG
>Ga0307993_1000923_pt1 | contig 10035 bp, 10 predicted proteins | sample EllFjometagen260_FD_203163 | JGI IMG/M metagenome (GOLD analysis project Ga0307993, IMG submission 203163) | Marine microbial communities from Ellis Fjord, Antarctic Ocean - #260 | ecosystem: Environmental > Aquatic > Marine > Unclassified | place: Southern Ocean | collected 2014-11-02 | reverse complement strand
ATTGTTGTGTTTTCATTCCCAATTGCTCCTATAATATCATTAAAACTGACTTCAGCAGCCATCATTTTATAAATATCAACAGCGACTTCAACTTCTTTATCTTGTGCACCACGAATGTCTACTTTTTTAATTTCAGACATGTCTTCAATTTCATCTTGTAAATATTCGCCAAACTCTTTTAGTTTGTCTACAGGATAATCTCCTGAAATATTGATATTTAAAATTGGAACTTCCTCAGACATACTCAATTCAAATACATTTGGTTCAACTTTGGCATTGTTAAAAGTTGGCCAATCTTCACTAGAAGTTTCAGAATCTATTTCATCTTTTACTTTTTGCTTTGCTTGATCTACCGTGATGCTTTCATCAAATTCTACCACAACCATAGAGAAATCTTCCTGTGAAGTAGAGGTGATTTCTATAACGTTACTTACCGTTTTTAACTTGTCCTCAAGAGGATCAGTAATTAATTTCTCAATATCTTCAGCAGTATTTCCCGGAAACACAGAACTTATATAAATTTTAGTCTCTTTTATCTCAGGAAAACTTTCTCTAGGCATATTGTAATATGCAGAACCTCCTAAAAATAAAATTAATGCAATAGCTACGTAAATTGTAGTTTTATTACCAATTGCCCAAGATGATAAACCAAATTCTTTATCTAATTTTTTTTGTTGTTTTGTCATTTTGATAATTTAGTTGTTTGAGATTTCAACCTCTTGCTGATTTCTTACACTTCTTGCTCCTTCTTGAATAATCTCAACGTCATTTTCTAGACCTTTTAATACTTCAATTACATCACCTTGTGTTTTACCAGTTTCAATTATTATTTGATCAGCAATTGCATATTTTCCATTTTTATCTTTTACGATATAGATGTACTGTTCACCTTTTGCATTCTCTGAAATGATATCTTGTGGTATTAAGATGGCATTCTTGTTGGTGTAATCGTTGATTTTTAATTTTGCTGTAAGATTTGGTTTTATAGTTCTATCTTTATTTGGGACAGCAACTTCAATTTTAAAAGTTCTATTTGCAGGATTGATAAAATTACCTGTTTGACGAATTTTAGCATTCATAGTTTTTCCTAAAATTGGAAATTCAACTTGCACCTCTTTGTTTATAGAAACACTTGAAATGTAACTTTCAGGAACATCAGTTTCTATATACATATTGTCAAGGTTTACAATACGCATTAATTGAGATTGACCAGGAGCAACAACACTACCTTGTTCAGAAATAACGTCGTCGATAATACCTGAGAACGGAGCTCTTACAGAACTTTTCTCTAACTGACGTTTAAGTTGATTTACAGCTTTTTGTTGACCTTCATATGTAGATTTTGCTTGTAAATATTGAATTTCACTCCCTATTTTTTGATTCCAAAGTCTCTCCTGACGTTCAAAAATAGTTTTAGCTAGATCTGCTTGAATTTGAAGTTGATCAACTTGTTGTTCCATACCGCCATCATCAATAGATGCTAATAATTGTCCTTTAGTTACTTTTTGTCCTTCTTTAACATAAACACGATTTAAAATTCCGGCCATTTCAGGATAAATAACAAGATTCTGTTTTGTTTGTACATTTCCTTGCAATTCTAAAAAGTGATTAAACACTTCTTGTTTTACATTAAAAGTAGTGATTAATGGTATTTTTTTAGAGGTATCTAATTTTGAAATTTCATCATCAAGTTGTTTTATTTGATTATTTGTTTCATGTTGTTTTATAACAATAGCGGCTCTTTTTTGTCTGATTGTTTTTAAATTTTGAGTTGCTATAACTTCGTCAATACTTTGTTCTTTATTTCCTCCACAAGAAGAGAATAGAAGAGCGATTATTAAAAGGGAAAATATATGTTTCATAGTGCTTTATAGTTAATTTTTATTATTTTATTATTGTGTTTAAGGCAGTTTCTAAAGTTGCCTTATTGTTTATTACGTCTAGCATTGATTGTAAAAATTCTTGTTGTGAATTGTATAACTGAGCTTGCGCTTGTCTCAATTCAAAACTAGATGCGATACCTTCAAAAAACTTTGTTTGATTTTTAGATTCTATTCTTTGAGCTAAGTTTAAATTGTTTTTTTTATTCTCGTAATCCTCAATAGAAAACTGATAATCACTTTTTGCTGATGCAATTTGAAGTTTTAATTTTTGCGCAGTTTCAGTTAAATCTTCGTTTGCTTTTTCAAGATTTATTCTCGCTTTTTGAGTTCTTGCATTTCTTGCTCCTGAGCTAAAAATCGGAACATTCATACTCACGCCAAATAATGAAGATCCAAACCATTTTTGTCTGCCGCTTGTAAAAGTAAACGAATCACTATTGGCTGTATAACCACCATTTAAGAAAGCGTTTAATGAAGGTAAAGCCTTGCTTTTTTCTAATTTCAACAACAATTCTTTTGAGCGTTTATCGTTTTCTGCAATTTTATAATCTATAGTATTTTCAACATTATTGTCAACTTCAAGAAGTTCAAGGGTTAAATTTTGAGTTGTAAGACTTTCTAAAGTGTCAGTTAGTGTAGTTGTTTTATCAAGATCAATTCCAATAGTTATATTGAACATTTGAACTGCTAATTTTTTTAATCGCATTGTTTTCTGAAGATTGCTTTTAACTCCAGTAAGTGTTATTTGTAGCTGCTCAACACTTTCTTCTTCTTCAAATCCATTTTCATATATTTTTGTAGTTTCATCAAGATTTTTTTGAAGTACAGTGATATTTCTTTCAAGAATATGGATGCTTTCTTCAGCCAATAAAACATTACCGTACGCATTTACTACTGCTTTTCTTACCTCTAAATCCGTTTTCTTTTTTGCGTTTTTAGATATTTCTAAAAACACTTTAGCAGATTGTAAACCAACTACATATGAACCGTCAAACAATAATTGACTTAAAGTTGCTGTTCCGCTCATAGTTTGCTTGGTCCCAAAAGCTATTTCTGTAAAGTCTGTAGGTGCATTAGGAATTGGGTTTGCAGGGTCTTTGGTGATATCATAATAAGTATCCAAATCTCTTATTTGATTGTATTTATCTGAAAATCCAGGAGGAAAAAGTGAAACCTGTTGTTTTAGCCAATTTTTATAATCTATTGAAGCATTAATTTGAGGTAACCCCATTGTTGTAGTTTCCCATTTTTGTTGTTTTGCCGATTCAACATCTCTCTTGGCATTCTTTACAGTTCTATTGTTTTCTAAAGCATATTCAATTGCTTCATCTAAACTAAAACTGTTCTTCTCTTGTGCGCTTATCAATAGCGAAAAGAAAAAAGCTAGTACTAATAATTTATTTTTCATTTTTCAACAATAATTTTTCCATAGTTTGTAATCCTTTTTCAGTAGCAATTGCTCTAATGTGGTATTCTAAATAGTTTTCTAGTAAATTTTCTGGATTAAATGTTTTTATTGGAAATGTTTCCACATCTTTTATCCCAATAATTCCATTAAAATATATTCGTGTAATAAAATCTAAGTTCATTCCGTCTCTATAGATTCCTAGTTTTACACCTCTTTCTAAATTCTCAAAAACGCACTCTTTCATTACATCAAATTGACGTTTTTTTAATGAAATAAATAATTGCGGATAGTATTTTTGAAGTTGGTATTGTGGAGAAGTCTTTTCGTTCTTTAAATGCTCCAAGACAAATCTTTTTATTGCAAAAAGTTCATCTATTGGGTTTTTCTCCAATTCACAAATTAAGTTAATTCCATTAGAAATGAATTCGAATAAAAACAAAGTACTCGCTTCAACTAGTTCTGTTTTATTCTCATAATTAGCGTAAATGGTCTTTTTAGATATTCCCAATTGTTCAGCAATATCATCCATAGTAACACTCTTAAACCCATAGTTTAAGAACATTTCTGTAGACTTTTCTAATATTTTTTCCTTCATTTGTTTGAGTTAAACTTCTGCAAAAGTAACAAGGAAACTTTAAACACACAAAAAGTTTCCAAAGTTTTTGCATTTTTTTAACGTTTTATTAAACTTTCAAATTATTTTTACAAAAAAAACAATCGTGTTATCAGTTTATAAAAAAGAATTTATAGCGTATTTAGAACAAAAGGTTGAGGTTAAAGAGCCTAAAAATCTATACGAACCTATAAAGTATATTTTAAGTTTAGAGGGCAAAAAAATTCGCCCAATATTAACTTTGTTGGCTGCCGACACTTTTGGTGGAGACTATAAAAAAGCATTAGATGCTGCGCTAGCGGTTGAAGTGTTTCATAATTTCACTTTGATTCATGATGATATTATGGATGCTGCACCTTTGAGAAGAGGTCATGTTACTGTTCATGAAAAATGGAATACTAATATTGGTATTTTATCTGGTGATGCAATGTTAATTCAGGCATACCAATATTTAGAGGGTTATGACGCTCATACTTTTAAACGTTTGATAAAACTATTGAGTAAGACTGCATTAGAAGTTTGTGAAGGGCAACAAATGGATGTTGATTTTGAAGATAGAAATGACGTGTCTATAGATGAATATATTACCATGATCACATTTAAAACATCTGTTTTAATAGCAGCAGCCTTAAAAATGGGAGCCATAGTTGCTAATGTTGATGATGTTGAAGCAGCTAAAATATATGAATTTGGATTAAATTTAGGATTGGCATTTCAACTACAAGATGATTATTTAGATGTTTTTGGAAATCCAGAAACTTTTGGAAAACAAATAGGAGGTGATATCATAGAAAATAAAAAAACCTTTTTGTATTTGACGGCTTTAAAAAACACTACGCAGAAAGAAAAAGAACTCCTTGAAAAGTTGTATTCTAATAAGTTGAATGAGAATCAAGAGAAAATCGAGAAAGTTAAAAGCCTTTTTGTAACTTCATTAGCAGCCGATAAAACAATCAAATTAATAAATAAATACACTCAAAAAGCATTTGAAATATTAGAGACAATCTCTACCACAACAGACAAGAGACAGGTATTAAAGGACTTTGGAGACACCTTAATGAAAAGGGACGTTTAAAAATAAATTTCAAAAACTAGAGTTACAGTAAAGACTGTTTATTTTTTTATTCTCGCTGTATAAGTTGCCAGACCTTTATAGTTTCAGTTGTATGTGTTACGTCAAAACACAAGTTAGGATTTCAATATGAACTCGCATCAATATTGTTGTTGGAGTTATTCCAAAAACTAATATTAAAGCCACCTAAAATCTTACATCATCCCAAAAATTTGCATTTGAATTTTTAGTATTCATAGTTATAAAAATAAAAAAGCAGTTGAAATATTCGAAAAGTGTTCTTAGTCACAATGTTGTGATAATTTAACCAAAAGAAGGGTAAGAACTAATTATATAATTAAATATTAAAAGCAAAAAAAAATTGTATAGAAAATAAATTAATAGTAATATTGCACCCAGTTTCAGGACCCATAGCTCAGCTGGTTAGAGCACCTGACTCATAATCAGGGGGTCGAAGGTTCGAGCCCTTCTGGGTCCACTAATTAAGACAAGGTTTACAGCGATGTAGGCCTTTTTTTTGTGCGTATATAGGAGCTGTCTAACGGCTTTTAGTGCTATTTTGTCTTGTGGTTTTATATTCGCACTTTTATTAAAAATTATTATTTTGAAACAAAACCTACTTACCTTAAGTAGGTTAAATGGTATGTTCTTTTTTTGAATTATAAAATCATTAATTTAGCAATATGAAAAAAGTTTTTTTTATTACAGTATTATTTTCACTAAGTTATGGTTGTTCAAAGGAGTATATTGATATTAGTTCAATCCAAAAAGATGTTGATTATTATAAGTTGACAGAAAAAGTATTTTTTTTTAATGAAGGAGTTGGTCTAAGTTTTTCTCTTCCAAAAGAAATGAATGACGTTGACGTAAGTGGCCGAAATGACAATAATATTCTTAGGTATGAAAATTTCAAAAGAGATAAAGGTTACTCGTTTGCTATTGATTTTCTAGAGTCAAAAAACACACTAAAGTATAGTGATAAGGAGTATGTTGACATATCAAATAGATACTTTGGTGACGACTTATCTAAGATTGAAGATTTAATGCCTTCAAGCGTATTTGAGAACTTAACTGTAGTTGGCGTAGATTTCAATTTAATCATAAATTCAAAGTATTTTATAAGGAGAGTTGCTTACTATACAGATAAAAGATTAGATAATACTTTCCTGCAAGACATTAATGTAACAGAGTTTCATTACGTTACTATTCACAAAGGAAGAAAATATGAGGTTTATTTATGTTATTTTGGTAATGACAAAGGAGTTGGGGATTTGACAGCCTATTTTAACACAATTGCAGGGACCATTAAATTTAATTAGGGATGAACAAGTGGATAAGGCGATTATTAAAAATTATTATCTTTATATTTATTTGGTTTATCATTACTATGATAGGAGCCTTTCTAAATGATGGAGGTGAACTCTCAAGCGTGCCTATTCCTCCATTATTTTTATTTTTATCATTTTCAGTTCCAATTTTTATTTGTTTCTCAAAGTGGTCTAATAAAAAAATATGGAAAAAACAACCGAAACTATAGGCGTATCTTCCTCTGTCAGTTCAGCAACTTCTAACCCTCTTGAATAGGTTAAACTTACAGATGGTTTGACTCAAGCACATAAAAAGTTTGTGAAGAACTAAACCTTAAAACAATTTAACAAAGCCCTTTCAGAAATGTGAGGGTTTTTATTTGGCACTTTAGTTAAATTATTAACCTAAAGCATTAAGTATCAATAGTTAGAGAACAACGTAGCCATTAAACAGACCGAACTCATAATCAGAGAATCGAAGGTTCGAGTCCATCTATGTCCGCAACACAATATAAACATATATATTAGGTTCTTAAATAAGAATTATTATATTTGTATCACTGAATAACCTCCAAAAAGTGAAGAAAAATACTGCTATAATATTGTTGATAATGGTTTTATTAATAAGTCAAACGGCTTATTCTCAACTTCCACCACCACCTCCAGGAATTCCAATTGATGGAGGCATTTTCGTTTTACTATCTGCTGCAATAATTTACGGAGTTACCAAAATTAGAAAGAATCGAGGTTAATTATTTTGAAATAAGTCTTGCAACGTATTTTCCAATTACATCAAATTCTAAATTAACAACAGCATCAACTTTGAGGTTGTTAAAGCAAGTGTTTTCTAAAGTATAAGGTATGATTGCTACACTAAAAGTGTCTTTTCGTGAATCAATAACAGTTAGGCTAACTCCATTTATAGTTATAGAGCCCTTTTCAATTGTAATATTATTGTTCTTCGAATTGTATTTAAAAGTAAACTTATAACTTCCATTTTGAGATTCTATAGAAATACATTTTGCTGTTTCATCTACGTGACCTTGTACAATATGACCATCTAAACGATCACCTAATTTCATAGCTCTTTCAAGATTTACAGAATCTCCAATAGTTAAATTTTTCAAATTCGTTTTATCCAAAGTCTCTTTAATAGCAGTAACTGTATAATTTTTTTCTTTTATATCAATTACTGTTAAACAAACACCATTGTGAGCAACACTTTGATCTATTTTTAGTTCTGAAGTAATTTCACTTTGAATAGATATGTGAAAATTATCATTTTCTTGAACTATATTTTTAACAATACCTAAAGTTTCTATGATTCCAGTAAACATCTGATTAATTTATTGATTACTTTTGATGTGTCAAAAATAAGAATAATATACAACGGAATGACTAAAGAAGGTAAAATAAAAATTGGGATTTCTATTGGTGATATAAATGGTATAGGAATAGAAATTATTTTAAAAACATTTTCAGACAAGAGAATGTATGATTTTTGTACGCCAGTAATTTTTGGCTCAAACAATTCAATTTCATTTTATAAAAATAAATTAAATTCTAATATACAAACACATACTATTACTGATTTAAATACTATTTCAGATGATAAATTAAATGTGATGAGTTGTTGGAAAGAGAATGTTGAGATTACACCTGGAAAATCAAATGAAATAGGAGGAAAGTATGCGCTAATATCTTTAAACGCTGCCGTAAAAGCATTAAAAGTTGGGAAAATAGACGCTTTGCTAACAGCGCCTATCAATAAGGAAAACATTCAGTCTGATGACTTTAAATTTGCAGGTCACACAGAATTTTTAGAAGCTGAATTAAAAGGTGAAAGTTTAATGATTTTAATGACCGATGAGTTGAGAGTTGGTTTAATTACAGGACATATTCCAGTTGCTGATATTTCAAAGACAATAACACCAAAACTCATAAAAGACAAGGTAAACACACTCTATCAAACCCTTAAACAGGATTTTGAAATTTCAAAACCAAAGATTGCAATTTTAGGGCTTAATCCTCATTGTGGAGATAAAGGAGTTATAGGGAAAGAAGATGATGAAATTATAAGACCAACAATAAAAGAAATTCAAGAAGAAGGGAAGTTAGTTTACGGACCTTATGCAGCAGACGGTTTTTTTGGTTCCAAAACCTATAAGCAATATGATGGCGTATTGGCTATGTATCACGATCAAGGGTTGGCTCCATTTAAGTCATTGTCTTTTGGTAAAGGTGTTAATTTTACAGCAGGTTTAGATAAAATAAGGACTTCACCTGATCACGGAACTGCATATGAAATAGCAGGTCAAGGAAAAGCCGATGAAAGCTCATTTAAAGAAGCATTATTTAAAGCAATTGAGATTTATAAAAAACGTCTAAACTACTTGAAGTTAAACGAAAATTCTTTGAAATAAATTTACATAAAATAAAAAAGTAAAATAGGTGTAATTATTATTGATAATTTTTTATATTTGCACGCTCAAATTGGTATTCAAAATGAACGACTTAAAAGAATTTAACGTATCTTTTAGAGGACTTAAGATGGGAAACCATCAGTTTGAATACAAAATTGACGCAAAGTTCTTTGAACATTTTCAATTTTTTGAATTTGAAAAAGCTGATATAAAAATTGACTTAAACTTTGAGAAAAAGCATAATATGTTTAATCTTATGTTTAATTCAAAAGGTGTTGTCACAGTTGCATGTGATTCAACAAATGAACCTTTTGAACTTCAAGTTAAAGGAAATTTACCATTAATTGTAAAATTTGGTGAGGAGTATAATGATAATAATGATGAAATATTAATCATACCTCAAAACGAATTTCAATTAAATATATCGCAATTCATTTATGAAATGATAGTGTTGACATTACCAGTAAAAAGAGTTCATCCTGGAATTAAAGACGGCAGTTTGAAATCTGAGATATTGAATAAGTTACAAGAATATAAAGTTAAAGAAAATACAGTTGACCCAAGATGGGCAAAATTAAAAGAATTACAATCGAATAAAAAAATATAAAGATGGCACATCCAAAGAGAAAAATTTCGAAAACAAGAAGAGACAAGAGAAGAACTCATTATAAAGCATCTGTTCCTCAAGTTGCTGTAGATCCAACTACGGGTGAATCACATTTATACCATAGAGCTCACTGGCACGAAGGTAAATTATACTATAGAGGAGAAATTGTAATTGATGGAACTTCTGCAGCTGTAGAAGCATAAGTTATAAATTACATAAAAGCACAAAAAACTCTCAATTCGAGGGTTTTTTTGTGCTTTTACTGTAAAAACAGGTTAAAAATTGATAATTTTTGTCTTTTTTGTGAAATAATTTTCATTACTTTGACACTCTTTATTAAGAGTAAATTTTTAAAATATGACTAAAATTACTGCTGCTATTACTGCTGTTGGAAAATATCTTCCCGAATTTGTTTTGTCTAATAAGGTTTTAGAAACAATGGTAGAAACTAATGATGAATGGATTCTATCTAGAACCGGAATTAGTGAACGAAGAATATTAAAAGGAGAAGGTAAAGGAACTTCATTTATGGCGATAAAAGCCACAGAAGATTTAATTCAAAAATCTAAAATAGACCCAAAAGAAATTGATTTAGTCATTGTTGCTACTGCAACGCCAGACATGCAAGCAGCATCAACAGCTGCTTTTGTTGCGTCTAGTGTTGGTGCGACTAACGCATTTGCGTTTGATCTGGATTCAGCATGTTCAAGTTTTCTTTTTGG
>Ga0307993_1000922_pt1 | contig 10037 bp, 18 predicted proteins | sample EllFjometagen260_FD_203163 | JGI IMG/M metagenome (GOLD analysis project Ga0307993, IMG submission 203163) | Marine microbial communities from Ellis Fjord, Antarctic Ocean - #260 | ecosystem: Environmental > Aquatic > Marine > Unclassified | place: Southern Ocean | collected 2014-11-02 | reverse complement strand
ATATAAGTTAATATTCTTACCATAGATACCAGAGAGATAACAACACCAACTGCATACACAGTAGGCATAAGCCAGTAGTGCATCATTAGTATTATACCACTCAGTACTATGAATATTGCTGCTACCAGTGTTGCTGGCATATGTTACTCCTTACAGTTCTATGCGCCTCATTATGTACAATGTACACATTAAGGTGCACTTTAGTCTACCAAAGCTTCCCAACTTACGGGGAATAAAGGTCTAATCACCGCATCAACCATAGAGGCTAACTCTTGTATCTCTACTTGAGCATGGGGGTCTGAGCGTTGCTTAACCATACGAGCAAAGGCTGCTAGTGAACCAGTGATGTAGTAGCTGGTGTACATGGACTGAGGTAAGACCATACGGGCTTGCTCTGGTGCTATGCCCAAGTCAATCATCATTACGTAAGTATCGTAAGCCTCACAAAGAACCTTGTCATACCAGATTGCTACAGACTCACTCTCTTCACTAGAACCACCTGAGCCTTGCTTAACGCTCCCTTCTGGCCTACTACGCCAAGTGTCTGGAGTGTAGAACTCAGGTGTGTCATCAACATACCTACGGCTAACCTCATTACGAGTGAAGCCTACGATGTGCTTGAACTCTTGACGAGCTATGAAGATAGGCACTGTGTAACGCATTGTGATCTGAGGATGCGAGAAGGGCGTCCAGTGGCCGTGTTTAGCTAGATAACCTATGAGGCCTTTGTCCTTATCTGAGAGTAAGTACTCCTGCTCAAAGCCCCCATCAACCATATATACATTCTCACCTAGCTCACCTACAGACTCCTTATCAAAGCTAACCCTAGCAGCATTCACTACTGTCAGGTCGTCACCCATGTGACTTATGTATTCTGCTTTCATTGTCTTTAGTATCCTTAGTGTCTAATGGCAGGGAAAGGCAAAAGAATGCCTAGTGTCATGTGCTGCGTTGTGTGCTGCGTCCATACTCAAGAACGCTACCCCATATAGTACGAGAACTCCGAGGATAGCGGCTTGAAAAACTACGGGTAATGTAAGAATCTTAGTGTTTTCCCCGAGTACTGTGAGGTCATTACCTATATGGTTTATATAATCAGCCTTCATAACTGTACTCCTCGCCATCTAATTCTGATTCAGCTAGGTACGCATCATGGATCTCCACAGCCTGATCCCATCCAGTATGGTGGTTTACACCACAGGTCTCAAGGATCTCTAAGAACTCACTGTCTCGCTGGATAGCCTTGAAGTATGCTTCGTCTACGGATATCATTTTAGTATTCATTGTAAATCCTTAAAGTAGTTACTATTGCCAGAATGGCTGGTAGTGCTATTGTTAATACTAAGGTGAAGCCCTTAAGGAACTCTAAGATATTACCCTTCACCTCTACATTCCTTGCATATGACAGGTTTAATTACGTCTGCACCCCTGTCGCACTCAGTGCATTTAGTCTTAGACCCAAAGATCCTATCGTACTCACTGCGGTACTTCTCAGTGTTACTCTTTGATACAAGAGCATCACCTGTTATGTCATTATAACTTGTCATCTATTACTACCTCACCTTCAATATCCTTAATTGTACTTAAGACTGGAGTGTTGATGATTGCTAGCTGTTGTGCTAACTCTTCATCGGTCAAGTCTTCTAAGTTAATGTTGGTGTTGATATTCTCTGTACGTTGAAGCTTAGGCTGTTGGTACTCAGCAATAGTAGCTGCAAGCTTTGAGGCTTCTGCAGGGTCACCATCTTGAATAGCACGTAGCATCATAATCTGCATCACAGTAAGCCCCGTAGGCATATCTGTAAGCACACCATCTGATAGGTACTTGAGGATCTCAACCGTTTCCTTCATCTTCTCACGAGCTTCTCTGTTAGCCTTGCGCTTGATAACACTCTTAGCTCCCATCATCTGCATATGTTCCTTATCCCACTTAGGTTTAAGGTTTGCAAGGGATGACTCTGTTATGGCAATCTTTGGTTTCTTTGTAAGGTTTTCAGGCTTCACAATTCCTTCCACGTACTTAACGTGTTCTTTCATGTATAGGTTACTCCTAGTTATTAAGGTTCTATAAGGTACTTAAAAGATCTAGAGAGTAACCTAGAGGTCAAGGCTCTACTGAAACCACAACCAAGTCCCGTGGGCCACAGCGATAGGTGCTACAATAGCTCCTGCGATGAGGAAACCCCAAGTACCAGCAACAAAGCATGTGATTACGTGTGTAATCCATGAGAGAATCAACCAGAGCACTAGGGAGGTTGCTAATATGGTTTTCATAGGAATACCTTAATAGTCAATAGTACAAGCCATGAGCATACAAAGATGCTTCCAAGTATCATAACTGATTCCATAGCTGGTAAAGACTTAGCCTCGACCTTAGGGACTACCTTAGGCGCTGCCTTTACCTTAACTTTAGTCTCGGATTTAGCTGTCACAGTTGGCTTAGTCTCTACTGCTAATTGAAGTTGAGGTTTAGTCTTCACAGTGACTTTAGCTTCGTTGATAGAAGCCATTCTACGGTTACTTAGGTGCACACTCACAGCCGCTGGAGTACGTCCAATGTCTCGTGCAATCTCCTCATTCGAGACACCAATCAGTGTAGATCGCCATGCATAGTTGCTATCCTTCAAAGACCATGTTTTACGCTTGTTGTTCATTGTGTTTTCCATCATACTACCTCAATCATTTTAATTACTTTGGCCATCTTCTTCCCATGTGCTGGGTAAGCTATAACCTTAACTGTCTTATCCCAACATGCCCTGCAATCCCCGCATTTACCATCACGAGTGTATGCACCACACATTGTAGATCCTTTTGGTAACCCATCGCTGTATATAGTAGACGTATTGGGTCCTTCTATTATCCCACCAGTTACCGAGTCTGAGGATAGTCTTACAACTGCGTTAGTCAGTTCAGCTATCTCAGTTAATACTTTGGTGAACTTAGGGAACTTATGCTGCCTTGTTGGGAACCAATGCTTAGTCAGAGGTGTCCTCATGATGACTTGCTTGATCTTCTTAGCTAATCTAAGGTCATAACAATCACCTGAATCGAACCATCTGAACAGTTCATCGTCCCTAAGAGCCGAGACCATGTCGTCTTCCCACCCCTTACGCTTCCAATCCTGCTTATTATGTACCCTTGGAGCCTTAACATTAGGCATATGGTACATCCCAGTCGTTGCATAGCAGCCCTTACAGGCATCCACCAGTTCAACTACACCGTTTAACTTACTTTTGATACTTCCGGGGCAGGTATCTATGGCCTCCGTTGACCATGACTTACATTTCCGTGGCATCTTGCTTGTTTTAGAGAGTTTTATCATAAGACGTATACTTCTTTATGTTACTTTCTGTCCATTATATTCAGAAGGAAGGATATAATCATCAGTGCTGGTAGTAGAAATACCATTTGAGCCTGTCTCAATGGTTCCTTTTAGGTTCTTGTTGGTACATTCCCTGTCACTTGACTTGAAAGAATAAAGGGGACCCTTGCGGATCCCCAGATATCTACTTAGAAGTCATCATGTGTTGCTACATCATCATCACCTTCAATGTCGAAGTCAACTGATCCGGTGTATTCAATCAAGTTAGTGATCTGGATTGCAGATAAACTTGTTGAGATACCCTGACGACCAGCTACATCGTACTCATTACGGTAAACTTTAACGTTACCTGTTGAGCCATTGCCGATATTGTTGAAGACTTCGATAACCTTCTTCTTAGCATCCACCAAGGATACTGGGAAGTTAGCGGTACCATCGTGCTTCAATGCCTTACGCTTGATGTTGACAGCTACGTTGCCGTTGTCTAGTGTACGTAGCTTACCCATCTCTGAGATCTCATCAGCTCGGTCTGCTGATACTTCGATCTGACATTCCCATTGAAGGGTTCCAAAAGGTGATACAGGCTTAGCTGGATCTACCTTCAAGTAGTTCAAAGTAACGTTGCGTAAGATAGATGTGCCTAAGTTTGTGTTGCTCATGTGTGTATATCCTTTTAGATTATAGTGATAGTGATGCTTGTGATTCAAAGTCGCCTTTATACAGAGGCGTGTCTGTTAGTACGTCAGCTTGGTTCTCAATCTCCTCAACGATCATGTAAGTCGATGCACGACCTTTCTGATTGTTGTAGTCTGCTGGAATTGCAACTACGTCCTTTGGGTTAATACGTACAGCCATTAGATGACCCCCTTGAGGTACAAAGTTACTGGCATACTCATAGCCAGCGAAGTGTAATCCAGTGGAGCACGTACGGTTCTTATCTTCATCCACTAAGTTACGTGGCATAGTAGGCTGTGCACCTACACTGTTATCCATAGTATCTGTGAAGCAATCACGGAACTTTGAGTTGACTGCCTTGTATGCAACAAAGTAGCCATCATCAGTGATAGGTAACTTAGATAGCTCAAGGAACCCGAAGAGCTCTTGTACCGCACGATAGGATGGGTTATCCAACAGGTTACGGAAGAACTTCTCAAGTGGCTTGACAGAGCAGTACTCGGCCATAAGGCCAAATACACGTACAGCCATGTTATCTGGAATACGATAGTCATCGAGATACAGAGAGTCACCTACGAGTTCAAAGGAAGTGTCTCTGATAGCTCGTTTGGCAGCTCTGCGGTTGTCAATGAGGTCTAATGCCTCATCATAACAGCCCTCTAAGACTAGCTCTCTGATCTCATCAAACATTGGGTGAGAGTCCGTCACAGTCAATGGACGTAAGTTGTCAAAGAGAGTTACTGAGTGGTCTGTGATTATATTCATTTGAAATTACCTATGATTAAGTTTAGTGTTTGTTGAAAGCCCGGACTAGAGGTGTTCCAACGATTATAATTATGACTGCTTGCAAGCGCTTCAGCATAGTTCTCCTTTGCATGTACTGCTAGCTTCATTAAGTTTACAGGGGCAGTGGCCTTAGATTCCATGTTAAGGATACCAAGGTCATCCTTAAGGATCTCATGGTACTGCCTGAGATATGTCACATCGTATGACTCCTGAGCTTCACGACATCCAGCGATAAGTTTCATCACTTTAGACGTTGACTTAGTTCCTTCGGACCTCTCTTCTAATGCCTTTTCAAAGAATACACTGTTATTCACAGCAAGTGATAGTTGATTCAGCTTAGCTTGCGCATCAGAGAAGTCTTTAACCCTCTTAGTCATTAGCTTAAGCACCTCAGCATCAAGAGTAGTTATGTTAATCCACTCACTTGAGTTAGCTACAGCTGCTTGTGCATGTGACCTTAAAGCATAGACCTTCTTATTCATATCAGAACGGATGAAGTAGAGTAAAGATGGACTTGTATCTACTGCCCAGTTAGACATAGGTACATAGTAGCCCTCCTCAGGTATCTCAGTCAGTGTTGTCTTATCGACCTTACCATGCATATCAATACGAAAGATCTGTTCAGTTTTATAATAAGACTTAGACTTAGGTCTTTTAACGATAACAGGCATAGACATCAATGTTGACAACCTTACTGGCTTGAAACCTAAGTCGGTCAGCTTCAGTTCAACAAGTGTTGCTGCTGCTGCAAATAACTTAGACTTCTGTTCAGAAGGGAAGATAACAGGTGATGACGCTTTAAGTAAACCCCTATGCTCAAGGATAGTCTTGTTTGCTCTTGGTGACAGATCATTAAGGTAAACAACACCTACATCCTCTGCACCACGGTAGCCTCTCAGGATCCTCAGGATTGTACCGACACTTACACCATTGTATTGGGTTCTGAGTGTCTTGTAGTGCCTGCTGTTCTCCTTACAGAGCATATCCTTCAGGTCTTGGTCAATAAGATCTGTAAGGTCTCGGCCTAACATCTCTGTACCTTGGAACTTAAAGTGAGTAATAGCGAACTCCTTAGAGCTTATCCATTCCTCAACACGACTCATAAGTAACCCACGTAACTCCACCTGATTCTTTGCAGTCTCAATCTGATAAGAATAGTCTATCACATAGTCCTCACTGATCTCGACAAGCTTATCTTCAAGGAACTTAATGGTCTTAGGTGTGAACTCCAATGACTCCCGTGATGGTGGGATGTCAACTTGGCCTAACTCGGCTACTAAGACTAACTCAATACGTCTGAGAGAGTGCTGTAGTTCCTCTGGAAGACCACGAACACTTGCAGTGTAGGGTATGCCACCCATTACAACTGTTATGTCTGAGCCATAGTGACCTGACTTAACGTTATAACCTGTGGATAACTCCGGGATATCAGGCCATTGGAAGTCAGGGTCATTAACTATGATTGGTTTAACAGTGAAGTAAGCTAGTTGTTGGCCACACTGACGTTGAAACCCACTAACACTACCTAGTGAACCAATATCCACGGAGATCTCAAGTCCATCAGATTCCATTGTAGGCTCTGAACCCATAAGAGATACTGTTGGCATACCTGTGTCTTTAAACGCAGTGTACACGTACATAGTGCCCTTCCAGTAGTTCCTAATGGTGTACTGGTCAGTGATAGCGAATGGAGTCTTAGATCCAAGGCCATAAGCACCAATAGAGGTGTCCTCATGGTCTTTAGTGGAGTGTCCAAGGTTAGTGTAGATGTCATAGAAGTCATCAGGATCTATGCCAGTACCAAAGTCTCTGATCTTGAACTCAGAGCTTATCCATGTTGGTAAGGTCAGTTCAAAGGGTACTTCAGGACGTCCTGCAGATACATGAGCATCTCTTGCGTTAGCTGATAGTTCACGGATTACTGCTCCTTCTTTATTCTGGTATAGTTTATCGGTCAGAATGGAGAACATCTTAGCGTTCATCTGCATCTGAAAGGATTGAGTGTGTTGTACGCCCATTACTTGTGCTGCGTTACCATAAGTTGCAAGTTGCATTATGTTTATTCCTATTGGTTTGGATTCTTAGAGGGGCTATAGGTGCTTAAAAGAATTAAGTCTATAGCCCTTTGGTTTGGTTATAACAAGCCTTTACCACTCATACTAATACGAGTTCGGTCTGCTGCCAGATACTCAAGATCCCCGGACTTCCCGAGGTTGAACACCATCACCTGTGTTTTCCCGATACTTGGAATATGTACACTGGCTTTGACTGATGTTGCTGTTACTTTGAGTACCTCAGATACCTTGAAGTTAAGCTTCATCATCACACCTACTTGAGTCTTGTATTTAGCAGTGAAGAACCTGCCTCGTGAACCCATTAATTGAGCTTTCAATATGTCTGTTCTTTTCATGATAATAATTCCTGTTGGTTATGCCACTGAGAGCTCCATATGAGCCCCCTGAGAGGTTTACGCTTTGTTGGTCTGATACTGGTATAGGTGGAGGCCCTTACGGGCCTTAGACGAGCATATTACTTTAGTACCATATAAGCTACTAAGAGTGTGATAGCTATACCAAAGAACATGTAACCATCGAGTTCATTCTCCTGTAACTCAGGAGGAGAACTTGCAAAGGTTATGTAGTTAGATGGCATGTTGTTCTTATCACATATGATGATGGTATTCTTGGTACCACATGCTTCTGATTTAAGGTGTTCGATAGCAGCATCATAACGCTTCGTGTTGGAGTCCCCAAGGTGAATGGTGTGACACATACGGTCATCTGAGATTAGGTGTAATGTTTTCATTATAAACTTCTCTTGGTTACCTTACGCATATTTCAAGTAAGTCTGGATCGTCATAGCAGAAGTCACCTAAGTCCATAGGTGTGCTAGTGCCATCATGTACAAGTATGAAGCCTGAGCTATCAGTCCACATATACTCGAACTTAAGGCGAGCGAATGTGAATGTTCGCCCTTCAAGCATAGCAATTGCAAGCTCTTTGTTTGTTTTGAAGGTAACAGGTACTTCTGTGTAAGGGCCTGTTGGTTTAGCTTGTTGTAGCTCGTCAATCAGTGCCTTGGTTTCCCTTAGGAGCTGTTGGGCTTCTTTTAGCTTACTCATCATACACCTCCACTTCTGTGTGCCCATGCAATATCCAACTCGTGTGAGTCTTCAAGCCAAGCAAATGAACCCATCTCCAGTATGTACCAGATTGGATGTAAACCCTCACCATTACCTACAAGTCTTAAGTAGATGTCATCGGAGTTCTCGAAGATTACTGTGTTTGCTGCATACTGGTTAGTTGAATCAACTTTCATGTTATACCCCTTGGATCATTGTTGAGTAAAAGCCTATGGTTACATAACACCATACTGCTATGTTGACTATTGCCACTATAGCTACGAACACTACAGTGGTTATGAATGCTTTAGTAGTCATAAGAGTCCTCCTGATCCAGTGTATCACCGAATACTAAGGACATCAGGTCATCCATCTGCTTATCGTTAACTTCACGATTAGATACAGTTGTGCCTGTTGTTGACGATACTATGCTGCGTACTTCATCATTTGAGTACGAGTTGTAGTCAGATGCTGTTGTTCTCACTGTGTAGTCGTTATCTAAGTTCATTTGAGTATTCCTTTTGGATATTAGTCGCAGTGGTAGTCTGCTAAGAGTATTAGTAGTTCACTCATTGACATGTTATCAATGTGATCCTTGAAGTCTACGAATCCACCGCAGTCCCCATGCTTGTCAACTTGACTGTCAAAGATCTCCTTACGTTGTTGCAAGATATCGTACATACAGTCCATGAAATGGTCTAGTTTCTCTTCACTTTGCATCATGTGTGTATTCCTTTTGGATTAGTTGTTGAGCAGTGCTCGAAAAACAAGTAGACTCCCGAAGGAGTCTCTGTGGTTAGAATGATTCGCTGATAGGCTCTTCAGATTCTGTTACATCGTCAAATAGGTCAAACACTGAGAATGCTTTGACGAACTTCAACACACGTATCTGTGATAGGTTGTGGTAAGTATTACCATTGCTGGCTTTAACTACCTTAAAGGCGATGCTTACTTCACTGCCTTCGCCTAGCTCAGCTGTCATAGCTCGACCATGCTTATCGAATACTTCAGGTGCTTTGATAGCATCACCGTTTGGGTACTCAGCATTAGCGTTGAGCCAGAAGGATCCCTTCTCCTTTGCAGGTGAAGCACCTACTCGGGCTAGGTCACCAGACACTAGCATTGAATACTGCTTACCAAAGGAGCGTGTGATAGGCTCTAACATTCTAGAGTTGACTACTACGCAGTTGGTTACAATTGTGAAGTCTTTTGCAGATGGGGCTGAAGATACAGTTTTAGTTTTCATGATTACTTCCTTTTGGATTATGAATAGATTAAGTATTGGGGACAGTCAGGCAGAATGCCTTAACTTATACCCAAAAGGAGCCAAAGGCTCCTCGCCGGTTGACAAGAGTAGTCGGTTGGTTAGGGCGATGTGTTACGTACATCAAGCGAGTAGGGATACTGATCAGACCACTACCATCGTCTGTACAGGAGAGACCATCTCAAGAATACTACGGTCTTTATACATATTACCTTAGAGGAGCCGAAGGCTAACCGTAGTGAAGTCAAAGACAAAGTGTGGTGCTATTTCCCTGAGGACTACAATAGGACTACAATAGGATTACAACAGTATTACATCAGTACTATACCCATACATATGGTGTTCCTTGGGAGTACCTCAGGGGTTATCCCCCGGTACCCCTTGGGACTACATGAGCTCAGGTAACCCTTGTGTAGATCTAGGTGTAGTACTAAAGGATCCTTAGGGATACTGAGGGAGTCCTGAGGGAGTTTGAGGGGGGCCCTAAGAACTATCGGGGTACCTCGGTATCAAGGGATTACTTCTCTATCCCCTAGATATCCGATAGGAATCCTAGGAATCTTTTAAGTACCTTATAGGAACACTATACATCGGGGTATCTATCAGGCTACAGAGGGTTTCCCTCCAGTAATCTTTTAAGTACCTTATAGGAACACTATACGAGGAGTCTTTATGTACCCTAAAGGGGTACTTGTGAGGTAGTTAGGGCTAGTACAATACCTTTAGGTATCCTTATGGATCCTAGACACGGTAAGGTACTACCTTAAGAGATACGAGGGGGTCTCTGAGTAACTACATCACTATACCTATATCCTATAACTAGGGATATACTGGTCAGATAGACCCCCTCAAGGGTACTAAGGGTTCTT
>Ga0307993_1000921_pt1 | contig 10040 bp, 10 predicted proteins | sample EllFjometagen260_FD_203163 | JGI IMG/M metagenome (GOLD analysis project Ga0307993, IMG submission 203163) | Marine microbial communities from Ellis Fjord, Antarctic Ocean - #260 | ecosystem: Environmental > Aquatic > Marine > Unclassified | place: Southern Ocean | collected 2014-11-02 | reverse complement strand
TTTAAAAGCAAATTCTAATGTAGCTGTTTTTGAAAAAGATTTTAAAACTTTTGAAAAAAGTTTTAAAAATAAATCTACTAAAAACACTGATGCTCCCAATATTTTAATTAATTACAGAAAAAAATTGTTTACATAATCTTAAATTTATAAAATGAAAAACCAAATTCAAAAAGATAAAAATAAAAGAAATTTAAATTTAAAGTTTGAAAATAAACTCATTATTTTAAAAAGCATTGCAAAAAATAATAATGTTACTAAAACCGTTCGGTGGAATTCTGAATTAAAACTAACAAGTTTAAACTCTAATAGTTATAAAACTCGTACTGTTAAGCGTTGTATGTTTACTGGCCGAAAAGGTAAATTTCATTCAATGTTTAGATTTTCTCGTTTGTCGTTTTTAAAATTTGCTAGAAATGGATTAATTTGCGGTCTTAAAAAATCTGCAAGATAAACTTTTTAGTAAATCAAAAATTTTATTATTTTTGTGTATCATTACCAACATTCATTGCTATTTTCCTGTATTAATTAACTAAATTCTATTTTAAATCATTAAATAAAGAATTTATTAACGAATTATAAATGTTACTAAATAGTCCAATTTACCAATTTGTAACTCGATGGCTTTTTTCTACAAATCATAAAGATATTGGTACCTTGTACCTTATTTTTGGTGCAATATCAGGCGTAGCCGGTACTGCTTTATCTTTATATATCAGAATTACTTTAGCACAGCCTAATAGTAGTTTTTTAGAGCATAATCATCAAATGTATAATGTTATTGTAACAGGACATGCTTTTGTTATGATTTTCTTCATGGTTATGCCAACTTTAATCGGTGGTTTTGGTAACTGGTTTGTTCCTTTAATGATTGGTGCGCCAGATATGGCATTCCCACGGATGAATAATATTAGTTTTTGGTTATTACCACCTTCGTTATTGTTATTAATCGCTTCTATTTTATCTGAAGCGGGTGTAGGTACTGGTTGGACCGTGTATCCTCCTTTATCTAGTGGCACATCACATTCAGGTGGTGCTGTAGATTTAGCTATTTTTAGTTTACACTTGTCAGGAGCTTCGTCAATTTTAGGTGCGATAAATTTTATTTGTACTATTTTTAATATGCGAGTTAAAAGTTTATCATTCCATAAGTTACCCCTATTCGTATGGGCTGTATTAATAACAGCATTCTTACTTTTATTATCGTTACCTGTTTTAGCCGGTGCAATTACAATGTTATTAACAGATCGGAATTTTAACACCACTTTTTTTGATCCAGCAGGCGGAGGTGACCCTATTTTATACCAACATTTATTTTGGTTTTTCGGACACCCAGAAGTTTATATTTTAATTTTACCTGGGTTTGGTATTGTTAGCCATATTATTGTTAGTATGGCACGAAAACCTATTTTTGGTTATTTAGGAATGGTATATGCTATGTTTTCAATTGGAGTACTTGGGTTTATTGTGTGGGCACACCACATGTATACTGTTGGTTTAGATATCGACACACGAGCATACTTTACAGCAGCGACTATGATTATTGCAATTCCAACAGGTATTAAAATTTTTAGCTGGTTAGCTACATTATGGGGTGGTTCTATTGATTTAAGAACTCCAGGATTATTTGCTATTGGTTTTATTTTTCTTTTTACTGTGGGAGGTGTTACAGGAGTTGTATTAGCAAATTCAGGTATTGATATTGCTTTACATGATACTTATTATGTTGTAGCTCATTTTCATTATGTTTTATCGATGGGAGCTGTTTTTTCTATGTTAGGCGGTGTTTATTTCTGGTTTGACAAGCTTACAGGAGTAAGATATTCTGAAATTTTAGGTAAAATTCATTTTTGGGGGTTTTTCCTTGGCGTAAATTTAACTTTTTTCCCTATGCACTTTTTAGGTGTTGCGGGTATGCCTCGACGGATTCCTGATTATCCAGATGCTTTTTATACGTTTAACAAATTAGCATCATGGGGTTCTTATGTATCTGCAATTTCTTCATTATTCTTTTTCTACGTTGTGTATGAAGCTTTTTCATCTAACAGAAAAGTTAGTAATACTTATTCTTAAAAAAACGAAAATAAATATATATATGAACAAACAAATAATAGTAGAAAATTTACGTTCTTTAGCGAAAGTATGTCCTTTAGAAAAAATTCAAATATTTAATGATAATTTAATTTTAATTGTTAAACCTGATGTTTTGTTTGATGTTTTGTTATTTTTAAAAAATCACATTTTGTACCAATTTACTTTATTAACATGTATTTCTGGTGTTGATTATCCTATGAATAAATATAGATTTCAAGTTGTTTATGAATTGTTAAGTATTCGATATAATTTTCGAATAAGAGTTAAAACATTTACTTATGAATTGTTAGGTATAGATTCTTGTGAGAGTTTATTTCCAGCAGCGGGATGGTACGAGTGTGAGATCTGGGATATGTATGGTGTATTTTTTAAAAATCATTCCAATTTAAAACGAATACTAACCGATTATGGTTTTGAAGGTTATCCTTTACGAAAAGATTTTCCTTTAAGTGGTTTTATAGAAATGCGTTATAATGAAATTGAAAAACGTGTGGTTAATGAATCTTTAGAGTTATGCCAGGAATATAGAACTTTTGCTTTTTTGTCACCTTGGGAATCTCAAAATAATTTTTAATTTTTCATGGGATATAGCCAAGCGGTAAGGCCCTCGTTTTTGGTACGGGTATTCAAAGGTTCAAATCCTTTTATTCCAAAATTCGAAGTAATTAGCTCAATGGTAGAGCGTCTCGCTTACAACGAGGATGTTGGTGGTTCGAGTCCATTATTACTTATAACAAAATGTATTTAATTTTAGTATTTTTACCTTTAATTGGGTCAATAACTGCTGGATTATTTGGCAGGAAATTGGGCCCGAAAGGTTCATCCATTGTAACGGTTACGTTACTTTTTATAACTTTTTTAATTTCTACTTTCGCTTTTTATGAAGTGGCTTTAATAGGTTCTCCTGTTTATATTAAATTGGTAACTTGGATTAATTCAGAAATGTTAAATGTTGATTGGGGTTTTTTATTCGATACTTTAACAGTAACTATGTGTTGCGTAGTTACGTTTGTTTCTACTTTAGTTCATTTATACTCCACTGAATATATGTCTCATGACCCACATTTGCCTCGATTTATGTCATATTTATCTTTATTTACATTTTTTATGCTAATTTTAGTAACAGCTGATAATTTTGTTCAAATGTTCGTTGGGTGGGAAGGTGTTGGCTTATGTTCATATTTGCTAATTAATTTCTGGTTCACTCGAATTCAAGCAAATAAAGCTGCTATTAAAGCTATGGTGTTAAATCGAATAGGTGATTTTGGTTTAGTCCTAGGTATTTTAATTATTTTCGTTAAATATAAAGCTGTAGATTACGCCACTGTATTTGCGTTGACGCCTTTATTCATTAATGACAATTTTATTTTTTTAAACATAAGTTTTAATTTAATTGATATTATTGGGTTTTTATTATTTATTGGGGCCATAGGAAAATCTGCGCAGTTAGGATTACACACATGGCTTCCTGATGCCATGGAAGGTCCTACACCTGTTTCAGCATTAATTCACGCTGCAACAATGGTTACTGCAGGGGTTTTTTTAATAGCACGAAGTTCACCACTATACGAGTACACTCCAAACGTACTAAAAATTATTACAGTTTTAGGTGCATGTACTGCGTTTTTTGCAGCAACTGTTGGCTTAATGCAAAATGATTTAAAAAGAGTAATTGCTTATTCAACCTGTAGTCAGTTAGGTTATATGGTTTTTGCATGTGGTTTGTCTAACTACTCTGTAGGTGTTTTTCATTTAGTAAATCATGCATTTTTTAAAGCTTTACTTTTTCTAGGTGCAGGTTCTGTTATTCATGCCGTTGCTGATGAACAAGATATGAGAAAAATGGGAGGTTTAAAAACTCTTGTACCATTTACATATTCAATGATGGTAATTGGGTCGCTTGCTTTAATTGGCTTTCCTTTCTTGACAGGGTTTTACTCAAAAGATGTTATTTTAGAAGTTGCTTATGGAAAATATACAACTGAAGGTCATTTTAGTTACATATTAGGTTCTATCGGTGCTTTTTTAACAGCTTTTTATTCAACACGTTTATTATATTTAACTTTTTTATCAAAACCCAATGGTTATAAATCGGTAATTTGTGCTGCTTATGATTCTTCTTATCAAATTTGTATTGCTTTAGCTGTGTTGTCTATACCAAGTATGTTTATTGGTTTTTATAGTAAAGATATGATTATTGGTTTAGGAACTGATTTTTGGGGAAATTCTCTTTATGTTTTACCTGAAAATATGAATATGATTGATGCCGAATTTATTGATCATATTTATAAAGTTTTACCTGTAATTTTAAGTATATGCGGAGCTTCAAGTTCATTTTTACTGTACACTTTTGGGAGTAAAATAATATTTCAGCTTAAAATTTCAACTTTTGGTAAAAAAATTTACAATTTTTTAAACAAAAAATGGTTTTTTGACAAGGTTTATAATGAATATATTAGTCAATTTTTTTTCAAATTTGGGTATAATGTTAGTTATAAAATTATTGATAGAGGAATTATTGAAATGTTTGGTCCTATGGGTTTATCTCAAGCTATCTCAGGCAAGGCTTTTTATGTAAAAAAATTACAAACAAATTATCTTTACCATGCAACTTTTTTAGTACTTGTTGGTAGTACTTTATTGTTAGGAATTAGACAATTTTGGTTAATTTTTGGCGCATTTGTTGATTTTAGAGTTTTTATTGTATTTTTCAGTTTAGGGCTTTATTTAATTGTTTCTTGGAAAAAGTAACACGAAACTTTAATTTTTAACTATCAATTTTTTATAATTATTAATTATATTTAGTGATAGTTAAGAATTAAATTTTACATTTTTAGCTCAGTTGGATAGAGCAATAGCCTTCTAAGCTGCCGGTCACAGGTTCGAATCCTGTAAAATGTAAAATTCAGTTTTATGAGTTAATAAAGTCAGCTGTCGCAAAGTTTTATCACATATAGATGAAAATCGTTAGATTACTTATAAATAGTTTTAAGCCTGTAAGTGACAAGAGAAACTTTAGTATTATTTCAAAAAATAATATGTTTAATAACGAACAATTTAAATATTTAAAAACTCGACATACTTGGCATTTAGTTGATCCAAGTCCTTGGCCTATTGTTGCGTCACTTGGAGCTTTTTTCATGACTTCGGGGGGTGTTTTATATATGCATAATTTTACTGGAGGTGGAAAACTTTGTTTTACAGGTTTTGTTACAATACTGTATGTTATGTATATTTGGTGGAGAGATATTATTCGAGAAGCTACTTTTGAAGAACAGCATACATTTTCTGTACAACGAGGATTAAGACTTGGAATGATTTTATTTATTGTATCAGAAATAATGTTTTTCTTTGCATTTTTTTGGGCATTTTTTCATTCTAGTTTATCACCAGCATTTAATATTGGAGGAGTATGGCCCCCTGTTGCAATTGCAACAATTCAAACTTCAGGAATTCCCTTAACAAATACTTTTTTCTTGTTAAGTTCTGGAGCTACTGTAACTTGGGCACACCATGCAATTATTGTTAGAGCTAAAAAACAAGCAATTATTGCTTTAATTCTAACAATTATTCTAGCTGCAATTTTTACTTTTTTTCAAGGTCTTGAATATGTTGATGCTCCATTTACTATTACAGATAGTGTTTTCGGTTCATGCTTTTACCTGGCAACAGGATTTCATGGATTCCATGTTTTTGTGGGAACCGTGTCTCTATTTGTTTCGTTAATTCGGATTATGTTAAACCATTTTACTTTTACTCATCATTTTGGTTTCGAATCTGCTGCTTGGTATTGGCATTTTGTTGATGTTGTATGGTTATTTCTATTTATAACTGTATATTGGTGGGGTGGTGCTCATTAAGTAACAAAAAGCCAAAATGATGGAATTGGTAGACATGCTAGGTTTAGGTTCTAGTTCTTTTTAAAGAGTAAGGGTTCAAGTCCCTTTTTTGGTAAAATATTTAAAACTTGATTCTAAAAGTAATCCCCGCGGTAACTGGGGGGATAGCGCGTATTACAAGTCTTTAAGATACGATAACTATTAGTTTAAATGAGTAAAGATGTGTTTTTCTGTACGTAGAGTCTTTGAACAATTAATCATAGTACTAGATTGTTTACTGTATTGATCTTTTCCTCCCAAATAAAAATCGTTAATCCAAATTTTTAATTTCGTTGAAAAAATTTTTAATTTTTTTTGTTTTACAGTATTTATAGGATTTACCAAATAGTTGGATACTGTTTTGGTTAAACGTACATTAGATTTTGCTTCAATACTGTTTGTTGCAATATATAAAAATCCTGTAAAATTTTTAAAATTATTCAAATTGTTATTGTTAAAATTGATAAGTGAGTTACACTTAAAGTTGTTAGAAAAATTAATTTTCTTTGAGCAAGATAATATTTTTCTAATAATTTGCCAATCTTCTTTTGTTTGCTTATTTGTAGAGATAAATTTTACAGTTTTCTTAAACATACCTTCTGTGTTTAAGTAAGTACCGTTTGTTTCAAAAAACACATTATTGGGTAAATTAAGATAGTTGTAAATTTTATATTGGGATTTTAAACTCTTAAGTGTGCTTGTCATTAAACCATTATTTTGTTCAAAACAGAACTTAGGCAATGAATTTGTTGACTCTACATATTTCAATAGTTTAATATTAATAATCTTTTTTAAATTTATTGTTTGAGATGAGGTATTCAAAAAGTACAAGCCATTACTAGAATTTAAATCATTTTCCGAAAAAGGTTTAAAATTGTTTAAGTATTTAACACCTGTTTCATTGATGGAAGAGTTTACAATGTTTAAATTGTTCCAGTTTGGGTTATTTCTTTTAATACTTTTTTTTATTAAATTTAGTAATTCAAAGATACTACCAGAGTCTTTACGCTGAAAAACGTTTGAGCTCACAATAATGGTTGGTTTAGAGTTTGAAAGTTCTTGACAAAAAAAGTTGTTTCCTTCAGCAAGTGATTTTAAATTTCTAGTGTTAAATCCTAAATAAGATACTGGGAAGGTTAAATCTGTCGAAGCACCTATAGAAAAAACTTTGAAGTCACCAGTTAAATAACGTTTTCGTAATTTTATGTTTAAACTTGAGCTTTCATATCGACTATTTAATCCTACTAATAAACACAAGTTTGAATTATTTAGCTGATTTGTCAGATTATTGTGATTACCTGTTAAAAAAGAAGCTTCTAAATCATTATTATATAAGTTATTTTCTGATTTCCTTAATTTTACAAATGAATATTTTTTTGAAAACATCATTAATAAGTTTAAAACTTCTAAACTTACGTTAGAGTCAAAAATAACGTGTAAACTTTTTGTTTCAAAAAAATGTTTGTTTAAATGATCTTGAAAATATAAAGTTAAAATAATTTCGTCTAGAAGAATTTTCCAGGTATTTGACATTGCAACCTTGTTGTCTCCTGTTATAATAAATCCTTTTAGTACACGTTCTGGTGAAAACATACCATTAAAAGCGAACCTAGTTTTATCAGAAATCCAGCTAGTAGCGTTTGCACTTGAATCATATTCTGGTGTAATTTTTGTGATTTGATTGTTTTTTAAGTAAACTTGAATGTTTGTAGCAAACCCGTCTGAAAAGTCAATAGAGCTTACACTTTTTAATTCCCAGCTCCGACTAACAAAAGGGTAAGGCTTCGAAGTTAAAGCACCTACAGGACACAAATCAATAATGTTCCCAGATAGTTCTGATTGGAAAGTTTTCGTAACATACGTACCTATTTCGCTATCAAGCCCTCGGCCAAACATCCCAAGATCTTCAGTTCCAGCAATTTCACTAGCAAATCTTACACAACGGGTACAGTGAATACAACGAGTCATCACAGTTTTAACAATAGGGCCTATATTTTTGTCAGTGACTACTCTTTTGAAATTGTAAAATCTCTTTTTTGTAACACCGAAAAAAAGAGATTGATCTTGTAAATCGCACTCTCCTCCTTGATCACAAATAGGACAATCTAAAGGATGGTTTAATAGTAAAAACTCTAAAACGTTTTCTCTAGCTTTTTTAACTAAAGGACTGTTAGTAAATATTTCGCTATTGTTCAGACACGATTTTGCACTCATAGCACACGATACAATAGGTTTTGGTGAATTTTTTAATTCGACTAAACACATACGGCAATTTCCTGAAATAGACAAATTTTTGTGGTAACAATAATGTGGTATATTAATACCAATTGTTTCACAATATTCAATTAATGGTGCATTGTGTTTCCAGTAATCATTTTTATGGTTACTTTGAAACTCTAATACATAATTAAATTTTACGTTATTGATATGAAAATATTTTAAAGATTTCATTTTTATTTTATTTATGGAAACGTAGCTTAATTTGGTTAAAGCGTCGACCTGTCACGTCGAAGATTGCGGGTTCAAGTCCCGTCTTTTCCGTATAATTCTTAGATAAAGTTAAAAATTAAAGGTTAACCCTTAATATTTTTAACTTTATCCATTTGAATCGTTTGTTTAAGTTTGTAATAAATTGACAAAATAGCTAAACCTATTGCAGATTCGGTTGCAGCGATTGTTAAGATAAATAGGACAAATATGTATCCTGTTATATCATCAAGGTAAATTGAAAAAACTATAAAGTTTAAGTTTACTGATAATAACATTAGCTCAACAGACATTATAGTTATTAAAATGTTCTTTCGATTCAAAACAAGGCCTAAAGATCCTATTAAAAACAAAATTATAATAATAGACAGAATATAATTTATATTTGTAGTAATCATGTATGTTATTTTTTAAAATAATTTAAAGTTGGGTACACTGGGATTTGAACCCAGGACCTGTGGATTAAAAGTCCAATGCTCTACCGCTGAGCTATATACCCAATTTTACCTAAAGTAAAACTATAGTGCGAAAAGAATTAAGAATCCCATCATTAAAGAGAATAAAGCAATAGCCTCTGTTAATGCGAATCCAAAAATTGCAAGTTTAAATAGCTCGTCTTTTAGAGATGGGTTTCGAGATACACCGATCACTAAAGCACCGAATACGGTACCGATACCAACTCCAGCTCCTGCTAGTCCAATGGTGGCTAAGCCTGCTCCTATAAATTTAGCTGCTTGTAATAACATAAAATAATTTTATTATTATTTAAAATAAACAAATGAAGTATAATTTCGGAAACTTTAAAGCAGCTAATTTTCTTAAATTTAAAGTTTGTCATCAAAATTTTTAAATAGTCGTCTTATATATTTGGTTGGTAAAATTGTTTAATCGAAGATTACTGTTTTAACGGGTAATTTAGCTCCCCCAGTTTTAAAAGCAGAAATCGCTGTGTTTGTCGTTACCCCACAAAGCTCAAATAAAACGCTACCACCACCAACTTTAACAGCCCAGTGGTCAACAGCGCCTTTACCTTTACCCATTCTAGTTTCTGTCGGTTTAGCTGTAATAGGCTGGCTTGGAAAAACTCTAATCCATAACTTGCCTTTACGGTTTATTTTTCTATTTATAGATTGCCTAGCAGCTTCAATTTGTCTAGCAGAAATAGTACCTGATTCTATTGCTTTTAATCCGATTGTACCAAATTTAAGCTTATTTGATCTAAATTCTAGTTTTGGAAGCGTTCCTTTCCTTGTTTTTTTATATTTTGATCTTTTTGGTTGTAAAAACATAATTTTAAAAATTTACTTCTTTTCACATATCCATACTTTAATACCAAAAGTACCGTTTGATGTGTATGCTGTATCTTCGTAATAACTTATAGTCGAATCAAAAGATTGTAATGGAACTGTGTTAATTTTAAGAATTTTTTTATTAGAACGTTGTGCTCCATTAAATCGCCCACTTATTACAATTTTAACACCTTTTACAATTGAAAATTCAGACGGAATAAGAGTTTCTAAAGTTTTCTTTAATAAAAAAAGTATAAACCCATGTCGTTTTTTTTGTTTTGTAAAATAATGTGAA
>Ga0307993_1000919_pt1 | contig 10047 bp, 6 predicted proteins | sample EllFjometagen260_FD_203163 | JGI IMG/M metagenome (GOLD analysis project Ga0307993, IMG submission 203163) | Marine microbial communities from Ellis Fjord, Antarctic Ocean - #260 | ecosystem: Environmental > Aquatic > Marine > Unclassified | place: Southern Ocean | collected 2014-11-02 | reverse complement strand
ATGTTCTGAGTCGTGTACTTCGCCTTGCTCATCGTGCGGATGGTTAAGGTCTCGATCATGTTTGCCTCAGGGGTGTTTCTTACCTCTGTAAGCATCTTGTTCAGGCTTTGGGTGATGGTCTTTTTATTGCCCAGCCTTATCTCGTGCCCAAACTGGCGTACGAAAGCACCAAGATCTTGAAGTTTTGTAGGGTCTGGATCATCATGGATGCGGTATACAAACGTGTTGCCCGTTGGCTCACCGTCCTTTGCGCGACCAATAAATGCTGCCACACTTTTATTCGCTAGCAGCATGAACTCTTCTATCAAGTGGTTTGCCGCCATGCCTATCTTGAAATAGACGCCCTCCGGTTTACTGTTCTCGTCCAATCGGAATTTAACTTCCTTTTTTTCAAAGCTTAGAGCGCCTTTGTCCATACGCTGACCGCGCATAATCTTAGCTACTTTATCTAAAGTCCTAATTTCTTCGTAAAATGTTGCTTGGTCTCCGTCTGGATGATTGTCGTCTATAATTTGCTGTGCCTCTTCGTAAGCAAACCTCCGGTCGGAATGGATGGCTGTTCTGCCAAACCATTCGTTGTAAATTCTTCCTTTTTCATCCATTTCAAAAACGGCAGAGAAGGTGTATTTGTCCTCGTTAGGGCGCAACGAACACGCTCCGTTTGACAGCACTTCTGGAAGCATCGGAACTACCCGATCAACCAGGTAGACGCTTGTAGCACGAACTACAGCTTCATCATCTAAGATAGACCCAGGGGTAACATAATGGCTTACGTCAGCAATGTGCACACCTACTTCCCAGTGGCCATTATCTAGTTTTTGTAAGCTTAGGGCGTCATCGAAGTCTTTTGCATCTGCGGGGTCAATCGTAAATGTGGGTACTTTTCGGAAATCCCTACGTTTTGCTATTTCTTCTTCTTTAATGCTTGTATCTAATTCATCAGCAGCGGACTCCACCTCAACAGGAAATTCATTAGGTAAGCCAAATTCAGCAAGCACGGCGTGTATCTCTGTATTATGGTCACCCGCGTTACCTAGAACTTTTATAATTTCTCCAAAAGGAGAGGAGGCTTTTTCTGGCCAGTCCGTGATTCTGGCAATCACCTTTTGTCCATTTTCGGCACCACCTAGCTTAGCCTTTGGTATATAGATGTCCACCAGCATCTTTCTGCTTGAGGCTACTAAAAATCCATGGCCCTTGCCTATCTCTATTGTTCCAACAAAATCTGTCTGCTTGCGCTCTAATATTTCTATGACTTCGCCCTCTAGTTTTTTACCGCTTTTCGTGGCGAACAGGCCTATTTTCACTCTATCTCCGTTGAGCGCGTGCATTAAGTTGGGAGAACGAACCATAATGTCGCTTTCCACATCTGGGCTCACAATATATCCATTGCCGTTGCTGGCCATGTCAACCACACCCTCTGCATAAGTGGCGGTGTATTTGAGCTTGTACTTGCCTCTGTCCACCATGAGAATCTTTCCAGATTGCACAAGGTCAGATAGGGCCATTTCCACTTTCGCTTTCACCATCTCGGGCTTATACCCAAGTTGTGACGCGATTTGCTTGTAGTTAAATTTTCGGGTAGGGAAAGTGCGAAATACAATTTCCACCTTTTGAGCATACTCTTTGATGTCTACACTCTGTGAACGTTTGTTTGCTCGTCTATTGTGCTTTCTTGCCATAGTAGGGTAAATATACCATCCTTTATAGCGCGGAGTTGTTCGGGCGTTGGCTATTTGCCACCAATAACGCTTATTTTACCAAGTGCTGAAATAGGATTGACCTGAGAGCGCCTTTTTTCGTCCGGATAGATCTTAAAAAAAGAACGCTTGTTCGAGGCTTCTTGCTGGGCGTCCTTTTTTTTCAACAAAAAAGCCCCACACTTACGTGAGGGGCTTTTCCTGAGTTATCCGACAAGGACTCGAACCTTGAATGTCTGTACCAAAAACAGAAGTGTTGCCATTACACCATCGGACAATTCTCCCTTTAGGGACGGCAAATATACGCCAATTGATAAACTACAAAAAAGAGTTACGCAAAATTTTCATTGTTTAACAATCTTTTGTTCCGCTGAGGGCTTGGATTTTCTTATTTTCGAGCCCATTACCAGACCACAATCTTTAGGATTAGTTAAAAAATACCGTGCCGTGAATTACAAGAAGCTTAACACTATAGTAGGATGGGCCGTTTTTGGGATAGCCACCTTCACTTATTTCATGACGATAGAGCCTACCACCAGTTTTTGGGATTGTGGGGAATATATCGCGACTTCTGTGAAGCTACAGGTGGGTCACCCACCAGGTGCCCCTTTCTTTCAGTTAATGGGAAACCTGTTTAGTCAATTAGCCAGCAGCGCTGAAAATCAAGCGTTAATGGTCAATGCGTTGAGCGCGCTCTCGAGTTCGTTTAGTATTCTGTTCTTGTTTTGGACCATTACTGCGCTTTCCTTAAAACTCCTTGGCGGCAAGGAAAAGCTTGATAATTCATCCATTGTCGCCATTTTAGGTGCAGGTGCAGTAGGTGCGTTGGCCTACACCTTCTCTGACAGTTTCTGGTTCTCCGCCGTGGAGGGAGAGGTCTATGCCATGAGCTCCTTCTTTACCGCAGCGGCATTTTGGGCAATTTTAAAATGGGAACAAGCTGTTGATGAAGATCCTCATGCAAATCGCTGGTTACTGCTGATTGCTTATTTAGTTGGCCTCTCTATTGGGGTTCACATTCTTGTGTTCTTGACCATACCGGCGATCTTTATGATCTATTACTTTAAGAAAAACCCTAGCCCTACTCGCAATGGTTTTATCATTGCTAATGCCACGGGTATTGGGGTGCTGGCTATCGTCTTTGCGTTAATTATCCCAATGGTCTTGCGTTTATTTAGCACGTTAGAGATCACCTTTGTTAACAGCTTTGGCATGCCCTTCAATTCTGGAACCATTGCTGCAACCGTTATTCTTATCGCCTCTGTTGTTGTTGGTCTAGCGTGGACCAAGCGCAAAGAGCGTCCACTGGCCCAGCAAGCTGTTCTAGCCATCATGTTGCTTGTTATGGGGTATTCAACGTTTATCATTCTAGCGATCCGCTCTAATGCGAACACGCCTATTGATGAAAACAACCCAGAAGACGCCATGTCTTTGCTCGCTTATTACAACCGTGAGCAGTATGGAGACTGGCCTATTCTATACGGAAAGAGCTTTAATGCTCCTTATGACCGAACACAGCCTTTTGACGATGGAACTCCTGTGTACCAAAAAGGTTTTGCTGTAATGAAGGGGCCTAAGCAGGTCACCGCATTCAAGCTAAGAGGTGAAGCAGAGGCTTACATTGCAGATAAAAACGCAGCGTTGAGCATCTCAGCGAAGTACCTGTTAACGGATGAAAAAAAGGCCAGTAAGCCTAATTATGATCCTAAGTATCAAGGGTTCTTCCCTCGAATTTGGAACGACGATCCGCAGTACAAGCAGAACTATATTAACATCATGGGCATTACAGACCCTGATAAACCGATCACGTTTGCTCAAAATGTACGCTTCTTTTTTGAATATCAAGTGGGTAAAATGTGGTGGCGTTACTTCATGTGGAACTTCTCCGGGAAGCAAAATGATCAGCAGCACCGCTATGAATTAACGAAGGGGAATTGGATTACCGGGATCAGTTTCATTGATTCCATCAGACTGGGAAATCAAGACAATCTGCCCCAGGCATGGAAGGACAACCCTTCTCGCAACAGCTATTTTATGTTGCCATTCGTGCTAGGTGTTTTTGGAATTTGGTACCAATTCAAGAAAAACAACAAAGATGCTTGGGCCGTTACGCTCTTCTTCCTGTTGACCGGGATAGCGATTGTTGTCTACACCAACCACAAGCCTTTTGAACCACGAGAGCGTGATTATGCCTTTGTAGGGTCCTTCTACGCCTTTGCCATCTGGATTGGGATTGGTGCGCTCGGGTTATGGGATTTATTACGAAAAAAGATGAGCCCTATGGTTGCTTCCTACCTGGTTATAGGTATCTCCATGGTTGCAGTGCCCTTGCGCATGGCCGCGGAGAATTGGGATGACCACGATAGAAGTAATCGCTATACTGCTCGTGACATCGCGAAAGCATATTTAGACAGTTGTGATCCGAACGCAATACTATTTACAAACGGGGACAACGACACCTTCCCATTGTGGTATGTTCAGGAGGTTGAAGGCTATAGAACGGATGTCCGGGTAGTCAACTTAAGTTTACTTAATACCGATTGGTACATTGACCAGCAGCGCCGCAAGGCCTATGACGGCGAAGCGGTACCGTTCAGCTTTGAATGGAACCAGTACGTTCAAGGTACTAGAGACGTATTGTACTACAGAGACATGGGTGTGAAAGGACGCTGGGATGTGAAAGACTTTGTTCAGTTCACAAAACGCGATGATGCCCAGGTAAAATTCAAAACCGGCGGTAATAAAGAGCTGCCGCTTTACCCGCAAAAGAAACTACGCATCAGCATAGACAAAGACGCTGTACTAGCCAACGGCGTTGTTGATCTCGCTGATTCCGCGAAAGTGGTTGACTATATCGATTGGGATTGGAAAAGCAATGTGATCACCAAGCGTGATCTTATGGTTATTGACCTCATCGCAAACAACAATTGGGAAAGACCGATTTACTTCTCTATTACCGTGGGAAACAGCGCTAAATCATTCTTTTGGCTCAACGAATACTTCCGCTTAGAGGGTATGGCATACAGGTTTGTACCGGTATTTAATCCCGGGGCAAACAGCGGCATAGACTTTGGAAAAGTAGACACGGAAATTATGTACAACAACTTAATCAACAAGTTCGCGTATGGTAACATGGAGCTTCCAGATGTTTACTTAGACGAGACCAACAGGCGCTTAAGCTACAACCTGCGTACCATTTTTGGCAGATTAGCAAACGAGTTTATTGTGGAGGGAAATAACGAAAAAGCTGTAGAGGTCTTAGACTTTGCCATGGATATCATGCCATCGGAAAAGTTCGGGTACAACTACTTCTTGTTTGGGATTATCGACGCTTATTATAGAGCGGGCGCCATAACGCAGGCCCGAGAACTCACAAATGAATTTGCCGACCTTTTAGACGAGGAGCTCTTGTATTTTGACGGGTTGAGTAGGTCTGACAAAAAGCGCGCTAAGAACGAGTGGCAAACGGACCTACAGTTCTATCAGATGCTGTTCCGTAACATTCAAACACATGACAGTGAAAACACGCAGTCGTTCTACCAAAGGTATCTTGCTGTGGCAAGCCCTTTTCAGAACAACTAAACGGTTTTTGCATAACTGAGAAACAAAAAGCCTCGCAGTATTGCGGGGCTTTTTGTTTCTCTAGTGTCTGATTGCAAACACTCTATATCACTTGGTTTGCCTTCTCTTGATTGCTAACTGAGTTTTTTAGTCAGCCAAACAAAGTCCTCCAGAAAGACGGGGTAGTTGTTGTTAAAATTCACGTCCACTGGCGTATTGTCCTCGTCAAAAAGTTTTCCAGCTCCGCTCACTAAAAGCTTCGTTGGGGAAACCACGCCTTCAACATAAAGCATCCATGAGCGCAGGTCGTGTAGAGCATTCAGTCCGCCAAAAGGTCCTGCACTTACGGTGCAGGTGGCCATAGGCTTCTTTTTGAACTCTGCACGATAGTAGTCTGTGAGGTTTTTGAGCGCTCCCGGGACACGACCATTGTATTCGGGAACCACAAAAAGCAATCCGTCAGCACCTCCAAGATGTCCCGCAACCTCTTTCTCTTGGTCGAAACTAATTTCGGCGCCGTAGTTGGGTGCGTTAATTTTTTGAACATCAACCATGGTGATCAGAGCACCAAATTTTTGCTCTAACTCTGCGGCGAGAAACATGGCGACTTTACTAGAATTGGATCCTATTCTAGGACTTCCTTGAACTATGGTGATTTTCATAATGGGTAGAGATGTGTGAATTACACGGTCAACACCGTGACAGCAGAAATGTTGCGAGGCTAAGCTTTCTTTCCAAACTTAGGTACACGAAAATAATCTGAGTTAGCGTCTGGAGCGTTTTTTAACGCTTGTTCTTTGGTGATCATGTTCCGCGCTTCATCTGTTCTCATCACATCAACGCTACCGCTCATTTGAGTTAACGGCTCAACACCGGTAAGGTCTAGCTCATCAATCTTCGCAACGAACTCCAATATCTTTTCCATGTCTCCTTGCATAGAGTCTAGCTCATTGTCCGTAAGCTCTAGGCGGCTTAGATGGGCAAGGTGTTTTATTTGATCTTTTGTGATGCTCATAATGTACGCTTAAGAGCGCAAAGGTAAGGCAAGATTGCCGGTGTGCCCCCTCTTTTTTAAGTCCTCAGCAAGGACGGTGTAGCAACGGTCGCTCAACTCACTTAGGGGGTTTTCCGCATCCGTGTTTGGCCAAAACTCTCCTAAAACTTTGGAATCTACGGGACCCAGGCTTGAGGGTTCTCCCCAGTCGCCTAGTCTAAACTTACTTTGATGAATACTCACAAGCACTATGGGCACATTGTTGTCAACGGCCAATTTAAAGGCGCCTGCTTTAAAGGCGCCTAACAGCTTCTTTTGTGGCGGAATCCCGCCCTCCGGAAATATACAAACGCTATACCCGTCCTTTATCCGCTGGTCAGCGTCTATAAGTGCTTGCTTTCTACCTGAGTAGCTGCTTCTGTCTACAGCGATGCTGGTCTTTTTGAAGAAATAACCAAACAAGGGCAGTTTCAAAAGCTCTGCCTTCCCCATAAAGACCACGGGAATTGGACTTGCTAAAAAAGTCATCGGGATATCAAGGTTTGATCCGTGGTTTGCCGCTAGCACCATGGGTCCGGAATGCTTCATTTTGTGCTTTCCTGGCCTAGGCCAAATGCCCATTCCTACCAGAAACAGCCACGACCAAACCTTAGCCGTATTAAAAAAATGAGCATAATTAGCCGCTGGTCGTGCGGTCCAAAGAAGCGCTGGCAAAAGCACTAGGATAGAGATTAGCGCGACCAAATAATACCAACTGTGGTGTATGTAGCTCCATGTTTTTTTCACGGAGCTAAAATACGATATATGTACTTGTGACTTTCATCACACCCTTATTCTTGACAACGGAATATGTTTACGTCATGAAAAAAATCGCTGTACTCTTATTCCTGCTAGTCCAAAGCTTGGTTTCTGGACAATCCTCTTTCCCGTTTGATGTAGTACTCACGCCTGTCACAATCTCCGGGCTTCCTGGAATTCAGTCCTATGCTGCCGGCGAGCATAACGGCAAATGGCTCGTTATTGGTGGCCGATTAGACGGTATTCACCAACGCCAACCGTGGCAAGCATTCGATGCCAACGGTCACAATACCTACATCTACGTTATTGATCCCGTGGCAAAGACGTACACCCAAGCTCCGTTATCCGGTTTTTTGAACGATAGCGTTGAGGCGCAGCTTTCCTCAACCAACACCAACTTTCATCAAGTAGGTAATTTACTTTACATCGCCGGGGGATATGGACTCTCATCAACGAGCGTGCATATTACCCACCCCCTGCTAACTGTGATCGATATACCGGCAATGATCACCTCCATATCCTCTAATGGCACCGTGGATACAACGGCTTATCAAAGTGTGCAAGACAGCGCTTTTGCTGTAACCGGTGGAAAGCTTTTGGAATTGGGTGGAACATTCTATCTGATCGGAGGACATCGCTTTGACGGACAATACAACCCAATGGGGCACAATACTTACACACAGTCCTATACCGAAGCTGTACGTCCTTTTAGTATAAACGGAACCTTCCCTAATCTAAGCTACACCTTTGATGCATACTTTGTCGATACCGATGAGCTTCATCGACGTGATTACAACGTGACCTACATGACCGACGGAAGCGAAACCTACATAACCGCTTGGTCGGGTGTCTTTCAGAAAACAGCGAACCTCCCATTTTTAAACCCCGTAGAGGTTCGAGATACCGGTGTCGCACCTGTTTCTGGCTTTTCGCAATACCTCAACCATTACCATTGTCCTACTGCGTCTCTTTTTGGAGAGAATAAAGAGGCCATGTATACGCTGTTTTTTGGAGGAATTGCCCAGTACTATTACGACAATGGCGTACTAACTCAAGACAACGACGTTCCGTTTGTTAAAACGATCGGCATGGTTGAAAAAACTAACGGCAGTTACACCGAGGCAGAGATGAACACGGAAATGCCGGGATATTACGGAGCAGGTGCAGAGTTCTTTCCTTCCAAACTTTTAGCCCAAACAGGCGCCATCATTTTAGCCGACTCTATTGGCATGGACACCACGTATATCGGGCATTTATTTGGCGGCATCAAATCTCCGGCACAAAACGTATTCTTTGGAGGAATGACGAACACGTCTGTTGCAACAGCGAACATTTATTCAGTAGCTCTAGTGCGCAATTCAGGTTTATCTGTAACCTCCCACGAACAAAACGAGCGATTGCTCGCCGTCCAGGTTCAGCCCAACCCCACACGAGGAAAGCTTGTTGTCCAATTAGAAAGTCCCGGAATAACAGATACTTACTTTGAAATTCTGAATGCAAACGGCCAGATGATGTACAGCACTTCAGTTCCCTCAAAATTAGGGAAAAACACCATGGATTTGGGCCAGTTAAACCTCAGTTCCGGCACCTACGTGCTAACTGCCTCACAAGCAGGCGGCTTTCAGCAACGCATTTCTTTTATCTGGAATTAAACTAAAAACCTAGTTTCTCGCGAACTCGACCCAATGTCTCCTGAGCAATAGGGCGGGCCTTATCCGCGCCTGTTTTAAGCGCTTTACTTACTTCGTCCGGATGCGCCATAAAGTAATCGAAACGCTCACGCGCCTCCGCAAACTCCTCCAGAATAAGGTCCAGAAGAGCTGTTTTCGCATGACCGTACCCAAAGTTTCCGCCACGGTACTTCGTTGCCAACGCTTCCGTCTTCTCCTTTGAGGCTAATAGTTTGTAGATCGCATAAACGTGACACGTCTCCGGATCCTTTGGACGCTCTAGCGGTGTTGAGTCCGTAACGATTCCCATCACCTGTTTTTTCAACTGCTTCTTAGGCAAGAACACGTCAATAACGTTGCCGTAACTCTTGCTCATTTTACGTCCGTCAGTGCCCGGAATAGTCATTACCTCTTCTGAAATACTGACTTCTGGGGCTACAAAGGTGTCTCCATAGCGGTGGTTAAAGCTTAGCGCGAGATCACGGGTGATTTCAAGATGTTGCTTCTGGTCTTTCCCTACCGGGACAACCTCAGCGTCATAGAGCAAAATGTCAGAGGCCATCAGTACCGGATAATCAAACAAGCCGGCATTAACATCGCTGAGGTTACTGCTTTTGTCCTTAAAACTATGGGCGTTAGCCAGCATAGGAAACGGGGTAAAGCAATTCAAATACCATGTTAATTCTGTACACTCGGGAAGATCGCTTTGCACATAAAACACTGTTTTTTCAGGGTCTAAGCCACAAGCGAGCCATGCTGCGGCTGTCGCTAGTAGGTTTTCTTTACGCAATCCTGCATCTTTCACAGAAGTTAGGCTGTGGAGGTCCGCAATGAATAAAAACGCTTCGTTTTTAGGGTCGTTACTCATTTGAATTGCAGGCAGAATAGCACCCAGGATGTTTCCTAAATGCTGACGTCCTGAGCTTTGAATTCCTGTGAGTACTCTTGCCATTTTTTAGCGAATGAATGTTATTTGATCAAGGTTAGTTCAAGGTCAATATCCGCCCAGTAGCTGCTGTCCGCGGGGACCTGCATGAAAGAAGTTCTCCATACTTGGGTGGTTGGAAGACCGCTCACAATAACAAAACTGTAGCTCACGCTATCGTTATCTAAAACTAAGGTACTGTCATTGTTGGTTAAACTCCATGTTCCTGCACTTGCCAGCTCTACTGGGACCTGAATCGTGTTTAGATTGGCTACAAACTGAAGGTCTATGTTGCCGCTGTCCGGCATTTCGTAAATGTTTACCTCACCCATTAATTGGGCGCCTAAGCCGCTGAACTGCATGAGCGCTGACGGATTTAAAGGGTTAGGCATTTCTCCA
>Ga0307993_1000918_pt1 | contig 10055 bp, 8 predicted proteins | sample EllFjometagen260_FD_203163 | JGI IMG/M metagenome (GOLD analysis project Ga0307993, IMG submission 203163) | Marine microbial communities from Ellis Fjord, Antarctic Ocean - #260 | ecosystem: Environmental > Aquatic > Marine > Unclassified | place: Southern Ocean | collected 2014-11-02 | reverse complement strand
TTTGCTCCAGCGGCAACGTTTTTTAATCCTTCTTTTACAATTGCTTGTGCTAAAACGGTTGCAGTAGTAGTTCCATCACCAGCAAGATCATTGGTTTTAGAAGCAACTTCTTTTACCATTTGAGCTCCCATGTTTTCTAATGGATCTTCTAATTCAATTTCTTTTGCAACAGTAACCCCATCCTTAGTAATTACGGGTCCACCAAACGCTTTTCCAATAACTACATTTCTACCTTTTGGTCCTAATGTTACTTTAACTGCGTTTGCTAATGCATCAACTCCACGTTTTAATCCGTCACGAGCTTCAACATCAAATTTTATATTTTTTGCCATAATAGTTTTTTAAATAATTGCGAAAATATCGCTTTCTCTCATTATTAAATAATCCTTTCCTTCTACGTTTAGTTCAGTTCCAGCATATTTTCCGTAAAGAACTGTATCGCCAACTTTAACAGTTGTAGGCTCTTCTTTTGTTCCTTTTCCAACAGCAATTACGATACCTTTTTGTGGTTTTTCTTTTGCTGAATCTGGAATGATAATTCCGCTTGCAGTAGTTGTTTCAGCAGCAGTAGGTTCAATTAAAACTCTGTCAGCTAATGGTTTTATATTTACTTTACTCATCTTGAATAATTTTTAGTTTGTAATTGTTTGTTAATGACTTTACCAAAAACATGCCAAATCTATTTTTGTGTCAAATTGCAAAAAAAAATGCCAACGTGTCATTTTCGTTGGCATTTTAAAGGTTTTTTTATAAAAGAATTTTATTTAACACTGTCAGTTGAATTTACTGGTTGTTCAATAGGCAATCCTTCAATATTTTCTCTATTCTCTAAAGTTTGTTGAATTGTAGTGTCACTTGGTGTGTTGTTTTTATTTGGTACTGCAAAGTTTGATAATAACACCAAAGCTAATAAAGCGATTGAAAGCGCCCAAGTACTCTTGTCTAAAAAGTTTGTTGTACTCTGAACACCACCTCCAACAGATTGTGATCCACTTCCTCCAAATGATGAAGATAATCCTCCTCCTTTAGGGTTTTGTACCATAATAATTAATACGAGTAGCACAGCTACAATCATGATTAATACTAAAAAAATCGTGTAACTCATAATTTATTTTTTATCTAATAATTTTATTGCTTTAATGCGGTTTGCAAAGAAACTACTTTTTTCTGGATATTTCAAACTTAATATTCGATATGCACTAATAGCATTTTTATATTTTTTTTGCTCTAAATAGACCTTGGCAAGAGTTTCAGTCATTAAGGTGTTATAATCTAATGGTTCTTGTTTGATAGCATCAAGAATAGTGTCGTCATTTTTAACAGGTTTTATTTTTGGTTTAGAAGCAATGAATTGGTCTATCAAGTCATTCTTTTTATTTGATTTAGATTTTTTCTCTTCTCGCTCTATCGGTTTAAAAGAACCTAACTGTAACCATTCATTGAAAGAATGAGCTTCGGTATTTTTAAATTCTATTGGCTTGCCTATTTCTAAAACCTCAAGAGGTTCAACTTTTTCTTTAACAAAAATTTCTGTAACTTTTTTATGTATAGCTTCAGACTCTTCCGTTTTATCATCAATAAATAATGAAGAAGTGATAAAATCAAACAAAATACTTCTGTCTGTCGTGTAAGCTGCAGTAGTTTTTAGTGTTTGATTGTATTTAAAACTATCTTGATTTTTAAGACCTTTTAAATATAAAGCTCTTGCAGATTGAAAATATGGAAAAGTAGAAATCACATCTTCCAATTGCTTGGTTTGTTCCTTCTTTATTTCTTTTGGATGATTAATTAGATATGTGAAATCTTGAATATTCATTTACCACTTAGCTACAGATTCATTAAAAATATCTTGTGTGATTCTTTCTAAAATCACTTCAAAAGCCTCGTCAAGAACGCTTCCTGTAAGTTGTGAGTTTGCATCATAATCATGATAAAAAGAAAAAGAACGTTCAAAATCATTTTCTTCTTCGTATTTATTGAAAAAGCGAACATTTACTGAAACCGTTAGTCTGTTTTGTGCTGCAGTTTGTTGAGAAGTTGCAGACATAGGATTAATTCTGTATCCAGTAATTTCACCTTCAAAAAGAAGGTCTCCTCCGCTATTTACAAGATTTAAGTTTGTTTGACTTAAAAACAAATCTTGAAGTGCAAGTGTAAACTCTTGGCTTAAAGTTGGTTCTACTAAAGGTGCGTTATTAGGGAAATAATCTATTTGAACAGTTTTAATTCTATCATCTAGCGTAACGCCTCCAAATGAATATATACCACAACTTTGAGTCGTTAATAAAAGTGTAAGTAAGCAAAAGATATTAAAAGGTTTTTTCATTCTTACAAGTCGTATTGTTTAATTTTTCTATAAAGGGTTCTTTCAGAAATCCCTAGTTCTTGTGCTGCTAATTTACGTTTTCCTTTGTTACGCTCAAGAGATTTCTTAATCATTTGAAATTCTTTGTCTTGCAGTGATAGTGTTTCGTCTTCTAATACTGTCTCAACAAAATCATAATTCCCTTCTTTTTCTTTCGGATAATTATTTTGAGGATATACGACTTCAACTTTATTTTCGTCTTTGTTCTCGTCTTTGTTTTTGCTATATATTTTATCAATTAGAAGTTGATTTTCTTCTTTAAAATCAATGTTATCTCCATTTTTCATTAAATCTAAAGTTAATTTTTTTAGATCATTAATGTCGCTTCTCATATCAAATAATACTTTGTACATTATTTCACGTTCGTTTGCGAAATCAGAATTTGATTTGTTGTTTGAGATGACTGAAGGTAAATTATTTCTATTTTGAGGTAAATAATGCGCTAATTTCTCAGGATCTATAGCTCTGCTCTCTTCTACAACGGAAATTTGTTCTGCAATATTTCGCAATTGACGAATATTTCCTGGATAATTATAAGTAAGTAATAAGTCAACAGCATCATCTGTTAAGCGAATAGTTGGCATGTTGTATTTTTGAGCAAAGTCCGCAGCAAACTTTCTAAACAACAAATGGATATCTTCTTTTCTTTTTCTTAAAGGAGGTAAATCAATTTCTATAGTACTTAATCTATAGTATAAGTCTTCACGAAATTTGCCTTTTTCTATTGCTTCAAGCATTTTTAAATTGGTAGCGGCAACAATACGAACATTTGTTTTTTGAACCTTACTCGAGCCTACTTTGATAAATTCACCATTCTCTAAAACACGTAATAAACGTACTTGAGTAGTTAATGGTAATTCACCAACTTCATCTAGAAAAATTGTTCCGCCATCAGCAACTTCAAAATAACCATCTCTAGTTGATGTAGCACCTGTAAACGCCCCTTTTTCATGACCAAACAATTCACTGTCAATAGTTCCTTCTGGAATTGCACCACAGTTTACAGCAATATATTTTGCATGTTTTCTGTGAGATAATGCATGAATTATTTTGGGAATACTTTCTTTTCCAACACCACTTTCTCCAGTGACTAAAACAGAAATATCAGTTGGAGCAACTCGTATTGCTTTTCCAAGTGAGCGATTTAATTGAGCATCATTCCCAATAATTTCAAAACGTTGTTTTATGACTTGTAAGTTGTCCATTTATTAATTATTTTTTGAATAATTTAATGCTTCACCTATTAAAGTTGCGCTTGTACAATCATTAACTTTCACATTGACGAAATCGCCAATCTTGTAATTTTCTTTTGGGAAAACAACTACTGTGTTTTGAGGATTTCTCCCTTTCCAATGTGAGTCAGCCTTTTTAGATTGACCTTCTATTAACACTTCAACAGTTTTTCCTAAAAAGGCTTTAGTTCTATGCTCACTATGCTTTCTTTGTTGAGCAATAACTTCAGTTAGTCGACGTTTTTTTACTTCATCAGGTACATTATCGTCACTTTTTTTAGCAGCTAATGTTCCAGGTCTTTCAGAGTAAGAAAACATATATCCAAAATCATATTTTACTTCTTCCATCAGACTCAATGTGTCTTGATGGTCTTGTTCTGTTTCGTCACAAAAGCCAATAATCATATCTTGACTAAAAGAGCAGTCAGGAACAATGTTTTTAATATTATTTACGAGTTCTAAATACTCTTCTCTTGTATGTTGGCGATTCATTGCCTTCAATATTTTAGTGCTTCCAGATTGAACAGGTAAGTGCATATGTCTACAAACATTCGGTTGTTTTTCCATCACATGTATCACATCAAGACTCATGTCTTGAGGATTGGAAGTTGAAAAACGCAATCTAATTTTTGGGAATGTAGTAGCGCATAAATCTAGTAGTTGAGCAAAATCAACTGCAGTGGCTTTAGCAATATCAGTCGCTTTCTTAAAGTCTTTTTTTAGACCGCCACCAAACCATAAGAAACTATCGACATTTTGACCTAAAAGAGTAATTTCTTTATAATTTTTATCAACTAATTCCTGAATCTCTTTGATAATACTTTGAGGATCTCTACTTCGTTCTCGTCCTCTTGTAAAAGGTACAACACAGAAAGTACACATGTTATCACATCCTCTGGTAATTGATACAAATGCAGAAACGCCATTAGAATTTAAGCGTACAGGAGAAACATCACCATAGGTTTCATCTTTAGATAAAATCACATTTATAGCATCACGTCCAGCATCTATTTCTTTTAATAAGTTAGGTAAATCACGATATGCATCAGGACCAACAACTAAATCAACAATTTTTTCTTCTTCTAAAAACTTTTCTTTTAGCCTTTCAGCCATGCAGCCTAATACTCCAACTTTCATCGTTGGATTTATTTTTTTTACAGCATTATATTTCTGTAATCTTTTACGAATAGTTAATTCAGCTTTTTCTCTAATAGAACAAGTATTTACTAAAACTAAATCTGCTTCATGAAGTTTAGATGTAGTATTAAATCCTTGTTGAGATAGTATTGAAGCGACAATCTCACTGTCGTTAAGATTCATTTGACACCCATAACTTTCAATATAAAGTTTTTTAGTATTTTCTTTTATATTTTCAGTTACAAGGGCATTTCCTTGATTTTTTTCAACAATAATTTTTTCTTCCATTATATATCAAAATAGGTTTACAAAGGTACAACCAAATTTAATAGAATATGACAAATTGGCAGAAAATTAACATTGAAGATTTGAGGTTATTTTTTAAAAAAAGAAAGAAAAAATTTGATTTTAAAAAAAACTATATACTTTTGCACTCTTCATCAATCTTAAATATTTTAAGGTTTTTCGAGAAAAAATTAGAGATATATGGCAAAAAATTTAGTAATAGTTGAGTCACCTGCAAAAGCAAAAACCATAGAGAAATTTCTTGGAAAAGATTTTCAAGTAGAGTCTAGTTATGGGCACATTGCAGACTTACCATCCAAGGAATTAGGTATAGATGTAGAGGGTGATTTTAGTCCAAAATATATAGTTTCAGATGATAAAAAGCCAGTTGTTAAGAAGCTAAGAGCATTAGCGAAAAAAGCAGATATGGTTTGGTTAGCGAGTGATGAAGATAGAGAAGGAGAGGCAATTGCGTGGCATTTAAAAGAGCAATTAGAGTTAAAAGATGAAAACACAAAGCGTATTGTTTTTCATGAAATTACAAAAAATGCCATTTTAAAGGCAGTCGAGAATCCTAGAGATATTGACTACAACATGGTCAATGCTCAACAAGCTCGTAGAGTTTTAGATAGGCTTGTAGGTTATGAATTATCGCCCGTTTTATGGAGAAAGGTGAAAGGAGGCTTGTCTGCAGGTAGAGTACAATCTGTAGCTGTGCGTTTAATTGTAGAGAAAGAAAGAAGTATTCAAGAATTTACTGCAGAAGCACATTATAAAGTAGTTGCTGAATTTTCAAATATTGAAGGAAAAACGTTTAAAGCAATAATCCCAAAGAATTTTGATAGTAAAAAAGCAGCAGAAGATTTTTTAAAATCATGTTCAACTGCTGATTTCTCTATTGCCGATTTACAAAAAAAACCAGCAAAGAAATCACCAGCCGCACCATTTACAACATCAACATTACAACAAGAGGCATCAAGAAAATTAGGGTATCCTGTAGGTAAAACAATGCAAGTTGCACAACGTTTGTATGAAGCAGGTTTAATTACATATATGAGAACAGACAGTTTAAATCTTTCTGTTGATGCTAGAAATGCTGCTGAAGAAGAAATTACAAATTATTACGGAGCAGAATATAGTAAACAACGTGTTTTTAAAACGAAATCTAAAGGTGCTCAAGAAGCGCATGAGGCTATTCGTCCTACAAGCATGAAAAAGCATTCTATTAATGCAGAGTACGATCAAGATAGACTGTATGATTTAATTTGGAAAAGAACGTTGGCATCTCAAATGAGTGATGCACAATTAGAAAGAACAAATGTAAAAATAGAGAACTCTGAGAATGAGAAAATTTTCACTGCAAATGGTGAAATGATAAAGTTTGATGGTTTCTTAAAAGTATATTTAGAAGGAAATGATAATGAAGATGAAGAGCAAGCAGGAATGCTACCAAATTTAAAAATTGGTGAAAATTTAGAGTACAGTTTTATAAATGCTACACAGCGTTTTACGAGTCCTCCTTATCGTTTTACTGAAGCGGCTTTGGTGAAAAGATTGGAAGAATTAGGGATTGGAAGACCCTCTACTTATGCTCCAACAATTTCTACAGTTCAACGAAGAGGTTATGTAGAAAAAGGAGAGAATGAAGGTTTAGAAAGAAATTACGAGCAAATAATTCTTTCTAATGGAGAAATAAAAAATAATGCCTTAACGGAAAAAACAGGCTCAAATAAAGGGAAATTAATTCCTACAGATATTGGTAACATAGTTAATGATTTCTTAGTCACAAATTTTTCTAATATTTTAGATTTTGGCTTTACTGCCAAAGTAGAATCGTCTTTTGATAGTATTTCTGAGGGTGATGAAAACTGGATCTCTATGATAAAAGATTTTTATGCTGATTTCCATCCAACTGTAACTCATGTTTCAGAAAATGCAGAAAGAGAGTCAGGTGAAAGGATTTTAGGAAAGCATCCTGAAAGTGGAAAAACAGTATTAGTAAGATTAGGGAAGTTTGGACCAATAGTTCAAATAGGCGCTCCAGATGACGAAGAAAAACAATTTGCAAGTTTGCAAGGTGACCAAACTCTTGGAAACATCACTATGGAAGATGCTTTAGAGTTGTTTTTGTTGCCAAAAAGTCTAGGAAATTATGAAAGTGAAGAGGTAATTGTCTCTAATGGTAGATTTGGCCCTTATGTTCGTTTTGGAACTATGTTTGTGTCATTACCAAAAGGAGAGAATCCTATGGAAGTTGATTTAGATAGAGCTATCGAATTGATTGAAGCAAAGAAAGAAGCAGACGCTCCAATTGCAGAATATGAAAACCTTCCAGTACAAAAAGGAGTGGGTCGTTTTGGTCCATTTATTAAGTGGAACAGTATATTTATCAATGTAAACAGAAAGTATGATTATGATAATTTGTCTTTTGATGATATCGTTGAGTTAATTGAAACGAAGAAACAGAAGGATATAGATAAGGTTATTCATAATTGGGAAGAAGACGGGATAAGAGTTGAGAAAGCTCGTTGGGGACGTTTTAATATTTTACAAGGAAAAGTAAAAATTGAAATGCCAAAAACTACAAATGCAGAAAAATTAACGCTAGAGGACGTAAAAGAAATTATAGAAAAAAAGGCTCCAAAAAAGAAGGCAAAAAAGAAAACAGTAAAGAAAAAAGCAACAAAAAAGAAATAATTTACTAAATTTGCTCATTGTTTAACCCCCCTAAATGACATTTGCAACATGAATATTGACTATTTATGTCCAATTGACGATACTGTTATTGCACATCTTATGGTGCAATCCGAACAGACGTTAGGATATCAGATTTCAATTCATTCTACACAAAATGGAGTTCCTGATTTAGAAGGAATTCAAATCGCTATACTTGGGGTTAATGAAGGTCGTAATTCAATTGATAATGAAGATACAGGTCAGGGAATTAGCGAGATAAGAAAACAATTATACAAACTTTTTCCAGGCAGTTGGGTTTCTAAAATTGCCGATTTAGGTAATATTCAACAAGGGAATACTGTTGAAGATACGTATTTTGCAGTTAGTGATTTACTTTCTAGTTTATTAAAAAAAAATATTATCCCTATCATTATTGGTGGAGGTCATGATTTAACGTATGCAAATTATAGAGCGTATGATTCGTTAGAGCAAACAGTAAATATAGTATCAATAGACAATAAGTTTGATTTTGGAAGCATCCAAGATGGAGTAACATCACAATCATATTTGAGTTCTATTGTGATGGAAAAACCAAACAATTTATTCAATTTTAGTAATATAGGATATCAAACATTTTTTAATCCACAAGAAGAAATAGATTTAATAAGTGATTTGTTTTTTGATGCATATAGATTGGGAGAAGTTGTTAATAAGATTGAAATTGTTGAGCCAATACTAAGAGATGCAGATATCGTTTCTATTGATATAAGCGCAGTGAGAAATAGTGAAGCACCTGCTAATAATAACGCAACACCTAATGGTTTTTATGGCGAAGATTTATGTAAGATTGCTAGATATGCAGGTATAAGTGATAAAGTCACTTCATTTGGTATTTATGAATTTAATTATAAGTTAGACAATAAAACACAAACATCGCAGTTAATAGCCCAGGCTATTTGGTATTTTATAGAAGGTGTAAATTGCAGAACAAATGATTATCCATTTGGCACAAGAGAGCAGTATCAGAAGTTTATAGTACCATTAGAAGATGAAGTTTTAAACTTTTATAAAAGCAATAAAAGTGGAAGATGGTGGATGGAACTGAACTTTGACAATAATAAATACCGAAGACATTCGTTAATACCTTGTACATATCAAGATTATTTGAATGCAAATGAGAAGGAAATTCCTGACAGATGGTATAAAACATTAAAAAAAATCATTTAATTAAAAAAGTTTAATTGATTTTTTAGAAAAATAAAAGTAAAATAAAGTTGTTATTAGCAACAATAATTTTAAGTTTACGCAAATTTAGAAAGAGATAAATTTTATTATGAAAAAAGTATCATTATACATACTGCTTGCTGCAGTGATTTACAGTTGTGGGAAGAATGACAAAGGTCAATTGGTTGGAGTAAAATCAAAGAGCACATGGAATACTGAAAAACCATTTGGAATGACATTAGTTCCTGGAGGATCGTTTACTATGGGTAAACAAGATGAAGATATCTCAGGAGCATTAAATACGCCAACTAGAACAGTTACAGTTCGTCCGTTTTATATGGATGAGACTGAAATTACTAATAGTGAATATAAAGAATTCGTTGTTTGGGTTAGAGATTCGGTTGTAAGAACTGAATTAGCTTTAATGGCCGATTTATATTCAGATCCAGAAGATCCTGCATCTCCATTAGCTGCTTACCAATTTAAGTCGGCAGATACTACAGATGCAACAGCATATGAAAAGTATATGTTAGATAAGTATGGTGGTCTTGGAGATATTAATTCACCTACTCAAGGCCGTGCTTTGAATTGGGACGAAGAATTAATTTGGGATAAAGCAGAATTTCCAGATGAGTATTATACCGAAGTAATGGTAGATTCAATGTACGTTCCAATAGAAGAAAGTTTTGATGGAAAGAGAATGATCAAAACGGAGAAGTTAAAATATAGATATTCTTGGTTAGATAAAGAGGCTGCGGCAAGAAAACAAGGAAATAGAAAAGATTATATAAAACATAGTGTTGTAGAAGTTTATCCAGATACTACAGTATGGGTTAAAGATTTTGATTACTCATATAATGATCCAATGCACCAAGATTATTTTTATCACCAAGCGTATGAAGATTATCCAGTAGTTGGTATTTCTTGGGATCAAGCAAAGGCTTTTTGTAGTTGGAGAAGTAAAAAGAATAACGATTATTTAAATACGAAGAAAAGATTAGCAACAGTTCCTCATTATAGATTAGCTACAGAAGCTGAATGGGAATATGCTGCTCGTGGTGGATTAGAATTCTCTACATATCCTTGGGGAGGTTCTTACACAACAAGTGATAGAGGATGCTTTTTAGCAAACTTTA
>Ga0307993_1000913_pt1 | contig 10101 bp, 10 predicted proteins | sample EllFjometagen260_FD_203163 | JGI IMG/M metagenome (GOLD analysis project Ga0307993, IMG submission 203163) | Marine microbial communities from Ellis Fjord, Antarctic Ocean - #260 | ecosystem: Environmental > Aquatic > Marine > Unclassified | place: Southern Ocean | collected 2014-11-02 | reverse complement strand
CCCACTTAATAACAACCCTAGCGATGGCTTTAACGTGGTCGTTCAAACCGATTTTATTGCCGAACAATCTGAGCCTAGTCGCAATCGTTACGTGTTTGCTTACAGAATCACCATCACCAACACAGGCCATCAAAGCGCACAGCTTATGAGCCGTAAATGGGTGATCACCGATGGCGATGGCAAAGTTCAAGAAGTCTCTGGAGAGGGCATTGTAGGTCAGCAGCCTGTCATAGAGCCTGGGCAAAAGCATCAATACACCAGCGGCACTGTATTGGAAACCAAGGTGGGCAGCATGACCGGCTTTTATGGCATGGTTGCTGCAGATGGCCAAGAGTTTAACACCCCTATCCCTGCCTTTACGCTATCTTTCCCTAACGCTCTGCACTAACCCTAGATATGGCCACTTACGCTGTAGGCGATATTCAAGGCTGTTTAGATGCCTTAAAGGCCCTATTAGATGAGGTGAAATTTACATCTGCAGACACCCTTTGGGTTGCCGGTGATCTAGTAAACCGTGGCCCAAATTCATTAGAGACCTTACGCTTTATTAAATCTTTGGGTGACCAGAGTAAAGTAGTGCTAGGCAACCATGATCTCCACCTATTAGCCCTGCATGCTAAAGATGCACAGCTAGAGCCCAGTAATACCTTAGCGCCTATTTTGGCAGCCCACGACAAGGTGCCTTTACTGGCCTGGCTACAGCAGCAGCCCTTACTGCAGTATGATGCTGCCTTTGATACGGTAATGACCCATGCTGGCGTGCCCCCTTGCTGGAACTTACAGCAGGCACAGCAATATGCCAAAGAGCTGCAAGACGTGTTACAAAGTCCTCAAGCCTCTTTATTTTTTCAAGCCATGTATGGCAACCACCCTGACCTTTGGCATCATGACCTCAAGGGCATGGACCGCTGGCGCTGCATTACTAACTACTTTACCCGCATGCGTTTTATCACTCCAGACGGCAAACTAGATTTAACCCATAATGGCAAGCTAGATCTAACCACCAATGAGTCGAATTCGCTTATGCCTTGGTTCAACCTGCCAGGTGCAGTGACTTGTAGGCAAGTGTTTGGCCACTGGGCTGCGCTGGAAGGTGAAACTGGCAAAGACCATGTGATCAATCTGGACATGGGATGTGTATGGGGGGGTAGGCTTAAGTTGATCTGCTTAGAAAATGGCCAGTGCTATAGCGTAAGCTGTAAGGCAACATAATGGGTTTGACACCATCCTTAAATATAAGATATTACTAATGCTAGATTGCACAAATACCCACCACACTCTAAACTGCTGGCCTGTTTATATAGGAATCAAATATGTCTGAAGTTCTTTCCATTGCCCCAGCTGATGTTATGGACAAAGTAAATCACGGCGCTTACCTTGTGGATATTCGTGATCTAAATAGTTACCAACTTAGCCACATTAAAAAAAGCACTCGCTTAGATAATGAGACTCTACCCACATTTTTGCTCGAGGCAGACATGGACAAGCCCGTGATTGTTTGTTGTTACCATGGTGTTAGTTCTATCCAAGCTGCTGGTTTTTTAGCTCAACAAGGTTTTGATGAAGTGTATAGCCTAACGGGTGGGTTTACGGCCTATTCTTTTTCCCACCCTGAACACTGCAACTCACTATGAAACACTTTTGCTATGGCTACTAGTCAAACTTATTTGGTAGGTGGGGCCGTGCGTGATGGTTTACTGGGCCTTACAGTGCACGAGCGAGACTATGTAGTGGTTGGTAGCACTGCTGAGGCTTTAATCTCCCTTGGGTACACCCAAGTGGGCAAAGATTTTCCAGTGTTTTTACACCCTACCAGCAAAGAAGAATACGCCTTAGCCCGCACCGAGCGAAAAGCAGGCCATGGCTATACAGGCTTTCAAGTTTACGCAGCCAGGGATGTCACTCTAGAGGATGATCTGCTGCGCCGCGATCTCACTATCAACGCTATAGCCCAAACCGAAAACGGGCAGCTAATAGACCCATATGGCGGCCAACAAGACATCGAGGAAAAACTACTACGCCATGTTTCACCTGCCTTTAGTGAAGACCCTTTGCGGGTATTACGTGCGGCTAGATTTGCAGCTCATTTGCACCATTTAGGCTTTAGCATTGCTACCCAAACTAAATCACTGCTGGCAAATATCACCACCTCTGGTGAGCTCACTACCCTGGCTAAGGAGCGCATTTGGCAAGAAACCTACAAGGCTCTAAACAGTAAAAGCCCATGGGTTTATTTTGAAGTATTGGAAACCTGTGGCGCACTGCAAGTATTGATGCCCTCACTAGCAGAGCTGTTACAACGCAGGCCACAAGCGCTCAATACCCTCAAATTGCTAAGTGAATCAGAACCCAACCCAGAAGTGCGTCTTACCTCGTTATTGTACCAACTTAACAAACCCCAAATAGAAGACCTTGCCGCACAGATAAAAATACCTAACGCGCCTAAAAACCTGGCCCTTGCAACGAGTAACTACCAGCGGCAATTACGCGCTTATACCGAGTTAAACGCTGCGCAAAAATACCAAGTGCTTAGCAATCTAGGCCTTATCCGTCACACCGATGGGTTAGATCAATTACTCAGCCTTTGCCACGCTATTACCCGCGCTCAAGAGCCTCTTTTTGGCTGGCAGTCACCAAAACTGCAGATCATGGCAGACTTAGAGCGCATTCACAGTGTAAAACCTGTAACTTTTATGACTCAAGGTTTTACTGGCAAAGCACTTGGTGAGGCACTTAAGCAAGCCCAGATCGCTGCTATTTAGCCCGTCACTAACTTTAAGGTTTGCTTAAATCCACAAGCCTCATAAATTTGCTCAATGGTTTTTTTCTGTACAGGGTGGATCAAGCTTGGTGCAAGGTCTGCTAACGGCTGTAAAACATAGGCACAGGTTAAAATGTCTGGCCGCGGCACTTTAACCGCAGCATCTACTAAATCGCCAAACAACAATAAGTCCATATCCACGCCATCAGCTGTGGATGGGACATTAGGCATTCAAATCCAACCACCATATTGAGAAAATCTGGCCCATCTATACCCACAGCTGGAGCCACATAAATAGGCGACAGTGTGACTTTGCCAAACGCCTGCCTTAGCTCACTGATGCCCGCTTGAAGGCTTGCATCAGGCTGTATATTAGCACCTAGACCCAAGTACACATATGGCATTAGGCTGGCTTAACCCCACGCTCAATAATCACACCCACATCTAACGCATTGGCAATGGCATCAGGCTTACCCAGCTTAATGCGTACAAAAGGCACCGGGAATTCAGCTAAAATTAACACTGCAATTTCTTCTGCCATCGTTTCTACCAATAAAAATTCACTTTGTTCAACAAACTGGGTGAGCCTGTCTGACACCTCTTTGTAACTGACTGTGCGATCAATGTCTTCCGTGGCCGCCGATGCGCTAATATCCACGGCCATTTCTACATCTAAAACCACCTTTTGGCGAATTTCACGTTCCCAATCAAAAATACCAATCACCGTGTCTACGGCTAAACCATGTACATATACTGTGTCCATTAAAACTCTCTTTTATAGCCTACTTAAGGGCCTTTGGATGGTGGTTTATGTTTGAGCGACAATAGGTAGCTCAGAAAGTGGCCATCGTGGCCTGACCTTTAACGTCAGGTCATCACACTGACCTGCAGCCAAACGCTGAGCACCCGCGTAAGCTATCATGGCGCCATTATCAGTGCAGTATTGGGGCCTAGGGTAATAAACCTGCGCTCGCAATTTGGCCGTTTCTGCGGCTAGTTTTTCACGTAACTTAGTATTGGCACTGACCCCACCCGCCATCACTAATGTAGACAGCTTTGTCTGTTGCAGAGCGCGTCGGCATTTAATGGCTAGGGTATCTACTACCGCTTGCTGAAAAGCTACGGCAATGTCCGCTTTATCTTGCTCAGTAAGTCGGCCTTGCTGCTTTTTAATGTCTTGAATGGCGTAAAGCACAGCCGTTTTTAAGCCACTAAAGCTCATATCTAACCCGGGCCGATCTACCATTGGTCTAGGGAATTTAAACCGTTTTGCATCTCCATTTAAAGCTAAGTTGGCTACTAAGGGGCCACCTGGATAGTCTAAATCCATCATCTTAGCCACTTTATCAAATGCTTCACCTGCTGCATCGTCTAATGACTCACCTAACAACTCATACTCACCCAAAGACCGCACATGCACCAGCTGTGTATGGCCTCCAGACACTAGCAAAGCCACAAATGGTGGTTTAGGCGCATTGTCTTCTAACATAGGTGCCAAAAGATGGCCTTCCATATGGTGCACACCTATAGTGGGCAGATCCCACGCCATGCCTAGTGCCCGGCCCGTAGCTGCGCCTACCATTAAGGCACCAATGAGGCCTGGGCCTGCAGTATAGGCCACACCATCTACTTCTCCATAAGCTAAGCCTGCCTTTTGAAACACCTCTCGCATCAACGGCACTAGCTTGCGAATGTGATCACGAGAGGCAAGCTCTGGCACTACACCTCCATATTCAGCGTGCACTGCCACTTGGCTGTAGAGTGCCTCGGCTATTATTCCTTTTTGGGTATCAAAAATGGCGACCCCGGTTTCGTCGCAAGATGTTTCTATGCCTAATACGCGCATGAATAAACCAATTGTTCCAACTATTGATGTCAATAAGACCAGAATTTTACCTTTCATCCAGCCTAATAACCACATGTAGCAAGCTATTTGCCCTATCTTTAACAAACACTTTAAGTTGATGAAAAATGGGCTTTACACTTGCCAGTACATAAGAGTAAAATATGCGTCGTTAATCGATTAGGAACACGTCCTAGGCCAAATCATAAGGTCACAAGGAAGTGAATAAAAAACATTCGGAGTGCTGCCAAATGCAGCGTCCACAATTAGGTAAAGATATGCCAGCTGTAAAACTGAAAGACAACGAACCATTTGATATTGCTCTACGCCGCTTCAAGCGCGCTTGTGAAAAAGCAGGCACTTTAGCAGATGTGCGTTCAAAAGAATTTTACGAAAAGCCTACCAGCGTTCGCAAGCGTCAAGCTGCTGCCGCTGTAAAGCGCCATGCTAAGAAGCTAGTACGCGAAAACCGTCGTCACGTTCGTTTATACTAGGCTTTATACCTAATATATAGAACCCTGCACGACCAGCTTTACTGCCCTTCGAAAGGGCAATAAGTAAAGCGATACATAGGGGCGGTTTTTCAGTTACCCGCCCCTTTGTCGTTTCTGACGTTTAAGCATTTAGCTAAAGCTAAGGCTTTTATAAAGACGCCCTAATTACTGAAACTAATAAAGCGAGAACCCACCATGTCCGATTTAAAGCTTCAACTTAAAGATGCTCAAAAACAAGCCATGCGTGACAAAAACAAACCTCGCCTTACCTGCATTCGCACTATGTTGTCAGAATTCAAACGCATCGAAGTTGACGAGCGCATTGAGCTAGACCAAGCTCGTGGCTTAGCCGTGTTGGATAAAATGCTAAAGCAACGCCGCGACTCTATCAGCCAATACGAAGCAGCAAGCCGTCAAGACTTAGCTGATGTTGAGCACAGCGAAATAAGTGTCATTCAAGAATTTTTACCTACCCCACTAACAGATGATGAAGTGACTGCTCTTATTGCTAAGGCTATTACGGATTCTGGTGCCAGCAGCATGCAAGACATGGGCAAAGTGATGGGCATTCTTAAGCCACTGTTGCAAGGCCGCGCAGATATTGGCAAAGTAAGTGGTAAGATTAAAGCACAACTTGCTTAAGCTTTTATTAAAAGGCACACCACTTGGCATCACGCATACCTCAATCATTTATTGACGACCTTCTTGACCGCACCGACATTGTCGATTTGGTGGACGGGCACGTAAAGCTTAAAAAGACTGGCCGCAACTATTCCGCATGCTGCCCTTTCCATAAAGAAAACACCCCCTCCTTTAGCGTAGCACCAGACAAGCAGTTTTATTATTGTTTTGGGTGTGGTGCAGGCGGCAACGCCATTGGCTTCCTAATGCAGCTGGACAACCTTAATTTTCCTGAAGCGGTTGAAGAGCTTGCAGGAAAGGCGGGCCTTAGCGTACCTAAAGACGACAGCATTACCAGTAAGGCAGCGTCTGCTGTAAGCCAAGCCAAAACCCAAGCGCGCAACCAAGCTTATGATCTACTAAACCGAGCCAGCCAATATTACCAAAGCCAGCTTCGCCGACATGCCGATCGACAAAAGGCCGTCACTTACCTTAAGGGCCGAGGCCTAAACGGCCAAATAGCTCAACGCTTTGGCGTAGGTTATGCGCCACAAGGCTGGCAGAACTTGATGCTAGAGCTGGCGCCAAAAAAAGACCAAGAGCAAGCACTTATAGACTCTGGCATGGTGGTAGAACATGAAGAAACCAAGCGTCGTTATGACCGTTTTCGTGATCGCATCATGTTTCCAATTAAAGACTATAAAGGGCGCATTATTGCCTTTGGTGGACGGGTGCTGGGAGATGAAAAGCCTAAGTATCTTAACTCTCCTGAAACCTTGGTGTTTCACAAACAAAAAGAACTGTACGGCCTATATGAAGCTCGCCAACACGAACGCAACTTAAAGCGCATTATGGTGGTAGAAGGCTATATGGACGTGGTGGCACTAGCCCAGCATAACATCAACTATGCCGTAGCGACCCTGGGCACTAGCACCAGTAGCTTTCACCTAGAACGCATCTTCAAACTAGTGAGTGAAGTGGTGTTTTGCTTTGATGGTGACTCTGCAGGGCTAAAAGCAGCAGATCGCGCGATGCACACCTGCCTACCCTTTATGGAAGATGGCCGCCAAGCGCGCTTTCTTTTACTGCCAGATGGCGAAGACCCAGACTCTGTGGTGCGCCAAGAAGGCAAAGAAGCACTCACAGCACGCATTATTGATGCGACACCACTTAGTGACTTTTTGTTTCAACGTTTAAGCCAAGATCTAGATCCACACAACCTAGAGCACAGGGCCAAACTTGCCACAGACGCTAGCCCGTTAATCGCCACCATTCCAAAAGGCATTATGCACAGTATGATGCAAGCTAGACTTACCAAAATTACTGGACTAGATAAAGACACCTTAGCCCAGCTGAGCGCTCTTAAAGCGCCAGCAGTAAAGCCCCCACCTGCAACTGAAGCTGAAACACGCAACACTTCATCCACAGAAACAGCTAACCAAGCTCATAAGAAATTCACCCCAAATACAGCAGCTTCAGCCCCTACTAGCACCCATGAATATGCCGACTACCACATGGCAGACAGCCACCCCGAAACCAACGAAGACAACCAGCATTGGCATGATGAGCATTATCAATCCACCCCTGTTGCCGACAATACACTTTTAGGGCAAAATTTTAGCGCCACACTACCGAGAGTACAAAACCCTGCTCACGCGGCCATTAGAGTTATTTTACGTCATCCAGAGTCTGTAGAGCCTATTACTCAGATCCCTACCCACCTGTCTGAACTAAAAATGCAAGATGCAGGGATATTGATTCAATTGCTGAACACAGTGCAGGACATGCATAAAGCGCTGCAACGCTGGCCAAATCCAGCAGAATTACACATAGAGTGTGCTTCCTGGGAATCATGGCCTATGTTGCGCCAACTGGCTGCCATGGAGTCGCTCCTCCCCCAAGGCAACTATCCACAGCAACTTGAAGAAGCCATTAGCCGACTGCTTGGACATCACTTTGACGAGCGCTTTAACCAACTATTACAACTAGCATCGCAGCCTAATGCCGATGCTAGCATCAAAAAACAGCTAAAAGAGCTGCTAAAAGAAAAAGAACAGTTGCAAAGCCGGCTAAAAAGTAGACAATAGACATCACCAACGGATCTTATACTGGTCCACGGCTATTGGGCGGCATGCTAGGCATCGCAAAAACAGACCCTTATCGGCTATCGTCTTGTGCAGGCTTCAAAAAGCACACGTTATCAGATATTCCCTTATACTTTGTGGAAGGACTTTTGTATTTCCGCTATAATGGACAGCTGATTTTTTCAATATCCGTTCACTTACTATAGGTTTGTCATGGCCGCCAACGAACAGCAACAATCACGTCTAAAACAACTGATCACCAAAGGTCGTGAGCAGGGCTTTTTAACGTACGCAGAAGTTAACGATCACCTGCCTCAAAACATCGCCGATCCAGATCAAGTCGAAGATATTATCGGCATGATTAACGACATGGGTATTACCGTATCTGAGCAAGCACCAGATGCCGAAACGCTACTCATGACAGACGGTGACTCTACCGACGAAGCTGCCGCTGAAGAAGCTGCTGCAGCCTTGGCTGCTGTAGAAAATGAAGCAGGTCGCACTACAGACCCTGTACGTATGTACATGCGCGAAATGGGCACAGTAGAGCTATTGACCCGTGAAGGCGAAATCGTCATTGCTAAGCGCATCGAAGAAGGCTTGCGAGATGTGATGGCAGCCTTAGCGCATTACCCAGATAGTGTGATTACTATTATTGATGTGTACAAACGCATCTTTACTGAAGAAGGCCGCTTAAGCGACTTGTTCAGTGGCTATATCGATCCAGATGGTGAGCCTAACCCATCTCCAATCAACCCCACCACTGTCGTAAAGAGCGACACTGATGAGGAAGAAGAAGAAACCGATAATGGCCCAGATCCAATCGAAACAGCAGAACGTTTTGCCGAACTAGAAGAACAGCTAGTGGTAGCCCTTTTGGCGGTTGAACAACATGGCCGCGAAAGTGAGCAAGCTAAAGAAGCTTACGCTCACCTTGGCTTCTTATTCTCACCATTAAAGCTTGTGCCTAAGCATTTTGAATCTGTAGCTAAGTTCCCACGTGGAGCGCTTGCCAAAATTCGCGCACAAGAAAAAATCATCACTGTTATATGTAATCGCAAAGCTAAAATGCCACGTGACGTGTTTCTTGCCCAGTTCCCTGGCAATGAGACAAACGTGGGCTGGGCTGATGAACTAATTGCTAGTGGCGAGCCATATGCACCAGCGATCCGCCGTAACGCGGTAGATCTTCGTCGCGCACAACGCAAACTATCTATGGTGGTTGAAGAATCTGGCTTAAGCTTAGCTGAAATCAAAGACATAAACCGCCGCATGACCATGGGCGAAGTTCGCGCTCGTCGCGCTAAAAAAGAAATGGTAGAAGCCAACCTACGCTTGGTTATCTCGATTGCCAAAAAATACACTAACCGTGGCCTTCAGTTCTTGGATCTAATCCAAGAAGGCAACATTGGTTTGATGAAAGCTGTAGATAAGTTTGAATACCGCCGTGGATATAAATTTTCTACTTATGCTACATGGTGGATTCGCCAGGCAATCACCCGATCTATTGCTGACCAAGCCCGTACCATTCGTATTCCAGTACATATGATTGAAACAATCAACAAGCTCAACCGTATCTCTCGTCAAATGCTTCAGGAAATGGGGCGCGAGCCTACGCCAGAAGAGCTTGGCGAACGCATGGAAATGCCTGAAGAAAAAATTCGTAAAGTGCTTAAGATTGCTAAAGAGCCTATTTCTATGGAAACCCCCATCGGAGACGATGAAGATTCTAGCTTGGGTGACTTTATCGAAGACAGCTCTATAGACTCTCCTATCGACTCTGCCACTGGCGAAGGATTAAGAGAAGCTACACGGGATGTATTAGCAGGCCTTACACCTCGTGAATCTAAAGTATTGCGCATGCGTTTTGGTATCGAAATGAACACTGACCATACTCTAGAAGAAGTGGGTAAGCAGTTTGATGTGACACGTGAACGTATCCGTCAAATTGAAGCCAAAGCACTACGCAAGTTGCGCCACCCAATGCGCTCTGATCACCTACGTAGCTTTATCGAAGACTAATCTTTACTGATCAAACTGACTTAGCTACAAGGCGCCATTCGCCCTGTAGCTAAGCCGGCTTTATACCCCGCTTTAGCGCATGCCACACTTTTAGCCCAGCCCGTATACCAACCCCAAATAACCCTGTATTGTTGCCTTTACACCATCTACATTAGCTATATGGATTTTAGCGCTCTACTTGGCTGCATACCTATGTCATTTCCCTTGTTTAAATCTAGCAATGCTATAGGTATCTTCTGCGCCATTGGTGCAAGTGTGTGCTTTTCTGCTACCGAC
>Ga0307993_1000906_pt1 | contig 10154 bp, 7 predicted proteins | sample EllFjometagen260_FD_203163 | JGI IMG/M metagenome (GOLD analysis project Ga0307993, IMG submission 203163) | Marine microbial communities from Ellis Fjord, Antarctic Ocean - #260 | ecosystem: Environmental > Aquatic > Marine > Unclassified | place: Southern Ocean | collected 2014-11-02 | reverse complement strand
TATGATCCTATAAATAATATTACGCTTTTTTGAAAAGTAAGGAAAGTTAAAAATGTCTTGTTGTTCAGGTGGTTACTGTAAATTTAAGTTCCCAGAAGGTGCGCCCTTATTGGATAATCCTGTGACCAGTTTAAATGCCAGCTATCAATTTTTACCTTATGGTACGTTGTTGCAAGAAGGCGAATTTGTGCGAATATGGATGGAGTCTGGTAAGTTAAAAACCGTGGTAATCGATGAGAAGATCGTATTAGACATTACCGATAATGGACCGATTGCTCGCGAAGACCAAAAGACCTTGCCTTGGCAGTTAATTGCATTAGATTCTGGTTTTGATTTTGATGATTTGATGAACTGGAAGACGCACCCGTTATTTAACCCTAATGAAGATTCTGTGGTTTTAATTTATAAACACCCTATTGACGTTAAGCCAAGTTGGAAAGCCCGGTGGTTAGGGTTGCTGTATCGATTTCGTAACTTGTAATTTGATAACGAACCCGTTAGTAAAAAAAAATCCCGCACTGGCGGGATTTTTTATATGCACGGTTTGTCATTCATTGGTTATTGAATAACAAACTTGTCCAGATACACATCTTCCAGTAAATCTGGATAGAGTTTGTGGTTTTCCAAAATAGCCCGCGCTTCTTTTAAAATTTCTGTTCGCAATACATCTGGACCGTCTGGTGTGCTTAAGCTGTCGTAAGATTGGTTACGCAATAAACGATCAATATTGTTTTTTAAAATTGGACGTAGGTGCTCCATCTCAATTTCAACAAGTTGCGGGTAGTAAGACATAAATTTAAAGTCTACGGCTAAAAACTTGGCTTTATTGGTGTTGCGTAGGTTTACCACGTTCTTGTCCATTGAAAAGTATTTTGGAATACGTTCAACGGGTGCTTCAAACTGTTTATATTTTGGTGAATAACCTGGATCAGCCTCATCAGAGGCGAAGCCATTAGCAAATGGCAGAACGAGCAAGGCGCTTAAAAGTAAGGATAGGAAAACAGGCTTCATGATTAATATCTCGGTAAGTTGAATCTAAGAATTGTATAAACATTATTTTAGCGTAAACGGAGGAGGGGAATGGTTGATTTATAGAGAATTAATAATAAAAAACCCCGCAAGTGCGGGGTTAATAAATTACGAGTTTGTAATTTTTCAGATTAAATAAGCGTTGCGCTTACTTATTTGTAAACTCAGGGTACGCTTCCATTCCACATTCAGACTGGTCAAGACCTTCGTACTCTTCTTCTTCTGTTACACGTACACCCATTACGGCTTTGATGATGCTCCACACAATCAAGCTCGAGATGAATACCCATGAGAAGATCGCTGCGATACCAATTAACTGAGCAGTAATCGTTGCATCTCCATTGTTAAAGGTAACCGCAATCAGACCCCAGATACCAACGATACCGTGAACTGAGATAGCACCAACTGGATCATCAATTTTCATTTTGTTATCCATGAACAAGATAGCAAACACAACAATCATTCCACCAACTAAACCAATCAACGTCGCTGATAAAGGTGCAGGTGATAATGGATCAGCCGTAATTGCAACTAGACCTGCAAGTGCGCCGTTTAAAATCATTGTTAAATCAATTTTACCAAAAAGGACTTTAGAGATAACCATGGCACCGATAACACCACCAGCCGCAGCCATGTTTGTGTTAACGAAAATCATGGCTACCGCATTGGCGTTTTCGATGGTAGAAAGTTGCAACTGTGAACCACCGTTGAAACCAAACCAACCTAACCAAAGGATAAAAGTACCTAATGCAGCTAGAGGCATGTTTGCACCTGTAATCGCACGTACTTCACCGTTAGCGCCGTATTTACCCTTACGAGCACCTAGTACAATAACACCAGCCAATGCAGCAGCCGCACCGGTCATGTGAACAATACCAGAACCTGCGAAATCGCTAAATCCAAGCTCGCTTAGGAAACCACCACCCCATGTCCAGAAACCTTGAACCGGATAGATGAAACCCGTCAATATGATTGCAAACACAAAGAAAGAGATTAGCTTCATACGTTCTGCAACCGCACCAGAAACAATAGACATTGCGGTTGCAACGAATACTACCTGGAAGAAGAAGTCAGACATAGATGAATAATACACATCTCCGCCACTTGCAAGAACCGTTGCTACGTCGTTATCACCGCCAATAAGGAAGCTGATACCAGGAATGTAGCTGCTAATTCCTTCACCATACATTACGTTATAACCCACTAACATATACATGATTGAAGCAATCGCAAAAAGCCCCACGTTCTTAGCTAAAATTTCTGTGGTGTTCTTAGAGCGCACCAAACCCGCTTCAAGCATGGTAAAACCAGCGGCCATCCACATTACTAACGCACCAGACATCAAAAAATAGAATGTGTCTAGGGCGTAACTGACTTGAGTAATTTGTTCCATAATCATTTCCCTCTGTTCTTACAGCGCAATATCGCCGGTTTCTTCGGTTCTAATTCGAATCGCTTCTTCAACGGGCATAACAAAGATTTTTCCATCTCCGATTTTACCTGTACGAGCGGCCGACCCAATTGCTTCAACCACGGTTTCGACTTTATCGTCAGAAACCGCAATCTCTAAACGGATTTTTGGTAAAAATTCAATCGCGTACTCTGCACCACGATAGATTTCTGTGTGACCCTTTTGACGGCCAAAACCTTTAGACTCAGTGACGGTCATTCCGTGAACATCTACGTCATGTAGTGCTTCACGAACATCATCAAGTTTAAAAGGTTTGATAATTGCAACAATCAGTTTCATACTAACCCTCTCTAATATTTTTTAATATAAAAACGTTCGATGACTATTAACAATAGGTGTGCCAGTTAATAATTAATTCTTTTTATAACAAGTTGTTAGCTTGTTTTTAGAGTGTTTTTTAGTCTTTTTAAGGCCGTGTAAAAATTCAATGTGGTGCGCGTATCGTTCAAAGTGGTGCGTATTTTTTAAAGGAATGAAAAGATGTCAAAAGTGCTTCTGGCCCTTGCAATTCAGTTAGGCGTGCTGGGGCTTCTAGCGGCAATCGTAACGGTACTCCCTTACGTTTTAGATCCGCCTTACCCCATTTGGATGTTGGTATTCGTGCAGGCTTCATTAGCGGCATTGTTAAGCAGTCAATTAGGCTTGCCCACTTGGTGGCGTTGGATTCAGTTTTTCATCCCTTGGGGGCTCTTTGCCGCCGTAGAAGTCGATTTAAACCCCTGGATTGGGTTGGCCGGTTTTATGGTTTTATGGTTGGTGTTTTTTAATGCAAGTAAAGAGCGTGTCCCCCTGTATTTAACCAACAACACGACACGGCAGGCGTTTAAAGCGTTACTTGAGCAAATGCAATCCCATAAAGAGATGAAAGGTTTGTCCATCAATTTTATGGATTTGGGGTGCGGTTTAGGGGGGAATGTTGTTTTTATGGCAAGCCAGCCAGAGGTTAAGGACGCGGTTGGCGTAGAAACCGCACCGATTCCTTATCTTTTAGCGCGTCTGTTTACCACGTTACGAGGCGGGCGAGTGTTGGCTCAAGACCTCTGGAAAACCCCGCTTAAAGATTCGAATCTTGTTTACGCCTTTTTATCAACCGAACCCATGCCTAAATTATGGCTAAAAGTGCAATCTGAGATGCAACCCGGTGCGGTCTTTGTGAGTAATAGTTTTCCTGTTCCCGAGGTTGAGCCCACTGAGATTTGGGAGCTTTCTGACAAACGTCAAACCCGACTGTTTATATACGTTTTATAGGGTTGCAAGATAGTTCAGTACTTTTATAGCTGGTTATTTAAGCAGGCCTGCTCACTTTAAGATTTAGATTGTTTTCGATCAACTCTTTGAGGTTTTGGTGTACCGATTTATGTCGTTTGATGTTAAATTGACGGGTTATCAAATTGATTATTTATTAAGGAAAACAGCCATGGAATACAGCTTAGACAATGCCGTAAAATGGAGTCGTTTTATTGAAAACGTAGCGCGCCGTTATCCTGAGGTATTGGAAGAGGCGAATTGGCAAGCGACATTGGCAGAAAAAGAGTTGTATCAATCAGTTTACGACTTGGTGCGCGCATCCGAAGATGAGAATGCACTCAATCGGCATTTGCGTCAGCAACGTAATAAGCAGATGGCACGCATTGCCATTCGAGACTTAACAGGCCTGTCAACATTGCAAGAGGTGATGCAAGAGGTCTCGGATTTAGCCGATGCACTCGTTGGTGCAGCGTTAGATTGGCATTATGAAAAATTCTGCGTGCGTTACGGAACACCCATGGGTGCTGAATCTGGTCTGCCACAAAAGATGATTATTCTAGGTATGGGAAAGTTGGGTGGCCAAGAACTCAACTTTTCATCCGATATCGATTTGATTTTTGTGTATCCCGAGCAGGGTAAAACAGAAGGCGCGGCACGCAGTATTCCAAATGACCAATTTTTTGTGCGTTTAGGCCAAGCCCTGAATAAATCTTTGGTGGATTACACCGAAGACGGCTTTGTGTATCGGGTTGATATGCGCCTGCGTCCGTTTGGCGAAGCCGGGCCTTTAGCGGTGAGTTTTTCGGGTATTGAGCATTATTACGAGCTGCATGGACGCGCCTGGGAGCGTTACGCCTTAGTTAAAGCGCGGGCAATGGTTGGCGATAAGCAAGAAGCCGACTACCTATTTAGCGTTCTAAAACCGTTTATTTATCGACGTTATATTGATTTTAGTGCCATGGAATCATTGCGTGAGCTCAAACAGATGATTATGAACGAAGTCAATAAGAAGGGCATGCAACAAAACATTAAGTTAGGCCCTGGGGGTATCCGTGAAGTTGAATTTATCGCGCAGGCTTTTCAATTAGTTCACGGTGGACGTGATCGAGGTTTGCAGGGCCGTAAACTCATGCCAACCTTAGACTATTTGCTTGAAAGTGGTCATTTAGAGCAGCCAGAGCGTGATGGTTTGATGGCGGCTTATGTGTTTTTACGTCGTGCAGAAAACCGTTTGCAAGCGTGGAATGATCAACAGACCCATGATTTACCAAGTGATGAAAGCCAACAGTTAGGGTTGGCCAATTCTATGGGCTTCGATTGTTATGCTGCCTTTCTAGAAACCTTAGATGGTCACCGTGTGTTTGTGAGTGACCAATTTAAATTTGTGTTTGCTTTAGAAGAGACCAGTGACGAAGCATCGGAGATGTCAAAAGTCTGGTTGAGTGATTTTGAAACCGAAGAGGATTTGAATGGTTTAGAGATTGAACATTCTGAAGGTTTTCTAAAGCAAATGCACGACTTTAAACAGAGTCGTGCGGTGGCGCGTTTAGCCAAAGAGGGGGGGGAGCGTTTAAATGTGTTGATGCCATTGATGCTTAATGAATTAATTCAGCAAGGTTACAGCGAAGATGCGTTAGGTCGCGTTCTTAAAATTGTTGAAAATGTTCTGCAACGCAGTGTGTATTTGGTGCTGTTAAAAGAGAACCCCCACGCCTTAAAAAACCTGATTACCTTGGCGCACGTTAGCCCATGGTTAACCGATATGCTGGCGAAATATCCGGCATTGATGGATCAACTGTTGGATGAAAGAACGCTGTACGCGCCGTTAGATTTGGCGTCTCTAACGGAAGAGGTAAACCACTTACTTAATGAGGTCGGTGATGACGAAGAGCGCTTTATGGAGCAGATTCGTCAGTGGCGACACGCTCAGGTGTTTAGAGTGGCCGCTGCCGATATTACCGGGCACGTTCCGGTGATGAAGGTGAGTGATTATCTTACTTGGATTGCAGAGGCCGTGCTGAATGGCGTGGTCGAGTTTGCTTGGAAACTCATGGTTAACAAGCATGGCTTACCAGGAGGGCTATCTGAACAGAGCAAACGTAACCCGTTTGTTATATTAGGTTACGGAAAAGTCGGGGGTATTGAGTTGGGTTATGGTTCAGACTTAGACATCGTTTTGCTCTATCAGGGTTTAAGCCCAAGTGATTCGGCGACCAATGAACGCGGCCGAGAAACCGGTAACTCGGTGTTTTTTGTCCGCATGGGTCAAAAAGTAATTTCGTTAATGACAACCATGATGCCAGCGGGGGTGCTGTATGAAGTGGATACCCGTTTACGACCAAATGGGGCATCAGGCATGATGGTCACCGATTTTGAAGGCTTTAAAGCGTACATTGAAAACAAAGCTTGGAACTGGGAGCATCAAGCCTTTACACGCGTGCGCGCGGTTGTCGGTGATGCGCAGAGCAAACAAGCTTTTGACGACTTTAAACGGACTTTTCTGCAGCAGACGCGCGATGCACAGACGGTTAAAACCGATGTGGTTGAGATGCGACAGAAAATGTCAGATTCGTTAGATAAGTCAACCGACCAACAGTTTGATTTAAAGCAAGGTTCGGGTGGTATTGTTGATATTGAGTTTATGGTGCAATATTTGGTTTTGGCGAATGCTCATCAGTATCCATCGCTCACCGAGTATTCAGACAACGTAAGAGTATTAGAAGCCATAAAACAAGCAGGCCTGCTTACTTCTGAAAACGCCGATCAGTTGGTTCATGCTTATAAAACGTATCGTTCTAAATACCATCGTATGGCATTGCAAAATGAGAAAGCCATTGTAAGTCAGGGGTGTTACGGGGAAGAGCGTCAATCGGTTAAAGCCATCTGGAAGAATTTGATGAGTTAGTTTTATAACTTTTTTGGCTGAATGGTCCGATCTATTGGCGTTCACATGCTTTATTTTAGAGATAAAAAAACCCGCAACCAGTGCGGGTTTTTTGTTCTAAGCAATCTCGAAGAGATTAAGCAGAGTAGTACAGTTCGAACTCAATTGGGTGAGTAGTCGCACGTAATGTGGTTACGTGTTCCATTTTCAAGTCAATGTAAGCGTCGATCATAACATCTGTCATAACGCCACCGATTTTCAAGAACTCACGGTCTTCAGAAAGCGCGTCTAGCGCTTCTTCTAAAGAGGCACACACTGTTTTGTAAGTGGCTTCTTCTTCAGGAGGAAGGTCATATAAGTCTTTCTCAGATGGTGCACCTGGATCAATCTTATTAAGGATACCGTCAAGTCCAGCCATCATAGAAGCCGTAAACGCTAGGTATGGGTTAGCCGTTGGATCTGGGAAACGAAGCTCAACACGACGTGAACGCTCAGATGGCGCATACGGAATACGAATCGATGCAGAACGGTTAGAACCAGAGTATGCAAGTAGGATTGGTGCTTCAAAACCAGGAACCAAACGCTTATAAGAGTTCGTACCCGGGTTAGTGAAGGCATTTAATGCACGAGCGTGCTTCATTAAACCACCGATGTACCAGATCGCTTCTTGAGAAAGACCCGCGTAAACATCACCCGCAAAGATGTTTTTACCATCTTTAGATAAAGACATATTGATGTGCATACCGTTACCGTTGTCACCAACGATTGGCTTAGGCATAAAGGTCGCTGTCTTACCTAGCGCGTGTGCGGTGTTATGAACACAGTACTTAAGAATTTGAACTTCGTCTGCTTTGGCTGTTAGTGTGTTACCACCAACGGCAAGCTCACACTGACCAGCCGTCGCTACTTCGTGGTGATGCGCTTCAATTTTTAAGCCCATCTCTTCTGCCATTGCGCAGATGTCAGCACGTAGTTCATGTAACTGGTCAACCGGAGGAACTGGGAAATATCCGCCTTTAATACCAGGGCGATGACCCACGTTACCATCAGCAAACACTTTTTCAGAGTTCCATGACGCTTCATCGGCATCAATCTTGACGAAAGAACCTGACATGCTTGATCCCCAACGAACATCGTCAAAAACGAAGAATTCTGGTTCTGGACCAAAGAAAGCCGAATCTGCAACACCCGTTGATTTTAGATACGCTTCTGCTTTCTTAGCGATAGCGCGAGGATCTTTTTCATAACCTTCCATCGTTGCAGGTTCGATGACCATGCAACGAAGAATAATCGTAGGATCGTTGGTGAATGGGTCAAGAACAAAACCGTCAGTCTGTGGCATAAGAATCATGTCAGAGTTGTTAATGCCTTTCCAGCCTTCAATAGATGAGCCATCAAAGGTTTCGCCGTCTACGAAAAAGTCGTCGTCGATGCTGGCTGCAGGTATCGTTACATGCTGTTCTTTACCATGGGTATCTGTAAAACGAAGATCAGCCCATTTAACATCATTTTCTTTAATTAAGTCGTATATAGCTTGTGACATTTTTTGTCCTCTGTACTTAGTTGGAGTATTCAATAAACGTGTTGATATTAGCGTGAACTGTGCCAAATTGCCAATATTTATTTTTAATAAACTAAGGCCTTGAATTCATGGGGTTTGTACAAAGTGTTGGCGAACTACTCAAAGCATTTCGCAGAAGGGGATTGTTGTTTATTGGTGCAATTTTTTGTTTTTTGTGGTGCAGGGATGGGGTTTTTCAGAATTTATTCTTTGGTTGATAATGTTAGCTTATAGGTTTGCCGGATATAAAAATGAGGTTTGTTTGCTAGATGACATATATCTGTAATATTCAGTCTGTATTATTACGCCATATTTAAAATTGCTGCTATTTATAAGGTTTTAGTAGGTTTATTATGAGCCTCAATGAAATTATAAAGCGTTAACTAGGTTGGATCATTAATGAGTAGTCATTCACAACAAGCACTAGACAAGGCTTTAAAAGGCCCCGCGTTTGAAAAACGAGTTAAGCGTCGTAATTTAAAAGACACAGCGACCAAATTTAGTATCAGTATTGGTGGTGTCAGCATCATTTTAGCGGTACTGCTGATTATGTTTTTCTTGCTGTATGTGGTGCTGCCTCTTTTTGTGCCCGCCACGGTCGAAAAGAAAACCGCTTATACGGTTCCGGGGTCGGTTTCAGAAACCACGCTTTATTATGGGGTGGATGAGTATCAAGAAACCGCATTACGATTTACCCAGTCTGGAATGTTATTTGGGTTTGATGTAAATACTGGCCAAGTATTAAACGAAGCGCTATTACCGCTTAACGGTGAGCAGATTAGCAGTTTTAGTATTGTTTCTGATGTGAATGATGTGGTGGCATTTGGTCTGACCGATGGCTCGGTGTTAATTGCTAAATATGGTTATGACGTAACCTACCCAAATGATAAGCGCACCATCACCCCCAAAGTTGACTTTCCATTTGGCGAAGACCCGATTGAAATCGCTTCGTCTGCATTAACTAAATTAACGGTTAAAGAGAACGATTATGATGTCACCATGGCCTATCGCGAAGCGGGCTCTAAGGACATTGTGATTAAGCAGTTTACGAAAGTTGAATCGATGTTGAGCGACAACATCGTATTAGAAGAATCGAGTAAAGGTACCTTTACCACCACGAATGAAGCCGATTGGCTGTTTGTTGACAGCAGTATGCGTAATTTATATGTGGTCTCTCAAAAAGGGGTGACGGACTACTACAATATCAGTGACGTGGCCAACCCTACTCAGATTCAACATGTTGATATGTTAAATGGTGATGAAGTCCTAACAACCGTTCGTTTTCTGCTTGGCGATTACTCTTTGATGTTAGGAACCAATAAAGGGAATGTGATTCAGTGGTTCCCTGTTCGAGACGAACATAATGATTTTGCACTCCACGAAATTCGTAAGTTTAACGTCAGTGATGCGCCTATTCAGACTATTGCGGTTGAAAAAGCACGCAAAGGTTTTGCAACCACCGATACCAATGGTGCATTTAACCTTTATCACTCAACGGCAGAAAGACACTTAAATACCACGCAGGTCACCGAATCGAATATCTCCGCTGGGTTTGTGGTGATTGCCAATCGTGCCAATGGAGCATTAGTTGAAACCGAAGACGGTCAGTTGGTTCATTTAATGATTGAAAACAAGCATCCAGATGTCTCTTTTTCAAGCTTGTGGGGCAAGGTCTGGTACGAGGGGTATTCAGAACCCGATTATGTTTGGCAATCCTCTTCAGCCAGTGCCGACTTTGAACCTAAGTTTTCAATGACCCCTATTACCTTCGGAACCATTAAAGCGGCTTTGTATTCGATGCTGTTTGCCGTTCCATTAGCCGTTCTGGCGGCGGTGTTTACTGCGTTTTTTATGGATAAGCAGACGCGCCAGTGGATAAAACCTTCGGTTGAGTTGATTGAAGCCTTGCCGACCGTTATTTTAGGGTTCTTAGCTGGCCTTTGGTTGGCACCGCATATGGA
>Ga0307993_1000901_pt1 | contig 10172 bp, 8 predicted proteins | sample EllFjometagen260_FD_203163 | JGI IMG/M metagenome (GOLD analysis project Ga0307993, IMG submission 203163) | Marine microbial communities from Ellis Fjord, Antarctic Ocean - #260 | ecosystem: Environmental > Aquatic > Marine > Unclassified | place: Southern Ocean | collected 2014-11-02 | reverse complement strand
TAGTTGTAAGAAGAATTTGTAATATTCGTAAAACCTTCAGATTGCAAAGCATCTTGATTCTGATACTCTACACCTACGTGCCATTTATCACGTTTACCAAGACCTAAACCGATAATAGATTTCATTGGTAATTTGTATTTACCAGAAATCTCATTAGCATAGATTGTATCTCTTGCTATATCAGTTGCTCCTGAACCCACTAATGAATATAAATACTCATTACCGGTAGTATTTAGATCGTTACCTAATTTTAGGGTTGCACCTGCATTAAAATACAGGTTACTCTTAAACATTTTCTGATACTGAGAACCTAAGGTAATTGCCCCTCCTCTAATAACGCTCTCTTCTTTATATTTTGAAGCTAAACTTACATTATCTCTTTTGTTGGTAATACTGTTTTCTATAGTACCAAAACTATAATCTGCTTCTATACCAATGGCCAAAGATTTTGAAATCTGTATTCCAAAAGTACCGTAAACTCTGTTTACACCGCCTTCTCCCGAAAATAAGGTTATAGCCGATAGGTTTTCATTTTCATCAAAATCATTATTAGATAATGAATAGCCAACTGAGGATAAAGGTTGTAATCCGAAAGAAAAACCTGCTTTCTTGCCTAGTGGGAAACCTAAAGCAATATAGTTTAGACTTGTAGAAACAGAGTTCTGTTTAGTATCCGCTGTTTTTAAAGTTAAATCATTATTTAAAATCCCCACAGAATAGGTGGTTTCTCTCAGAAAAGCAATTGCTGCAGGATTTGTAAAGTTTAAATACTTGTAATGGTTAAAAGCAACTCCAATTCCACCCATTGCTGAATTTTCTGAAGTTCTTGGAGAATATTGTTCTCCAATTCCAAAAAAAGAATATGGTGAAGAACTTGTACCTTGCGCTAGCAAGCTACTAGTTGACGTAATCAATAAAAAAACTATTAAAACCTTTTTAATCATTTGTGCTGGTTAAATTTTAATATTTCATTTAATCCTTGAAGGAGAAAATTTTGATTGGCAAATATGCTACTTTTTAATTGTTTTGACAAGAAATTTGTGTCTCCTCCTGTTAAAACTACTGTTAAATCTAAATATTTAAGGTAATAGTCTTCGATAATGCCATTTATCTCATTTTTTACGCCATTTAAAACACCAGAAATAATACTCTCTTCTGTATTTTTTCCAATAAAATCGTGCAATTCTATAGTATCTATTAGCGGTAAATTAGCGGTAAATTTATTTAAAGCTTTGTATCGCATTTTTATACCTGGAGAAATTGCACCTCCCAAATAAGAAGCATTAACATCTACAAAATCAAAAGTAATACAAGTTCCTGCATCAATAATCAAGACATTGGTATTTGGGAATTGTTTTACTGCAGCAGCAACTAGTGCAATTCTATCTACTCCTAAAGTATTTGGCGTTTTATATAAATTATTGAAAGGCACTTTTAAAGAAGCAGAAATAACTATAAAATTGAAGCTTTTATTCAATTGCGCCAACTTACTTTCTGAAATTGTACCAACATTTGATATGATTCCGGCAGAAATTGTATGTTTTTTTATGATTTTATTTATTTCAGAAACAATTATTTTTTTATCAAAAACAAGTAGTTCTATAAGTTTATCTTCCTCAAAAACAGCCGCTTTAACCCTAGTGTTTCCAATATCAATTGCTAGATTCATGGGTCAAATTTAGCTAAAAAATAAAAAACAGCACAATTTTTGAAGTTTTCTTTAGTAGATATGAAAAAACATTTTATATTTGCATCCGCTAAGGCAATGGTACCTTAGCTCAGTTGGTAGAGCAAAGGACTGAAAATCCTTGTGTCCCTGGTTCGATTCCTGGAGGTACCACAAAATTATCCCGTAACTCATTTATAAACAATGATTTACGGGTTTTTTGGTTTTTAGAATTGCTTTCAACGTTGCCAGGGAAGTATCAAAAGATAATTATAAATGAGTTATATTACACTATAAGAGTTAAGTTACAAGTGAGTTAAGTGGATTATGAAACAACGAATTAAATATTGTGACAAATGTAAAGTAGATTTCTCTACGATGTATAGAGTGCAATATAAAAACCCAAAAGAATGGGTTTTTGTCTGTAAAGAATGTTTGTTAACCGTTAAAAAAGAAAACCCTAACTATACTTATGGGGGTACTTGGAAGAAATGATCCGTGCGTGAATTAAAAAACAGACTACTTACCCATCCAATCGTGCGTTGCCATATACATCCACTTTGTTATATAAAGAAGTACTACTTTTAAACCCAACCTTTTTAGTTTAGTTTTTTTGTACTTATTCTAGTTTTCAGAGACTATAGTAACTCTAAAACATCATTTAAAATTGGATTGGTGTTTTTTTGATTCCAAATTACAGAAAGCGTTGTTTTTTGCGAAATTTTGTCTAACTCAATAAATTTAATTTTATGCCCTCTTTTTTGGGCCAATGACTTCGGTATAATCGATATTCCAAAATTATTTTCTACCAACTTAAAAATAGAACTAGAGTGAATTGTATTGTGAGATATTAATGGCGTAAAACCACAATCATCAAAAATCTGCATTACTTTCTCGTAATATGAGGTACTATATTTAGCATCAAATAGAATAAAAGATGCTGCTTTAAATTGTGATAAACTTTTAAAGTTATCTTCATTTATTAGATGATCTTTTGGTAAAACTAAACAGAAATTTTCCTTTAAAATAGTTTTAATTTCTAAAGCTCTTGGCACTCTTTCTAAACGTACAAAACCAATATCTAAAGAATAATCAAGTAATCCTTCTATTTGATTTTGGTTATCTATCTCTTTGAGATTAAATAAAATATTCGGGTGATTTTTCTCAAAACTTAGTAATAAATTAGGAATAACGTCTTGCATAGCAGAACCCACATACCCAATTTTCAAAGCACCCCTCTTGCCATCATGTAGTAATTTTGCATTCTCTAAAGTATGTGAAAGTGTTTTTAATTGTAATTCAAATTCTACTTTTAAATAGGCCCCCACTTTTGTTAAAACAACCTTTCTATTGTGCCTTTCAAATAAAACAACCCCCAACTCTTCTTCAAGAAGCTTAATTTGTCTGCTAAGACCGGGTTGAGAAATAAACAACTTTTCAGCTGCTTTTCTAAAATGTAATTCTTCTGCTACAGCCAAAAAATAACGGAGATGTCTTAATTCTATTTGATAACCCATAGTTCTTAATAGTTACAATAAAGAGTATTATAAAGCATCAAAAGTAATCATAACTTTGTTAACAGACAATTCAAATAAAATACAATGTTTAAATACGGAATAGATCATCTTACACTTCATAAAATACAAGACATTACAAACGGTGTTTTAAAAGCAACTATTAATAAAGAAGCAGAAGAAAAAATAATTTCTAGTAGAAAAAAAGTAGAAGTTATTACAAAAAAAGACGAAGCAGTTTATGGTATAAATACTGGTTTTGGTCCTTTGTGCGATGTACAAATTTCACCTGAAGAAACGAACCAACTTCAAACAAACTTGCTAATTACACATGCCGTTGGTGTTGGTAAAAACATAGATAAACGTTTATCAAAAATTATGATGATTTGCAAAGTGCATGCACTTTGCCAAGGGTTTTCTGGTGTTCGTTTGAAATTAATAGAACGCATTATTTATTTTATTGAAAATGATTTACTACCAACAGTTCCTAAACAAGGCTCCGTAGGAGCTTCTGGAGATTTAGCCCCACTTTCTCACTTATTTTTACCCTTAATTGGTGAAGGAGATTTCTGGATAGATGACACGATTGTTGCTGCAAAAGAAGTTTTAAAAAAGCATAATCTAGAACCTTTAGAATTACATGCAAAAGAAGGTTTAGGTTTAATTAACGGAACACAGTTTATTTTAGCCCACGCCATAACCGGACTCCTAAAAATGGAGTATCTACTAGATTTAGCAGATATTTCTGGAGCTATGAGTATTGAAGGTTATAAAGGAAGTTCTTCTCCGTTTAGAGAAGAATTACACGCAATTAGGCCTTTTAAAGGAAGTATAAAAGTTGCAGAACGAATGCGCCACATTTTTAAAGATTCTCAAAATATTACTTCACATGAAAATTGTGAACGCGTTCAAGACCCGTATTCTATGCGTTGTATTCCACAAGTGCACGGTGCTTCTAGAAATGCCTTTTATCATTTGTTAGAATTGGCTGAAATAGAAATGAATTCGGTTACAGACAACCCAATTATTTTAAGTGAAACTGAAGCAATTTCTGGAGGTAATTTTCACGGACAGCCTTTAGCTATGGCATTAGACTATTGTTCAATTGCAGCCTCAGAATTAGGAAATATTGCAGACAGACGTTGTTATTTATTATTAGAAGGGAAATACGGATTGCCAAGATTATTAACGAAGAGTGGTGGTTTAAATTCCGGATTTATGATTCCACAATATACCACAGCAGCATTAGTTACCGAAAATAAATCTTTATGCTTTCCTCCCTCTGCAGATAGTATTCCTACTTCTTTAGGCCAAGAAGACCATGTTTCTATGGGAAGTATTTCTGGGCGACAATTCAATGAAATTTTAGGGAATTTAGAAAAAATATTAGCCATCGAGTTAATGTACGCAGCACAAGCTTTAGAGTTTAGAAGACCAAATACATTTTCTGAAATTATTGAAAAAAACTACTCAATTATTAGAGAAAAAGTTAATAAATTAGAGGAAGACAGACTTTTAAAAGACGACATTAACAATATGATTCTACTCGTAGAAAATAAAAACCTGATTGTAAAATACAACTAAGCATGACATTTAAAGAACAAATCCTACAAGGAATTCCAAGTATATTACCCGCGAAAAGAAACTATCCAACAGATGCAAATAGGGCTCCTAAAAGGAAAGATATTTTATCTGTTGAAGAAAAACAATTGGCAATAAAAAATGCTTTGCGCTACTTCCCAAAAGCATGGCATCAAGAATTGGCAGCAGAATTTGCCAATGAATTAAAAGAATTTGGTAGAATTTATATGTACAGATTCAAACCAGATTACAAAATTTATGCTCGATCAATTTCAGAGTACCCTGCAAAAACGCAACAAGCCGCAGCAATTATTTTAATGATTCATAACAATTTGAATCCTGATGTTGCACAGCATCCAGAAGAATTAATCACCTATGGTGGAAATGGTGCTGTCTTTCAAAATTGGGCACAATATCTTTTGGTAGTTCAATATTTAGCAATGATGACAGAAGAACAAACATTGCATTTGTATTCTGGGCATCCAATGGGATTATTTCCTTCATCTAAAAATGCACCAAGAGTAGTTGTTACGAACGGAATGATGATTCCGAATTATTCAAAACCCAACGATTGGGAGAAATTTAATGCCCTAGGTGTAACGCAATATGGGCAAATGACAGCGGGTTCATTTATGTATATTGGTCCGCAAGGAATTGTACACGGAACGACCATCACCTTAATGAATGCTTTTAGAAAAATTTTAAAGAAAAAGGAAAATCCGAGTGGTAAAATATTTTTAACTGCAGGTTTAGGCGGCATGAGTGGCGCACAACCCAAGGCAGGAAATATTGCAGGTTGTATTACTATTTGTGCAGAGGTAAATAGCAGAGCAGCTAAAAAAAGACATGAACAAGGTTGGGTAGATGTTTTAATTGATGATCTCGATACACTAGTTGAAAGAACTTTAGAAGCTCAAAAAAACAAAGAGGTAGTTTCCATTGCGTTTATTGGAAACATTATTAATGTTTGGGAAAGATTTGATGAAGAAAATATTTTTATTCATATTGGCTCCGATCAAACTTCTTTGCACATTCCTTGGACGGGCGGCTACTATCCTGCCGACACCTCTTACGAACAATCAAATATCTTAATCAGAGAAAATCCTGAGCTTTTTAAAGAAAAAGTACAAACCTCTTTAATAAGACACGCAAATGCTATTAACAAACACACCGAAAAAGGAACCTACTTTTTTGACTACGGAAATGCATTTTTACTAGAGTCTTCTCGAGCAGGTGCAGCTGTAATGGCAGAAAATAATATCGATTTTAAATACCCTTCTTATGTGCAAGATATCTTAGGCCCTATGTGTTTTGACTACGGCTTTGGTCCTTTCAGATGGGTCTGTGCTTCTGGAAATTCTGAGGATTTAGACAAAACAGATGAAATTGCAGCAACCGTGCTAAAAGAGTTAATGGAAAATTCTCCAGAAGAAATTCAACTGCAAATGCAGGATAACATCACTTGGATACAAAATGCAAAATCTAATAAAATGGTGGTGGGTTCTCAAGCAAGAATTTTGTATGCCGATGCAGAAGGTCGGGTAAAAATTGCGGAGGCTTTTAATAATGCGATTGCAAAAGGAGAAATTGGAGCAATTATTTTAGGAAGAGACCATCATGATGTAAGTGGAACAGATTCTCCTTTTAGAGAAACTTCAAATATTTATGATGGAAGTAAGTTTACGGCAGATATGGCAATTCATAATGTAATTGGAGACAGTTTTAGAGGGGCAACTTGGGTTTCTATTCACAATGGTGGCGGCGTTGGCTGGGGAGAAGTAATGAATGGTGGTTTTGGGATGTTGTTAGACGGAACCAAAGAAGCAGACGAAAAATTAAAAAATATGCTTTTTTACGACGTAAATAATGGTGTTGCAAGAAGAAGTTGGGCTAGAAATGAGGAAGCAATTTTTGCTATAAAAAGAGAAATGGAAAGAACGCCTAATTTAAAAATTACTTTACCTAACTTGGTAGAAGAAAATCTATTAAAAGACTTGTTTTAATGAATGTACTTTTTAAAAATATTAAAGAATTAATTCAGGTTAGGGAAACGTCAATTGATTTTCTTGCAGGAAAAGAGATGAACGTTTTACCAACACTTAAAAATGCTTTTTTATTAGTTAAGAACGGCTTAATTTCTGATTTTGGATTGATGAAGGACTGCCCGGATATTGAAATAAAAACAATTGATGCAACCGGTAAAATGATACTGCCTTCTTGGTGCGATTCTCATACTCATTTGGTCTATGCTGGAAATAGAGAAGATGAATTTGTAGATCGAATAAACGGACTTTCCTATAAAGAAATTGCTGATAATGGGGGTGGAATTTTAAACTCTGCCAAATGTTTGCAGGAAACTTCTGAAGAGGACCTCTACCGTCAAAGTAAGATTAGATTAGAAAATATTATACAATTAGGCACAGGTGCTGTTGAGATTAAATCTGGTTATGGCTTAACAAAAGATGCAGAAATTAAAATGCTTAGGGTTATCAAAAAATTAAATACAGATTACCCGATAGAAATTAAGGCTACTTTTTTGGGTGCACACGCTGTTCCTGAAAATTATAAAAATAATAAAAGTGGGTATTTACAAATGTTAATTGATGCAATTCTTCCCGCAATTCAAAAAGAAAATCTAGCAGATTTTATAGATATTTTTTGTGAAACAGGCTACTTTTCAGTTGCAGATACCCAGCAAATTTTAGAAGCTGGAAAAAAATATGGTTTGGTCGGGAAAATTCATGTAAATCAGTTTACTGCCATTGGTGGAGTACAGGCAGGAATAGAAAATAATGTTTTATCTGTAGATCATTTAGAAGAGATGAGAACGGAAGATATAGACGCTTTAAAAGGCACAAAAACAATGCCGGTTGCTTTGCCTAGTTGCTCTTATTTTTTAAGTATTCCGTATACGCCTGCAAGAAAAATGATTGACGAAGGTTTACCAATAGCCCTTGCAACAGATTACAATCCAGGTTCTACCCCTTCGGGAAACATGAATTTTGTGGTGGCTACTGCCTGCATAAAAATGAAAATGACACCGGAAGAAGCTATTAATGCAGCTACTATTAACGGTGCGTATGCGATGAACCTACAAGATAAAGTAGGAACGATTACAAAAGGGAAATTAGCAAATTTAATTTTAACTCAAAAAATAAATTCATACAACTTCATTCCGTATTCTTTTGGAGCCCCTTGCATTGAAAAAGTGTTTTTAAAAGGATTAGAAATTAAACAATTATAAGTATGAATTTTTTTAAAGATTTAAAAGTTGGATATGAAGCTGGAAGAATAGAAGCGTATTCAGGCAGAGCATCTAAGTTAAATAATCAATATTGGCACCAAGAAATAGCAGTTGCTCATATTGAGGATGCAAGCAGCAAAAAAAACATTGATATTGGTTTAGTTGGTTACGTTTGTGATGAGGGTGTAAAAAGAAATCAAGGTAGAATTGGTGCTAGAAAAGGACCTAAAAGTATTCGAAATAAATTAGGGAAACTTCCGATTCATCATACTGGTAAAAAAATTATAGATTTTGGTGATGTCATTTGTTTGGACAATAACTTAGAAGATTGCCAAAAAGCCCTTTCTAAGGCCATTAGTAAGTTAATTAAGCAAGATGTATTACCTATTGCAATTGGTGGCGGTCATGATATAGCCTATGCTAATTTTAACGGAATTAAAGATGCCATCAAAAATATTTCTAAGAACAAAATAGGTATTCTGAATTTTGATGCTCATTTCGATTTAAGAACTGTAGAGACAGCACCTAGTTCGGGTACCCCATTCAACCAAATTTTAAGCGAAAATGATACTGTTTCCTATTTTGCAATCGGAATTCAGCAACAATCAAATACAAAAGAATTATTTGAAATTGCAGAAAAACACAAGGTTTCTTATGTTTCTAATTTTGAGTGTGAAACGTTTAGTGAAAATCTCAAAAGAAAATTGAATGCTTTTATTAAAAATGTAGATTACTTATATATTACAATAGATTTAGATGGATTTTCATCTGCCTATGCTCCGGGAGTTAGCGCGCCATCTTCCTTAGGTTTTACGCCACACTTTGCCTATAAAGTACTTGCTTTTTTACTCGAAAGTAAAAAAGTAATTTCTTGCGATATTGCAGAACTTAATCCAGATTTTGATACAGAGGAACACACCGCGAGTTTAGCCGCAAAATTGATAGATTATATAGTTCAAAATGCATAAAAAAAACCTTTCAGAATTTAAGTTCTAAAAGGTTTTTATATATTTATAAGCTGGAGAAACTATTTCAACATTTGAAGATTGCTCAATTCTTGATTTGTTAACTCTCTCCACCTTCCTCTCGGTAAATTTTTCTTTGTTAATTCAGCAAAAATTACTCTATCTAGTTTACTTACCTTATAACCAAGATGTTCAAAAATCTTACGTACAATTCTGTTTCTACCAGAATGAATTTCAATTCCTACCTCAGATTTTGGTTGACCGTCTACATAAGAAACAGCATCAATAAAAACCTTTTTACCTTCTATAATTACTTCACCACGTAATTTTTCTAAATCTTTTAACTCAAGCTTCTTATCTAAAGATGCATGGTATAATTTACGTACATCATGTTTTGGATGTGTTAACTTTTTTGCTAATTCTCCGTCATTCGTAAACAACAATAAACCTGTAGTATTTCTATCTAAACGCCCAACAGGATAAATTCTTTCCTTTGAAGCATTTGAAACCAAGTCCATTACAGTTTTTCTACCACGATCATCATCCATGGTAGTAATGTAATTTTTGGGCTTATTTAATAAGATATATTTTTTCTGTTCTGGTGTAATACTTGTTCCGTCAAAACGGACAATATCGTCTGGCTGTACTTTGTAACCCATCTCGGTTACTAAGTTACCATTTACCTCTACACTACCGTGTTCTATATATGTATCGGCTTCACGTCTAGAACAAACACCTGAATTGGCAATGTATTTGTTTAAGCGAATTCCTGATGATTCATCAGATTTTGGCGCTTCTTTAATTTTGGTAAACGTCTTTTTAGGCGCATTTCTACTTAATGGAGTACTTTTCTTATTAGATGAAGTACTTTTTCTACTAAGAGGAGTACTTTTCTTACCTTCTTGTCGTCCTCTCGACGAGTTTCTATTTGAGTTCATTTTAAAAATTTTTGCAAAGGTAGTTATATTCTTGAATTTTAGTTCAATATATCAATTACTTTATCTAACAATAGTGAAGTATCTATAAATATTAAACATAAAACACCAACAAACAATAATAGTTTCAAAGTATTATGAAGTATTCTGTAGTGCTTTATAGTCTTTGATTTCCAAAGATAAAAAGCAACAAAAACTAAAATTATTATTGCAAAATAGAAGTAATAGCGCATATAACTTAATGCAGGGTAACTAAATAAAATAGTA
>Ga0307993_1000899_pt1 | contig 10180 bp, 7 predicted proteins | sample EllFjometagen260_FD_203163 | JGI IMG/M metagenome (GOLD analysis project Ga0307993, IMG submission 203163) | Marine microbial communities from Ellis Fjord, Antarctic Ocean - #260 | ecosystem: Environmental > Aquatic > Marine > Unclassified | place: Southern Ocean | collected 2014-11-02 | reverse complement strand
TACTTTAAAATTTTAGGCTTTTGGCTCTTACTATTCTTTGTAGCCAAGGTGTATTTTTTGATTATCAATGGGTCAGGTTTTAGTGATTTTTCACAATTGCGAGATATGTGGTTTCATGGGCTGAGGCTAGATATTTCTGTAATTGGGTATATACTGGTATTGCCTATCCTGCTTTCCTTTGCTCAGCGTGTAGTCCCATTAGCCGTAGGTAGTTTGCTTAAGGTGTATTGGTGGACAATCTTCCTTTTGGTAGTTGTAATCTTGACGGTAGATCCTTATTTCTTTTTGTACTGGGGGCAAAAGACTAACCTAGGATTCACTCAATTTTTAGGTAAAGAAAATGCTGGGCTTAGCTCCATCGATTTATCTACATACATCATAGCCATTGGTGTGATGGCTCTTAGCATAGTGTGGTTTGCCAAATGGGGTAAAAGACAATTACAGCATCAGCTTAAGATTCATTGGTTGATTTCGTTACTGCTTCTGCCTTTGAGTTTTTTAATGATACGAGGAAGTGTAGGCAAAGTTCCTATAAACCTTTCTAGTGCATACTACAGTAGCGAAAATTTATATAACAATACAGCAGTGAATGCTGTGTGGAGCTTTATGGTAACGGAGTTTGAACGGGATAAGCATAAACCTATGGTGTTTTTCGATTCTGATGAAGAAGCTCAATTAGTATTAAACAAGCTCAAGAAAAGCACCAACTCTATTGACAAGCTAATCACAAATACAGATTCCAAAAATGTGATACTCATAGTGCTCGAAAGTTTTAGTGCTAAAACGGTAGGTTTCATAAACGGAGCTACCTATGGATCTACTCCAGAACTGGACAAAATAATGGGAGAGGGGATAGCCTATACTCGTGCATATGCAGCTAGTTTTAGGTCAGACAAAGGACTGCTAGCACTTACCACTGGTATAGCTAGTGGTGCTAGGCAAACATTAACTAATTTCCCCGAGGTACTAGCCACTAAACCTAATATATTCAATACGTTATCAGAAGATTATACCACAGGATTTTACTATGGAGGTAACTTAGAATTTGCTAATATTAAAGTGCTTTTTAAAGATGCAGATGCAGTGAAATCTCAGCAAGATTTTACAAGTACACATGTCAATGCTTGGGGAGTTCATGACGAAGATGTTTTTAGAGTATTTGCAGAGGATTTCATAGCCGAACCAAAACCGCAATTTAAAATGTTGTTTTCGCTGAGTAGTCACGAGCCCTTTGATGTGCCCAATTATAAGACAAAAAAGAACCCATACCTCAATAGTATAGCCTATACAGATAGCTGCTTAGGGGTGCTCATTGGTCAACTAAAAGCATCTCCAAAATGGAAAAATACATTAGTGATAATAACAGCAGACCACGGTACTATACGACCGGATAACGCTCCCATATACGATACTGCTAATTTTAAAATTCCGCTTGTGCTGACTGGTGGTGTGGTACTAAAAGATACTGTAATTCATACCGTTGTAAGTCAGGCCCACATACCAGCTACTATTACTCAATACGCTTCTGGTTCTAATCCTTTTTTGCAACCTTCTCTTTATCGTCCTGCTGGATATGCCTTTTATTCTTATCACATAGGTGTATCTTATGTGGCAAATAACTGCACACAATACTATGATATTATTCAAAAAAAGTATCTCAATAAGCAGTGCGATTCTGCAGTAGAGCGAGCTTACTATCAGCTACAAAATAGCGACTTTTTTACGCCTTAGTGCTTTATTAGTTTGTAGGTTTTGCTATCTACTATTAGGTAGTACATACCGCTCGGCAACGCAGACAAATCTAGCTGCGAAATGTTGCCAGAGGTAGAGCCCGTGAGTAGTACAGATCCTATGTTGTTTTGTATGCGGTATCTATATGCTGACTTGTTGTCTTTTTCTATTACGACGAAATTCTCTACTAAAGTAGGATATACTTTTACATTGCTCAATGTAGCTTGGGTTACACCCGCCTTCAGACCTTCTAGCCCGTTTATCTCTTCTGATACACCTAGACTCAAATTCATATAACTACCGCTTCCAGTAGCAGTTTCTTTGGCAGCACGCACCATATAGTGATTGGTTCCGTCATATGGACTGTCATCTGTGAAAGTAGAAATACTCACTGGTACAGTGTTTAGTAAAACGAATCCTCCGCTTGGTTTATGACTTCTGTAAACGTGATATCCTGCTATATCAGTTTCTGTAGTAGCAGTCCAAGATACATCCACAGCGTTATTTGTACCATTAGCTGCAAGTTTGACGTTGCTTGGTGGGTATAACATGTCATGTCTTAGACTTGGATCGCCAAGCAGTGCCATATGTGCTCCATTTTGGTAATAATTTCCGTCATAATCAAGCCAGTTATTTTGAGATCTAAGTGTAGCATCTGCATAGTTTTCTCCAAGGGCAAGTGTGTGGGTTACCCATTTTGGTCTACCACTCCAGATGCAAGTAAGCCCTAGTTTCTCTGTAGCCAAACTAGCACGCATAAAGTTGTTTTTAATATCAAAATCGCCAAAAAAACTACCGAAAATGTGATTGAACACGGCAGCATTATTTACGGTAAAACTATCGGTATAGCCTACGCCATTGCAAGATACATAAAAGCCGGCACCACATACATAAGCCATCAAGTAGTCATCTGTTCTCGTAGTTTGAAATAAATCCCCTCTTACGATTCCGTTTTCACCAGCTATGGCGGTGAAATCTCTGATAGCCGCAGAAGAAAACCCCTCTGCTTGTCCAGCAAAATTATCTTCTACTATTCCTTGTTTTACTACTTGAGTTTGGGCTATTTTAAAATCATGTGCTTTATTCAGGTATTGTCTTGTTAGCTCTACTTCAGATTTAGTAAACTGTGGCATGTTGTAAAAATCTACTCTGCCTACGGCTATGCCTACTTCCCCAGGAATTCTATGATTGTCAAATTTACCATCTCCTAGTAGGTTGTCGTTTTCTGGTCTTTTGGCAAGTGTAGTAGAGTCTGTATCTGTCCACGTGCCACTAGTGGTTCCATAGTATACATCTGCTATCCAGGCACCACAGTGTGAGTTTGGGTCTGTCTCGTTGTGTCCATCTGGGGGGTACTTGTATATATCGTCTTGGCAGTACACACCACTATAAGGTACAGGTAAATGACCTAGTAGATAGACTGCATCACAACCAATTGTGTTACGTTTACTCTCTATAAATGCCTTTACGTCTGAGACTAGAGCAGTTTCGTTTATTATTTCTGAGTATACATTCCAGCCATCTGCAGCTAGATCAGTTTTTAGTGTTTCTATATCAGCAGGCATACTGTCATTTATGTTATTGGCTATCAATACCCACATAATACCATTACTATGGATTGCAGGTTTTTCTATAGCTGCAGATACGTAGCCATATCCTTCTATGGGGTCCCCGTTACTACTTAGAGGGTCTACAGTATTGGTCAGTTTTACTATACTGTATTCATATATAGTACTTACAGTTATATCTAAATCTTCGTAGCTGGTTACTGTTGAAGCGAGTAATTAGGGCTACTCCCCAGTTTTTACTTCCTAATGCTCTTCGATATACCTTAAATGATACCGTGCCAGTAGTAGCTTCCCAGTTCAGTGTTATGGAAGGCGTAGTCTTATTTATTACTACATAGGCCGGTACTGCTCTGCTCTCTGCGAATGTTTGAGCTTGTACAGATGTAAATGATACTAAAAGTATGAGAATGGCAATAAATGGGGTCAACGGTTTCATCATTAGATTATATTTTATCTTCGTACAAAAATAGAGATAAATGAGGTTAAGAATAGTTGGGATATTGTCATTAATAGCTTTAGGTAATATAAATTGTAAAGCACAAAAGTTTTGCAGGCATTTTGAAATGCAGCATCAGAGTGCTATGGCAAATACATTTGATCCACGTACAGACACCTTTGATGTGCAGAGTTATACTATCAATGCGAGCTTTCTTAGCTATGAAACTGCAAAGAATATACAAGCCAATACTACCGTCAATTTTATCCTAAAAGAAGCCGCTACATCTATGACTCTAGATCTAATAGAGTTAGATGTAACCAGTGTCTTAGTGAATGGTAATGCCACAACATTCACGTATGTTAGCCCTAAGATTTACATTACATTACCAGCCTTAGAGGTAGGTAGTTCGGTAGAAGTATCCGTAGCATATAATGGTACACCCTTGCCAGATCCTCAGTGGGGTGGTTTCTATTTTACAGGCGAATATGCCTTTAATCTGGGAGTAGGTTTTGCATCTGATCCGCACAACTTTGGGAGAGCATGGTTTCCGTGTTTTGATAATTTTACGGATAGAGCCATTTACTATACCAATGTGACTGTAGACTCTAGTTACAAGGCTTATGCCAATGGATATTTGACAGAAACAATAGACAATGGCGACCAAACAACCACTTTTAAGTGGACTATGGATGAGCCTATCCCAACCTATCTAGCATCTGTGGCCATAGCCAAGTATGAGGAGGTCGTAATGAATGTAAATGATATTCCCGTAATATTAACTTCTCTAGCCAAAGACACTGCTAACCTACGGAGTAGTTTCGAAAATTTGCCGGCTTGTATAGAGCGATTTGAACAGGTGTATGGTGCTCATTCCTTTGACAGAATAGGGTTTAATTGTGTACCCTTTAATAGTGGAGCTATGGAGCACGCTACCAACATTGCTTATCCGCTATATGCTATTGCAAATGGAAGCAAAACATCTGAGACTTTATATGCTCACGAGTTGGCTCATCACTGGTGGGGCAATACCATAACATGCAGAACACAAGAAGATATGTGGCTCAATGAAGGATGGGCATCTTACTCAGAAAGGATATTTCTAGAAGCGGTATACGGGCGTGCTAGATATAATGAAGATATAGAAGAAAATCACCGAGCGGTACTGCAATTTGCACACGTTCAAGATGGAGCTGTACTGCCAGTAAGTGGCATAGGACACGCCAATACCTACGGAAGACACGTGTACAATAAAGGTGCAGATATGGTGCATACGCTCAGAGGTATGATGGGCGATACTGCATTCTTTGCTGCTTGTGCTGGTTTTCAGCAAGAGTATAAGTTTCAAGATGTGAGCACCGAAGATATGCTTCGCTTCTTCGATGACTATACGCCGTATAGTCTAAGTGGATTTTTTAATCAATGGATAAAGGAAGCGGGTTTTGCTCATTTCGATATACTTTGGGTGCTGGAGCAGGAGGGTTTTTATAATGTGCGTATAAAACAAACTCCCAGGTTTAATGAAGTGAAATACCGAAACGTAGTAGTTACACTTACTGCATTCTCTGCTAGCTGGGAGAGGTACGATGCTCAGGTTATGATTATGAATAATGAGCAAACTTTTAAAGTAGCTTGCCCATTTGAACCCGTGTATTGGGCGTTTGATTTTGACGATAAAATAAGTGATGCAGTGACTACCGATTGGGCTAGCCTATCGGGAAGTGGTGAGGTAGAAATGCCGCAGAGCTTAATGCGAAAAATCACTTACGATGCAGGGAATGCAGATTCTATATTGCTCCGTATAGAGCATCACTGGGCACCTGCAGACGGCACATTTGGTGTACCTACAGGTGCAGTAATCAGTCGCCAACGCTACTGGACGGTAGACGGTATCTGGGGAGATGATACAGAACTAAGCTCAGAACTTATCTATAGTGGACTTACCACTCCATCGCCGGAGTATGGATACTTGGATAATGAGCTGATACGCATCACAGAAGATAGCTTAGTGCTACTGTATAGAGCTACTGCATCTATGCCTTGGCAGGTAGCCCCGGACTACATTAAAAATACAGGTTCGTTATTCGATAAGCGAGGAACCATCGCTATATCCAAGCTAAAAAAAGGACAATATGCCCTAGCTATGTATGATGCTAATCTAGCAAGTGGGGGTAGCATATCTACTGTTAAATCTGAGTTTAAAGCCTATCCAAATCCTGCAAATGATGAGCTTACTATAGAGTTGGCAGATAAGCATGACTGCTGTGTGGTAGAAATCACCAATGTGCAAGGTCAAGTAGTGCTAAGCGAAAAACTCAAAGGAAAATCGAATACCAAAAAACTGAATATCTCTAAGCTGGCAGCAGGCACCTATTTCGTAGGTGTGGTTACTGATAACTTAGCGTATGATATAAAGAGAGTAGTAGTAGAGTAGCGAGTTCTTTTAAGAGGACTCGCAGCCACAAATCTATTTGTTTTGACTTCCTATATTGGTATGACTAGTCTGTAGGAAGTTAAATTCCTAGACTAGTGATCTCCCTTATGTGCTTAGAGGCAAGGTGAATTTAAATGTACTCCTTTTTTCGATTTTGCTTTCTACCCAGGTTTTTCTCCCGTGTTTTCTACAAATTATTTGCAAAGTAGTAACCCTAATCCAGAACCATTTTCTTTGGCAGCACCTAGCACTGTTACGTCAGTATGTAGTTGGAATTTGATTATATAGAGCTTGGCGTATTGCAAGGATTGTGGTGGAGCAGGTGTTTTTTGCATTTGAATAAATCTTTGTCTATATTTACAGTATTATGAAAAACACAACACAACAATCGGCTATCTAATTTAGCCTCTGTGAATCATTGTCCAATTTGCCATTATGCCACCATCATAAATGTACAATAATTTAGGTAATTATATGAAAAACATAACCATTACAGTATTAACAGTTTTACTAAGCATTAGTGCTACGGCACAAGAGAGATATGCTGACTTACGGGTGAGTTTTATCACTCCACAAGAAAATGATGTTGTATATGCTAAAACCACATTGCGTTATTCGCTAAACGTAGTCAATCAAGGTCCAGACTCGTTGTGGCCAAAGGATTCTATTCGCTATAGAATGACACAATCTGGCATTGGTGGTCAATCCTTCGCAAGTGGAGACCTAGGCAAGATTGTAGCACCAGGAGATTCTTTTATGGTATATGATTCTATCTATATAGACTACCCTTATGATTCTGAAAAGTTCCAAATAAGATTTTCTTATGCTTTTGTTATGTGGAGTAAAGCGTACGGTGATAGGGATTTAGATCCTGAGTTTTATGTAGATAAAGATGATAATCATCCTACGCTATGGCTTACTATCAAAGGAACTCGAGTGTCTGTAAATGAGGATAAATTAGGGGAAGAAATAGTTGTATATCCTAATCCATCTGCTACAGGTAAAGTTACAATCAAAAACATTCCAAGAGGTGCTACAGAGATAAAAATGTCTAATGCTATGGGGCAATTTGTAGATTTAGAGGTAATGGACAGTTTACAAGGAGAAGAGTCTGTAATCTTCAATTCGGTTTCCAAAGGATTGCATTTTATAACTTTTAGATCAGAAGGCAAGTTCTATACTAAAAAAATAATCGCATTATGAAAATGTTAAAATATCTGTTATTCTTATCTATTTGCATATTTGGTTTAAGCCTCAGCTCGGTAGCACAAGATCGTTATGTAGATGTATCTAACCGAATAGAATATCCAGGAAAAGGACACGTATATGTAAGCCCTAGCACAGATAGTATGATTGTTTGGCTCATAAATAATGGGAAAGACAACTTGTATGCGGGAGATTACGTAAGATTAGACCCACGGCTAAGTAATATATTTTTGAACATCTCTACACAAAGAATAGAAAAGGATTTGCTCCCAGGCGATTCAACGCTTATTAGGTATGTTTTTCAGTTAAAATATAACAAGGCCCAACCTGTTATAGATCTGTGCTCTCGTATCTCTGTATATAGTCTTAGTAGTGATCTACTGAAAGAAAAAGATTCGACACTCGCAAATAATGAACATTGCATTGAAGTGGCTCATGCCGTAAATAGCTCCGCAAGTATAAGTGAGCGTGCGACTAACCAAGATGTTAACGTTTACCCTAACCCAACCAGGGGAAAACTTATGATTGAGACAGATCTGGAGATAAAAAATATTTATATTTATGATTTATTTGGCAAGCAAATTGAATTTCATTTGAGTGGGAATCAAATAGATTTAGCAAGTTGTGCATCCGGTTTTTATACAATGGTTATTACTTCGATGGATGAAAAAACCTTTGTAAAAAAGGTTTTATTAACTCAGTAATACCTTATTAATGATTCTCCTGTACGAATCTAACAAAACTTAGAAACTCGCTACTTTTTTTACGTTAGCTACGTCTAGTTTGCCAAGCATTATAGTTCCTATTCGCATGCGGATCAGACGCATAGTTGGGTAGCCTACCTTAGCAGTCATTTTACGTATTTGTCTGTACTTACCTTCGGTTATAGTGATGGCTATCCAGCTTGTGGGTCTATGTCTGCCAGCTCGTATATGTGGAGATGGAGGCGATACGTCTGGAGCTTGTGTTAGTAGTACGGCTGCACATGGCAGTGTAGTGTATGCCGTGCCTTTTATGCTAATGGCTACACCTACTTGGAGCTCTGCTAAGGCGTCTGGTGATATAATGCCATCTAGCTGCACGTAGTATTCCTTCTCTACTTTTTTGCTACGTATCTGCTCGCTTACTTGGCCATCTGTAGTGAGTAGGAGCAGACCTTCTGAGTTTTCATCTAGCCGGCCTATGGCCATAGTGCCTTCGGCAAAATCATAGAGCTCACCTAGTAGTCGTTTGTTTTTTCTTTTGTCTTGATTATTGACTAGCTGTGAGAGATAGCCGTATGGTTTATGCAGGATGTAGTGAGAGTGCTTAGGCATTTCACAGTATTCTGAGTTTATACCAGTCCTACTTGCTCAGCTATCCAGTCGCCCAGTACTTCCACACCTACTTTAGTGTTGGCACTGGTCTCGAAAGTCACCGGCAGTTCCTCAAAGTATTTGGTCAGTTCAGTTTCGAAAGCCTTCATATGAGCCTCCGTTTGTTTTGGTTTTTTCTTGTCTGTCTTAGTGAAAGCTATGCCTACTGGTACTCTATGCACACCGCACCATTCTAGGAATTCTAGATCTATACGCTGTGGTGGTATAGCTGCGTCTATCAGTACGAAAACGATAAATAGATTTTCGCTTCTGAGCAGGTATTCTGTGATTATCCCTTCAAATTCTTCTCTTAGTTTTTTAGATACTTTAGCATATCCATAACCTGGCAAATCCACTAGACTTACGGTATTTTCTACATCAAAAAAGTTAATGAGCTGAGTCTTACCCGGTTTGGCACTCGTTTTAGCCATATCCTTTTTCATAGTCAGAGCATTTATAAGAGAGCTCTTACCTACATTACTTCTGCCTATGAAAGCGAATTGAGGTGTAGTAGAATCTGTAATCTGCTCTACATGGCTGTAGCTTCTTATGAATTTGGCTTTGGTGAAAATCACGATGCAAAGGTAGGAGTAAAGTTGAAGTAAAAATTCAAGTCTAAAGCTAAGTTTATGATAAACTTAATTATTCTTTGAATGCGTTATTCTATTATTCAACTATTCTATGATTCTTTCATTCTAATATTCATTCAGTCTAAACTCCTCTTGCACATAATTGTTACCTTTGCAAAGCAATAGAAATGGGTACCAACGTAAAACCTTACCAAGCAGAAGGCTCTAAGAAAGAGCAAGTGCAGCAAATGTTTGATAACATAGCTCACAAGTATGATTTTTTGAATCGTTTTTTGTCTCTAGGTATAGACATAGGATGGCGAAAAAAAGCCATAAAAATGCTCGCAGAGCATAAACCAAAACGCATATTAGATGTGGCTACAGGCACAGCAGATTTTGCTATCGCTACGCTCAAAATAAATCCTGAAGAGGTGATAGGCGTAGATATATCTGAAGGTATGCTAGAGGTGGGCCGTAAGAAGCTTGCCGATAAAGGTATAAAAAACATAAGGCTAGAAAGCGGAGATAGCGAAGATCTACAGTACGAGGATAATTCTTTTGATGCTGTGATAGTGGCTTTCGGTGTACGAAACTTTGAAAATTTAGAGAAGGGTCTTGCCGAAATTAATAGAGTACTTCGCCCAGGTGGAGTGGCTATGATTTTAGAATTTTCTAAGCCTAAAGGTCTCTTTGGTGCTATCTTTAATTTATATAACAAAACGTTCTTGCCGCTTTGGGGTAAGCTCTTTTCAGGTGATAGTGCGGCCTATACTTATTTACCAGAATCTGTGAAAGCTTTTCCCGAAGGAGATGAGTTTAAACAAATAATGAGTAAGGTGCAATACAAAAACGTAGCAGATCGTCGTTTAACTTTTGGAGTA
>Ga0307993_1000896_pt1 | contig 10199 bp, 7 predicted proteins | sample EllFjometagen260_FD_203163 | JGI IMG/M metagenome (GOLD analysis project Ga0307993, IMG submission 203163) | Marine microbial communities from Ellis Fjord, Antarctic Ocean - #260 | ecosystem: Environmental > Aquatic > Marine > Unclassified | place: Southern Ocean | collected 2014-11-02 | reverse complement strand
ACCAGCTCCAAAAATTGGATTAAATCTGCTTACATTTTCAGCAAAGAGTGGATCACCAATTAGCCCTTTAGATTGTAAATCAACTCTTAATGAATATCCACCGGCTTTTACTCCTAAAAATAAATCACTGGTTTCAGAAACTTGTACTCTATAAGAAAAGTCAACAGTAAAATCTGTTTCTTTAATTATATCTACTTGGTCATTTACAACTGTAAATCCAATACCTACTTTATCATTTATTGGTTTAGCAAAAGATAAACTTTGAGTTTCTGGACTTCCTTTTAAGCCAATCCATTGGCTTCTGATATTTAAATTTAATTCAGTATGACCATTAGTTCCGGCATATGCTGGATTTATTATGTTCATATTATACTTATACAAAGTATAAGATGGGTCTTGTTGTGCGAATAATTTTCCGCTTGCAATTAACACCGCGAAAATTAATATATATTTAATGTTTTTCATTTTTAAAAATTGTTTTTCGTTAGTGATTAATAGTTAATGTATAACCAACCATGAATTGGGTCTATTCCCGTTTCATTAGCTTCAATTATGTATAAATATGCTCCAACAGGTACTTTATTTCCGTTTGAAGAATCTCCTCCCCATGTGTTTAAATAGCCTTTTTTAGAGAACACTTCTGCACCCCAACGATTAATAACCTTAACAACGCTATTTGGAAAGTATTCAATATTATTGATTACCCAAAAGTCATTGATTGTGTCATTATTAGGTGAGAAACCTTCGCTAACCTCTATATCACAAGTGTCAGTATCATAATAGTTAATAACTCCATCACCATCACAATCTTCACAAACATCTCCTAATCCATCTCCATTTGTATCAGATTGATCTGTATTTGGAGTCATCGGACAATTATCATTTGTATCTAACACTGTATCGTTATCATCATCATCATCACAAACATCTCCTAGCCCATCATTATCATTATCAGATTGATCATTCGCTGTTGTTGGACAATTATCTATACCGTTATTAAATCCATCTCCGTCCATATCATCATCACATACATCCCCTAGTCCATCATTATCTAAATCAGATTGATCTCCATTTGAAGTTGTTGGACAATTATCATCTACATTTAAAACAGTATCGCCATCCATATCATCATCACAAACATCTCCTAATCCATCATTGTCTAAATCAGATTGATCTGTATTTGGAGTCATCGGACAATTATCATCTACATCTAATATGGTATCATTGTCATCATCATCATCACAAACATCTCCTATACCATCATTGTCATTGTCTTCTTGATCAACATTGGCAATCATTGGGCAGTTATCAGCAATATCGTCAATTCCATCACCATCAGCATCAAATACTGGTTCTCCACAAGTTGAAACACTCCAACTATTTAATGCACCTCCGTCAGCGTTAAAAGCATCAGATATTTTTATTGTCCAAACACCTAAACTAGATTCACCATTGAAAGCACTCAATGCTTGCTCAGGAGTATACAATCCTGTAAAAGGAGGAGTTCCTGATGTAATTGAAGTTCCTGCATCGTCATCGAATTGTGTGTCAATGTAATTATCACCACTCCCACCATTTCCAGATGTCAATTCTACTACTGTCCCTGCAGGACTTGTAATCGTTATCGTTAAATCACTAATCCAAGTATGTGTTACATTTATTTGAACATCTAAATCAGAAATATCAACACCCTCAGAAATTGTAAGTGTCGATGTTATTTCTGGTGTACCAGAAGATGAAATTGCAACTGGAACATCAGTAGAGGCAAAAGAATCACACACAATATTTGCCGTTGTAAAGCTAAATGCTGCTGATGCAACACCTGCGCCACAATCGTTTGATGGTGTTACTCTCCAGAAATATTCAGTCTCGGTATCTAACATGACAGCAACATAATTATTGGTCATAACTGTATCCGATTCAACTATTGTACTAAACCCAGAATCTGAAGCAACTTCAACAAAATAAGATGTTGCATTTACATCCATATCCCATTCTAAAGAATAAGCCTCTACATCAATCGTTCCATTCATAGGGCTTGTTAATACCGAATTTGAAACTGTAGACGAATACTTGTTAATAGTAACCTCTTTGTCTTTTGTTATACCACTGTAAGAACCTGTAACAACAACTATATGAGTTCCATTACTCAAGGCTCCTGTTCCTGTAACTGTAAGTGTAACTGAAGTATCTGCTGAAACTGAAGCTGGTGAAAACACGAAAGAAGTTCCTGCAGGACCTGATCCTGAAAAAGTAACTACATCAGTAAAATCATCTGCAGCATTATATTCAAAAGTATATACTGCATCTGCAGCATCACAAACATTAATAGAGTCTTCTGTAAAAGTTATACTATAATCAGTTACACCTACTGTTGAACTTGATAAATTTGATAATCCATCTGCATTTTCCAATACAGTGACCATCCTTAAAACTTGATCTGCAGTAAAAGTATTCATACAAGCATCATCAGAATAATCCATATAATTTTCAACCATATCTGTATCTGCATCTGCTGTACAAGAATCATTACCTGTTGCACAACCAAAATTAGATCCATCTGCATTTGGCGTATCAGCACAAAAATCATCTACACTACATCCACCATCACCCCAAATATGACGTAAACCAATCCAATGTCCTATTTCATGGGTTAAAGTTCTACCTTGAGCATATGGTGTTGCTGTCCCTGGACTTAATACTGAACCTATTGTACCTGTACCACATACAACGCCACTATTAATAGTAGGGCCTCCGTTAGTTGCTAAACCTGGTAATGTTGAATTTGAAGGGAATTGTGCATACCCTAAAAGTCCTCCTGACAATCCTGCTACCCAAATATTTGCATATCTATTATAATCCCACTGAGTAGATTTAATTTGTAAACCGCCACCACCTACATCAAAATCTGACGCGGGAAATGGACCTGCTCCATAAGCCGTAACTCTATTAATGGCTGGCTCTGCTAACTCTACTCCTGATGGATCAACCAATGCAGGTATAAAGTTAATTTCCGCAGATGCAGATTGTGCATATGAACTACCTGCTAAATCATTAAAATCTAAATTTAATTGATCAATTTGTGCTTGAACTTGAACTGCCGAAAGATTTGTTGGCATTGAGCCATCCGTAATGATATGAAAAATAACAGGGATGTTAATTACTACCATTGCAGAACTACTACTAGAATTTTGTCGTGCAATCTCTTGCTTTTTAGCTTGAATTAATGGTTCTAACCAAGTTTCAAATTCTTCCTTTGAAGATATATTTGGATTTTCTTGTCTTAAGGCTTCATTGTATTCTACTGAAGAACATCTAACGAACCCTGTTTCTTCTAACGATTTTTTGGCCTCTTCACTTTCGTGAAAATTCCAATTCCCTTTTTCACTTTGTTTACTTTGTGAATACATAGTTACTGTAGATATTAACAGCAAACTAAATACAAGTTTAAAGTACTTTAATCTCATGATTGATTTGTTTTAAATTAATTATTAATTGTTTTGAGGTCGTCTTGTTTTTTGCGTAATTTTTAAAATTATAGCTCTTTTGATAAATTATCGTCTGTAAAAGTAGTTGTTTTTATTGTTTTTCCAAACAAATCTATTAAATCTACTTTTATTTTTTCTGTTGGGTTCAACAATAATGATATGTTTCTGGATTGTTTTTTGGATTTGGATATAAATAAAATCCTTTAAAAACCCCTAAAAAACACTTAATTCAGCGGTTCTTTTGCAATTTTACTCCATAATCTATTTTCATTTTGAGAATGCACAAAACTAGTACTCAAAAAAAATCAAAAAGACAAAAAGTATTGCTTTAGGGTTGCACTTTTTTATAAATTTTATTTTTATAATCTCCCAAAGGTATATTTTATAGTTTTCTTTTCAAAAAAAACTATCTTTTTTTAACAAAAAAATACTTTTTAAAGTCTTAAATTTGTAATCGTTAATCCTTGTTTTATAACAAATTGAAAATTACTCACAGTATTTCTAAGTTTTATCCTCACAAAAAATCAATTCTAACGATTGGAACTTTTGATGGTGTCCATTTAGGTCATCAGAAAATATTGAAGCATCTTATTAAAACTTCAAGAGATGAAGATAAACAGTCTGTTTTATTGACCTTCTTTCCACATCCTAGAATGGTTTTACAAAAAAATTCTAATATAAAATTGATTAACACAATTGAAGAAAAATCTCAATTACTAAAAAAAATTGATCTAGACGAACTGGTAATTCATCCTTTTGATAAGGCGTTTTCTCGATTAACAGCTTTAGAATTCGTTAGAGAGGTTCTTGTGAAAAAATTCAATATTTCAAAATTAATTATTGGTTACGATCATCATTTTGGTAAAAATAGAGAGGGAAATTTCGAGCAATTGCAAGAATATGGCAACATGTTTGGTTTTGAAGTTGAAGAAATTTCAGCAAAATCTCTCAATGATATTGCAATAAGTTCAACAAAAATTAGAGTTGCATTAAGTGAAGGGAATATTCAAAAAGCGAACAACTATTTAGGTTATAATTTTTCACTTTCTGGAAAGGTAGTTTCAGGAAATAATCTTGGAACAAAATTAGGCTTTCCAACGGCTAATATTTCTATTGAAGAATCTTATAAATTGATTCCTAAAACTGGAGTTTATCTAGTGAAGTCTGAAATAAACAACACACTCTTTTTTGGAATGATGAATATTGGGAACAGGCCCACGATTGATGGGAAACATCAAACTATTGAAGTTAACTTCTTTAATCTTGATAAAGATTTATACGATACAACTATTAAGGTTGAGTTGTTGAAATTTCTTCGAGACGAGCAAAAATTTGATTCAATAGACGCTTTAAAAAATCAATTAAAAAAAGACAAACAACTTGCTCAATCTATTATTAAAAAGGGTTATTAAGAGTCAACTATAATTTGTGTATGAAACTTTTTATACCCGTTTTCTCACTTTTGTTACTTGCTGAGTGCAAGGTAAAAACCACATAATTATTAAATAACATCAATAAATGAAACGCTAATACTCGATTAAGTAACTACAATTTCATAAATTTGCGCATTCAAAAAAAGCACAAATTAAAGAATTATGTTACAAGTAGCGTTTATTAGAGATCACAAAGAAGTTGTATTAAAAGGACTAGCTAAAAGGAATTTTGCAAATGCAGAAGTTGTTTTAGACACTGTTTTATCTACCGATGAAGACAGAAGATCTACACAAACTCAATTAGATAATCTCCTTGCAGAATCTAATAAACTTTCAAAAGAAATTGGAGTTCTATATAAAAATGGTGAGCCGCAAAAAGCAAACATTTTAAAACAAAAAACGAGTCAACTCAAAGATGATTCTAAGGTGTTGACTGAAAAACTGAGTCAAAGTACTGAAAAACTACAAGAATTGCTATATCAAATTCCAAATGTACCCAATGAAATAGTACCTGCCGGAAATAGTGAGGATGATAACGAAACAATTTTTGAAGAAGGCGCAATTCCTACATTACATGAAGGTGCAATTCCTCATTGGGAATTAGCAAAAAAATACGACATTATTGATTTTGAACTTGGCAATAAAATTACTGGCGCAGGATTTCCTGTTTATAAAGGAAAAGGAGCGAGATTACAGAGAGCATTAATCAATTATTTTTTAGATAAGAATACGGCTGCTGGTTATACAGAAATTCAAGTACCTCATTTGGTAAATGAAGAATCTGGGAAAGCAACAGGACAATTACCAGACAAAGAAGGGCAAATGTATCATGCAGGAATTGACAACTTATATTTAATTCCTACTGCAGAAGTTCCAGTAACAAATATTTACCGTAACGTATTATTAAAAGAAGAAGATTTTCCAATTACAAACACAGCATATACTCCATGTTTTAGGAGAGAAGCAGGAAGTTACGGAGCGCATGTAAGAGGCTTGAATCGTTTACATCAATTTGATAAAGTAGAAATTGTACGCATAGAACATCCAAGCAATTCATACAAAGCTCTTGATGGAATGGTGGAACATATTAAAGGAATTTTACAAGAACTAGAAATGCCTTATAGAATTTTAAAATTGTGTGGAGGTGATTTAGGATTTACAGCTGCTTTAACGTATGACTTTGAAGTTTTCTCTACAGCGCAAGACAGATGGCTAGAGATAAGTTCTGTTTCAAATTTTGAAACATTCCAAGCGAATAGATTAAAACTTCGTTTTAAAAATAGCGATGGAAAAAGTGAATTTGCACATACTTTAAACGGAAGTTCATTGGCTTTACCTCGTGTTTTAGCAGGTCTTTTAGAAAACTGTCAAACACCAGAAGGCATCATGATTCCAAAAGCGTTAGTGCCTTATTGTGGTTTTGAAATGATTAATTAGAAACGACTACTACCATCATTCTTTTGTACTTATTCATTTCAAGTAATGCTTCAAAATAAGCGTTTATTTGACCGTTTTTCATATAAGTCTTAGCGCTCTTTTTAGCGTTTTCGTATTGTTTGGCTAATTCTTTCATAATAGTAAATTTTAGTTGTTCTATATCCTTAAGACAAGTTCCGTGCCAAAACGTTACCGCTCTACTTTAAATTTGTCTTGATTTTATAAAAACTTTAACGATTTCTTAGTTATCTTTGATGAAGATATATAACAATATATGCGTAAATATATAATCCTTTTTTTAGTCTTTAACTCCTTAGTATCAATGGCTCAAGACCAACAAATGGCCTATGATTATTTTAGAAAAGGAGAATATGAAAAAGCCGCAAACATATATCAATCCCTTTTTGAAAAAAACCCATATAATTCTTTTTATTTATTAAAATTAATTGATACTCATCAACAATTAGAAGATTTTTCAATTGCGCAAGGACTGATAGAAAATCAATTGAAAAATCAACCCTTTCAGTTCCAATTTCTAGTAGAATTAGGTTATAATTTCGAATTACAACATCAGCAAGAAAAAGCAATAGGATATTATAAGAAAGCATTAAGAGAGGTAGACAAAAATAAATATTCCGCCTATACAATTGCCAAATCATTTCAAGACAATCACCTGTTAGACTACGCTTTACAAGCATATAAAAAAGCAACTGAATTGAATTCCGATGCAAACTATACCTTTCAAATTGCTTCTATATATGGTGAAAAAGGAGCTATTAAAAATATGTTTTCCACCTATTTAAATGCTGTTGAAGTAGATGAAAAGTATAGTAAAACAATTGTTCGGTTTATTGGAGAGTTTATTACTGATGATCGTGAAAACGAATATAATATATTATTTAAAAATCTAATTTTAAAACGATTACAATCAAGTCCTAAAAATGCTTGGAACGAATTATTGAGTTGGCTTTTTATGCAGCAAAAAGATTTTTCTAAAGCCTTTATCCAAGAAAAAGCACTTTATAAACGCACCCTTATTTCAATGAATAATATTGTAAATGTTGGTGAAATTGCATTTGACAATCAAGATTATAGCGCCACTCAAAAGGTCTTTAATTACATTATAGATAACAGTGAAAATCAATCAGATATTTTAGGTGCAAAATTGTACTTACTCTATATCGCTATTGAAAGTTCTGAAGATTTACAATCAATTGAAAATCAATTTCAGCAACTATTTAATACTTATGGAAAATCTACAGAAACGCTAGAAATTCAAATTACATATGCAGATTTTTTAACCTTCAAGAAAAATGAATCTAACCAAGCAATTAATGTTTTAAAAGACGCGCTAAAACTGCAGAGTAACAGTTATCAAAAAGGAGCCATTAAGATAAAGTTAGGTGATATTTTGGTCTTTAACAATCGGTTTAATGAAGCGCTTATTTATTATTCTCAAGTGCAAACAAAATTAAAAAATCACGTTTTGGCACAACAAGCTCGATTTAAAGTTGCTCAAACAAGTTATTTTAAAGGTGATTTTGATTGGGCAGAAACACAACTCAAAGTGTTGAAAGGCTCTACTTCTCAACTGATTGCAAATGACGCTTTAGATTTAAGTTTAATTATAAATGACAACACTGTTCAAGATTCATTAAAAACAGCGTTAAAACAATATGCAAAAGCCGATTTATTGGCATATCAACAAAAAAACAAGGCGGCAATTGAGGCTTTAGGACTTATTTTGAAAGAACATAAAGGACATGCGATTGAAGATGAAACTCTTTTTAAGCAAGCAGAACTTTTTAAAAAAACAAAAGAGTATGCAAATGCCGAAAATAATTACCTAAAGATCATTGAAATAAACGCTGAAGGTATTTTAGTTGATGATGCTTATTATAAGTTAGCAGAGCTTCATAACAAACAAAAAAATATAGAAAAGGCAAAAGAGTATTATCAAAAGATTATTTTTGATTTTCCTTCGAGTATTCATTTAGTGGATGCACGAAAAAAATACAGAAAACTAAGAGGTGATGATATTTGACATCCTGTTTCATTAAAGCATTATTATATTAAAACTATGTACATATACAACGTAACCATAAATATAGACGACAGCATTCATGAACCTTGGCTAAAATGGATAGACAAGCACATTAAAGATGTCCTTGCTACTAAGCGGTTTGTCAGTGCAAAACTCACACGAGTTTTGATAGAAGAAGAAATGGGTGGAACTACGTATTCGGTTCAATACACCGCAAAAACACGTCAAGATTTAGACGATTATTATAAATATGATGCTGAAGTTTTAAGAAACGATAGTGCCATTTTTGAAGGGAAATTTGTAGCCTTCAGAACAGAATTAGAAGTAATTAAAGAGTATTAATCAGAATAAGATATGAGCGTAAGAGCAAAAAAACATTTAGGACAGCATTTTTTAAAAGACGAAGGAATTGCTCAAAACATTGCAGATGCTTTGACACTAAAAGGGTATAAAAATGTCTTAGAAATTGGTCCTGGAATGGGAGTTTTAACCAAATACATACTTAAAAAAGATATCAAAACGCATGTAATTGAAATTGATAGAGATTCTGTTGCTTATTTAAAAACAGCGATTGAAGTTCAAAAATTGGATTTTGAAATTATTGAAGGTGATTTTTTAAAAATAAACATTAAAGATTATTTTCAAGATACACCAATTGCTATCATTGGAAATTTCCCTTATAATATTTCGACTCAAATCTTATTTAAAACCATTGAAAATAGAGCTCAAATTCCTGAATTTTCGGGAATGTTTCAAAAGGAAGTTGCAAAGAGGATTGCCGAAAAAGAAGGAAGTAAAGTATATGGAATTTTATCTGTGTTAACACAAGCATTCTATGATGTTGAATACCTTTTTACGGTTCCGCCAGATGTTTTTGATCCGCCGCCAAAAGTAGATTCAGGTGTTATAAGATTGACCAGAAAAGAAAACTATACATTGCCAGTTGATGAAAAAATGTTCTTTAGAGTTGTAAAAACAGCATTCAATCAACGAAGAAAAATGCTTCGCGGAAGTTTAAAGTCATTAAATTTATCGGATAAATTAAGAGAAGAACCTATATTTGTCATGCGACCAGAACAGTTATCAGTAAAACAATTTATTGAACTGACTGCAAAAATAGAGCAAGATGCCATTAGAGATTAGCAAAGAACTTATTAAAAATATTGAACTTCTGATAGAAAATCAGAATGATATTGCTATTCAAGAAATGCTTGCTGAAGAGCATCACGCAGATATTGCAGAGATTCTAGATGATTTAAATCTAGACGAAGCAACGTATATCATTAAACTGTTAGACAGTGAAAAGACGTCTGATATTTTAATGGAAATTGACGAAGATATTCGTGAAAAAATTCTTAAAAACCTCTCTGCAAAAGAAATTGCCGAAGAAATAGAAGAGTTAGACTCTGATGATGCCGCCGATATCATTGCAGAACTTTCTGAAGAGCGTCAAGAGAAAGTAATTTCGCAGATAGAAGACGAAGAGCGTGCTGCAGATATAAAAGAATTATTGTCTTATGAAGATGATTCTGCAGGTAGTATAATGGCAAAGGAATTAGTGAAAGTTAATAAAAACTGGACCATTCCTCGTTGCATCAAAGAAATGCGAGCGCAAGCAGAAGAAGTGACTAGAGTACACTCTATATATGTTGTAGATGATTCAGAAAGATTAATTGGAAGACTTTCTTTAAAAGATCTTTTAATTGCGCCTGCTAAAGGTGATATTTCTAAAATTGTAAGACCAAAAGTGGATTCAGTAAATGTGAATGAAGATGTTGAAGAGGTTGCTAAAATAAT
>Ga0307993_1000891_pt1 | contig 10218 bp, 5 predicted proteins | sample EllFjometagen260_FD_203163 | JGI IMG/M metagenome (GOLD analysis project Ga0307993, IMG submission 203163) | Marine microbial communities from Ellis Fjord, Antarctic Ocean - #260 | ecosystem: Environmental > Aquatic > Marine > Unclassified | place: Southern Ocean | collected 2014-11-02 | reverse complement strand
ATCTGGGTTTTGCGCTTCAAAAGGTTGTTGGTTCACGGAGGGCATATAGTGACCAAAAATCACATAATTTAAGCGGTGTGGCGTAAGCACAAAGGGGTTTTTTTCGGTTAACGCTTCATTCACGCTTCGTTGCGATAACACCTTTTCAGTGATTTTAATGGATGTACATTGTTGACGGATTTCACCCACTGTCAGACTGTCATCCCCATTTAACAAGAGGTTCTGTGTGCAGAGCTCGAACGTGTTTGGCGTAGAGGTTGGTAAGTTGATGGGCTGAGGTTCTGAATCGCTTGAGCTGACGGCCCAACTCGTTGAACAGAGCAGCACCCCCAAAGCTATCCCGATCCATTGCATTTAACTAATGCAATTTTTTTTATAAAGACCCGCGCGAGTAAAGTCCGCCTTAGCGGTTTCCATCATTGGCCAAGGGCCACACATATAAACGGTCTTATGTTCAAGCGAAGGATAATCTAGTAACACCTGCTGGTGAACTAAACCGGTTGCACCCTGCCATGCAGCATCTTCTTCGGAGATGACTGGAATGTAAAGCAGGTTAGCGTGTTGACGTTCTAAATCTTGCATAACACCGTGCATGTACAGCTCATTAGCGTGACGTGCGCCCCAATAAAAATGCATGGGCACCTCGACGTTTTGACGAAGCAGTTCATCCAATAACGCCTTCATCGGAGCAAACCCGGTTCCCCCTGCCACAAACAGAATGGGTTGGTGTGCGGGCTGAATCGACATTTGGTCTTTAGGCCCTTGCATGACTAAGGCGTCGCCTACGCGGCTCGCAAATAACTGCGTCATCCAGTCACTGTCAGCCTGTTTACGAATATGGCACTCTATTAAGCCGTCTTCACGTGGGGCTGAGGCAATAGAAAACGGCTTAAGTTCATCCGTATTAAACCCAAGCATAATGTACTGTCCAGCCGCGTATTGAATCGGAAAATCGGGCTTCATAAACAGCTGGATAATATCGCTTGTTAGGTGCTCAATATGAACCACTTTTAAAGAATGGGTGTCTGACATAGGTGTCCTGTTAAAATTTTATTAGGGCAATATAAATACGGTTATACGTGATTTTAAAGCCGATTAAACGCTAAACTCTGTCCAAATAGGGGCGTGATCGGAAGGTTTTTCCATGCCTCGAATGTCGTAGCCAACTTCACTGGCAATTGCACGGGCGTTTAAGGATGGAGTCGCTAAAACGGTGTCTATTCTTAAGCCACGGCGTGGTTCACGGTCAAACCCTTTAGAGCGGTAATCAAACCAGCTAAATACCTCATTGGTGTCTGGGTGAATGGTGCGGAACGTATCCACTAACCCCCAGTTAAGTAAGGTTGCCCACCACTCACGCTCTTCCGGTAAAAAGCTGGTTTTGCCATCACGCAACCAGCGTTTGCGATTAGGCTCGCCAATGCCAATGTCTAAATCGGTTGGTGAAATATTAAAGTCACCAATTACCGCTAACGCTTGTTCAGGGTCGCAGTCGTCGTTCAAATACGCCATTAAATCTTGATAAAACTTCTCTTTAGCTGGAAATTTCACTGGGTGGTCACGGCTTTCACCTTGCGGAAAATAACCATTTATCACCTTAACCGTGTCACCGTTTTCAAATTTAAAGTCACCAATCACCATGCGTTTTTGAGCGTCTTCGCCATCGGTTTTCCAGCCTAACTGAGAATCCACCAACTCAATCTCTTTACGGTACAGCATAGCGATACCATAGTGGGTTTTTTGACCAGCAAAAATCACGTTGTACCCCATTTCACTGAGTGCTTCAATCGGAAACTCGTGATCTTGTACTTTGGTCTCTTGTAAACCAATGATATCGGGTGCAATTTGATCCGTAAGAGCCTGAAGCTGATGTAAGCGTAAACGCACGCTGTTCACGTTAAATGAGACGATTTTCATGGAATGTTCCAGAGACAATAAAATTGGTCAGATTATATCTAAATTTGCCAATCTTTGATATGGACAGTGGGCGTTAAAGCCCATTTAAACCTTTGCGATTTAAATATAAGCAGGCCTGTTGAGTGTAAATAATGGGATTCGACCTAAACATCTGTAAATAAAGCAATATAAGAAGATGTTCGGCGGATTTTGATTTGCTATGATAAGCGAACTTTATTAACGTTTTACCTTAAAGAGAGTCACTATGAGTCGAGTATATCGTTTGGTTATTTCTTGTCCCGATCAAGTCGGTATTGTGGCCTCTGTGGCACAGTATATTGCTGATAAAGGGGCGACGATTGTTGAGGCAAATCATCATACTGATGCCAGTAATGGCTGGTTCTTTATGCGCCACGAAATTTTAGCGTCTTCCCTTAAAGAAACCTTGGCAGAATTTGAAGCCGGTTTTACAGCGGTTGCCAATAAGTTCAATATGACGTGGTATCTTTCGGATTCAGAAAGCCCGAAAAAGATTGCGTTGTTTGCATCAAAAGAGTCGCACTGTTTGGCAGATTTATTGCACCGTTGGCACGAGAATGAACTGCCGGGTGAGGTGGTTTGTGTGATTGCCAACCATGACGATTTACGCTCTATGGTGGAGTGGTACAAGGTTCCGTTTCATCATGTGCCGGTCACGCCTGATACCAAGCCGCAAGCCTTTGCAGAAGCCGAAGCGGTGGTTAAGAAATATGGTGCGGACATGATTGTACTTGCGCGTTACATGCAAATTTTGCCACCGCAAATGTGCGCCGACTATGCTGGGCAGGTCATCAATATTCATCACAGTTTTTTACCGTCCTTTGTGGGCGCTAAGCCTTATCATCAGGCGAATGAACGTGGGGTTAAGTTGATTGGGGCAACGTGCCATTATGTGACGCAAGACTTAGACGAAGGGCCGATAATTGAGCAGGATGTGATTCGTGTGAATCATGCGCATACTATTGAAGACATGAAGCGCTTAGGGCGTGACGTTGAAAAAACCGTATTGTCTCGAGGGTTGCGTTATCACTTAGAAGATCGTGTTTTGATTCATGGAAATAAAACGGTGGTCTTTGGAACGTAACGCTTAGACGAACCCCCCGTTCTCTTTGTTAAAACCGTTTTGTAAAACCCAATCGGCTTTTTTAGTAAGCCTTGAGAACCCGAGTTAGCGGTTTAGTGCCCTCACTTGGGTTTTTTATTACCTGAGAAATCATCTCTTTTAAGACGGTTTCAACGCCTTTTCGACCAGCCAAATGGTGAATGTGTGCCACGTCTTGCCAATCAAGTTTTTTAAGAATCTTGTCACACCACACGGCACGTTGCAGCTCTTTAGCTTGGGCGATGGTGTGAGGATGGCGAATGCTCCACTTCCAGAGTTGACCACTAATTGATTCATACGCGCGTTGGTCGCTTCCATAGTCCAATAACGATTGTTGCAATTGTTGCGGTTGGTTTTTATAACGAAATGTTTTGTGAATGGCGAGCACCATGCTGGCCGACAGGTAGGGCAAAGATTCCATTAAAATGTGCGGAAACTGTGCCTGAAATTCTCGCTGAATACCGGCTAAGGCGTGTTGAGCCATGGCGGTAAGCGATTGCCCCACTACGATATTGTGACAGCCACTCGCTTTATCGCGTTTTACACCCACATGCAGTGGAATATAGCCTTGCTGAAACCAAAAAGACAATAGTTCATCGGTTGCGCCAAAGCTGCTGCTTAAATAGTCAATTCTGGCTTGTTTTGCGGCGTTTTTTACCACGTTTAAAAGTTGCTTACCAATCCCACTGTCTTGAAAAAGCGGATGCACCGCAATGCGCATCACCCGCCATGTGGAGAGCAATAAAAAACTTGATTGTGTGTAGTGGTTAACTAACAGTTGGGGAACTAAATGACCATGTAAACGCGCTTTTGCGGTTTGAACTTTGCCCTCTTCAATGCATAAAGCCACGCCCAGTACCTGCGTGTTAGAGCTAGCCACAAACAGTTTTAAATTTGGTGTGCTTAATAGTTGCTGTAAATCGTTGGGGCTGGTTTGGTAATGTGCATGCACCAATAAGTTGAAGACACTCTGCAAAGCAAAGGGTTCTTTGGCAAGCTCTGATATGGGTATCGCTTCAATATTTAGCGTGCTTGGTTCTGTGTTTAAACCCGCTTGTATCTCCATAGGTGAGACGTCTTCAAATTCCGTTGGGTCGGTGTTTAGTAACAGTGCCGCGTTGATGGTATGTTCTAAAGGATCCTTCTCGGCCCAACGTATCGGCGTGTTGAGATGCAGGTTTTTCCAGTCTGGCGTGAGTTGATTTAAAGTCTTTTTAAAGCGCAATTCAAAACCACGGCCAGACCCCTCGTAGCCATGTAATGTGGTAGCAAACACCATTCTATGATGACGTTTTAGCAGCTCGGTTAACAGTGGGGTGGGCAAGTGTGCGGCCTCATCAACCATTAACACGTCGGCTGGCGTCGGTTGTAAAATCAATTGATCTGGCGCGATAAATTCAAAGGTTTTGGTTTGATGTTGATAATCAAATTTAAGCAGGCCTGCTTTGTTTACCAAGTAAGTGATATCGGAAAAAGTCTTGTTTAAAACCGAGCAGGCCTGTTCAAACGCAACGTTTACCTGATCTAAACGACTGGCGGTTAATACGATGTGCTGTTTCCCCTTTACCAGCATCGCAATGGCCGCCATACCCAGTACCGAGGTTTTACCCCGTCCACGATCTGCACTGAGCACTAACGGACGTTTTCGGTGACCAAACGCCACCTTATCTATTTTATGCAAAGCCTCAAGTTGGTCTTGGGTTGGCAGGTCTTGCTTGGCAACCTTCGTTGATTGGTTTGCATAGAAATCATGAATCAGATTAAGCGTATGTTGTTCTGGATCTTGCTCACTTAAGCACAGTGCGTTTTGTGTAAAACACGCTTCTAAATGCTCGCTAAAGTAAGGTAATGCCGATTCAGGTTGGTAAGGCGTGCTTAAAAATCGCTGGCTGTCAGGGTTTGGCAGGCCTGTCCAGATTGATTTTTGGTCGGTAAGAAAAACCAGTAGACCGCCTGCACGAATCAAGCCCGATAAAATGCCCAACCCATTGGCGCTAAAGCCTGCGCGGCTATCGATGACCACCGAATCGACTTCTTGACCTAGCAGATGTTTATATTGCGACTCGATAATAGCTTCAGCTTGATCACTAAATTCAGCGGGTACAGCACCTGCCCAAAGTAGGGTTTCTGACCTTGCCCACAAAGCCTCTAGTAGAGCCGTCTGCCACTCTAAAGAGCCACTTAAAACCAACATGGTACGGTGTCGATTATGCTTAAGGGTCTTGCGAAATGTGTTTAATGCAATCGAAGCCAGCATGAACAAGTCCATAAAAAATAGTTATGATAAATCTAGCACGGTTTATTTAATAAAGCGAGTGGGTATTGGGCGTAAGCCTATTTATACAATGCTTTAATTAACACATATGTAACCTAACCTAAGCTAACCCAATGCCATTTAAAGACTTTATAATGAATGCTTTTATAAAAGACGCCTATTTAACGCCATGAAACTCGATAAATTAACTACCGCAGTCCTTAGTTGGAGCCCTCAATCGATTCCGCTTTCCAAGCAGTTTGATAACGATTACTACTCAAAGGATGGGGCGGTAGAAGAGGCGAGTTTCGTGTTTATTAAACACAATAACTTGGCTAATCGATTTGAGCAGGCCTGCTCACGTTCAGAACGTGCGATTTTTAGAATAGCGGAAACGGGATTTGGCACGGGTTTAAATTTTTTATTGGCCTTAGACGGTTGGTTTGAAAAAGCCAGTAAACATAGCCAGTTGCACTTTATCTCATTCGAGAAGTTTCCTCTGACGGGGGATGATTTAAAAAAAGCGCATCAAGCTTATCCGCATTTAGCCGAGTTATCGGCCGAACTTCGTGCGCATTATCCGCTTTTACTGCCCGGTTGGCATGACGTTTGGTTGTTTGAAAAACGTATTCGTTTAACGCTGTGGTTTGGTGATGTGTTAGCAGGCATGCCAGAACTGGATTCGGCTTCTGGCAATCAAGTTGATGCGTGGTTTTTGGATGGGTTTACACCGTCTAAAAACCCAGACATGTGGCAACCGAATGTGTATCAGCAAATGGCACGACTGAGTCATGATAAAACCACCTTTGCGACCTATGTAGCAGACGATGATGTGCAACGTGGGTTGCAAAAAGTAGGGTTTAGCGTTGAAACAAAGCGTGGCTGGAGCGAACAGTCCCAAATGTGTTTTGGTCGGTTGGCGCAGGTTCGTCAGCACAGTTCAAAGGCGCCTTGGTTCAATCGGCCAGAGCCGATGACCATTGGAACCGCCATCGTGATAGGTGCTGGGTTGGCGGGCGCGAGTGTGGCGTATCGACTAGCCGAAGCGGGTTGGCAGGTGACGGTGCTAGAAGCCGACAGTGAGGTGGCTAATCACGCTTCTGGGAATTTGGCAGGCACCATTCATCCACTGATTACCGCTGATTGGAACTTAAGAAGCCAGTGGTATTTGCAAGGTTTTGAAGCGACGTTACGCTTATTATTGCCTTGGTTAGCGCGTAGCGAGATTCAAGGAAACTTAGCAGGCCTGGTGCAATTAGCGGTCACGGATGTCGGCGAAAAGCGGGTTAAAGCCGCCTTAAGTCGGGTTGGTTTGCCTAAAGCGTTTGCGTATTGGATGACGCAATCGGAGTGCGAGGTTAAAGCGGGCTCCTCAGTTTCGGCAGCGGGCCTTTATTTTCCGCAAGCAGGGTGGGTAAACCCTCCGTCAATTGTAAAACGGTGTTTACAGCACTCCAATATTCACGTTGAGTGTCATCAGGTTGTTTCACGCTTTGAGCGTATTGAAAACCAGTGGCACGTTAACACTCAGTCAGATACCTTTACGGCTGATTGCTTGGTGGTTGCAACGGGGTCTTTAAACGCTGAGTTGAATCAAACACTCGGCTTGCCAATTAGACCTGTCAAAGGTCAAGTGTCCCACTTATCGCCAGAGCAACAAACGGCGCCATTGAACTGTGCGGTCATGCATGAAGGCTATTCGGTTACTCTAGATAATGGCGTTGCGGTCACGGGTGCGACCTTTGAAGCACCGGATATGAGTCTCTCGTTATCGGTTGAGAGTCATCAAGCAAATTTAGAAATAACTAAAACGGCGTTGCCTGACTGGATTCAGGCTGAAGCGAAAGAGGTTAAGGGTCGCGTTGCGTTTAGACCGACTACGCCCGATCATTTACCGATTATTGGCCCCGTTGCCAATCCTGATTGGGTTGAACAAAATTACCTGTCTCAATCTCACACGCATGCGGTATACCGTTATCCATCCCAGAAATATCAACCAGGCCTGTTCGTTTCTAACGGTCATGGACCACGAGGTTTAATGTCTGTTTTTTTGGCGGCGGAGAGTATTGTGGCTGATTTACAAGGTGGCTCGCTATTGCAACCGTTGTCGCTTTACCATGCCAGCCATCCCGTTCGGTTTGCTATTCGACCTTGGCGAAGTGGAAAAGAAAGTGACAAAGGACGTGAAGAAACTTAAGCGTAATCAAGCTAAACGTTCGCTATGTTTAAAAAATATTAACTTATCTTATTTGTTTGCCTAATGTTGTGTGCTCTGTGATAAATTATTAAGTTATATGTGCTATTTCATTTATAAGGTATACATTCATGGCGTTTTCATTATTCTCAGGGCGTTTTAATAACTATCTTTTTTCAGGGCTTGCCCTAATATTGTTAGTTGGTATGTCATTCGTTTTTTGGCAACATGAACGTGATAGTTCACATATCGCTGAGCAAATTGCCATTGAAGATGCTAAAAACTTTTCCAATTCGGTGGCTGAATTTAGAAATTTTTACACCAGCCATATTCTTCCTCCCCTCCGCTTAAAAGACATAGTCATTACCCATAACTACACAGAAGTACCCGGTTCGGTGCCTTTACCGGCTACCTTTGCTAAAGAATTTGGTCGCTATTTATCCAAAGAAAGTGCCAGTTATAAAGTTCGACTGTATAGCGATTTGCCCTTTCCATGGAGTAAGGATGGGGGCGTGAATGACGAATTTGAAAGAGAAGCGATGGCCTTCTTAAAAGACAATCCAGCGACCCCTTTTTGGAGAATAGAACAAGAGGATGGGCTAACCGTTTTGCGTTACGCTGTGGCCGATACACTGAAGGCGAGTTGTGTGGCTTGCCATAACAGTTATCCTGGAACACCAAGAACGACATGGAAAGAGGGCGATGTGCGAGGGGTGTTGGAAGTGAGGCGCCCAATTGCAGGGGCTCAGGCTCAGTCAGAAACGTTAGTAAGAGGGGCCTTTATAAAAATGCTCTCTTTAGCCTTGATTACCTTGTTGTTGTTGGCTTTTATGATTCGCAGAATGAAGGTGACTTTAAAGCAAACAGAGAGCCTATTAACAGAACGCATTCACGTGAATGACAAACTGAATGTGGAAGTTGAGCAACGTATACAATTGGCCGAAGAGCTTTCACTTAGCGAGAAAAAAGTGCGTAATGTCATGAACTCAGTACTCGATGTGATTATCGTAATTGATCGATATGGCACTATACGAGAGTGTAATGCAGCAATTTATGAGGTATTTGGCTACCAAGTCGAAGAAGTGATGGGCAAAAATGTCAATATGTTGATGCCAGAGCCACATCAAAGTCAACATGATGGTTATCTTGCCCATTATTTAGAGACGAAACAAAAGAATATTATCGGACAAACGCGCGCAATGGACGCGAAGCGAAAGAGTGGTGAGGTGTTTCAAATCGATCTTTCCGTGAGTGAGGTTAAGTCGAATGACAAAGTTGAGTTTACCGGTGTTATTCGTGATATTACCAAGCGAATCGAAGAGGAAAAATCTTTACAACAAGCGCGCGATAAAGCCATTGAATCGACTAAGCTAAAATCGCAGTTTTTAGCCAATATGAGTCATGAAATTCGCACACCGATGAATGGCATTATCGGTATGACTGATTTGTTGTTGGACACCTCTTTAAGTCCTGAGCAACAAGACTTGGCACAAACGATGTCACGTAGTTCGGCCTCGTTACTCAATATTATCAATGACATTTTGGATTTTTCAAAAATTGAAGCGGGCAAGATTGAAATTCATAGCGTGGAAACCGCTATCCTGCCGATTATTGAAAGTGCGATTGACCTAGTATCAGAAGGCGCGTACGAGAAAAATCTGCGTTTAGCGTATTTTATTGATTCAAATGTACCTGCCAGAATTTTAGTTGATGAGACAAGATTGCGCCAAGTATTGCTGAATTTGTTGGGGAATGCTGTCAAATTTACCCTTCAAGGTGAGGTGGTCTTAGAGGTTAAATTTAATCAAGAAGCTCAGGTTTTAGAATTTGTGATAACGGATACCGGTGTGGGTATTTCAAAACCTGCGCTTGCGTCTTTATTCGAAGCATTTTCACAGGCGGACGGTTCAACAACGCGCCAATTTGGTGGGACGGGTCTGGGTTTAAGTATCTCTAAGCAGTTAGTAAAACTGATGGGCGGTTGTATCGGTGTAGAGAGTACGGTAGGTGCGGGTTCAACTTTCTCTTTTTCACTTCCCGCCGGGATGCAGAGTGATGAGTTGTGTCTTGAGCCGGTGCCCGAACAAGTGAAGGTGGCCCTAATGGTTCAAGAAGGCGGGTTGACCTCTCGTCTGGTCGAACAGTTTGCTCAACTGAATGTTTTGATGCAAGTTTATTCGACGCCGCAAGCCTATATACAGGCGATTAAGTGCGGAGAATTAGACGAATATAACATTTTGGCGATAGATTTAATTACCTTAGAACAGTTTCCTGACCAAGCGTCGCTTCTGTTTGATTTGTTGTGTGTACAACCAAAGCCTATCGCTTGGTTGATGACATCCAAACAAAAAATGTCACAGGCAGATGCATTGTTAGTGCAACCGAATATGATTCCGATTATCAAGCCGATGAAGTTTTCAAGGTTTGCTATGTTGTTGCAAAAGTTTATGCCAATAACCGATCAAAGGGTTAATAATGAGATTGCTAGAAACCAAATTGAATCGGTTGATGATACAAAAAATGATGGGGTCTCTAGTGATCTTAAAAAAGAGGCAGAAGACACCCGTGCTGGATTTTCATTGGATATCTTGTTAGTTGAAGATAACATTGTGAATCAAAAAGTCGCCAACGCGTTAATTGCTCGCGAGGGTCACCAAGTGGATTGGGCAAAAAATGGACAAGAAGCCTTGGATATGCTCGCTTCAAAACAGTACGACTTGGTCTTTATGGACT
>Ga0307993_1000887_pt1 | contig 10224 bp, 14 predicted proteins | sample EllFjometagen260_FD_203163 | JGI IMG/M metagenome (GOLD analysis project Ga0307993, IMG submission 203163) | Marine microbial communities from Ellis Fjord, Antarctic Ocean - #260 | ecosystem: Environmental > Aquatic > Marine > Unclassified | place: Southern Ocean | collected 2014-11-02 | reverse complement strand
AAAATTGTTTTTAAGAAAAGTAACAAAACGACCTTGTAAACTTCTGTTGTATTTAAATCGTGCTATAAAAGCATAACGGTCATTCCAATATTTTTCACCATTATCTAAATCATAATGTACCCAACCTGAATCAATATTAAATTGGTCTCTGTTAAAGTTTCCGTAAGATTTATTCATTGTATCTCCTATAAGTTAAAAGTGGGGAGGCGAACCTCCCCGTTAAAGTTACTTGATGCCTAATCTACGCATCTCAGATTGTTCCCATCTCCATACCATAGTAGCAAACTCACCTTCAGTTGGCTCAATGTCATCTAGGTATAAATCAGCTTCAACAAAATTCCAGTTTACAACACTGGCTGAGTCAACGTTCTCAGCTCTAACTACTGACCTATCAAATGCATCTTGTAAAATAGCTCTACGAGCCTCACCTTTACGCATACGCTCTTGTGAGTCAAGTCTTGCAATCTCGATGTCATCTAGTTGGTTGTTAATAATATCTAATGTGTTCATTGTATCTCCTATGGGTTAAAGTTGGTAATTCATCTCAATTACGGGGTAATTATACACCATTTGAGGTCGTTTGTCAAGCTTTATTTAATTAAACAGAAAAAATAAATGCAAATAGGTTGACCTACATTTAATCGAAGGGTATGATTTGTGTTCTTGGTTTAGAGTTATTTAAGAAATTAGATAGCAAAAATCCCTAGAGTGATTGAAGCTCTAAGGATTTTCTAAACTGGTGTTTGCCCCACCGTTCTATGAAAGATTATACCATTTTCAGTTCAGAAGGCAACTATCAGGATACGACTGTAGATATGTCTGACTTCGGTTTCACTCACTACAGTAAAAAAAAGAGATTCAGCTATGTGTTCCAAGAAGCTGTTGATTGATGTTTAGATAAGAACCTTTATGTTGGTAACCACCTCGGAGGCTAAGAAATCTAAGCGCAGAGTGCAGAAGGCTGAGTACCTATTACAAGGTAGCGATGACTCTGACCTGATTAGTTGTAATGGTTTCAGGCATACGGATAATACTGCGAAGGACTTATGCCGATGACAATCTCTAACTGCTTTGATTAGTGGTTAGGGATTTCTTTGCTCCGAAACTCCCAACTCTGGAATTATCCGATAAGTAAAGAGCTAAGATAAGAAGCTCTAAAAAAAAGGAATTTATTCCTAAGCTTTACAAAGGTCAATCTCCGAAGGAGAAGTACATGCAAGAAAAAAAAAGCTAAAACAACACACAAACAATATCTTTATTGATATAATAGATTCATTTACTATATATTATTACTATGTCTAAAACAATATATTACAATTCTATCCCAACAGAAATCAAGCGATTAGGCTTAACACAAGCAAGGTGTGCTACGTATTTAGGTTGTTCTTTAAGTGGTTTAACTCATCGTATCAAAGCAGACAAACAACAACTACATTGGGCAATTTATGGTCTAGGCAATTATCTTGGAGCAGAAGAAAATCTGCAACGTAATGTCGAATGAGGAAGTAGCAGAAACAATTCATTCTTTAATGTCATTGTTAAGTAAGATTGAAGACAAGAAACTTAAAGGTAATTTAGAAGACCAAATCATTGCATTGTGTGACCAACTTAAATATACCATGATTATTGAAAGAGTTAAAACAAAGAAAAAATCTAATGAGAAATGATGAGCATGATGTTCAAAAAGCTATATGTGATTATCTAGACATTCGTAAGGTGTGTTATTGGGCAGTTCCTAATGGTGGTAATCGTAGCAAGAGAGAAGCCAGTCGATTAAAAGCTGAGGGCGTAAAGGCAGGAGTTCCTGACCTGACTGTAGTACACGAAGGTATGTATTATGGACTTGAAGTCAAGAAACCATCAACGATGACACCAAAAGGTTATCTAAGTAAAGTGCAAAAAGAACGCATAAAGCATATTGAAGAAGTCGGAGGTGGTAGCGTTAAGGTTGTTTACAGCGTGGCTGATGTTATATTATGGTTAAACACAGAAATACATTATGAAACAGAACGCAATAACTAAATCAGCAAGAGGTAAGGCATGTACCTTTCGCAGCGATGTCTGTGATAGCGGAGTTAACAATGAGAACGTGGTCTTCTGTCATGAAAACGTTTCAGGTGTTGGAGTCAAAGCTAAAGACAACGATGGTAACGACATAGGCTTCTATGGCTGCCATGCCTGCCATGCCTTGTACGACACATTAGACCATCCTTATTACAAGCCACATTTTATTAAAGAGATGGCTCAGTTTGCTATTAGTAGAACCAAGAGACAGTTAGTAAGGTCTTTATTGGTTGATGAATATTATACACAGGGGTTTTCACCTACTGCTCCAAGGTCACCGTTTGAGTAAATGAATACGTTTAAGGAGGATTTAAAAGACGGACACAATGCAGAACAAGATGTTTTAAAGTTAATAAAGGAACAATACCCTAGTGCTAGGATTCTTGAAGGTTATTGTAAAGAGATGGATATATTTGTTCCTGAGAATGGCAAAAGTTACGAGGTTAAAAAAGATTTTAAAAGTAAGTACACAGGCAATTTAGTCGTAGAGATTGCAATGTATGGTAAACCTTCAGCGTTAATGACTAGTAAAGCTAAGACATGGGTTTTTGTTACACATACTAAATATATTTTTATAGCAAGAGATAGAATTAAAGATTGCATTATAGAAAACAATTTACAATATAAAACGTTTGTTGGTAATGGAGATACGGAAGAAAAAGATGCGTATCTAATTAAAGAGGATTTATTACTACCTTATTCTTACAAAATTTTAAATTATGAGTGAGACATTAACTAGAATACTAAAGAGAGACAAGCCTAAAGCGGAGATTATAGAGAGTATGACTCGAAATTTCTTTAAGAATACTAGCGGAGATGAAGCTCTTATAAGTATTAAGCCTAACAACAAGACTCGAACAGGTAGACAAAACGATATGTACTGGGCGATAATTGAGCAAGTCAAGCAAGAAACTGGAAACAGTAAAGAGGCAATTCATGTATATTGTCAGACAGAGTTCCTTGAGATTAGAATGGAAGAAGTTGTAGGTAAGACTAAAGTAGTGCTAAAATCCACAACAAGTCTTAGCACAAAAGAGATGGGTGTTTATTTAGATGAAGTAATTGCTTGGGTTGAAAATGACTTGAGCATTAGACTTAACCTTCCTGATGATTGGAGAGAGTTAGTTGGATAATAAATTTGACATAGATGGCAATGAATTTGACATAGACGGCGAAACAGAAATGCAAATATCAGACACAACTGTATTACCTTATTTGTATATTGCCTTGCTTGAGTATTGCTCAGAGCTTACAGGTGAGACAATAAAAGATATAGATACAAATATGGCAAGGACAGTTGGATTGTATGGCACAACGGGAACTAATTTTCCTAGAGGAGATAAACTAAATGGCTAGACCAACTAAGTGGAGTGAGGAAGTAGAAGACAAAGCTAGAGCGTACATAACTGACTACGCTATCTATGGTGATATGATTCCAAGTATTGAAGGAATGGCAGAACATTTAGGACTTCATAGAGACACATTATATGATTGGGCAAAGCAAAAAGATAAGGGTTTTTCCGACATATTAGGGAGATGTATGCAAGTTCAAGCTAAAACTCTTGTAAACAATGGACTTAACAACACATTTAATTCAGCAATAACTAAGTTAGTTTTAGGTAAGCATGGGTATCACGACTCAATGAAGCAAGACATAACATCGAGTGATGAATCTATGAAGCCAACTGTTATTCAATTAGTTAGTAAGAGTGAGTGAAGTAGCAAACATACAATTACCTGATAAGTTAATCCCTGTCTTTGAAGGCACAGCAAGGATTCGTGGGGCATATGGTGGTCGCGGCTCAGGAAAGACAAGAAGTTTTGCATTGATGACAGCAGTCTTTGGTTATCGTTGGGGAATGTCAGGTGTAAGAGGCACAATACTCTGTGGTCGTGAGTTTATGAACTCGCTTAACGAATCATCTATGGCTGAGGTAAAGACTGCAATATTGTCAGTTCCTTGGTTAGCAGACTATTATGAAATAGGAGAGCGCTTCATTCGTAGTAAGGATGGAAACATAACCTACACCTTTGCAGGATTAAGACGTTCATTAGATAGTATTAAATCACAGTCAAGAATACTAATAGCTTTCGTTGATGAGGCAGAATCTGTTTCAGGTAGAGCTTGGGATTTGCTTTTGCCTACTGTCCGAGAAGAAGATAAGAGTATAGGCTTTAACTCTGAGATATGGGTAACGTGGAATCCTGAGTCAAAGTATAGCGCTACTCATGAAAGATTCAGAGAGAAGTTTCCAAGTGATTCTAAAATAGTTAAAATGAATTGGGAAGATAATCCATGGTTTCCTGACGTCCTCGACAAACAAAGGATAGAAGATAAAGACAAACGTCCTGAGTCTTATGAGCATATTTGGGAAGGTGGGTATCTTGTTTTTTCACAGGGTGCATACTATTCTACTGAATTACGCAGAGCTAAAGATGAAGGTAGAATGAGTAAGGTCTCCTATGATAGAGCTAAGGGTGTAATAACAAGTTGGGATTTAGGTATTGGTGATAGCACGTCAATAGTATTTGCACAATTTATTGGTACTGAAGTACACATCATTGACTACTATGAAGCTAGTGGTGTAGGACTAGAGCATTACGTTAGGATGTTACAGAACAAAGGTTATGTTTATGACCAACACGTATTACCTCATGATGTTAGAGTCAGAGAATTAGGCACAGGAAAGTCTCGTATTGAAATGCTTGAAGACTTAGGCATACGAAACATAGAGATAGCACCATCATTATTAATAGACGATGGCATACAACAAGTTAGAACAATGCTAGACAAATGCTATTTTGATGAGGTATCATGTGAGAAACTGATTGACTCATTACTTGCCTACAGTAGAGACTGGGATGATAATGGTAAGACATGGAGAATGAGACCAAGACACGATTGGAGTTCACATGGTGCAGATGCAATGAGATATATGGCTATAGGTTACAAACCATTCAATGAGAACTGGGATAAACCTTTAAGGCGTAACATGAAAGGTATTGTATGAGACTTGGAGCTGACAGAGGCTTACTCGACCCTGAAGATAAAAAAGAACCTGTTGGATTAAACAGTCTTTTAGGTAACCTTGCAGAAGGCGCTAGTGAAATGATGGGCGATACACTTGAAGGCATATGGTCGTTCATGTCTAATCCTTCCGAAGAAAAAGTATCAAATGCAAATGCAGAAGAAGAAGCTATTAAACAATTACGTTTAAATGATGGCATGGGCAATGATTGGATGTATAAAACAAAACCATCAGACAATCCAAACAAATTCTTTAGGTTCTTTGAAAACATTCCAAATGCTGCATCTGAAATGTATTTAGGTAGTTCACGTATGGCTAGAGTGCCTGAAGAAACTATTAAACCTGTAGGTAATCTAATAGCAGGTGGTGTGCTTAATGCAACAGGTGGACTGTTAGATGAAACAGTAGGTACTGAACAACGAGCAACAGCCAATGCATTTGCAGATGTAGTTGGTAATACTTTTGAAAGTTGGGATAATTTTACAAATGTGATAGCCAATAATCCATTAGACTTTTTAGGTATTTTAGTTGGTGCTGGTTATACAGCTAAGTCTATAGCAGAACTTGCAAACAATCCTGCTATTAAATCGTCCTTTAGAAACACATTACAAGCATTACCTGACCCTATTGATTTACTTGCTAACAACAAAATGGTAAGTCAATTTATACCTGACCCTAGACAGTTTGCAATGATGTGGCATGGTTCACCAAGAAACTTTACTAAATTAAATAACAAGTTTATGTTAACAGGTGAAGGTAACAATGTTAAAGGTGCAGGGTTCTATATGGGAGGCAGAGCATCAACATCTAAACAATACTTTGGTGAAACAGATAAACAAAACAATACCTATGACACAACAGACTTTGATATGTTTCAAGATGAGGTAGTTAGAAGAAAACGTGAAGCTGACCATGGTGAAAATAAAAGTGAGATAGTTTCGCATATGTGGAAAGATGTAAGAGACGATACAGCTACACCGAGTCAAGTAAGTTATTTGTTAGAAACATACAAAGACCATCCTGACTTACCTAAACTAAAGGAAGCTGTTAAAGAATATAAAGAACTTTGGGCAGACCAAGAATTTAGTCTAATGAAATTTGATGTAGCAGATGAAAAAGTAGCTACATTTTTAGACGATTCTAAAGGAGTGTATGACCAACCTCAAGCTGTTAAAGATTTAATACGTCAAGAAAATGGTGCTTACATGGACTTAGTAGAAGCATATAAACAAAACGTAGGTAATAAAATACAACAAGACAAAATACTTGCTGAAATAGATTTGATAGGTGACTTCCCTCATCCTGACGATGGTATTAATTTATACGAGTTCTTTGTTGATAGACGTGCTGAATTTCAACCTAGTGCTGACATGACCACACACAATTTAGAAGTATCTAAATACTTACATGAAAATGGTGTAATGGGTAGACGATGGGGAGATGACCTAACTACAAAATACCCTGATGTTTATGACTCAGAAAACTACTTAATATTTGATGAGTCAACAGCAAAGATGTTTGAAAGAAATGAAGTGCCAGTTATACCTGACCCAATGATAGCTCAACACAATCTATCAGAAGAAGCTTTACAAAAGCATTTAGAATCAGGTGGAATACCAATGCCTTCACTAGCCACATCTTTAGTAGATAAGCCAATTGATGCGTTTGGTGAAATATCGCTACTTGGTTCTTCTGATTTAGTCACACCAAGCAAAAACAATTTAACATATCCAAACGATATGTATTCAGGTCGTGCGCCCTCAGACCGACTCGTTTATAAAAATGTTGAGGGTGTGCTTGATTTGATTGACCCTGACAAATTAAGATTCTTTGCCAATGTAAAATCATTAGACAACCCTGATAAATTATATTCAGGTGGTGGTATTAATAGTGGAATGACTAATCGTGAATATGCTAATGATAAAGCTCGAAGAAACTACGGATTACAAGACTTTGATACAGGGGCATTAGAAAGACAACAAGCAATGGTTGACCAAGCTATTAAATTAGGTTATGACCCTTTTAAATACGATACTTACAGAGAGGCAATTAATCGCATTGATAATGATTTACTTGTTAAAGGCGAACAAAGGCTCACACCTATCTCTACTTCTGATATACCTAAAGACTCATTGTTAGGTGAAACAGTAAGAACGATGACTAACCCTAAAGGTTATCGCACACCTACTGGTAAAAAAAGAGCTGACGTAGAATATAGTGCCGAATTAGCATTAGCACAAATGAAAAAGAAAGGCGGAAATTTACCTGGCGCTGAAGGGTTTACAAGCGTAGGACAAACAAGAGCAATCGCAAGTGAACCTTTTAAAAACTTACAAGAAATGAAAGATAAGAGAGGTCTATTAGAAACGACTGAAGATATGGTGGTGCAACAATCTGCAACTAATAATGATTTGGCAGACTATATTTATGATGTGAACGTAGACATAAGAAAAATAATGTATCCTGATGCTAACCCACAAAATAAAATAGGAGAAATAATAGGCAAAAAAGGTGTTGCATTATTAATAGAAGATGTATTGAAAAAAGGTTATTTACCCCAAACTGAAATACAAAAATTAGATTTATCGCCTAAACAAGTTGCTAAAATTAAAGACTTAATAATGACTATAAAAACAAAAAGTCAAGGTATGAAAACCGATTACTTTGAAACTAAACCTAATAGAATTGTTGAGATGGCAGAATTTAAAGGCGCTATCATTCCTAAAGAAACTAAACCAAGAATTATTGAATTGCTTAAAAAAAGTGGTATAAAGAAAATATTAACATATGGAACAGATGCAGAACGTAAGGCTTTATTTAAAAAGTTTCCTGAGTTAAACTTTATTGGTTTAGCTATGCCAACAAGTGGCTTGTTAATGAATCAAGGCGAAGAAGAAAGAACAGGATTACTTTTATAAATAATGATATACTACTGCTTAATTAGATAGGAGTTACTATGGCATATGGAATGAAACAACAAGGAGCGAGGTCAGATGGACTTCTTAGCCTAATACAAAATTTTACTGATAAAAACAAAGGTGCTGTATCAGACAGAGAGTATAAATCATTCATGAACACAGACACAGGCACAGAACATCATGGTGCAATACAGCCAAGAGCTGTAGCTGGTGCTGTAGGTGCTATGTCAGATACAGAGATGGACTACTTTGCAAATCAACCAAAAATGGATGTTAAAGAATTACAGGCGCAGTTTGCACGAATCTTAGGTGCTATATCTGAACCTGAACAAGCACAAGTCATTAATGCTTTTTCACGCACAGATGATGATGGTAAAATGAATTTAATGGAGATGATAGTTAACAACCCTGCTATGGCAACTGGTTACGGTATACAAAATGAAAAAGCTGTAACTAATTTAGGAATAGGAAACTAAGATGGCTCTATCTAATTACACAGGACTTAAAGCTTCTATTGCTGACTTCTTAAACAGAGATGACCTAACGTCTGTCATACCTGACTTTATTACATTGGCTGAGGCACAAATGAATAGAGACATTAGACACTTTAAGATGGAAGCAAGGTCTAGTGGTCAACAATCAGCAAATGACGAGTATATGCAAACACCTGCTGATTGGCTAGAAACAATTAGATTACACCTTACAGGAACAGGAACTTCAGTAGTCAACCTAGTTTCAAGAGATACAATGGCTGACAAACGTTCAGCACATTCAGATGCTAATGGTACACCTCGTATGTACACACATGCAGATGGACAATTTCAGTTGTTCCCAACGCCGGGCAACGACACAGATTTTGAGTTACTTTATTATCAGAAGATACCTTCTCTTAGTAGTAACGCAGATAATTGGCTCTTACTAGAAGCGCCTGATGTATACCTCTATGGAGCGTTATTACATTCAGCACCGTATCTAGCAGAAGACCAAAGGGTAGCTGTATGGGCACAGATGTATAGTGCTTCAGTACAGCGATTAAATGAATATTCTGACAATGCACGTTTTAGTGGGTCAGGACTTACAATGAAAGTGAGGGGATTAGTATGAGTTTTACAAACTTTTTAGAAACGGAAATTTTAGACCACGTATTTGCTGGAGCGGCTTACACAGCACCTTCTCAGCATTACTTAGCATTGTATACTGCAGCACCGGGCGAAGCTGCTGGTGGTACTGAGTTGTCAGGTAGTGCTTATGTAAGAAAAGCAGTTAACTTTGCAACGTCAGGTGCTACAACATCTAACAACGCGGCTATTGAATTTCCTACAGCTACAGGCTCATGGGGTACAGTAACACACGTTGGAGTATTTGATGCGGAAACATCAGGTAACTTAATGGCTTATGCGACTTTATCGTCAAGTAAAGCAATTGCTACTGGTGACGTGTTCCGTGTTCCATCAGGTGACTTAGATATAACATTGAACTAATCTAACGATTAGGGGCTGACGTGGCAACTGTAAATGTTACTGCTTATTCGTATGGCACGAGTACGTATGGTTCACATGAATTTGGTGAAGACTCACTACCGATAGCAATATCGGCAAGTGCTAGTGTTACTGGAGCGTGTGAAAGGATACAACACTCAGGTGCATTGTCTGCTGGTGCTTCAGGATTTGCGGCAATAGGCGGTTTTACTGCTAGTGGTGCTTCACAAATAAGTGCAACATCGGCTACTACTTGTAGTGGTCAGGTAGTTGGTGAGCGTAGTGCTACAGTATCTGTCGGTTCTACAGTAACACAAACAGGTAATGCTACATTTGCTTCAGGTGGTACGGTTACAGTAACGGTATCTTCAGGAGTAACTGCTGGTGCTGAGAAATTTATACTTGAAGAAACCGATGCACAAGGTTATGGTAGTTATGTTTATGGTGTAGGTGTATACGATTTATCTGACCTTCAAACTGTAATATCAGCTACTTCTACTGTTGCATGTACAGCCGAGAAGATTAATGTTGGTAGTGCTACATTAGATGGCACAGCTACTGTTAGTGCATTAGCAAGAAGAATAGCAGATGGTTCAGTTCTAATAAATGGTACGTCAGTTACTGTAGCTACAAGTACAGGCAACGGTACAAGAGTTAGAACAAGTGCCGCACCTATAACAGTAGAGTCTACAGTTGTACCAGCCTCTACAATAGTAAGGGTTAGAGAGAGTAGTG
>Ga0307993_1000881_pt1 | contig 10260 bp, 8 predicted proteins | sample EllFjometagen260_FD_203163 | JGI IMG/M metagenome (GOLD analysis project Ga0307993, IMG submission 203163) | Marine microbial communities from Ellis Fjord, Antarctic Ocean - #260 | ecosystem: Environmental > Aquatic > Marine > Unclassified | place: Southern Ocean | collected 2014-11-02 | reverse complement strand
AAGCCTATGAAGATAAAGGGGCTTTTGATAAATCGTTCACTTATTATGAGCGTGGCAATGCCGCTAAAAAGTTACAAAGTCGTTATAAATCAAGCGATCTAACAGTGGAGTTTCATGCTCAAACTGAGGTCTTTGATGAGGATTTTGTGACAAGCCACTCGCAAACCGGGAATATGGCGTCTGATCCTATTTTTATCGTTGGTCTTCCTCGCTCGGGATCAACACTGCTAGAGCAAATTCTGGCCTCTCACAGCCTAGTGGATGGGACGATGGAATTACCAAACATACTTACTTTAGCGCAAACATTGCGGCGTGGAGAGCGCATTAGTAATACCAAGCATTACCCTGGTGTCCTTAGGAATCTAGATCCTAGCCAGCTATCTGAATTTGGTCAGAAATTTATTGAGGATACCCGTATTCATCGTGGATCAGCACCGTTCTTTATTGATAAGATGCCGAATAATTTTAGGCATATCGGCCTCATCAATTTGATCTTACCCAATGCCAAGATTATTGATGCTCGACGACATCCAATGGGGTGTTGCTTTAGCGGTTTCAAACAACTTTTTGCGGAAGGCCAAGATTTTACATATGGCCTTGAAGAGATTGGCACCTACTATAAAGACTATGTTCAGTTAATGGATCATTGGGATAAAGTGCTGCCGGGTAAAGTCTTGCGCGTCCAGTATGAAGATGTGGTTGAAGATCTAGATACACAGGTGCGACGGATTCTTGATTATTGTGGTCTAGACTTTGAAGATAGCTGTATTAGTTTTCATGAGACTGAGCGCTCAGTGCGAACGCCAAGTTCAGAGCAGGTACGCCAGCCGATTTATCAGAGTGGTGTTGAGCAATGGAGGAATTTTGAAGATTATTTAGGTCCGCTTAAAGATTCCCTAGGCCCAGTGTTAGGCCGATACCCCATTTAATTAGTAGCCGTAAAAATAAGCAAGGCGAGGAGATGTAAAGTGACTGATGTAAGGATGTCTCAACAAGAAATTCAATCAATCGTTGAGCTGGCGCTTGAATCGAATGGCTGTGATAAAGAAAATGCTGCTGCGGTAGGTAGAACGATTTCTGCTGCGGAGCTCGATGGCTGTGCAGCGCACGGATTATTCCGTATGCCTGGGTATGTCGCGTCTCTGCGCAGTGGCAAGGTGAATGGCAAGGCTAAACCGACAGTCACGCGTATATCCCCAGGCGTTGTCAAAGTTGATGGAGATCACGGTTATGCGCCACTGGCCTTGGAAATGGGTCGAGAGGCGTTGATTGAAGCTGCCAGAGAGAATGGTATAGCAGCCATGGCGTTAGTTAATGTGCATCACTTTGCTGCTCTGTGGGTGGAAGTTGAGCCTATCGCAGAAGCCGGATTGGCGGCGATGGCTTTTACGACATATAAACCAGCTGTAGTTCCTGCTGGGGCTAAGGAGCCGCTATTTGGTACAAATCCAATGTGCTTTGGCTGGCCTCGAGGTGATCAACCGCCACTTGTGTTTGACCAGGCATCAGCGTCAATGGCGCGTGGTGAGGTGATGATCGCTGCGCGTGATGGCCATCCGGTGCCATTAGGGACTGGAGTCGATGCTGATGGGGTACCGACCACTGATGCCGACAAAATCATTAATGGTGGGGCTTTACTTCCATTTGGGGGTCACAAAGGTTCAACCATTGCCATGATGATAGAGCTTTTAGTTGCAGGCCTTACGGGTCAAGATTTTAGCTTTGAAGCTCAGAAGAATGATAACAATGATGGGGGTCCACCCAATGGTGGTGAGTTTATGCTTGCCATCGATCCTAATCGCTTTGGTGATGCTGATAACTGGCTAAAGCATTCAGAATCTTTCTTGCAACTGTTGGGTGGAATGGAGGGCGCGCATATACCGGGTAATCGACGGTACGCCAATCGAGAGAGGCACGCTCTTGAGGGTATTTCAGTGAAACAGACAGTTCATGCTAAATGCGTAGAGTTTTGCCAGACTAGCCAATAAGTATTTTCCGCTGGATGGGCAAAATTAGTTTGAGGTGACTCCTCTGGGAGTGGATAGTCCCAGTCGCATAATTTGGTTGGGCATCTCAGCAATAACGGTTTCAATCATTGCGTCGGCGGCTGGCGATAGGGTCCACTCATTTCGGGTAATCAAACATATCTCTCGTTTCTCGGCCGGCATCAAAAGCCTAGATACTAGTTCGCCAGTTTCTCTTGGGATGGCCAGTGATGGCAGTATACTTACGCCTAAGTTGGACTTAAGCATGGCGATCAGGGTGGTTATATTTGGAAAATCAAACTTAGATGGACCTAATGACTGCCTTGAGCGCATGGTTTTGGTAATGCCAGTGTCTAAGAACGTCTCGTTATCCAGTTGATTCCAGTGAATTGGATCATTGTTAGCAGCTAAATAATGATCACGGTGGCAGACTAACTCTAAATTATCGCCAAATAAGGGTCGAAAATTCAGAAGTTTATTTTGTTGCCAGACACTGCCAATACCAAAGTCTACCTCATTGCGTTCGACCTTTTGCTGCACCCCTCTGGACGTGTCATCATTTAAGAGCAGATTTATTCCAGGGAAATTGGCCGAAAAGGTTTTTATAATCGGAGGGAGTAAGTTCGTTGCCACCGATGGAACTATCGCCATACTAATATTGCCCACTCGTCGCTCAGCTGTGGCCTTGAGATCTGAAATAGCCGTGTCGAAGTCCCGGACTAAGCGTTCGGCTATAGGAATAAAGTTTTCGCCTTCGGCCGTAGGAGTGACGCGTCGAGTTGTTCTATCCAGAAGTTTTAAGCCGATAAACTCTTCCAGCTGCTTAATCGCTAACGTTATTGCCGGTTGGGTTCTAGAGAGCTCCTCGGCGGCTCGATTAAAACTGCCATAACGGGCCACAATCACAAACGTTCGAAGATGCTTAAGGGTGATATTAAGGTATTTCATGAACGCGGCCTTATTATTAGTCTTGATGTTGGGACAGTATGTGATCTTCAAAATTTTATATATTAGCTAAGTTTATATATCTATATAAATTTGTAAATAGATTTATTATTTGAACGCGTTAATATACAGGTCTAATAACCAGACTTGGTTACTCAGTTTATATTTACTCAAGGGGAAGAAGATGAGCGGTGAAGTTTATCGTAACTATATTAACGGTCAGTGGCTCGAGGGCCAGAGCGCCACTACGAACCTGAATCCTTCGGATATTAGTGATGTGGTAGGTCTGTATTCAAAGGCCAACGAAGATGACTGTGTTTCTGCTATTACTGCAGCTAATGAAGCCTTCACCGGCTGGTCTCAGAGTGCTCTTGAAGTACGAAAAACGATCTTGGATATGATCGGTAATGAGCTTATTGAGCGCAAAGAGGAGATTGGTGCCATTTTGGCCCGTGAAGAGGGTAAAACCCTTGCTGAAGGTATTGGTGAAGTGGGCAGGTCAGGCCAGTTTTTCCAATATTACGGTGCTGAGGTATTGCGCTTGATGGGTGAGAACACGGCCTCAGTTCGGCCAGGAGTCGATGTCGAAGTGCATCGCGAACCATTGGGCGTGGTTGGAATTATTACGCCTTGGAACTTTCCGATGGCTGTTGCTGCATGGAAAGTTGCTCCAGCACTGGCCTATGGTAACTGCGTTGTGCTCAAACCCGCGGAACTTGTACCCGCTAGTGCCTGGATTTTAGCGGAGATAATTAGTCGCAGTGGTTTGCCTGCCGGCGCTTTTAATTTGGTGATGGGTTCGGGTCGTGAGGTAGGCGAAAAACTGACTAGCTCTGCCGGAGTTGATGCAATTACCTTCACAGGCTCGGTTGATGTAGGTCGGCATATTGCTCGTAATTGCATCGAAAATATGTCGCGAATACAGCTTGAAATGGGCAGTAAAAATGCACTTGTGGTGCTGAATGACGCGGATCTTCAATCTGCAGTGGATTGCGCCGTAGCAGGGGCTTATTTTGGTACCGGACAAAAGTGTACGGCGTCCTCACGTATCATTGTCGAGTCAGGTATACATGATGCATTTGTAACCAAAATGACTGAGGCCGTGGACAAGTTGGTCGTGGGCAACGCGATGACCCCAGGGGTGCATATAGGCGCGGTCGTTGACGAGCGGCAGCTATTACAAAACCTTAAATACGTAGAATTAGCTAAACAAGAAGGTGCTGAATTAGTTCAGGGCGGTGAAAGATTAGAGCTTGAGACCGAAGGTTATTTTATGTCTCCAGCACTCTTCATTAATACCAATAATAAAATGCAAATTAACCGGGACGAGGTGTTTGGACCTCTTGCCTGTGTGATCAAAGTCGATAGCTATGAAGAGGCTTTAGAGGTCTCCAATGACTCTGATTTTGGTTTGACGTCAGGGATCATGACGGCTTCTCTGAAGCATGCGAGTCATTTCAAGCGCCATTCCAAGTCGGGTTGTGTGATGGTTAATTTACCCACGGCAGGCACTGATTACCACGTGCCATTTGGTGGCCGTAAATCATCCAGCTATGGCCCAAGAGAACAGGGTCAGTATGCGCGTGACTTCTATACCATTATCAAAACTAATTACAGCAAGCCGTATTAGATTTAAGTTGGCTGGGCGTTAAGGAGATTTTAATGCACAAAGATATGCTCATGATCGATGGATTACAGTACGTCAACTGGAATCGTCAGTTATTTGAAGACGCGCAGCTAAGTGGTGTGCATTGTATTCACGTAACTATTGCTTACTGGGAAAACATCCGTGAAACCCTAGAAAACATAGGCACCTGGAACCGTCATTTTATCAATCATGGCGATCTCATTATGCCGGTCCGTCAATCTAGAGATATTCTAGAGGCAAAGCGCCTAGGTAAGGTCGGTATTGTTTTTGGTTTTCAAAACTGTTCGCCCATTGAGGATGACGTCAAAATGGTGGAAATTCTCCATCAGTTAGGCGTGCGTATTATGCAGTTAACCTACAACAATCAGAGCCTGTTGGCGACAGGCTGCTATGAGGAAAAAGATGGTGGTGTTACCCGATTTGGCAAGCAAGTGATTAAAGAAATGAACCGAGTAGGCATGGTGATTGATATGTCTCATAGCGCAGAAAAATCAACCCTAGAAACTATTGAACTATCAGAGCGTCCTATCGCCATTACTCACGCCAACCCAAGTTTCTTTCATGCCGCATTACGCAATAAGTCTGACGCGGTCATTCGTGCTATTGGAGAGTCAGAGGGGATGCTAGGTTTTAGTATGTATCCATTTCATCTAAAAAACGGCCCCGACTGTACCCTTGAGGAATTTTGCCAAATGATTGGCCAGACCGTTGAAATGATTGGTATTGACCGCGTTGGAATCGGCTCTGATCTGTGTCTTAACTGGGATTATAAAGTCCTAGAATGGATGCGTAGCGGTCGCTGGACAACAGGTGTTGATCACGGTGAGGGTTCGGCTGAAAAACCCGCCTGGCCTGACCAGCCAAGCTGGTTTAGCGGCACCAAAGACCTCAGCATTGTCGCCAAGGGTCTTGAAGAGCAAGGCTTTAGCGATGACAACATCGCCAAGGTTATGGGTGAAAACTGGTTGTCGTTTTTTGAAAAATCATTCTCAGGAAGTCTGCTAGACTCCTAGGAAATTGACTTATTAAGAAGTCGAGATAATACTGAACCATAGTAATAGAAAAAACGTAATGCTTCGGTAAGCTTAGGTTCTATATACTTAATTTGTAGCTGGGCTAAATTGGCTAGATGGCGAAAAATTCATGCATAACCGCACTCACAAGATAGATAACTCTGATGGCTTGACGCCATTGCCGATGCGGCCTGCCAGTCAGGTTATGCAGTTGGAGCGTCTTGGCAGTTTTCATCAATCGAGGTTGAGCTTTATGCGCACGCTGGTTCGGCGCATGGTGGTGGAAAACTGGCAGGTCAGTAGCTCTGTATTTGATCTTGACGAGCAGGGTTATGGTACTGTGGTCTATCAAATCGAGGCTAAATACGGCACTTTTAGCTATGTGCTGTTCTCTCATTATTTAGACCCAGAAAATCGCAATGATCGAGTTATTGCCGACCAGTGGGACCTGACCATGGCCCTCTGCGAGGGCACAGTGGATACCGAACAACTCGACTTTTTACGTAACAATGTACCCAAGCAGGAAGCAGGGCGAGTTGACTCGAGGGTCCTGGTTCTATCTCGCGCTAACCGCAGTGCACGCACCTTTGAGTATGTCGTTAATGAGTTGGCCAATGGCCATCAACCGAATGTTGATGTGATTGCCGAAGTGGGTTATCTGTATCGTACTACTGCAGCCTATGGTAGCGGGAAGTTGGGCATGGCGGATTGGGAGAAGGTCCGTACTAAGCACCGCGACTTTGCCCGACCCTTTGCTGCAGAGATGTTCACCTGTTATATGTTGCGCCACTTTAGCATGCAGCAGGCCGATTATCTGGCCGCGCAGCGCGCGCCAAACAGTGCAGTTTTTCTGCATGAAGATATTAAGCGCTATATAGGTATTGGTAATTCTACGGGTCTGGGTATGGCGCCGTTTTTAATTAATCATCCGCTGTTAATCAATCAGTGGATTGAAATGCGTGAAACCGCATTGGCCACTGTTGTTGCCGCCAGTGAATCTGGTGTTGATGAAGCCACTCTTGCGCGTTTGGATGTTGCGACTCAGCGAGTTATTCAGCATTTAGGTGAAATTGTCACCGCTGATGAGCGGCAAAATAACGCAAATTTACTACTGAGGGAAGAGCTACAGTTACTGCACTTATGGCTAGAAGAGCAGGGCGCAGTACTGGCGAGTAACCAGTATGTGTGGGCCTCTCTTACTCAGTATGCCGAGCAACACTGGCATATAGAAACTCAAGAGGTTATCAATACCCTGTTGATTGAGCTTTATCCCGAACTAGTTGATGGCTTCGAAGAGCAGATGGGGGTAGAGGAATCTCATCAGATAACGCCTGAAATGCCGGTCGCAGATCTGATAGAGATTATTGAAGATAAATATGAGTGGGCGCTTGCCATAGACTTTAGTAAGCACGAGTCTACGGGGGCATTTTGGTATCGCTCTCAAGAAAAAATGGAGCCACGTCTGGGTCAAACCAACATTGATATGGGTATGGAGAAAGAGATGTCTTTGGCGGTTGGTCGCCTAGTACGTGAATGTTACGACCAGATCGATAGCTACAATCAAGCTCGTGGGCAACAGAATGTCGCGCATTTTATAATGCAGAACCCGACGTATAGTGGAATCGTTGCCCGTATTCAAACCATGGCCCAGAGTCATTACGGTGATATTCGAGAGAATCTGGTGCATGCAGACGTGCTGCCAATTCATTTACTACGCTGCAAGTTATCATTTTTTGGGGTCAGTAAATTTGACCCTCGCTCACGTCTCTGGGTACGTAATACTATGTTCCAGGGTGCTCCGCTGATCAGCGATTTTGGCAAACCCTTTGTTGATGACTGGCAGTTCCCTATCAAACCAGTATTGGCATCTCGTTAAGCATCATGAAAGTATCTAAGAATGAATTAATGGCTTCGTTAAAGAAGGCATTTGAAGGTTTGGGGTTCCAGCCCGGCGACTATCACAACGCTGCGGATATGGTAGTCTGGCTAGAGACGCATGGTTTTGATGGTTTTTCGCGCTTGGAGGCAGCGTTGGACTATTTAAATACCACAGCGCCTATCCATGCCGATCTAGTGCAAGAAGATGCACATAATTCTGTGTTGGATGGCAAGGGTACATCTATTTTACTGTGCGGCAGTGAGGCGATTGATCTGATTAGAACCCATGTAACGCCAGGTTTTAGTGCAGGCTTAGAGCTTGTTAACTGTTATAACCGGACATTTATTATACAGCGACTGGTAAAAGCTGCGCAGCGCAACTACGCATTTGTCGCTTATTGGCGACAGTTGGATTACTGCGTCAAAGTGTCTATTACCGAAGGTGCCGAACTTCCTGAGTATGAGACGTTTACTGTTACTGAAGTGCTTGAGCCGCAATCGTTAAGAGTTTTTTGCGGTGCAGATTTAGAGATTATTGAACGGCAATACGCGGGGTATCTAGAGTTCGGGACCTTAATTGAAACCTATTCTACGTCAGAAATGCTGGCCTGTTACCAGGATTCAGTAGAGCATGGTATCGAGATAGACGAGGCTCTATGGCAAACCCTTGATGATTTGGTTGCCAGAATACTGGTTGAATCCACCGAAAGCTCTAGAGCGGGCGCAGGCGATTAATCGAGAGTCATCTTTATATTTTACTCGGCCGAGACTGCATCACCTTCAGCTTGACTGATTAACCAATAGCGAAAAGCCTCAACATGAGGGTGACTATATTGGTTCACAGGTGTGGCTAGAAAGAAAGCTTCAGATGAGGCGATTGACTCCTCAAACGGGGCAACCAGCCTGCCACTTTCTAATATATTGGTTACTAGGCAAGTACGACCCAACATGATGCCATGACCGAGTGCCGCCATTTCCATCATTGTTATCGATGAGTCAAAGTGAATCCCTTGAGAGGGGTCGACGCTGTGATAACCAAATTGGTTAAGCCAAAAAGCCCAGCCTTCTTCGTACCCCATGACATGTAGGAGTGTATGGTCGGATAATTGTTTTGGCTTTGTGGGCGGATTTTCAGGTGATACATCACCACCGACGAGTTCGGGGCTGCATACCGGAAATAGAGAATCCCATGTCAGTCGATTGCTGGTATAACCAGGCCACATGCCTTTGCCGTAGCGAATTTCCACATCAGCGTCTTTGTCCAGATCACCCACCCAGTTGTTGCTGGTAAAGCGCAAGCCTATTTCAGGGTGCTCTTCTCTAAAACTCGATAACCTAGGTGCTAACCAAGTGTTAAAGAACACCAAATTAACTTTAACTGTCAATGTGCGACTGCGTTCTTTGCCGAAAACCTCATCAGTGACCATGGCTAGACGTTCTATTGATTCACGCACCCCTGGAATATAGGATTGGCCTGCGTCGGTGAGTTTTAATCCTCGGGGAAGGCGCTTAAACAAGGATGTGCCGAGTTGAGCCTCGAGCCCTTTAATTTGTTGACTAATAGCGGCTTGAGTCATGTGTAATTCCGCCGCAGCCTGAGTAAAATTCAGGTGACGAGCGGAGGCCTCGAATGAGCGCAACCAATTTAAAGGAGGAAGTCTTTTTTTCATTGTAATTATCTCTAATGTTTAGCTCGACGTACTGTCGGGGCCGTCAATCAATGACCCCAATTCAGTAGCAGCAGTATGCAGAATATCACTATAACTAATTAATTCGTCGAGACTTTTTCTAACCACAGGCGCATGTATAAATAAGCAGGCACAAAGTCTTTGCTCGCTATCCAGAATAGGTACTGCACAACCGACCATACCATCGACAAATTCTTCATTATCGGTGCTGATATTGCTCGCCTTTACCGCTAAAAGGTTTTCTTCTAGATGCTCGGGATCCACAATGGTATTGCGTGCATACTGATTTAAGGGTAAATGGTTGATGATTTTCTGGCGCCGCTGTTTGGGCAGGGAGCTAAGATATAGCTTACCGCTAGCTGTGCACCAGACCGGTGTATGGCTGCCCACTTGCAGATTAAGTTGCAGCGGCCAGTCGGATTGCACTCGATCGTAATAGACCATCTCACTGCCATTGGGAATGGCGATACCGCATGTCTCACCAATTTTCTCAGTTAGTTGCTCAAGAATAGTTCTGCGAACGGCGCTAAAACGCTCGCTATGCAATACACCCCAGGCGACACCGTGCATTCGACTGCCGGGAACAATTAAGCCGCGCATGTTTGTCTGCACAAAACTATCGTCTTCTAGCTGATTGAGAAGACGATGGATACTTGGCTTTGGTATACCCAGGAGAATAGAGAGATCAGCTGGTGACAGAGGTCGCTCAGCTTTGGCTACAGCTTCAATGATCACCATCACTCTGGCAATCGCTGAACCTTTTTCTCTCCCATTAGTGGCCATGATTATCTCAGTCTTAGCTTAGTGTCGGCATGGAGAACTGGGCACCTTCTCGAACACCAGCGGATGGCCAACGTTGAGTAATGGTCTTGCGTTTGGTGTAAAAGCGAACACCATCAGGGCCATAGGCATGTAAATCACCAAATAGTGAACGTTTCCATCCACCAAAGCTGTGATAAGCCACAGGTACAGGAAGAGGGATATTAATACCGACCATACCGACCTGAATGTGGTCAGAGAAGTACCTTGCCGCCTCCCCATCACGGGTAAAGATACAGGTACCATTGCCATATTCATGTGCGTCGATGAGATCCATTGCCTGC
>Ga0307993_1000877_pt1 | contig 10275 bp, 14 predicted proteins | sample EllFjometagen260_FD_203163 | JGI IMG/M metagenome (GOLD analysis project Ga0307993, IMG submission 203163) | Marine microbial communities from Ellis Fjord, Antarctic Ocean - #260 | ecosystem: Environmental > Aquatic > Marine > Unclassified | place: Southern Ocean | collected 2014-11-02 | reverse complement strand
ATACAGTATCGAGAAAATACTGAAGGAGAACCTTGATGGCAAAGATTGAAAGCGTTGCAGTGAAAATAGGAGTTTTAATGTGGTATGACAGTGATGTCGAGGACTATGGCGATAATTGTTATAAGATAAATAAAGTTTACTGCGACAAATATGATTATGATTTAATCAAATCATCAGAAAGGGTTTATGGATCTACCTCCTTGCCCTTTAGAAAAGCGCACTGGGAGAGATACCCTCTCATACTTAAACACATAAGTAATTATGATTATGTCATTTGGATCGACGCAGATGCATTTTTTTATAATATATCTCCCCCGATAATTGATTTAATTAATAAATATAAAAAAGAAATTTTATTTAGCGAAGATAGTAATTGCCTAAACCCTCCAGCAGTAAATTCTGGCGTGTTAATACTTAAAAATACAGAACGAGTTATTTCTATAATAGAAAAATGGGCTTATTCAGAGGAGCTAAAAAACAAGTATTGCGGTCATAAATTAGTGGATGGTTATTTATGCCCAAGAATGAATTGGGTAGAAGACCAAGCTATTGTCAGGGGGTTTGTCAAAGACAATGTCGATGATATAAATAGTATATCAGAGCTTATGCCTTATCTAGAGTTACAGCACTATAACGCATCAGAAAGAAATTTTTTCGCTAGACTTAAAAAGATCCCATATATTTTTCATTTAGCTGGCGAGCATAAATTTAGATTAAAAGAATCAAAAGAATACCTCAATAAGCTACGCAAAGTAGGCTATAATATATAAACCTCTATACAATTAAAAATTAAATGAGCAGCCCCCTTTTAGAAGACGCCTTGATACTGCATGATTTAGAGGACGCGATTGCAGGAGTATCTGATTCTGGTCTCCTTATCTATGACTATGGGAAAACAATAAAAATCTTCATGGACAGGGATGGGATGGACGAAGACGAGGCCGAAGAGTGGGTTGATTATAATGTTATGGGGGTCCAGTGCAATGGTGCGGGATTTATTATGATGTATGACCAATCAACATTCGATATTGAGGAAGTTTCCTCTTGACTTTGGATTTTTTTAAGCAAGAATAACACCAGCATGAACATCGAAACAGGAAACGGGACTTACGAAGTAAGTAGGTATGAACACGGATGGATACTCAGAGTCCCGAAATCTAATATCGACAACAAAACCAAAAAAATGGTTCACGGTTGGGCTGAAACATACCATATGACTATCGGGCAATGCCTTGCGATCATTGCTGAAATAGAAATGGGGAAAGCCAAAGACGTAGAGTCTCTAATGGAGACAATCGAAACTCTCCGAAATGACCTCCTCAACATCAAATAAACAGGCTAATATGGATAAACAAAATACCATGGGAATAAATAAAGAACAAAAATGTAAAGAGGAGATTGAGGAGATCAATGTCCTTATGCGTCCTATGCTCGCGGAATTAGAGCGGCTACGGGATATTAAAAGGCCTATCACAGAGGCATTGAGAACCCTATCTCGACAACGAGAGAAGGATGTTCGAGACGAACGAAAGAAACTAAAAGCGTCGCAGTGTATTAAGATCATCCATATGGTTGTGGGTGGGATGTCAGTCTCTGAAGCTAAAGAATCACTAGGCCTTAGTAAATATGTGGTAAGAGACCTACAAGCCTCTTGGTTTATGATGAAATACGGAGTTGAATCCGCTCATAGCTTTAGTTGTCCAACGTGGAAAATCACTAAAGATATAAGAGAACACGGCATTCAAGTAGCTCTCCAACAACACAAACCAACATTAGAATTATCAGACTAGAAAAGAAACTTTACTCATTAGTGTCGAAGCGCAACGTTTACGTCGTGTATTGATGTAGGCATTAATGAGCGAAACGGGGGATTAAGATGTTAAGCGAGTATCCCGTGACGAAAGTCGAACCACACGTTACATCGGAGAATTATCCAACTTGGAAGAAAGGACTGGATACGAATGGCTCACGTTACGAGCTACCCCCCTCCACTAGAAAACAAACAATAAATAATGAGAACCGATTTACCATGTCCAATGGACCCAGAATCAGAACCCGACTGCGGATATCCAATGTGCGCCCATGCTGAACAATGCGAACCTAGATTCACAATCGATGAGATTGCGGCATATCTTGCGGGTTGGACAATGGGGCCATACGATGACGTTGAGGATCTCGCCAAAAAGGTCTCAGTCAACGCCTTGAGTCAATTGAGATGCGATCAAGACGGTATAAATGTTACCACGAAACTAAAGAGGAAGAGAGAGAGCCAAATGAAACCCCACATCGAAGACTCCCCAACAACGCCTTATTAATCTTTTTAAAGAAAAAAATAATGAAAAACAAACCAGAAACAAACAGCTTCTTTAGATTCCTAAACAGCCTATTCAACCCCGCTCCTGTCAGTAAAGATGAGGGCAGTAGCGCAGTAGTAAGCGCAACCACTGCCAAAATTGTCCAAGGGGATGGAATCGACCCAACTGGGGCTACCCCAAGCTCTGACGGACTCAACGCATTTTTCACAGCAAACAAAAGGGGAGATTTCTACTTCCCTGCAGGTTTCTATTGGATCGATGCGCCTGTTAAATTATACGAGTCTGCGACCTATACTGGAGCAGGATCGACCCCATACCAACCAACTGGACATAACCCAGGAATTACCAATCCTTCTGGCACAGTATTCTTTGCTAAAGAGAGTGTGGAGTATCCATTCCGACTAGACGTTGATGGTGATCGGACAATGTTTATTAGTGAGACATGGACACAGAATGACATGCGCTGGATGCATAATTTTGGGTTCAAAAGCTTTGGGGTTGATGGCGATAAAGTCGCTGATTATGGTATGAAAATTTATCAGATGGGAGAAGTTGGTCATATCACAGATTGCACCTTTCAGGATTTCAAGAAGGATGGTGTCTTTGCTACTGGCGCACACGCCCCTTTTACGATTCGTAACTGCACAGTACTTGGTCCTGGAGCCTTAGAGGTTATACCTAATACAACTCCTAAGACTTGGGTTGATCGAGGTGACCCGTATACTGGACTCCATTTCGGGAAACATCCAACTTTTAAAGGGTCTGGGGGTGTGGTCAGATTGATTGGAATCTCAGGTGACCATAACAACGGTGGTATTATTAGGGTCAGTGGAGGCCATCACCTTATTGTTGTTGGGGCTAAGTTCGAGAACAATGGCTTTAAAACAATTTTGTTTGATCAGCAAGGCCTTGGCGGTAATTGCGGTAAAGGTGGAGGAGCAGCATCGATTACACTTGTCGGTGGTTACTCGCAGGACGCTACGTCTCACTATAAACCAAGCGAAGAGATGATCCGTATCGAAGAAGGGGTCACGCCAATGATAACGATGCAGGGTTTCGCTCACACTCATGGTGAAAAGATCGACAAAGCACTTTACGGCTATCTTCCCGCCCTGATTCGTAACATTGAAACAGGAGAGGTGATTTCAAATTTGAATTCTGCCAAGTCGATCAGAACTAACCTGTTCACGTATGGTCCTGGAGTATCTCAGCTCCATTCCAGTCTCCAATTAGGTGTCGGCGCTAAGGTATACGGGACACTCAAGAACGGGGCTATATCGACTATGTTAGAACTGAACACTGATCAGGTGGTAGCGTTACGCGCAGTTAATTCTGTAGGTGCTGGCCTCAAAGATTCTAATGGTAAAGTGAAGCTTAAAGTTAATAATACTGGGATCGGCTTCAATGGTGTTAAACCTGTGGCGAGATATGCAATCTCTGGAGTGCGTGGATCAGCTGACGTTCAACGACAAATTCTAGATTGCCTCAATAACCTCGGCTTGGTAATTGACCGAACGACAGAACTATGAACCCAAAAATACAAAGAATAGCACTCGCTAAAATCGATGGATGGAAAATCATCCCACTACGCTGCGAGGGCGACCCGCCAGACACGCCTTTTAAAACGTGGGAAAAGAGTGGCAAAATAGGTATTCCGCCAGACTACCTAAACGACTTAAACGCAATGCATGAGCTAGAGAAAACTTTATCCCCCGTGTTGGCTGAAGATTATGCCTTCCGCCTAAAGACACAGGATCTAATCCATGACCTGTGCTTTTTCGTTATCGCCCATACAACAGCACCGCAGAGATGTGAGGCGATTCTCAAAACCTTCGACAAGTGGGAGGAATCAGAATGAAGAATAAAGAAAGAGAGTTCCGAAGCTCATCGACATGCTTTGGAGCTGTGGATACAGAGCCTCTTTTAAGAGGAGCGAAGTCTATCTCCTTATTGATTGCGATATTGCCAGTCATACTCATTTGTTTAAGCATCGGTAATCTCCGTTCGAAAAGAAATCGGAGAAATAGCAAAAAGAATACTTGACTTGTTTAAGGATGTGGAGGATTATCCATTTAACACGCTCTCAGTAGTTGAGGGCTACCCAAAAAAGACTAATGAAGATCTTAAAATCTAAAATATTCCACCCCACACAATGGGTTGTCCGCAAGAAGTCTACTTTCCGACCTGAAATTCTTAACCCTCCGACATGGAGAGAGAAGCAAATAAACAATGCAAAGATAGATAGAGAGTATGAAAGCTTTGTGAAGGCTGAAGGCCCAGTAGAAATTGAATCGTGGGTTGATAAATATAATAAAGTTACTAATTAAAAAAAAATGAAAAAAAATACATCTTTATCATTGGCAGAAACTTTAAGTTCTGAATGGGATGGGCGATTTGTTAGCGGCATGACCAAGGCCGTTAATGGGAAAGTCTACACGGGTCAAAACCATAAGACCGCCGATTACCCTCGAAACCCATCGCTGTGGTGCGCGGACGTAGTCAATGAGCTTACTGCGGTAAGCCCTTGGAACTCCGAACACCACAATAGAGTAGGGGGGACGCTAATCACTAAACGGCATATTATAACGTCGGCACATGCAGCACTGAGTATCTCGTCTGTGCCGCTAACTGTTCGGTTTGTAGACGCTGATAGCAACGTCCACACAAGAACGATTGTAGGGGCTAAGACATCCGCTGATTGGTCTAGACGTAGTAACCGCTCTGACTTCAGAATATACACACTAGATTCAGATCTCCCTGATTCAATCAAGCCGTGTAAGCTAATGCCCTCAAATTGGGAGGACTACCTACCTGACCTCAATAAGACTCGCCCTCCTCAGTTGGTTTTTGATCAAGAAGAGAAAGCACTTGTCGCTGATCTAAGAAAAATCAATACCGCCCTCTCTTATGGTGCTTACCCTGTCGATAGTGACCGTGCAATATTTTCCGAATCGCTTATCGGCGGGGACTCAGGCAACCCAGCTTTTTTTATTGTCGATCCAAACCCCGATGACCCCAACACCAGTTCAGAGTTAGTCCTCAACTATGTCCTCACATATGGTGGTACAGGATCAGGTACATCCCTAGCTAACTGTATTTCTCTTTTGAATTCTTCGATTGCAGGAGCTGATGCCGATGCTAGTGCTAGGGCGGAGACCACTACAATCAATACTGGGTATACGGTTACTGAAGCCGACTTTTCTTACTACCCTAAATACAGTAGCCCACCTAAAGAAGAGACCGTCACTCAGCCAGTCAGTGTTGGGGTCACTAGCTCTAATAGCACTGATCAAGTCAGTGTCGGGGTCACTAGCTCTAATAGCACCGACCAAGTAAGTGTTGGGGTTACTAGTGCTTCAGAAGAAGCATACACCGACGAGGAGGAAGATCCCTCTGTCGATGGGTCAGGTATTGGGGTAGAGAAGGATGCTCTCTATCTGATAGCGGCAGTTCTTTTAATCCTTTATTTCGTTTTGCAATGGGCGGGATTTTTCCCGACCTCGGCTATGTGAGCTGTCAAGTAAAAAATAAAATATATTTTTCCATATATAGTTGTAATTTACAACTGTGTATGTATGTTGCGGGTATGCAAGTCCCCGAAGGTTTCCAAGAAATTCCTAGAGCCGCCAAAAACTATGTCGTTTCGAGTTCTGGGATGGTCTTTAATATGAAGACAGGTCGCTTACTCAAACAACATTGGAACGGGTATAACACCTACACGGTTATCCGCGACAAGGAGGAAAAGCAGTTCCGCTTTTGTTTTGAGAAAATGCACCGCCAGAACTACACCCCTCTAACTAAGGAATGGGTGCTAGAAGATGATAAGGCGAAAGTAATCCCTGATTACCCCGACTACGCTATTTCCGAATACGGAGCGGTCTACCTCATAAACCCGAGGAAGAAAGGTCCACGAGCTGGTGAAGTTCACATGATTAGCGACATCTACGTGGAGGGTCGCCATTATGTCAAACTAGTGGACTCAGAAACCAAAAAGCCCAGAGCAGTAAGGGTAGATAAACTAAACGAACAACTCTGGGGTGGCGCTTGATCCTAGAGACACGGTAGTCAATGTCAACTTCTAAACCATTGACTAAACTAAAATTGACAAGTATTGTATCCAAATAATGAACGACGATCACCCTTTAGAAATTGATGGTCTAGAATTAGACGCTCTCAATGAGGAGGGCAAACCTGTGGTAACCCGCCTTAAAGACGTAAAAAGCGCACTATCTATATTCAGAACTTTATTTAAAGCAGATGAAAAATCAGCAGTCAACAGAGCTAGGGTCGATGCGATGTTCGACGGCGCAGCCCCTTATAATCAGGGAAATCTCACGACGAGTGGGCAAGGACTTAAAACAAACCTCAACTTTGGAGAAGCTCAAAGACTGCTTGATATTTCTTTGTCTGCTTATGTGGACTTGTATAGTAGTCTTGAAAAACTGGTTGAGGTTAAGGGAACGATTGGGGAAAGGGCTGAAGTTGCTCCTCTCGAAGATATTGTCGCGAACGAATTGACTCATTTGATGCGCTCGTGGCCCGAGTTCCATAGCGCATACCTTAGACTTTGCACCACATTCATTAAGCATGGTGTGTCTATCTCTTACTTTGATTCCCCTGACGATTGGAAGTTTCGGGTTGGCGGGTTTACCGACATCCTGATTCCTCGACAGACTCCTGCATCTGAAGAGTGTATCGACATCGCGATTGGTCGGCGTGAATACTTATTGCATGAACTCCATGCGTTTATCAAGAATGAGGAAGCAGCCACCAAAGTTGGTTGGGATGTTGATGAGGTTAAGCGGGTGATCAAGAATAATGCTACTACGACAGGTCGTGGAGCATCTAGTAACGGTCTTAATGAGTTTGAGGCGCTTCAATCCGAGTTAAAGAACAACGACATCTATTCGGGAATCCAGAACCCTACTGTCTCTGTCTTGCACTACTGGGTCAAGGAGATGGACGGGTCGGTGAGTCACTACATCTCCTGTGAGAATACGCCGAAGGAATTCATGTATAAGAAAGTCTCCCGCTATGGGAGTGCGGAGCAAGCTTACGTGATGTTCACTTATGGTGTAGGTTCTAATGGAACTTACCATTCTATCCGTGGATTGGGTCAGCGTATCTTCTCCCACATTCAAACCAGCAACCGTTTGCGTTGTCAGCAGATCGACGGAGCGATGCTTGCCTCTGCGGTTATGATTCAACCTGAGAACCAGCGTTCTTTGGATGAGCTACAATTTACTTATTACGGTGCGTATGCGGTTCTGTCACCGAATGTGAGGATTGTTGAGAAGGCTATTCCTAATTTGGGGACTGCCGTTCAGCCAGCTTTGCAAGACATCACTCAGCAATTGCAATTAAACACTGATACGGTCAGCACCTACGGTCCTAATCAGGGTTCACCTTACCGGAACCAGATGCAAGTGGCATCAGACATTGACATCACTAGTCGGTTGTCTGGGGCATCCCTTAACCTGTTCTATGGGTCATGGACTCGTCTACTCAAAGAAGTCGTCCGTCGGATTGTGACGACTAAGAAGAAAGATAAAGCGATAACAGATTTCTATGCTCGTTGTGCGAAGCGCGGGGTTCCTGAGCAGTTTATCAAGACCTTGGATCTGGACCGCACAATAGCTGTTCGTTCTATTGGTAGTGGTTCCCGCGCAGACCGAGTGGCTTCTCTCCGTGAGTTGCAGGGGTTGCAGGGTCAGTTTGATGAAGTCGGTCGTCGAAATCTCACTAGAGATATTGTAGCTACCCGTGTTGGGCATGATTTAGCTGACAGGTATGTTTCTGCTAATGAAGAAAAGCGTCCGACTGTGGATGTGAAGATCGCGTTCTTTGAGAACCAGCAATTGCAAGAAGGGCAGGATGTTCCTGTCATTGATAACGAGCTACATGGAACTCACCTTGAGGTTCACGTTCCTGTGTTGAATCAAATAATTCAAGCTATCAACGAAGGTCAGGCAGATCCGATGCAAGTATTGCCTACGTTACAGTCCTTCTACAAACACATTAGCGACACAGCCCAATTAGCTGCTGGAGATCCTACGCTGGAGCCATTGGTGAACGACACCAAGCAGGTGCTGCAGTATGCCGAGGAAGCCATCAACAACACTATGAAAGCTGCCCAGAAGATCCAGCGTGATCAGATGAAGGAACAAGGAGTTGAGGGAGAAGAAGCAGAAATGATGCAGCAAGATTCAAAGATGCAGGAGCATCAGGTGAAAATGCAGATCGCAACGGAAAAAGCTGAATTGGACATGGCTATTAAGCAGAAAAAACATGAACAAGAAATGGCTATACGAGATGCGAAGGCTGCACTAGAGTTCAGAGAGAATTCTTAATTCATGGCAAAACATCCGACTCCACCCATCGCTGTATCCAATTGGTTCCAAGATTTAGCTTCTGTTCAAGAACTTAGGGAAACACTGCAACAAGCTAGCTTTAATCAAGCTGTAGCTATTCTAAAAGAAATAGCTGGGCCTACGTTCAACACGCTCCAGCAAACTGATCAAGATGCTCAACGACTCGCGTGGTATGCGGGATACCGAGACGCATTTAATGACCTTGAAAAATTGACAAAATTGCCGGAAGATAGGAGAACTAACACCCCAACTCTTAACGAGTGGAACCATATAGAATAAAATAATGAGTGAAGAAACTACCGTAGAAGCATCAGACCCCGTAGAAGCACTGCCCAATGAGCAGCAAATGGATTTTAGTTCAGCCCTAGATGCCGCTTTTGCAAAACTTGAAAAACCAGAACCAGAACCGGAACCGGAGGTAGAAACCGAACCGAAAGCAGCTTCTGAAGAATCTACTGAAGCGGAGGCAGAAGAACCTAGTGGGGAGAAAGCTACGGAAGAGTCTGGGGAGACTGCCGAGGAAAAAGAGAATTTGGAATCCTTTGACCCAACCGATGACCTTGAAGCGGAAGTCGGAGACGATTGGACCCCTAAAGCTGCGTCGAGGTTTAAGAAACTCAAAGCCGAATTAAAAGCCTCCACTGATGAATTAGATACTTTGCGCCAGAAAGTATCTGAGAATGACAGTAAGGTAAAAGAATTAAGTGGGGCTGCGGAAGCCAACGACATTGAAGCTCTTCAGAAAAAGTTAGCTGATTATGAGAGTGATAAAATGTTTACGAATCTCGAAGATACGGAAGTGTATAAATTATCCGTTACTGAACCTCTAGATAAACTTATTGATATTACTCGTGAGATTGCCGAGAAGTATGATGTTAGCCCAGATGACTTGGTAGACGCTTTAGCTATTCGAGATTCCACTGAGCAAGACGAAACTCTAGGTGAGCTTTTATCAGATGCCACTGATAGGGACCGTGCAAAAGTGTATCGTGTGATTGAAGACATTTCCCCGATCCTTGATAAAAGAGCTTCGATGATGGAGAACGCAGAAGAGGCTTTGAACGAGGCTAACACAGCCCAAGAGAAACAAGGAGAGGTTAAAGCAGCCGAAAGAGCTAAAGAAAGGCAGAATGCCGCTAGAAATGTTGTCGCTCGGGTTCAAAAGAAGCTCCCATTCTTGAATGGTATTGAAGGTTTGGACATGAAATCTATCCAGATTAAGGCGGCAGAAGTAGATCCATCTGTCATTCATCCTGTGGATTACACATACAATTCAGTAAGCGCCCAAATTCTTCCATCTATTATCCGCGAATATGTTGGGATGCGGAAAGAGAATGAAGTTCTTACGGATCGGTTAGCGGAATATGAAGGGGCTGAACCCTCGATGTCTGGTTCGACACCTAGTTCTAAGGCCAATGATCCAAAACAATCTTTTGAAGATCGAATAGAAGCTGCGTTTGCGGGAGCGTTGGGGCAGTAAATAATGATCCATTGACATATCAGGCTGCTTAACTTATTCTAAGTTTATGGTCACCGTCGGTTGCTCTAGCCTTAACTAGTTCTATAAACTGTGCCTATACCCAGATCGA
>Ga0307993_1000874_pt1 | contig 10284 bp, 14 predicted proteins | sample EllFjometagen260_FD_203163 | JGI IMG/M metagenome (GOLD analysis project Ga0307993, IMG submission 203163) | Marine microbial communities from Ellis Fjord, Antarctic Ocean - #260 | ecosystem: Environmental > Aquatic > Marine > Unclassified | place: Southern Ocean | collected 2014-11-02 | reverse complement strand
GACAAGCCCGTTATGGATAGGAGTAGCAGGCGGTTATGGTAATGTTATCCCCGCATTATACTCATCACTAGCACTTCTAAGAATCTCAGCAACAGCCCCATCAGCCCAACAGATCAAAGACATCTACGAAGCAGAGAAGCCGTTGTTCCAAGCTGGCGCACAAGCCACTCTCTACGGCACATCCGATGCTGTCACCGCTCTGGCTCACGATGATACAACCAACTTACTACACGTAGGCACATCATCAGGTCGCTCAGTATTCCAAGGGCTACAGCGAGTATCAAACACAACTACGGCTGTTGGTTCAGCTATATCAGCATCTAATGGCCTAGTGGTCGAGGATTAATTATGACAGTAAATATAAGCAAACCCTCGATCAACATCAGGGAGAAGTTAGCAGAACTGGACAAGCCTAGCGGTATAGCTGGTGAAGCTGTACTACGGGCTGACAGTGTTCAGGAGATTCGTAACAGTATTGGAGCGGGTCGTAAGAACCTTATTATTAATGGTAGGATGGATGTATGGCAGCGTGGGGCTAGCTTTTCTGCGGCTTCTGGCTATACGGTGGATAGGTTCCGTCACACAAACTTTGGAGGCGCATCCCCCACTGTCACTAAGGTAGCAGGACCTGGTGATTTCCTAAACGCTATTAGATACACAAATATCAACGGCAGTGGGAGCCAACAAATTGAGGTTGAACACAGAATGGAGGCTGGTGATCTACCTCAGTCAGGTAATCTTACTTTAAGTTACTGGGTGCGAGGTAGTAAAAGTGGACAGGTTCGTACTGGTCGAATAATTAACGGAAGTACAGGGGGTGCTAATACTGGTTATAGTAATGTCAATGTCACTACATCATGGACTAGGGTCACAAAGACCATAACTTCAAGGTCTGCCACCGCAGGTCAATACTGCCGATTATTTATATTAGATTCCCTTCTCTCTTACTTTGATGCAACCTCGGTTTGGTTAGAGATAACTGGAGTACAACTAGAACTAGGCTCCGTAGCCACTGACTTTGAACACCGCAGCTATGGTGAAGAGTTGGCGTTGTGTCAGCGGTACTATCAGCGATTCGGTGGGGCAGCTTATGTGGGCATAGCTAGTGGATTGTCAACCCACCTCACAACATCTAGATTTACTTTCGTTAACCCTGTGCAGATGAGAACAACACCAAGTCTATCCTTTAGTAGTCTCATAGCTACAGATAGAACTATATATGACCTGCTAATTACAAATTTTAGCGGGAGCGTTCTGGGGGCGGCATCGTCGTACCTTACCTGCACCCATCAAAGCAGCGCAATTGTAAACAAGGGTGCACTCCTTGCTGTAAGGAACGGCACAACAGGTTACCTAGCATTTAGTGCGGAGCTATAACATGACTATTGAGACAGTAAAACTACATGAGAATGGTGGCTACCTAATCAACGGCAACATGTCAGTACCCAACGACCCAGCTAACAGAGACTACCAAGAGCTATTAGACTGGATCAACGAAGGTAACACCCCTGAGGGTGCTGACGTAATAGCTCCTGACTATGTAGCCCTACGCACTGGCCCAGATGGGTACGCTTCCACAGGCGACCAACTAGACATGATTGCTGATGGAACTCAAGCTGCTCACGTAGCTGCTGTTAAGGCTGCTTTCCCTAAGAGCATCACTGGAGGCACTACACTAGCTGAAGTACCCGCAGAGATCCTCACCGCAGCAGCAGACAAGCTATTCGCTTCGCAGCTAGCTGAATACAACACAGCAGTCACCCGACTAGCTAAGTATGTAGTAGCTGATGGACGTGAAGAGTTAACCGAGATGCAAGTTACAGGTGAAGAAGTCTGGAATGAAGATACTGAGGAGATGGACATTGTAGTAGCTTCTGTTATTACTCAGACAGCCATTGAACCAGTTGATGCTACAGTTGAGATTACGATATACTCTGATGATATAGAAGCAGTTGCTACAGTAAGCACAGTTACTAATCCGCTAATAACTACAGATACTACAGAGAGGGCAGAAGCTCAAGCTGTTGTTGATGCCACACCTGCAGCTGTCGTAGCTGCATCAGGAGAGTAAGGAATGAGCTACTTAGGTAGAAGTGCCAAGCTAAGTCGTAAGACGCAAGAGAAGGTCTCCTTCTTGGCTACAGCAGGACAGACGGTTAAGACAGGTCTTAGCTATGTATCTACCTTTGTGGAAGTCAGGGTAAACGGTATCATCCTCACCGATGTCACAGACTACACTGCTACTAACGGTAATAGTATTACCTTTGGAATAGCATTATCTTTGGATGACGAAGTTACAGTAATCTCACTTAAGACCTTTGTATTAGCTGATCACTATAGTAAGACAGAATCTGATGCTGCTCATTACACTAAGGCAGCCTCTGATACACTAGTGACTAATGCGGTAAATGCTCTAGTAGACTCATCTCCTGCAGCTCTAGATACTCTTAACGAGTTAGCTGCTGCTCTTGGTGATGATGCTAACTTCTCTACTACGGTTACTAATAGTATAGCTACTAAACTGCCACTAGCTGGCGGCACTATGACAGGCGACACCCTACATGGTGATAACGTCAAGGCTAAGTTTGGTACTGGTGGGGATTTAGAGATTTACCATGATGGGAGTAACTCATACATTACTGAGATTGGTGATGGTGACTTAGTTTTACAATCTAATGGGGCTAAGGTTGGATTAGCTAGTAGTTCGCCATCTTTTGAGTGGATGGTAGAGGCTAATACTAACGGCTCAGTAAATTTATACCATGACAGCGCACAAAAACTAGCCACCACATCCATCGGTGTCGATATTAGTGGCACTGTAACGGCTGATGGGTTGGTTGTTGAGACAGGTACTACTTCAAAGATTACGGTAAGCGAGAACACAGGTAATGGTGTGGCTTCCATAGACTTCGTAGCTACTTCATCTTTCCCTAAGACTAAAATAGAAACAGACCTTAGTGCCGCGTCATTGACACTCAGTACCGTGGGAAACGATAGACTTAAAATAGCCAACAACGGAGACATATCATTCTACGAAGACACAGGCACAACTCCGTCACTACAATGGTTAGCAGCTACTACGGGTTTGAACATAACAGGGCGTGAAACTTCAAGAAGTGCTAACACATACGCCTTAACAGTAGATAACTCTGCACAAAGCAGTAACCTGACAGCAGCAGGAGCTATGAATGTAAAAGGCTTCTATGGTAATAGCTTAACAGTTAACGGACTTGGTGACGTTAGCCTCTACGATGACTCAGGTAACGCTAAGTTATTCTGGGATGCTTCGGCTGAGAGCTTGGGTATTGGTACTAGTACTCCAGAATCAGCTCTTCATGTGGCAGGAGCTGCGGAGAACGGGCAGGCAGCAAAGGGTGTCCATTTAGGCATGTATAACAGTTCCTACGGCATGATGGAAATGGTGTCTGCTGCTGGTGTGGATAGTTGGATTGATTTCAAGGACACTGATGATACGGATTATAGCGAGAGGATTCGAGGGGGGGCGGGTAATTTACAGTTACACACTGTAGGCTCAGAACGCATGAGAATAGACTCATCTGGCAACGTGGGTATTGGTACTAGCTCTCCTACAGAAGCCCTTCATATCTCAAGTGGCGGTCTATTGATAGATAGTTATATCCCTAACGCACCTGCAAGTGGCACATCTGGACTCATTGCTGACTATGCTGGAACCAATGCACGTTTTTGGTCACGAGGTAACGCAACAACTCGAGGTGGATTTGAGTTTAAATCACTAGAGAGCGATGGTGGTAATCAAATTAACGCTATGTCTATAGACTCATCTGGCATAGTAACCAAGCCGTATCAGCCTGCTTTCAACTCAACAAAGAGTGGTCATTATATTGAAACATCTGGTAATAATAAAATCACTGGGTGGTCTAATAACTTAAATGTTGGAGGTCACTTTGATTACGCGAATAATAAATTCGTTGCTCCTGTAACAGGGAGCTACCACTTTTGCTTAAATGCCATGAGTGGACAGACCACAGGTGATATTCAATTCAAGATATATAGGAATGGGGTAATATATGTAGGATCTAATAGTATGGCTCAAGGTGATGGCCCTTGGCGTCAAACAGTAGTGACTGCGACAATGGCATTGGCTACAAACGACTATGTTGAGTTTTACGCATATTCTAATATAACCTCAACAATACAACAGCTCTACAGTGGCACTTACTCACATATAGATGGCTACTTAATCGGATAACAAAGGAACAACTAATGAACATCACGATCACACTTACAACAGCACAAGAAAAAGCATTAGCCTTTGTTGCAGCCTCCCCACAAGAATGGGCAGAGAACGCAGTACACAACCGATGCAGAATTGCTATGGATGAGATTTATGATGCAGAGGTGGCTAGGATGACAGCTGACCCTGCTATTACCTCTATACCAGCAGATAAAGAAGCAGTAGTCTTAGCAGCCGATATTCAGTCCGCAGCGGAACGTCAGATAGAATCTGACGCAGCACTAGAAGGAGAGTAGTCAATGTCTAAGGCAAGATTTTTAGCAGATCTATTAAGTGCTGATGGTGAAGTCAAGGCTAGTAAGGTTGATGCTCACTCTGCACGTAAGGGTTCAGTAGGCCGTACTGACTTAGGTATAGCTAACCAAGAGCAGTTGACTGTGGATAGTTCTGGTAACTTATCATTACCTGGGACTGTTGATGGTGTTGATATAGCTGCTCGTGACTCAGTACTAACATCTACTACTACTACAGCAGGTAGTGCCTTGCCTAAAGCTGGTGGTACTGTAACTGGTGCAACTACGTTTAATGTAGGCGCTACGTTCGGTGCAGCAATAAATGTTGCGGGTACTATAGTGGGTGACGATGGGCTTTCAATTCAAGGCGGTGCAGGGAACGCTTACTTACAGGTGGGTTCTAATACAGGAAGTTGGACTTGGAAAAACTATCAGTCTACCCATAAGCTTGCCTTAGAGGATTCAGATGGAACAGGTGAAGTACTAAGCGTTAGCACTGCAGGTGCTCTCGTAACAAGCCCTTCTACAGGGGGTCATGCAGTCTTCAACGAAGGTGGAGTAGATGCTGACTTTAGAGTTGAGTCTAATGCAAACACTCACATGTTATTCGTTGATGCTAGTACGGATAGGGTACGCATTGGTGGAACACCCGGTGGCAGTGCAGGTACAGCACCTCTTGTTGTAATGGGAGGTGAAGTTGGAGCTGCAGTAGGTGATACAAAGCGGCTTAACCAGACACATTTTGACTCAGGTGCAAACAACTCATTCCTTACTACCAGAGGAAGACGTGTCGTTGCGAACAACTCTTGGACGGGATGTGTTGTAGATACAGTGTTGGACATAGATAACACAGCAGCTATTTATAACTACTTAACGTATGGAATAAACGAACTAGTTGTTAATGACAGTGGTGGTACCTTAGACTTCCGCGTTGAATCGGACACCGCCACTCACGCGCTGTTCGTTCAGGGTTCAGATGGCGGTGTCGGTGTTGGTACTGGATCACCCGCAGCTAAACTACACGTGTACAATTCAGCTGGCGGTAACGCCACAGATAAAGCTAGCATGCTTTCAGAAGCAGTATTAAAACTCCAACCAAACGCAACTAACAGCACAAACCTTTTAGTTGCACAAGTCAATGGAGGTAATGGTGTAGGTTTACAAGTAACCAATGGACCTGCTACAGCTAACTGGGATTTAGCGTTAAGTCCGTTTGGTGGTAATGTTGGTATTGGTACTACATCACCAGCGGAAAGGCTTGAGGTTGAGGGCGGCGGTATAGCTATAATAGGTAACCACCAGTTCACTCAAAATGGCGTAGGTCGTAGAGTGTACTCAGGCAACATTGCAGGTAACGGAACAGTCTCGGTTACAGTTAATCACTCAAATGCGTCCAGTATGAATATAAGATGTGCTATGCAGCACTATGGTATCATGACAAGTTATGGAGCTGTGCATGAAGGGACATATGGCAATGGTTCTGGCGGGCTACATTCAGTGTTTGTACAGAACCACACAAGTGGAACTTCAGGTGGTTGGGTTATAGGTCGTGTTGACACTGACAATATAACAATATCAAAATACGCTGGAACTTATAATGGCGGTGGTATGTGGTACATAATTGTAGAAGGGAGTAACTTAATAGCATGATAGAATATTATTTATTTTTACCAGACGGAAGCCTTGCGCTAACCTGTAATGACACGGCAGGTCATGAGTCAGATATTGAAGCAAGATCTCTAACTGCAGTGGTAGGACCCCCATTGGATTGGGACTACACTTACACGTTGGTAGACAATGTTATCGCTAGTACACATACACCACAACAAGCACCGCCAGACTTAGGTGAGTAACAATTTAACCATAAAGGAACACAGTTATGCCAGTAACTTGGAAGATCACCAACGTAGAACACAACACAGATGCAGACAAGGGCGTAATTAACGCAGCTTGGACAGCATCAGATACTACAACCGTAGATGGTGTTGACCATACAGGAGCTGTATCAGGTATGGAGTCTTATACTCCTGATGCCTCAGCAGCAGGATATACTGCCTATGCAGCCCTCACAGAAGCTACTGTACTAGGTTGGGTTCACTCCACTCTAGGCGCAGCAGAAGTGACCCGTGTAGAAGGTAAGGTAGCCACACAAATTACAAAGTCGCAAACACCTCCCACAGCTTGGGATACCCCGTTTACAGCTTAGTAGTAACTAGAAGTTAAACTTAATTAAGAGGATTTACCCATGGGCGAGAAAAAAACAACTCCCATTACAGTAAACGATGTTGAATATGTATTTGAAGATATGACACCAGAGCAACAGGCTATGGTCAATCATTGTGCAGACCTTGATCGTAAGATCAACTCTACTCAGTTCAATTTAGATCAGCTGACCGTAGGTAAGGATGCGTTTGTTCGTATGCTTGAACACGCTCTGTTAGCCGTACCTGAAGAAGTAGCTGCATAATGCGTAAGGCGATATGGTTAGTCTTGCTATTACCTGTACTGGCTCATGCTGAGCCTATCGTGACTGACTCTACTACTAAGAGTACAGTTCACACTACAGGTGAAGTAACTACTACACTTAAGTCGCCTCCTCCTTCTGCCATATCACCGTCCCTTGGTGGTAGTAACTCTGACTCATGTACAGTCGGAGTGGCAGGTGCAGTTCAAACCCAGATCCTAGGTATCTCAGCAGGTACTACAACTCGTGACCTTAACTGTGAACGATTGAAAAATGCAAAGACCTTATACGATATGGGTATGAAAGTAGCTGCAGTATCAGTCCTATGCCAAGACCTTAGGGTCTTTGATGCTATGATAATGGCAGGTACTCCTTGCCCTTATAACGGTATTATAGGTACTGATGCTAAGATAGCTTGGGAGAACGATGAGGGTGCAATACCTAAAGAAGAAGCAATGGAAGAGGATGGTACCAAAAGGTTCCTTCTTGGCTTAGGTGGATCTCTACTAGGATTGTTGCTACTCTTATGAAGAAGCTAATTGCTGTAGCCTTGCTAGCTCTCTACGCTACAAGTGCTCACAGTGAGTATCTGTATGGGATTAGCGGTAACATGGCAGGAGCAGGCCATACGTGGGGTATGAATGGTATAGGCCCAGGTAATACTAGAGGTCTACGAATTAACGGAGTGTTCTACCAGTACACACCTGTTAAAAATACAGAAGACGACATGGTAGTCCATGTTAGGAATAAGAAAGTAGGAGGAGGTTACATCTTCTCTGAGACAGATGATTGGAGTGGGTTACCAGGAGGTATACCTATTACAAAGGGTTTCATCATAGATAACCTACCTATAGAGTTATGGGGTGATGGTTCTATAGATGTTGAAGGGACTGGATCAGTGGTAGATGCTAATGTAGTTTATAGCTATAAGTATAATAACGATTGTTTAACCCCTATGTCAGATCCTTCATGTCCTGGTTACACTGATGCAGTGTTAGGTATGATGGGTAAGATTGATGATACTGTCTATGACCCAATGGACGACAAGAATATTACGGATGTGCTGGAAGAGAAGGCAGATCTGGAAGAAGATGAAAAGCAGGACGAGGATGAAGACAGTGATAGATTAGAGAAGATACTAAGCAGTGTGGATGATTCAGCACTCTCTGCTAACGTTATATCCCAAAACCTATTAATGTATGCTTTAACTAGAAGCAGTAACATGAATCCATATTACGATAAGAAGTTAGCAGGTGGTGTCTACAAAGAGACAGTTGTTCTCGATGGAGGTAACCTGCCTGATAACAAGAAAGGCGCTAGAGCAGGACTGGCACAGCAAATATTACACACCAAGATGGTGGGTATGCAGTATGAACCAAAGGAATAACGTATGAAGAAGTTAATAGTATTAAGCGTAGCACTTACAGCTTGCTCACCAGCGTATGCAACAGAGACCCCAATAGTGGGTAATGTTCAGACTAGGTGTCTTATCACAACTGACACTAACGGTGTATTTGGTAACCCATTACCCGGTAAACTAAGTACAGCTTCTGCTGACGGTGGTGTTGTTCCTGTTGTGCGATATGACGTAACTCTGGCTGATTCATACACAGCTAAGGTAACTACGCCTACTGCGTTCAGCTCAAGCCCTACATTAAATGATGCGGTAACATGGACTGGTTCTACAACAGTTACTAAAACTACTGATGCTGGTATGGCTGCGTATGAGACAGGTAAGATACTATACGGTTCTACTACCCAGTACGACCTGACTATCGCTGGATCTACATGGTTCTCTTCTGAAGCATCTGCAGTGTACGGTGGCAGTAAGTCATTCCCTGGTGGTAGCTACACGGCACTTGTATTGGCTGAGTGTATTGCTAAATAATATTAGAGTACTGTTGTCTCTCATAATGGTTACACTCAGTACCCCTGTGTATTCACATGACATGACACCTACATACCCTACCTTTGAACAATCGTTTATGGTGGGTATATCCGTCACTACGTTGGAGATATTCAACAAGAGAAAGGATGTCTCGTACTATGAGATAGGGGTATTTACAGATGAGTGGGAGCCTATCCCATTCGTATCACAATATACGGTGATCTCTATGAGGTACTTAGATACAGTATCGTTTGACGTGTATGTAAGTCAGCTGTCATTAGATTCTGTTGAGTACATATGCTCTGTGTCACAACTACAATATGGTACTACGGTGTCATCAAAGATATGTTCGAGAGTTAAGTAATGGGTAAGCTCATACTTCTGGCATATGCTGTTTTTCTGGGACTACTGATGCTCAGCACTACTGTACTTGCGAGTAATTCACTTTCTCTGCAACTACCTAGCAGTGGTAACAACTATCAGTCAGATAAGTTTAAAGCAGGTGACCTGGATTGCTCTAACGCTATAGGTGGAACCATCAACCTAGAGTTCGGTATGACAGGTATCATTAACAATGCTACTAGCATATTTGACTCATCTAACTCCTCTCCTAAGTCTAAAGACCTTGGAGTGTACGCTAGGATTATCATGCCTTTGAATGCACCTGAGGAAAGGATCAACTGTAATACGTTGTACCTATTAGAACTACACAAGAAGCGTCTTGAGATCATGAAGCTAGAGACTGAACTAAACGCACTTAGACGATTACAGCTGGACGGATAGTATGGCAGAGATAGAGTACGGTGGAGTTAAGTTAGGTGGTAGTAAGCTGCTACTCATAGTACCACTTATTGGTACCATCGTAGGTGGACTGTATGGTGGTTTTGAGGCGTATCAGCGCTACCTGAGTATGGAAGCTAGGATCAATGAGTTCGTTACTCCAGACCTCTCAGATTACGATAAGCGTATTGCTATCATGGAGAACAAGTTCGCTGTTATAGACAGGGGTATTGTACTAGTTAAGGATGAGATAACCTTAATCAAAGAGAACTCAGAGAAGCAGTACGTTACCATAAAGGACTTAAAGCAATCTGTACGTGACGATATTGACCGTCAAGAGAAGATCATAGATAAGGTAGAAGACGACATATCAGGTATTGAGACTGACGTTAGGGCTACCATAGACACTGCTGAAGGCAGATTTGAGAGTAAACGTGATCAGTTGCAGAAGGATTATGTGCAGAAGTCAGACACTATTCGAGAGGATGTAGAGCGTAAGATTACTGATATGGAGATTAGACTGAATAAGAAGCTGCAGAGAGCATTGGACAATCCACTAGCCAACTAGTGCCAAAATTTGGACATAAGGTACTCTATATGTATAATAACTATACATTAATTATATTTACTATTAATAGTAACT